>ERZ1026894.1-NODE-1-length-321602-cov-36.608185_pt1 | contig 321602 bp, 286 predicted proteins | sample MGYA00380177_ERZ1026894 | MGnify/ENA primary metagenome ERZ1026894 (study PRJEB33269, sample SAMEA4719813) | human gut metagenome | biome: human-associated habitat; feature: organic feature; material: feces | place: Cameroon | collected 2013-10 ... | reverse complement strand
AAACATTTTACATTGTTGACGACCACGAGCTTTTGCGCATTGGCACTATTTCTTTTTTTATTTATGACACCCTTCTGTAATTTTTTAACAGATTATCAATCTGGTTTCTTTAAAATCACAAAACTTTTAGCATCCACAGTATGTGGAACACTTTTTTTTTGCTCTGGTTTTCCGCTTAAAACTTCTATGGAATTTGTGAATCCGGCAAAATCTATTTTTGCAGAAGAATCCGTAGCGTTAAAATATATGCAAAAGTTTCCGACTGTGTACTTTGTGAGCCCCGGAAAAATTGTCATTGCAGAACAATCAGTTTTTGAGCCAAACGAATCAGCGTTTTCCCTGCGGAAAGCAATCAGTCCTTTATATGCGTTAAAGACATCAGAATAACGCGTTTTAAAGTCCAAGTTGATTTGATTTATTTCATCACTTGAAATGTAGCTGTTTTCATCTCCTTGCTTTGTGCGAAGAAATTCCTGACCACCGTTTATAAAAGGTGTTCCCTGCGCAAGAATAATATACGCCGCCGCAAGAATGCCCTGCCTTTTCACTTTTTCAAGCCCGACATTTCCGATTGTCTCAAAAAGATTTCCTGAATACGAAGTTTTTCCAAGATACGAAATTGCAAGCTTGTCAAACAAAGTGTAATTGTCATGACATTCTACGTAATTAATTGAAAGGCTTGGAATGCCGCTTGGATTTCTGTTGTTTTTTCCAGTCGCACCAAGAAGTCCTTTTTCAATTTCTGAATCGCAAAAAATTCCCTGAACTTGGCCTTTTGCAAATCCACCGAATTCGCTTCCTTTTATTGCGTCTCTAAAATCGTCATTGAACGCGCCGACTCCACAATTTTTTCCGCAAGCAACAGAACTTGAGCATCCGTTTTTTACAGCGCATTCTCCGCCAGTCCAAGGCTCTCCGTAAACCATTACGTACGGATCGATTTTTTTCAGTTCGCAGAAAATTTCCGACATAGTTTCCTGCTCCTGGACCCCCATAAGGTCAAAGCGAAATCCGTTTATATGGAAATCTTTCATCCAGTGCTTGAGAGAATCGAGCACATATTTTTTTACCATTTTATGATTTGTGGCTATTTCGTTTCCGCAGCCTGAACCGTTGGAATATCCGCATTCAGAATTAAGCCTGTAAAAATATTTGGGAACTGTCATATCATAAAGCGAACTATTTCCCGTGCCGTCAGTGTGATTGTAAACAACATCCATTATCACGGCGACTCCCGCATCATGAAACGAGTTTACCATTCGCCTCATTTCTTTTACAGCCTGAGTTCCATCAGTATAGCCTTGAGAAACATAGCGGCCTTCTGGAACATTGTAGTGAAAAGGATTGTATCCCCAGTTGTATGAAAAGTCTGAATTTTTTTGCGCGTAATCAAACATCGGAAGAATCTGAACATGAGTTACGCCAAGTTCTTTTAAATGTGAAATTATTTTTTTGTCAGCAACTTCAAGAAATTTTCCAGTTGAAGCAGGATTTACAGCGCGGCTCCAGTCCCGTATGTGCATTTCATAAATTACAGCTTTTGAATAATCAGTTTCTTTAAATGGATTTTTATATTCTGATTTTTCTATGACTGCGATTTGCGATGCAACAGAATCTGGAGCAGCGACTGTGTGCCAAATGTCAGCAACTTTGAAAACTTCCGTGCCAAAAGAAATTTCATACTGATAGTAAGAGCAGCCTTCATAAGAGCCGCTAAAAAACCAGACGCCTTTTTCCTTGCGTTCCATTTGCTTTATGGCGCATATTTTTTTTGCAGCTGAATCTTTAAACAGCAAAAGACGCACATTGCTTGCAGTCGGCGCCCAGCATTTAAAAGACGCAGAAGTTCCGTTAAGTGTTAAGCCAAGATCATTTCCGTCGTAATAAAAAGCGGAATCAATTAGCTCAGCAGAATTTTCATCTGAATAATATTTTTTATCCACACTGAAATTATATAGAAAACAAAACAAGTTTCAATGCGGATTTTTTTCAACCCGAAATTTTAAAGCGACTTTAATTCAGCGGAAACAACTTTCCATTCGCCTTTTTCTTTTACAACTTCAAGCCAGGCATATTTTTCTTCAAGAAGCGGTCCTGGATTTATGACAGTTGTAACTCCAACTTTACAGATTCCTGCGCTTTCGTGAATGTGTCCTGTAACAACTGCAAGAGGCTTGTACTGCTCAATGAACTGCGTAAAAAGCTCACTTCCAACATGAATGCCTCCTGAAATTTTATCGCAGTCTGTGTTCTTTGGAGGATTGTGGCTGACCGCAATTAAGTTGTTCCATTCCTGCTCGCCTTGTTCCGTAATAATTTTAAAGTCCGCCATAAGTTCTTCTTCTGATTTTTCATTCGGAGTTGTGCCGGTAAATTTGCTTCCGCCGCCACTGCCTGCAAATGCAAGACCTTCGTACATAACAAGCTGCTTTTCTACGGAAATGTCACGCTTTTCAATTTCCTCAATAAACGAAGGATTGTCGCAGTTTCCGATTACAGAAAAAATTGTATCGTGTCTGGAACAAAGTTTTTCAAGAGCTGGAAGCCCTGTTTCCTCATTGCCGAATTTTGCAAAGTCGCCTGCAAAAATAACGCCGTCCGCCTGCTTGAAAACTTCATCCATTTTATCAAGAACTTCCAAATTTCCGTGTAAATCTGATATTACTAAAAATTTCATTTTAATGTCTCCGAACAATTTAAGTTTAAATTTCAGCAAGAACTTTTTTCAGCCTGTCCATCTGATTTTTCGTTCCAATCGTTATGCGAACAAAATCATCGATGCCCGGCGTGTCAAAGTGGCGGATAAGAATTCCGGCTTTTTTTACAGCTTCGTAAATTGAAGTTCCGCCCATTCCGTCTTTTTTTGCAAAAATAAAATTTGTCTTGCTTTCAATCACAAACCAATTTTTTGAGCGCAAAAATTCAGTGAGAAGATTTCTTTCGTTCACAATTTTTTTTGCGTTTTCTTCATAGTAAGAATAATTTTCACAAGCGGCTTTTCCTGCTGTCTGTGCAAGAAAATCAACTGGAAAATGATTGAATGAATTTTTTACTGTAAAAATTGAATTTATAAGTTCTGGGTTAGCAACGGAAAAACCAAGCCTCATTCCGGCGAGCGAAAAACTTTTGCTGAACGTGCGCACAATGACAAGATTTTTGTAATCCTTTAAAAGTGAAAGGCAGCTTTCCTCGCCGAAATCAGCATAGGCTTCGTCCACAACAAGAATTCTGTCCGAAGGAATTTTTTTCAGGAAAGATTCAACTTCCGCGCGCTTCAAGGCAATTCCTGTTGGAGCATTTGGATTTGCAAAAATTATCGGGCTGTTGTTTTTTTCAGACTCGGAAAGCATTTTATCTGTGTCCAAGCCCCAGTCATTTTTGAGCGGAATTTTTTTCATCTGAATGTTATAGAATCCGCAGTAAACAGGATAAAAACTGTAAGTGAACTCAGGAAGAACAAGCGGACATCTGCTGCCAAAAAATGTATAAAAAACAAAAGAAAGAACCTCATCACTTCCGTTTCCGCAGAAAATCATTTGCGGAGTTATTTTAAATCCAAGTTCTTTTTTTGCGCTCTGGGAATTGCAAAGAACTCCGCCCGTGGAATTCAGCATATCGGCAATCGCAGTTCTAAGCTCAACAGAATCCGGGTCTGGATAAAGCCTGAGTTTTTCACGGTGGCAAGACACGGATTTTTTTATAGCTTTTGCAACATTTTTGCTTGGCGGAAAAGGATTTTCATTTGCGTTCAGCTTTATATAAATTCTGTCCTTTGGCTGCTCGCCGGGAACATAAGGATGAAGATTTTCTAATCGTTCAGATAGCATTTTTACCTCGAAAAAAAATATGCGGATTCAACTTTTGCAAAACCTGCCACATAAAACGCAGCAGATTTTTTTAGCTACATTTTAAATAACTTTAGTCTTTCGCAAGCTTCTTGGATATTTTCACGGTGTCCGAATGAACTGAAGCGGATAAAGCTTTCGCCGCTCGGTCCGAATCCTGCGCCCGGAGTTACAACTACATTGCACTGGCTAAGAATCTGATCAAACACGTCCCAGCTTTTCTTTCCCGGAAATTTCGCCCAGACATAAGGAGCGTTTCCGCCAGAATAAACTTCAACGCCCATCACCTTGAAATTTTCACTTTCCAAAGCGGAACGAATCAATGCGGCGTTTTCAAGATAATAGCTTATCGTTTCCTGCATTTCTTTAAGGCCAGTTTCATCCAATGCGGCAAATCCTCCAGCCTGTGCAATATTGCTTGCTCCGTTAAATGCAGTGTTTGTTATGCGCGCCCAAGCATCTGCAATTTTTGAGCCGTCATCAAATTTTAAATTCTCTGGAACTACGCACCATCCAAGGCGGACTCCTGTGAATCCTGCCGGCTTTGAAAACGACTGCATTTCAATTGCACAGTCCTTTGCGCCTTCAATTTCATAAATTGACTTAGGAAGATTTTCATCACGTATAAACGCTGAATAAGCCGCATCAAAAAGAACAACACATCCGTTTGCTTTTGCAAAATTCACAAGTTCAAAAAGATTTTCTTTTGTTGCAACTGCGCCAGTAGGATTGTTCGGCGAGCATATATAAATCAGGCTGTCTTTTTTTACAACAGACAAATCCGGGAAAAATCCGTTTTCAGGAAGACACGGCATATAAGTTATGTCCTTGAATCCGTTTTCTGTAACAGGCTCTTTTCCGCCGGCACCAGCCATTACAGTTCCGTCAACATAAACCGGATAAGAAGGATCTTGAACTGCAACATTCACATCCGCGCCAAACATTGCCTGAAGCCGTCCAAGGTCGCACTTTGCTCCGTCCGAAACAAAAATTTCACTTGGCTTGATTTCACCATTGTAAATTGCCTTTGAAATGCGCTCACGAAGTTTTGGCATTCCCGCGCTGTCATCCTGATAGCCTTCATAGCCTTCTTTTGTGCCAAGAGCTTCTACAAAATTTTTCATTTCTTCAACAATATGAGGAGCAAGCGGTTCTGTTGTGTTTCCAATTCCAAGACTGATTATTTTTGCTTCTGGATGCTGAGCCTGAAACGCCTTTCGTCTTTTTGCAATTTCAGGGAAAAGATAACCCTTCGCAAGATTTGTGTAATTTTTGTTTCTCTTTATCATTTTGACTTCCTCTGTTCAATTTTTAAAAAGTTTAGCATTTTTGCAGGTTTGCTACAATGAAAAAAAACGACCTCCTGAAAAACAGAAGGCCAAAAACAAAGGAGGTTTATGTAATAAGGAAAATTATTTTATGCGGTAAGTTTCAACCATGTATCTGATTGAAGTTCCTGTTTCATCTTCAAGAGTTTTCTTTACAACAAACACAAGGCTTTTTCCCGATTTGTCTGCAAAAATTCTTTCAATCTGATACGCAATGATTCCCTTACGCTCAAAGTCAGGAGTTCCAACAGCAAAAGAAGAAACTGTGTTTCCTGAAGAATCTTTTTTCAGAACTTCGATAAAAAATTTTGAACGGCAATTTTTTCCGCTTCCATTAAAAGACGGAACAAGGCGCACGTGATAAAGAATTCCGGAAACGTCAGATATTCCTTCAAAATCCTTGAACACAATTTCTTCTGTAGGAGATTTTGTTTCTGACTCGCGCAAATACAAAAGTGTTCCGACTCCGGCTGGCTTTGCATTGTACTTTGAAATTTTCCAGTTGCATTTTGCCTTTAAATTTTCGTAAGCGTTTTTTCCTGAAATATCCAAGGAAGAATCTCTTGACTTGAAAACTTCACCTTTTACAAAATCATTTGCGGCAACATCAACCGTGTAAATTTCCGCCCAAGGCTCATAAGTTTTATCAGTTTTTCCGTACTGGCCAAAAAGATAATATTTTCCGTCTTCAGAAAAACCTATATCGTCAAAAGAAGCGGCATCTCCTGCAAATGAACTGCACACAGCAAAAAAAACAGAAAATGCGCAAACTAAAATCTTTTTCATTTTATTCCTCCCGGAAAAAACTTCGCAAGAAAATACTGGAAGTTCCCACAGATAAATTTTCGGCAAGAAAAAATAAATCTTTAGGAAAGAATTCCGCGGAAAAGCAAAAGTGTTTCCCTTGATAAAAAGAAACCGCTGGAGTATTCTTTAGGCATGACTTTAAAAAACAAGAACAGAATTTTTCTTTTTCTATTTATATTCAGCGCGATAATTTTTTTGTTCAACATTACAGTTCTTTGCATTGCGGCGGCGGCAAAATCAATAGTTCCGCCGATAAATCCGATGCGACCGTTCGTTCTTATTCCAAAAGGCGGATTGTGCCCGTACAATTTTAATTCATCATTGGCGGCAATAATTGCATTCAGTCTTTCAGCTCCAGCACTTTCAATCGCAATTTTTAAAGGATTTGAAAAAACGCCTTCACTTGAAATTTTATTTTTTTCCGGATTTATAATCAGCTGCGTTACAGAAAGCGCGAGAATTCTTTTGCCTCTTTTTGGATTTTGGAAAACAAATTCGCTTTTTTTAATTTACATTGGACGGATTGTTGCAGCCGGAAGATTTCTTGCGCCGATGAGTCTTTTCTTTGCGACAGTTTTTTCTTCCGCGGAAGAACTTCAAAATGCAGAACGGAACATTTTTATTTTGCTTGCTTCAACTTGCGCATTCGGATTTTTTTACCCGATGGATACGACAATAACAACTTCGACATGCACAGTTCTTTGGGGTTTTAGAAAATTTTTTGCGGTCATAAGAGTTTTTATTGTTGTAGTAACAATCTTTTCAGTTTTGGCAGAAGCTTATACAAAAGGAATAAATGGGATTTACATAAAGGCATTGGGCATTGTAATTCTTGCGACAGGCTACGGACTTTTATGCAACACAGACTGCTGGCTTGAATTTTTCATTGCGATTATTCTTTATGCTTCAGGATGCGTTCTTTATTTAAAGACCGTTCACTATTTGGAAAACACCTGGAACTAGCAAAGCAAATATTGAGCTAATCCACCGAGCAAAATCGGAATAAAAAGATTGTCAAAATCCTTTAGCGGAAGAATTTCAATAAGCATTCCAGCTCCTGCAATTATGAGCGAAACCTTTGTTATATCCGTCTGTCCTTGAAACATAAAAAAGCAAGCCAAATAGCAAGAAATGAAAATCGCAGAAAAACAAGTGAGGCTTCCTGCGACAGTTTTTCCTTCTGTAAATGGAATCTGAATTCTTCCAAAAAGTTTTCCTGCAAGACTTGCAAGTCCGTCTCCAAAGGCGAGAGCGTAAATTCCAATTGCGGCAGGAAGTTTTTCCCATAAAATTGCGCTCAAAATAATTCCCAAAACCAGCGTTACAGGACCTAGAACGAATTTATTTTCATCGCGTTTTCTAGCGGCGGCTTCTGTTACGGCGGAAATTAAAAAAACTTCCTTTCCATTCAAACGCAAAATTTCCGCGGCGGAATAAAAAACAACCAGCGCAAAAAGACAAGCGATAGTCGGCTTGTATGCAATCCAAAGAAAACACGGAACAAATGCACTGCACAGATGAATTGACTTTCTGAAAAGCTCTTTTAAAATTCCAATTATTTTCTGGCGAGAAATTATTCCGCTGTATTTTTTTGAGAAAAGAGCCATCATAATTATTCCAGTCCTTCCTCTCCATTTAAAAGCCGCGGAATTTCTGTATAGATTTCAGGTTCATATCCAGAAACAGGGCGTGTTATATATTTTATGTTTTGCTCGGCAAGATTTGAACCGTCAAGCCTTATCATCGTTGTCTGATTTCTTGTCATTGCATCCCAAGCTCTAAGACTTTCCTGCAAGCTGACAATCGATTTTGCATTCAGCGAGCTGTCTCCTGTTGCAGATGCAATTCTTGAAAGCGTAACTCCAAGATTGTTGGAAGCCTTCATGTAAGTATCAACAATATCGGCATGGTCATCACGAATCTGCGGAAGCACAACTCCATATTTTTCACGTTCAACATCAAGAATAGAAAGAAGCCTTTCATAATATCCACGCGCAATATAATTGTCTCCGCTCAAATTCAAAGTGTTCGCAAGGGCAAGCAAAAGATGTGTGTCATTTTCATTTGTGTCCTGGCTCTTTATAAACGAGCCCAAAGCGGCAGGATAATTTCTATTTTGATACTGGATATATCCAATTCTATAACGCACAGATGAAGTGTCGTGCTTGTTGTTCACTGCGTTCTGATAATTTCTTAAAGCGGCGGCATTATCCCCGGAAATAAAATAGTCCAAATCCGCCAAATCAGAATACAAAGTTCCGACATTTTCATCGCTTTCAAATCCGCTTGAATCCCTCTCGCGCTCAAAAATTTCAATTCCTTTTCCGTATAATTCTTCCGCAGTAAGATATTCACGCTGATTGCGCATTTCTTCACCCAACAGCCTGACTGCGTTTATGTATTTGTAAGTGTCCTTGCGGTTTCTCTTTGGCTGATTTTCAAAGGAATTTATAGAAGCCTCAAGAAGTTTTGCCGCATTGCGTCCGCTTCTAGTTTCAACAAAATAACGGCCCATGTTGTAAAGCGCAACAGAATTTTCCGGAGCAGATTTCAGTGCGGTTTCCAAAAGTTTTCTGACATCTTCTATAGAAAATCTTAAATTTTCTTCTGACGGCCGAAGTTTTCCATAACGCTTGTCGAGCATATATCCGCTAAGCTCAATCAAGTCCTTTGAAGAAATGGCATTTTTCTTGCCCATCAGAATACTTTTGTACATAAGAACTTGGCGCAAATTATCTGTGCGTATAAAATATCTCATCTGGCGCGAAAGATAAAGGTCGTTGATTCCGTAAAGCTGAGTGAGCAAATCATACTGCTCTTTTGCCAAAGGAAATTTCTCAGAATTTCTGTCCGAAGCCCATTCAAGATACAAGTCGCCCAAAGCAAGCAAAGCGTCTGAATCATTTATGTGATAATCAAGAACTTCGCGCTTTAAAATCCGCTCGCCTTCCTCGTAGTTGTACAAGTCTGAAGCTTCCATGTCTGCCCATTCAAGTCCAGCTTTTTTGTCATGGTTGTAACGCTGAATAATCGCGCGGTACATCATTCTGGAACGGTCGTATTGCCTGTGATTTCTGTACCCTTGGGCAAAGCGGAAAAACCATTTTTTTACAGGCTTATAAGTCAAAGCCTGATTGAATTTTTTTTCAGACTGCGGATATTGACTGTCCTGCAAAAGCGCATATCCTTGCTTGTAAAGAGTGCTCGCTCTTGCCGGCTTGTAAATAAAATTGTTTGTAAGCGTAAATATACAGAAAACAAGAATCGCAGCGGCAGTTGTAAAAATCGCGCTAGGAATTATTCTGTTTTTCAGCTGATATTCAATTGATTTTTTATAGGCTTCATATTCAGCGGCAGAACGGCGTTCAAAATCCCGAGGAACATCAAGCGAAATATCAAGAAGTTTTTCCAATTCAGAGGCGACTTGCCGTGCAGGAGCTTTTCTTAAAACTTTTTCAAGAACTGAAAAAATCGCTTCATCTGTAAATTCGTTTTTTACAACAAAATCCTCAAGCGCAATTCTTACATTCAGCGGATAAGTCGCAAGATTTTTATGAAATCTTTTGTACTCCGCATCTGTAAAAGTGTTTTTCGGTTTTTCATTTTCTTTGGCTTCCGCGGCGTTGGAAAAATCAGCAGTCGCAACATCAGGCTTTTTTGTAATGTCGGCAGTCGCAATGTCGGAAAATCCCGGAATATGAAATTCGTCATCGCCATCAGAATCAACTCCGCCAAGCTCAAATCCGCTGTCTTCCTGATTTGAAAAGTCAAGGTCGTTTATGTCGCTTGTGTCAAAAGTTTCAACAGGCTCATCTTCTGGAACATCCATTTCCGGGGAAAAAAGTTCGCCGTCAGTTGCGGCTGGAGCGGAATCAGTTTGCTCTGTAGTCTTTTCTTCAGTTTCCGGCTTCTCAAAATTCGGCACAGAAGGCTCTTCGTTAAAATCAGGTAAGGAATCTGAATTGTCTGGCGGCATATCAAAATCCGGCAAATCAATATCAGAAAAATCGTCGGCTTTAGATTCCACGTTTTCCGTGGTAGGCTCTGAAATATTTTCTTGAGGCGCATCAAAAGCTTCTGATTTTGGCTCGGAAGAATTTTTGCCGTTCAAGCTGTCAAGATCCGGCAGAACATTTTTCTGAGCTGAATCATTATCAGACGGCATATCAAAAAGAGACTCGTCAAAAGCAGTTCCGTCTGGCTCTGAAGCCGGAATAGAATTTTTGGGAGCAAAATCAGCGTCTAAAGAATCCGTATTAAAAATATCAGGACTTACAGATTCTTCGCTTTTCTCGGATTTTTTTTCATCATTGGAAATTTTCGGCTCGTCTTGCGCTTGAGATTCCGGGCTGGATGCAAGAAGAGACTCCAAGTCCATGTCTTCAATTCCGATTTTTTCAGGCTCTGGCTCAGGCTCTGGTTCTTTTTTATCTTCAAATTCAGACAAATCAAGATCGGACAAATCCATGTCTCCGGCAGAAGGCAAAAGGTCTGAAACATCAGGAACTGACTCTTCTTCCGTTGCGGCTGACTTTTGCTCAGAAGCAGATTCAGAATCATCGCTGTCCATAAAGTCAGAAAAATCGTTTGCTTCACGTTTGCGTTCTTCTGCGGCAGCGGCAGCTTGTGCCTGATCTTCTTCTGAAAGAGCTGGAAGTCCATTTACAAAATCTTCAGAATCATCTATATCTGCGACATCTTTGGGGATTTTTACTGTTACTGGTTTTTCTCCGCGGGCAGCCCGGATTTTTACTTCATCACCGAGATTCAATATATCCGAATTAAACTGCTGCAACTGCTTTAGTCCTGGCATGGTTAAAAATTATACTCCTCAAAGCGACATGTTTTCAAGTCTAATATCGGCACACAAATCCGCCAAGTTTAGAAAATTGAAATCCGCGGAAAGCCTCAAAGTTTCAGCTAGAAAATAGAATTCAACTTTAAAATAAAAAATTCCGAAAATACATATATGAAGAAAATACTTTGCGCTATTTTTTCAGTTTTTCTTTTTTTATCTTCTGCGGAACTTTTTTCTGCGGAATCAAAAGCCATGCTCACAGACGAAGAACTTGACTACGCCGAACTTGTGAACACAATTCAAGATGTCGGTTCTCCATATCTCAAAGGCGACTATGCAATTTTCACATCAAAAAGCAACGCACGCCACATTGGAATCGCATTCGACTTTGAAGGATTCAAAACGATTCATTCATTCAAGATAAAAAAATTCATCGACATGGAATACAAAGAAGCCGATTCAATTTATTTTTATATTTTGAAAGTCCCCAAAAATGTTCTTGAAATAAATTACAGACTGATTATAGACGGACTTTGGACTGTTGATCCGCTCAATGATGAAACAGTTTTCAGCAGGGAAACAAATCTTGTGCTTTCACATTTTAATGCATCGCGTGAAATTCCGCAGGTAACCGAAAAAATCAGCGGCGGAAAAATCCGTTTTGTCTACAAAGGAAAATCCGGTCAGAAAGTTCGTGTAGGCGGAAGCTTTACAAACTGGGACAGCTGGATTTATCAGATGAGCGAAGTTGCGCCGGGAGTCTATCAGTTTGAAATTCCGCTTCCACCCGGAAAATATGAATACGCTTTTTACACTGGAATAAATTCTTTTCCAGATTCAGGAAACCCTCAGAAATGCTACACTCCCGATGGAAAAACAGCATCTCTGATTGTACTGGACTAGAACTTAAATCCGCCCGGCATATTAAAGCCTTTCGGAAGATTTGGCATAGAGCCGCCCATTCCCATAGCTCCCATTTGCTGCATAAGCTTTGCCTGTGCGCCACGGTTGCGTGCAAGTTTTTTCATTGTGAGTTTTGTCTTTTCAAACTGCTTTATAAGCTTGTTCACTTCCTGAACACTTGTTCCGCTTCCTTTTGCAATTCTTTTGCGGCGGGTAGGACCAATAATCAAATGGTTCATTCGCTCTTTGTATGTCATGCTTTGAATTATAGCTTTCTGATGCTTCATTCCAGCCTTGTTGATTTGATCTTCGCTGATTTGTCCAGAAAGTCCTGGCATCATGTCAAGAAGCGATTTTATGCTTCCCATTTTTTCAACTTGCTCAAGCTGCTCAAGCATATCCTGCAACGTAAATTCATTGCGCTGCATTTTTTTCTGCATTTTAAGAGCGGCTTCCTGATCCACAGTTTCCTGAGCTTTTTCAACAAGCGAAACAACATCACCCATTCCAAGAATTCTGCTTGCAATTCTATCCGGATGGAAAGGCTCAAAGTCTTCTGTTTTTTCACCAGTACCGATAAAGAGAATCGGTTTTTGCGTAATCGACTTCAAAGAAAGAGCCGCGCCGCCACGTGCATCTGAATCGAACTTTGTAAGAATAACGCCAGTCAGTCCAAGCTGCTCATCAAAACTTTTTGCAATATCAACAGCATTCTGGCCAGTCATGGAATCCGCAACAAGAACAGTTTCCACAGGATTAAGTTTCTTTTTTATAGAAACAAGTTCCGCCATCATTTCTTCATCAATCTGAAGGCGCCCGGCTGTGTCCACGATTATTGTATCAAGTCCGTTTTTCTTTGCAAAATCAACTGAATGCTCCGCAACTTTTACAGCATCTTTTGAATCTTCCTTGTAAACAGGAACTCCGATTTTTTCGCCAAGAACACAAAGCTGCTCAACCGCCGCCGGACGAATCAAGTCGCAGGCAACAAGCAAAGGCCGCCTTCCATCCTTCTTTAAACGAGCAGCAAGTTTATGCGCCGCAGTTGTTTTTCCCGCGCCCTGAAGACCAAGCAAAAGAATTACAGATTGAGTGTCAGGTCCTTTTAACGCAAGGTCAGTTTTTTTATCGCCGAGCATCGCAACAAGCTTGTCGTAAATGATTTTTACAAACTGCTGGCCTGGATCTACAGCCCTTAGAACTTTTTCTCCCTTCGCCTCTTCAATTGTGCTATTTACAAACCGGCGGACAACACGCAAATTTACGTCCGCTTCCAAAAGAGCCATTTTTATCTGCTCTACGGTTTCCTCTATGTTTTTTTCTGTAATTGAAGATTTTCCGCTCAAAGTGCGGATTATTCCGCTGAAAGTTCCTGTTATTTTTTCAAGCATTTTTTACTCCATTTTTGAAATATGCTATCTGTTAAGCAAAAGTTCTTTAAGACATTCTTCCGCATTGATTTCCTTATTAAGAACTTTGTACAAGGCATTGCAAATAGGAAGCTTAAGATTTTTCTGCTCCATGATTTTATGCACATATTTGCAGGCAATCGCACCTTCAGGCAAATATCCGACTTTCTTTACATTCGCAATCAAATCATCAAGATTTTTAAACTGATCCATCATTCTGTTTTTTATCAAGTCTTGCCCGAATCTTCTGTTGCGTCCATATTTCGATTTGCAAGTTACATCCAGATCTCCGACCCCACTGATTGAAGTGAATGTAGCCGCATGAGTTGCGCCCATTGCAAAACCAAGCGTCTGAATTTCATTAAGACCTGCCGCCATCAAAAGACTTTCAGTATTGTCTCCAAAAATCGGACTGTTTTCAGCAAGAGCATCCATTGCCCCGTAAACAACAGCAATTACATTTTTAGCAGCCGCGCAAACCTGAACACCAATAGTATCAAAAGAAGCATAAGCCATGATTCCTTTTACACGCAAAAGATCCCGCATACGAACCGCATTTCTATGATGCTGGCTCGCCGCAATGAGTCCGGTTATTTTTCCAAGCGCAACCTCCTCGGCATGGCTAGGACCCGCAATGTAAACTGTCGCATTTTTATAGCATTCAGGAAGAGCTTCTTCCATTGTGTCCAAAACAAATTCAGGATTTCCAGATTCAGAAGGAACAAATCCTTTTGTCAGCGCACCGATTATTGTAGAACCGTCCGCAATATTAGGAACATCAGTAAATTTTTTTATCGTAGAAGCAATATAAAGAGAAGGACTTCCCATAATCAAAAACTGCTTTCCCGCAGCAACAGCTTTTATGTCAGAACTTGCAGTAATTGATGGTTCAAGCGCATATCCCGGAAGATACCTTTTGTTTTCATGCTGATTGTTTATAGACTCAACAACGTCCTCTTCCATTGCCCAAAGCTGAACTTTATGTCCGCCGCGCGCAATAGCAGTTCCCAAAGCTGTTCCCCAAGCTCCCGCTCCAATTATTCCAACTTCAAAAATTTCCATATCAAATTTCCTTGATAAAGCTGACTGAATTTTACTCTTCAACCTAATTTGCAACTAGCTCAATATTACTACAGAAAAAACAATTCCTCAATGCAAAAAATCAACCCAAAGGAAAAACAAAAAAGGCACTGCAATGCGACAAAATGCCTATGCAATGCCTTGTAATCTTTATAGAAAAAATTAGTACCAAATTCCAGCCTGATCTTCCCAGTCAACAAGTTCTTCCGGCTTGAAAAACAATGCGATTTCTCTTTCTGCGCTTTCGTCGCTATCTGAAGCATGGATTATATTATGAGAAGTGTGGCAACAGAAATCTCCACGGATAGTTCCAGGAGCCGCCTCAGCAGGATTTGTTGCGCCAGTAATTTTTCTAACCAAAGTAACACAGTCATCGCCCTGCCAAACCATTGCAACAACAGGACCGCTTGTTATGTAATCAAGAAGCGGATCATAAAAAGCTTTTCCCTTGTGCTCAGCATAATGCTGGGAAGCAAGATCCTGGCTTATGTTCATAAGTTTCAGCCCAATCAATTTAAGACCTTTTTTCTCAAGGCGGCTAACAACTTCACCTACAAGCCTGCGATTCAAAACGCCAGGCTTTAACATTGTAAAACATCTTGTACTCATATTCAGATTTTAACAGAAATTTCCTTGTTTTTCAACGGGTAATAGACTTTCCCAAAAACCTAATCTATACTAGCAACAGAATGACTATAGAAAAAAAGGAAATCATCGAGCTTCAAAAATCCGTAGAGCGAAAAATCGAAGAGCTTCAGCTTTCTGCAAAGCCGGACTCAGCGCAAATGTTCGATTTGAATATGCTTGACTCAAACATCTCGCTTTTTCTTCTTGCTGCGGAATTCAAAGACGATCCACTTGAGTTAAAGCCGAGCGACAAGCTGATTATAGAAGCGTTAAAAAAATTCAGAAGCGGCTCAACAAAGGAAATTGACATTGAAACTTTCGCAAAAGAAGCCGCGACCGCCGCAAATGAAATTTTAAGTTTAATAGATCAGTTTGAAGAGCGGATTGAAGATTCCACGGAAAAAATTTTCTGCGCAAATCTAAAAGCCCGTTTGGATTCCGCATATAGTTCAATTCAGCAAATTGCTTTTTTAAAAAATGAAGGAAAGAAAAATCTTAAGCTTTGGCAGACTCAGGAAATTCCGCTGCCAGTTTCAAATGCCGGAAAAATTCTTGGAAAAATAAAATCTGAAAAAAAAGCAGCCGCTTCCCGCGCAAATGGAAAAAAAGGCGGACGTCCTTCAAAAAATCCTCAGCAGACAAAAAAAACCGTTGCCAAAAAGACAACGGCTAAAAGAACTAAGTCAACTGTTTAGTTTGCAGAACCTACAAGACACATCCATTCGGCTTCAGCGCAAAGAACATCACCTACAAAAGCTTTGCCCGACTGCTTTACCATTTTTGGACTTACACGCAAATTTGTAACTTCCATTCTTACAGTATCGCCCGGACGAACCTGATTGCGGAATTTAACCTTGTCAACTGTAGCAAGGAAAAACAAGCTGCCTTCAGCAAAAGTTTTCTGCAAACTCAATGCTGCTCCGCCTCCCTGCGCCATAGTTTCAATAAGAATCACGCCCGGAACTACAGGATACTGCGGAAAATGTCCTTTAAAGAAAAAGTCTTCATCTGTAAATTTTCTTGTGCAGACGCAGCCTTTTTCATCATAGCTTTCAATTGAATCCACAAACAAAAATGGTTTTCTGTGCGGAAGAAGGCTTTCTATATCAGTAAATCTTTCCATGTTTTTACTCGCTGACTTTTTTGAATACAACAATTCCGTTGTGTCCGCCGAATCCGAAGTTTCCGCTCATAGCAACATCAATATTCATGTCGATTCCTTTGTTCGGTGTGTAGTCAAGATCGCATCCGCCTTCAACATCAACTTCATCAAGGTTGATTGTCGGAGGAATATATCCTTCTTCAATTGCCTTTACACAAATCATAGCTTCAAGCGCGCCAGCATCACCAAGACAGTGTCCGTGCATACTTTTTGTTGAAGAAATATGAAGTTTCTTTGCAGCCTCGCCGAATGCCATGTGGAGCATTGCAGTTTCACCGGAATCATTCAAGTGAGTTGAAGTTCCATGCGCATTGTAATATGTAACATCTTCTGGTTTTACACCGGCATCTTTCATTGCCAAAGTCATTGCGCGTGCGCCCATAATTCCGTCTGGATTAGGAGCTGTAAGATGATAGCCATCGCAAGTTGCGCCATATCCGGCAAATTCAGCATAAATTTTTGCACCGCGGGCTTTTGCGTGCTCGTATTCCTCAAGAACAAGAATTGTCGCGCCTTCGCCCATAACAAATCCGTCGCGCTGCTTGTCAAACGGACGGCAAGCCTTTGATGGATCATCTGCCCATTTTGAGCTTAAAGCCTGAAGAACTGTAAAGCCCAAATTTGCAAATCCGTTCTGTGTAGATTCAGCTCCGCCAGCAAGAACAATGTCGCTTCTTCCTGCACGGATATTGTCCAAAGCCTGTCCAAGAGCGTCTGAACCAGAAGCGCAAGCTGTAGCTATTGTGTGAGCAACTCCGTGAAGTCCAAATTTTATGCTGATATTTGCGGCAGCTTCATTTGGAATAAGCTGAGGAATTGTCATTGGTGGCATACGCTTAAATCCAGAGTCAAAATAACTTTTCATGCTTGATTCTGTAATCTCAAGTCCACCGATTCCAACTCCAAGATAAACAGCAGCATTGTCCAAGGCTTCCTTGTTGTCTGTAAGATTTGAATCATCCAAAGCCATTTTTGCAGCGGCTACAGCATATTTTGAAAATCTTGCCATTTTTCGTGCTGACTGAGGATCCATGTATTTGTCAGCCTCAAAATTTTTTACCTCCGCAGCATACTTTACTTTAAAAGCAGAAGCATCATAATGTGTAATAGTTGCGATTCCGCTTTTTCCAGCTCTTATAGAGGCCCAAGTTTCTTCAACGCTGTTTCCGATTGGCGAAACACATCCAAGTCCAGTTACAACAACTTTGCGCATAATTTTCTCCGTAAAATAAATTAATTAATATAATAGATTTATAAATGAAAGATTTAAGCTCCCATTCCACCGTCAACACCAATAACCTGAGCAGTTACATAAAGGCTCAAGTCAGAAGCAAGGAACAACGCCGCGTTTGCAACATCTTCAGGCTTTCCGGCTCTCTTTAAAGGAATTCCTTCAACCCATGCCTTGCGTATTTCTTCTTTTACAGCATTTGTCATGTCTGTTTCTATGAAGCCAGGAGCAATGCAGTTTACACGAACACCACGACTTCCAACTTCTTTAGCAAGCGATTTTGAAAACGCAATAAGTCCGCCCTTGCTTGCAGAATAATTCACCTGCCCGGCTCCGCCATGAATTCCAACAATTGAAGCCATGTTGATTATAGAGCCTGATTTTTTGTGAATCATATCATTTGAAATAATCTGGCAAACAAGAAAAGCCGAAGTAAGATTTACTGCAAGAACTGAATCCCAGTCTTCCTTTTTCATTCTAAAGCTCAAAGTGTCGCGTGTAATTCCTGCATTGTTTACAAGAACATCAAAACCGCCAGACTCACCAAGCGCATTTTTCACCGCCGTTGTAAGAACTTCCGCGTTTCCTGCGTCTGCATAAAATTCATGGAAAGCAGTTCCATTCTCCGCAGCAAGTTTTTCAAGCTCAGCTTTTCCTGCGGATTCTTTTGTGCACATTCCCCAGACTTCGCATCCATTTGCAAGAAAAACTTCAACAATCTTACGTCCGATTCCACGTGAAGAGCCAGTAACCAAAGCCTTTTTGTTTTTTAAAAGCATATTTTCTCCAATAACAATTACAGATTATTTACAGATTCAGTTGTGTTAACTGGCAAAACTGCAATCGAAGCGTTGTAGTCAGTGTTTCCCCAAAGTCCAGAAAGAACTTTTCCAGGACCAACTTCAAGAGCTGCCCATTTGTCAAAACCGTCAGCTTTCATAACAGAAGCAAGGCAATCTTCCTCATCTGTCCAAAGTACTGGATTTGTAAGATGAAGAACTGCGGATTTTTTTGCTTCCTCGCCGGAAACACATTCTTTTCCTGTTACATTTGAAAACAATTTGATTTTCGGGTCGTTGAAGTTAACATCTGCAATAGCTTTTTCAAATTCTACAGCGGCATCCTGCATCAAAGGCGAATGGAAAGGACCTGCAACCTTTAAGCGGACTGCACGGCGCGCTCCAGCTTCAGAAGCAGCTTTTTCAACAGCAACAAGGGCATCAAAAGTTCCGCTCACAACAGTCTGCTTTACACTGTTCATATTCGCCGCATAAGCATCTTTTATGCCAGAAGCGATTTCCTTTACTTTTTCAGGAGGAAGTCCAAGAACCGCTGTCATTCCAGGCGCATGGCCTTCATTTTTTGCCGCGATTTCCTCGCAAACTTTCTGCATAATAAGTCCGCGCTGGCGTACAACTTTTACAACATCTTCAAATGACAAAACTCCTGCAGCATAAAGAGCCGGAAATTCTCCAAGGCTGAATCCCATTGCCGCAGAAGGCTCAATATTTTTATCTTTTAAAGCAGCCATCAAAGCAAGAGAAGCCGCTGTTATGGCAATCTGGCTGTTGTCAGAACGGCTGAGTTCCGCCGCATCTGATTCCCACAAAAGTTTTGCCATATCTAAATTTACAATGGAAGAAACATCATCAATAACTTTCTTTGCTGAAGGAAAAGATTCAGCAACGTCTTTTACCATTCCTGGAGCTTGCGCGCCTTGTCCCGGAAACAAAAATGCGTATTTTTCAGCCATAATTACCTCTTCTATAAATTTTATTTTATTATGACAAAAAAAGACAAAATGTCAAGTATTTTCTTTTAAACGAGCCTTTGTTTTTCTGTGCAAAAATCAAATTCAGTAAAAACGAAAAAAGCCCCTGCATTTAGCAAGAGCTTCCATAAAATAGAATAAAAATAAACTATTCAGTTAAAATCTTTATAACTTCCGCTTTGTCCTGAGTATTCAGAATCTGAGCGCGCTTGTCAGCAGATTTAAACAAAAGGCTAACTTCAGCAAGGAACTGAAGATGCGGACCAGTTTTGTTTACAGGCGACAATGTCATAATAAATATACGGCAAGGTTCCTGATCCAAACTGTCAAAATCAACAGGATTGTCTGAAACTCCAATACAAGCAACCAAGTCAGAAACTGTGTCAGTTTTTCCATGCGGAATTGCAATTCCATGCTTCATGCCGGTAGACATTTTGCGCTCACGGTCAAGAACACACTCCTTTGCAACTGCTTTATCTGTTACTTTCCCGGCTTTCACGAGAATATCGAGAAGCTCGTCAATAATTTCTTCTTTTGTAGTTCCCTTTAAATGAAGGTCTACTGTGTCAGGTGTTAATACAGTTCTTAAGTCCATATTAATATCTTATGTTCACATGAAAAATTTGTCAAGGTTTAAATATGCAATGTTAAAATTTTTAACAATACAAGTTTTTCAGCAAATTCTAGGAAATTTGCGCGGAATCTTTTCTAAAATCAAGCGGCGTCGTCTTGTAATATTTATGGAAAGTTTCGCAAAAGTAGCTTGTTCCAGAAAAACCGCATTCATAGGCAATTTCTGTAATCGGAATGTCAGTCTTGCAAAGAAGCTCAGTGCTGACTTTAAGCCTGTATTTTATAAGATAAATTATCGGTGATTCTTTTAAATACTGGCTGAAAACTGAAGAGCATTTGCTTTTGCAGCAGAATCCGGCGGAAGCAATATCTTCAAGTGAAATTTTCTTCTTATAATTATCCTGAATAAAAACCATCATCAGCTTTAAAGCGTTAAGTCCGGCTGAATTTTGCAGCGAAGTTTCAGATTTTATGTCCACGCTAGAATATATTAGCTCAAATATGCTGAAAAAATTCCGCTGCGTTATAAACTGCCAAGTCTTTGTTTCTTTCTTTAGATGAATTTCTTTTAGAAGTTTTATAATTTTATTTTGCCATTGGACTTTTCGGCTCAGCTTTATAAAAGGGTAATTCGAATTGTACGTAAACGGCTTTACAAATTTTTCATCGAAATTTTTATTGGAGCAAAGCAACGAAGGGTTTAGCAAAATGCAGATAAACTCGCAGTCTTTGTGATCCGCTGAAAATCCGTAGTGAACTTGCCGGCTGTTCACAAAGATTGCGTCTCCAGCTTCAATTTCAATTAAATTTCCATTCACGTTGTAAGTTTCAAGGCCATCAAGAACAATTATAAATTCCCAGTCCTCGTGCCAGTGAGTACAGCCTTTAAAATCAGGATAGAAAGATAAAAAACCGCTTGTAATATACGCAGGAAAAGCCGGGTCGTTATACGCAACATTTTCTGACAAATCCACATTGAAAGTTGAATAGCGCTTCAAAAACTGCCTCTTAAAAAAAAATGGAAGATTGTTATATTAATTTAGCATATAGTTAAAGATTTTGAAAGCAAACAATGTTAATATTGATAAAAAACAGGTGTTGTTTTTTTTTTACATTTTTACTTGAAAATTATTACGGGGGCCTTTATGACATTTGCAGAAAAAATTCTTGAAGCCGCGCAGGAAGGAATCGTACTTCTTAGGAACAACGAAAATACGCTTCCGCTTTCAGAAAATGAAACTGTCTCTATTTTTGGAAGATGCCAGTTTGATTTTTACAAATGCGGAATGGGTTCTGGAGGTTCTGTTCGCTCACCTTATTCCACAAATTTAACAGACAACATTCCAATGGCAAACAAAGAGCTTGCAGAAATTTACAGAAACTGGATAAAGGAAAATCCGTTTGACAATGGCGGTGGCGGATGGGCAATGGAGCCTTATTTTCAAAAGGAATTTTATGTTTCTGCGGAGCTTGCAAAAAATGCCGCGAAAGTTTCAAAAAAGGCGATTTTCGTTGTGGGAAGAAATGCCGGCGAAGACAAAGACTTTACAAAAGAAAAAGGCTGCTGGCTTTTAACTGACGAAGAGCGAAACGTAATCAAGGAAATTTGCTCGGCATTTGAAAGCGTAATAATTGTTTTCAATTCATGCGGAATAATCGACACAGCTTGGATTGACGATGAAGAATTTTCTGGAAAAATAAAATCCGTAGTCTACGCTTGGCAAGGCGGTCAAGAATCCGGAAGAGCCTGCGCAAATGTTCTGTGCGGAAAATCAGTTCCATGCGGAAAACTCACAGATACAATCGCAAAATCAATAGACGACTATCCTTCCACAAAAAATTTCGCAACACAAAATGAATCTTTTTATATGGAAGATATTTATGTCGGCTACAGATATTTTTCAACATTCGCAAAAGAAAAAATTTTGTTTCCATTTGGATTCGGACTTTCTTACACAGAATTTAAAACTGAATTTGTTTCTTCTTCTGTGGAGGGAAAAAATATAAACGTAAAAGTCCGCGTGGAAAATATCGGAAAAAAATTCAGCGGAAAAGAAATTGTCCAGCTTTATGTTCAAGCTCCGCAGGGAAAACTCGGAAAGCCCTCAAAAGTTCTTGCCGCATTCAAAAAATCAAATTTGCTAAAACCAGGCCACTCGCAAGAGCTTGAGCTTTCATTTAATTTGGAATCAATTGCTTCTTATGACGACTCTGGAATTTCTGGATTTGAATTTTCGTTTGTTCTTGAAGAAGGAAAATATTTTGTGTTCATGGGAACTGATTCTGAAAACGCAAAGAAAATTCCTTTGGGAAGCAGCGATTGTATTTCACTTGAAAAAACTTACGCTACGGAAAAACTTTGTCAGGCGCTTGCTCCAAGAAAAGCTTTTTCAAGAATCAAGCCTGCACAAATAAAGCCGGACGGAAATTATTCAATTCAAGAAGAAAATGTTCCGCTTGAATCGTTTAGCCTTGAACAACGCATAAAAGAAAATCTCCCAAAAGAAATTCCATTCACGGGAAACAAAGGAATAAAATTTCAAGACGTAAAGAAAAATCCTGAGCTGCTTGAAAAATTTGTTGCCCAGTTGAACAACGAAGAGCTTGCAACTCTTGTACGCGGAGAAGGAATGATGAGCCGCAAAGCGACAATGGGAATCGCTTCAGTTTTTGGCGGCGTAAGCGAATCTCTTTACAACTACGGAATTCCTGTTGCAGGATGCGCGGACGGACCTTCAGGCATAAGGCTAGACACAGGCAAAGAAGCTTCTCTTATGCCAATCGGAACTTTGCTGGCCTGCACTTGGAATCCGCCTCTTGTTCAAGAGCTTTTTGAATTTGAAGGACAAGAATTAAAGCAAAACCAGATTGACACAGTTCTTGGACCTGGAATAAACATTCACAGAAATCCACTTAATGGAAGAAACTTTGAATATTTTTCTGAAGATCCGCTACTCACTTCTGAAATGACGCTTGCGATTTTAAAAGGCGTTTCAAAAGAAGGTCCGTTTGCAACAATAAAACATTTCGCCGCGAACAGCCAGGAAACACAAAGACACGAACACGATTCAATTGTTTCAGAACGTGCATTGCGAGAAATTTATCTTAAACCATTTGAGGCTGCTGTAAAACGTGGAAACGCACAGTCAATTATGACAAGCTACAATCAAATCAATGGACACTTTACAGCAAGCAACTACGATTTAAATTCAACAATTCTCCGCAAAAACTGGAAATACACAGGCATTGTAATGACCGACTGGTGGGCAAGAATAAACGACTGCGTAAAAGGCGGAAAAGGAGAAATTGAACTTACAGCCTCGATGGTCCGCGCAAGAAATGACATCTACATGATTGTAAACAACGACACTGCGGAAAAAGACGGAAACAACGACAATATAAAGTCAAGCTTAAAAAACGGCGAGCTCACAACTGCGGAACTTCAAGTTTGCGCAATGGACATTATAAAATTCCTTGCAAAAACTCTTGTTGCAGAACGCAAGCTTCGTCCGCTAAACAATATTCCAGTCTTTGCTCCAAAAGCAGAAAATCAAAATGCAAAAAATCCAGCTCAGGAAAATTTCAGATTTCTTTGCAGCGGGGAAACAAAAAGAATTTTCTTTGCGCCGGAAAACGGAGTTTACAATGTGCTTGGAGTTTATTCAAAGCCAACTGATGTGGACAAAGTTTCACAATCTGTATGCAACGTTCTTATCGACGGAAAACCAACATTCGCATTTGAATGCCGTTCAACAGAAGGAAAAGAAACTAGAGCTGTAATCGGGCAAGTTCAGCTTGAAAAAGGCAACTACGAAATTTCGCTTGAACATACAAAGCCCGGAATCGAAATAAAATTCGTTGCATTGTCAAGAGATGTTTCTGTTTCATCTGGAATCGACTATTTAAAGTCCGAATAAAAAATGCCTCTTTGGAAATTCATATAGCCAGCTAGAAACTGCTGCTGTCTGAATTTCCATTGCGGCTTCTTGTACATAAGTTTTTTTTCTATTAAAATAGATTCATTATGAAAGCTATAGTTACTGTTGTTGGCGCAGATAAAGTCGGTATAATCGCAAAAGTTTCAGCGTATCTTGCAAAGCATTCTATAAACATTGCGGATATTTCTCAGACAATTTTAAGTGGAAATTTTGTTATGATGATGATGGTTGATTTTGACAATGCGGACATCGGAATCGACACTGCAAGAAAAGAACTTGTTGAAGAGCTTGGAACTCTTGGCGTTGAAGCAAACATAATGAATGAAAAAGTTTTTTCTGAAATGCACAGAATTTAAAAACAAAAAACTCCACTCTGAAACTCAGAATGGAGTTAAAACCAAACACACACACTTTTAAACCAACTCGAGGAATTAGTTTAAACCTATGCCTGTTGCTGGCATTTTTTATAAGACTGCAATGCAAGATGCAAAGCAGTCTATTTTTTTTATGCAGTTTCTCCAAGAGACTTGCATTCAGCAAGAGCAGCTTCATCTGGTGCAAGCTGAACTTTCAAGCCTTCGCCATTTACAACAGTCGCACCCGAAGCAGAAAGACGTTCAACCCAAGTTCTAAGCCACTGTCCGTCGCCCCAATCATAAGAACCAAACACAGCAACTTTTTTTCCGCTCAAGCCGCCTTCAAGATTCGTGTAGAATTCTTCCATTGAATCCTCAAGAACCTCATCTCCCATCGCAGGGCTTCCGAGTATAATAACATCGCAAGCAAGAACATCCGAAACATTCGCATCGCTTGCAGTCGACATCAAAACTTCCGCACCGCAAGATTTTACACCTTCAGCTACAGCGTTCGCCATTGCCTCTGTGTTTCCAGTTGTGCTTGCATAGATTACAGCTTTCTTCATATCTACCTCACATAAAATTTATTGTTTTGCAAATTGCTTCAAAATTGTTTCCAGCTTCTAAAAGGCTTGAGCATAAAGCAGAGCATTTTTTGTAAAGCTCCATTTTTTTTACTGCTTCGGCTACATTTCCGTAGACTGCCCAAGCCCCGGAAAATTTGGTTTTCGTTCCTGAATATTTCTCATATCCAACAACATCTTCCAAAGGATATCCAAGGAAAATTCCAATCTCATGCGGAAAAATTTCGCAGTAAGAAAGGCGTTTCAAAAGTTCATTCAGAACATTTGAAATCCCATTGTCTGTAAAATAGCCTTTTAAATTCAAGTATGACAAAACTTCAGGCTTTGAAAGAATTTCCTGAACAAGCTTTTCGTCATAAATGAAAAGCAAAAAAAGACTCTCTCCTCTTCTTGCAATTTTTATTTTTTTCTGGCCGCCCTCAAGGATTTTATTCCACAGAAGAATTTTTTTGTATTCACAAAACAAAACTTCTTTTGAAACAGAAACAAGACTCGAAGGCTTTACTCCACACAAAGTCGGTGCACCTAAGTGAATTACTGTCTGCTCAAAAGTTTTCATACAACCTCAAAAAAAATGCGGGCATATCACATCAGTGGCTGTGTAAGGAGATGTAAACTTAGGATTAAGAACCGCAAGTTTATATGCCCGCTAATAATAAATACAAGTTAGACTAAACTAACTTACAAAGTTAGCATATAATAACTAAAAAAGATTGTCAATCATTCTGGAAAAATTTTATCAAAAAAAAATCCGCCATTCTAAAACAGAATGACGGATAAAAAATGCAGGCTAAGAAAAATTATATTTCTGAAAGTTTCTTTTGAACGAGGGAACTTGCTTCTGCTGGATTCGCCTTGCCTTTGGATTCTTTCATAACCTGTCCCATAAGCCAACCGACAACATTTGTTTTTCCAGACTTAAAGTCGGCTACAGCTTTTGGATTTGCTGAAATAACTTTATCAACAATTGCTTCAATTGCTCCGCTGTCGCTTACAACTTCCATGCCTTCAGATTTTATAATTTCCGCCGGCATTTTGTTTGTCTCAAGCATTTTTGCAAAAACAACTTTTCCTTGTGCGCTTGAAATTTTCTTTGAGTCAATCGCATTTACAAGTTCCGCAATATGGGTAGGAGTTATAGAAACGTCGTTGATTGTTTTTTTATCTTCATTCAGTTTTGCAAGAAGCTCGGTAAGAATTATATTTGCAGTACGCTTTGGATTTTTTGTTCCGGCAGCAGCTTCTTCAAACCAAACAGCCAAGTCGCGGCTAGAGGTCAAAGTTTCAACATCAAAATCAGAAAGTCCGTAGTTCTTCTTTAATCTTGTGCGCTTTGCTTCTGGAAGTTCTCCGACTTTTGACTTTGCATTTTCAATAAGCTCCTCGCTTACACTGAACGGCTTTATGTCCGGCTCAACAACAAAGCGGTAGTCAACAAAAGAATTTTTTGTGCGCTGAACAACAGTCTGGCCTTTTGCTTCGTCCCAGCCCATTGTAACTTTAAATCCCGGATTGAATTCCTGACGGTCTTCCTGAAACTCTTTAAGCTGACGCTGAGCTTCGTAAGCACAGGCATCACGGATTGAACGGAACGAGTTCAAGTTCTTGATTTCAGAAATCGGAGTGTGGTAAAGTTTTCCGTCTTCCCAAACATTCAAGTTGATGTTAGCATCGCATCGCATATTTCCTTCTTCAAGGTTTCCGTTTGTAACTTTAACATAGCGCAGAATTTCCTGAACAGTTTCCATAAAAAGTGCAGCTTCTTCCGGGCTTGTCATATCAGGCTTTGTTACAATTTCAATAAGCGGAGTTCCAGAACGGTTGTAGTCGATGTAAGAATGAGAACCCTGCAAGTGCAACGATTTACCTACGTCCTCTTCAAGGTGAATGCGTTCAACACGGACGCGGCGGTATTTTCCGTTTTCAACAATGCAGTCATTGCCTATGAAATTTTTTGTGCGGCATTTTTCTGAACCAAACTGCTGTTCCTTTGGATACTTGTGCATCGGAAGATCAACATATCCATCGTGGCAAAGTGGAATATCATATTGCGTTATCTGATAGCCTTTCGCAAGGTCAGGATAAAAATAATGCTTGCGGTCAAATTTTGTAAAGCGCGAAATCTCGCAGTTAAGAGCAAGTCCCGCAACAGAGCCAAGCTCAACATATCCTTTTGAAACACGAGGCATCGCTCCAGGAAGTCCAAGGCAGACAGGACAAACGCGGGTATTTGGCATTCCTCCGTAACGGTTTTCACAGGCACAGAACGCCTTTGTTTTTGTCAAAAGCTGCGTATGAATTTCACAGCCGATTACAATTTCATATTTATCGATAGAAGGCATTTTTACTTTTCCTCCGCAACAGGAATTCCGCATCCCTTATGCTCGTTTTCCCATGCTTGGGCAATTTCAAGAATTTTCATTTCGCTGAACATAGGTCCTGCAAACTGAATTCCAACAGGCATATTTCCGTTTTCCAAAGAAGTTCTTCCAGCCGGAACAGACAAAGACGGAATGCGGGCAAGATTTACAAATGTCGTGAACAAGTCGCTAAGATACATGGCAAGCGGGTCATCAACTTTTTGGCCGAGTTTAAAAGCCGGAGTCGGACAAGTTGGACAAAGAATCAAATCGAACTGCTCAAAAAGCTTTGCAATTTCACGCTGAATGCGGGCACGCACAGACATTCCCTTTTTGTAAGTATCACCTGAAAATTGCTCAGATAAAACATAGTTTCCAATTATGATTCTGCGCTTGACTTCCGGACCAAAACCGTTGCTTCTTGTGTCCACATAAAGCTCATCGTATCCTTTGCCGTTATCGATTCTGTTTCCGTAGCGGATTCCATCAAAGCGGCTCAAGTTCGATGCGGCTTCAGACAAAGCAATTACGTAATAGCTTGCAATGGCGGCATCAAGAATCGGAAGGTCAACAACTTCTATTTTTGCGCCTTTGGACTCAAACCAGCCGCGGGTTTCTTCAAAGACTTTTGCAACATCGGCATTCATTCCTTTTGATTCAAGGAACTGCTTTGGAACTGCAATTTTCAGTTTAAAAAAATCAGAGAAAGCATTAACTGAAGGCTTAGCGTCAGGCAAATCGGCGGAAGTGTCGTCATAAAAATCAACGCCGCTCATAACGCTCAGCGGAAGCGCAATATCCTGCGGAGTGTGTCCAAGAATTCCAACCTGATCCAAAGAAGAGCCGTAAGCTACAACTCCCCAGCGGCTTAGAACACCATAAGTTGTCTTAAGACCGTAGATTCCGCAGTAGCTTGCAGGAAGACGGACAGAACCGCCAGTTTCAGTACCAAGAGCAAACAAAGCCTGATTCGCAGCAACCGCAGCAGCAGGACCACCGGAAGAACCTCCAGAAACATAAGCGCGGTCAATAGGATTTCTTGTAGGCCCATAAACTGAATATTCAGTTGAAGAGCCCATTGCAAATTCATCCTGATTGCATCTTCCAATCGGAATTGCGCCGGCTTTTTCAAGGCGGTTTATTACAGTCGCGCTGTACGGAGCAACATATCCTTCAAGAATCTTGCTTGAGCAAGTAAGCTTTTTTCCACGCACAGAAATATTGTCTTTTACTGCAAATGGAATTCCAAGAAGAGGCTGTTCATCAAAAAGCTTTTCAAGAGAGCCGCTGCTTCTAGCTTCTGAAATTTTCTGGTCAGCAGCTTCCGCAGACTTTAAAATATCATCATAAATTTCCAAAAAGGCATTAAGCGGCAATGCTGAATTTTTGTCAGCTTCAAAAGTTTCCTTGGATTCCTTTACCAAAGCCACGCTTGAAGTTTCTCCGCTTTTTAAAGCCTCTACAGTTTCTCTTATAGTCTTGTACTTCATCTTATGCACCTTCTCCCAGAACTTTTGGAACCTGGAAATATCCGTCCATAAAATTCGGCTCGTTTATTTTCTTGACATCGTGCATCTCAAGCCCCGGAACAATTTCGTCCTCGCGCAGGCATTCAGCCTTTGTTGTAGGATAAGCGTCATAAGGATTTTCGCTGTCATCGTATTTAGAAAGAATATCAAAGTATCCTACAATTTCGTCCACCTGCTTTTTTAAAGTGGCCATGTCTGTGCTTTCCGGGGAAAGACGTGAAAGGTATAAAAGTTTTTCCAATGTTGATTCGTCAACGGTACGTTTATTTTCACTCATGCCGCGATTATACAAAATTTAGAACGTTTAAGCAATTTAAGGGCGGATTCATTTCTTGGACAAAAAACGGCTTTAATTGCTTAAATGCAAAAAAAAATGTAAACTTTATCTTGCGTGAAATTTTTTCCGTCTAATAAAGAAAAAAGATGAAAGACTATTATAAAATCCTAGGCGTTTCAAGAACAGCGACAATCGCAGAAATCCGGCGCGCGTACAGAAAGAAGGCAAAGATTCTGCATCCAGACATCACGGGCGAAGATTCAAAGGCTTTCCGCGAACTTGTAGCAGCCTACGAAGTTTTGTCCGACATAAAATCACGCGGACTTTTTGATGAGTCAGTTTTATTCAAGCAGAGCAATTTCCACCGCGAAAAAAATTTTGAATCATTCGACTACAGAAAATGGCTTCTGGAGCGCACCGATGATGAAAGCCGAGCCAAGTTGATTTTTTTTGACCTTTTGCATAACAACGAAGATGAAGCTGTAAGGGAATTCAAAAGAATGAATATGGAACGCGTTGGATTCAGGCTGTCAAGATGGTTCACGCGGGAAGACTTTATGGACTACGGCTTTATTCTTGCGGAAGAGCTTGTTCTGAGGCAGGAATACTACGACGCGGTCATTCTTCTGGACCAGATTATACGGATGGAATTTTCGTTTGAATATTTCAAGCTTTTTTTTCCGGAAGTAAAGAGCCTTGCACGGCATATTCTTCGGAACAACATTGAAGGCGCCGTAAACGATGAACTTGCAATAGACGCATGGGAGCGCGCGCTTGAACTTAGGTTCGGAAAAAATGATGACGCATTTTTTCTTTTAAAGATTGCGGATTCTTACGAGCGGATTGGGGATTTTCAGACTGCCAAAACATGCAGAAACGAAGCCTCAAGAATTTCCGCAGAAGTAAAATAGGAAATCATGGAGTTTATATATGATACGTTTAAAAAATGAAGAGCAAATCAATGGAATCAGAAAAAGCTGCCACTTGCTTGCTGATTTATTCAATGAAATTATTCCAAAGATAAAACCCGGAGTAAGCACAAAGGAAATCGATGACTGGTGCGTAAACTTCGCAAAAAAGTTCGGGGCGACTCCGGCCTGGTACGAAGAAGACTTTCCGGGTTGTGCGTGCATAAGCATAAACAATCAGGTTATCCACGGAGTTCCTTCCAAAAAGCGGATTGTAAAGGACGGCGACATTATTTCGCTTGACATCGGGTTGAATTTAAAAGGCTACATTTCAGACAGCACACACACAGTTCTTGTGGGAAATGTAAAGCCTGCGCACCAAAAACTTTGCCGTGTTACACGCGAATGCCTTTTGGCTGGAATTGATGCTTGCAAGGCGGGAAACAGAATCAGCGATATTTCAAACGCGGTATATGACATTGCTTACAACCAGAACAAATACGGAGTTGTCTATGAATACTGCGGACACGGAGTCGGTCTTGAAGTCCACGAAGATCCAAGCGTCTGCAACTGTCCTTCAACTGGTCCGAATCCGCGCATTCAAGCCGGAATGGTTCTTGCAATTGAGCCGATGATTAACGAGGGAACTGCTGATGTTGATATTGAAGAAGGAAGCGAGTGGACAGTTGTTACTGCGGACGGTTCTTGGAGCTGTCACGAAGAGCATACTGTTGCGGTTTTTAAGGACCATACGGAAGTTCTTACTGACTTGGACTACAACGGAAATTCATGCTTAAAATAAAACGCTAAAATTTGAATAGATTTTCAGGAGTTTAATTATGGAAAAAATCAAAATGAAAAATGCGATTGCCGAACTTGACGGAGATGAAATGACAAGAGTTCTGTGGAAGGTCATCAAGGAAAAACTTCTTGAGCCTTACGTTGAACTTAATGTTGAATACTATGACCTTGGCTTAAAGAACCGCGACGACACAGACGACAAAGTAACTTATGAAGCCGCAGATGCAATCAAACGTCTTGGCGTGGGAGTAAAATGCGCCACAATCACAAGCAACGCAGCCCGCATGGAAGAATACAAGCTCAAGCAGCTTACACCTTCACCAAACGGAATTCTCCGTGGAGAACTTGACGGAACAGTTTTCAGAGCGCCGATTTTTGTAAAGAATATTCAGTGCAATGTTTCTTCATGGAAAAAGCCGATTGTTCTTGGCCGCCACGCTTATGGAGACGTTTACAAGAACTGCGAAATAAAAACTCCGGGAGCCGGAAAAGCCGAGCTTGTTTTCACAAGCGATGATGGAAAAGAAATAAGAAAAACAATTCAAGTTATGCGCGGTCCAGGAATAATTCAGGGAATCCACAACTTGGACGATTCCATAAGAAACTTTGCACGCTGCTGTTTTATGTATGCCTTGGACAAAAAAATCGACGTATGGTTCGGAGCAAAAGACACAATCAGCAAAATCTACGATGGAAACTTCAAGGCAATTTTCAATGAAGTATTTGAATCCGAGTTCAAAGAAAAATTTGAAAAAGCCGGAATAGAATATTTTTATACGCTCATTGACGACGCAGTTGCACGCATAATGAAATGTGAAGGCGGAATTCTCTGGGCTTGCAAAAACTACGATGGAGATGTTATGAGCGACATGATTGCATCTGCCTGCGGAAGCCTTGCAATGATGACTTCAGTTCTTGTTTCCCCAAATGGAGAATTTGAATATGAAGCCAGCCACGGAACTGTTCAAAAGCATTACTATAAATATTTAAAAGGTGAAAAAACTTCTACAAATCCAGTCGCATTGATTTTTGCCTGGACAGGAGCGCTTGCAAAACGCGCAGAGCTAGACGAAACTCCGGAACTTGCAGAGTTCGCCCGCAAGCTTGAAAAGGCAACTCTCGATGTTATTGAAGAAGGAACAATGACAGGCGACCTTGCACGCCTCGCAAATCCGCCAGCAAAGAAAATTGTAAACAGCTGGGAATACATTGATGAAATTGCAGCAAGAATGGAAAAGTAAAATTTAACTTTAACACTTCTCAAAGCTTCAAAAGTCCGCCAAAAGGAATATTGAAATTTCTACAAAGAGTTTCGTATTCCTTTTGGTCGTTTTTATTTTTAAGGCTTGTTACAAAAAAACTCATGTCAGGCGGAAGAAATTTTGGTTCACGCTGATTTTCTAAAGAAGTAATTTTTACAACTTCAAGAGCGTGGTTTGAAACTCCGTCCCGGCTATCCACTACAAAAACTTTTTTTCCGGCAACAGTAGAAAAATATTCTTTTATATCTTCCGCCATGTGAGTAAAATGCGTGCATCCAAGAATTATAGTATCGCAACCGCATGAACAAAAAAAATCCACGGCAGGCTTTACAGCGGCAGTCCGTTCCTCTTTTGAAGCATAAAACAAATCATGTTCTATAAAACTTATCAAGTCAGGATCTCCCCGATTGAACACTTCACATCCAGAAGCAAAATCAGAAACCAGTTTTTTGCAGTAAGGATGTTTTACAGTTGCGTTGGTTGCGAGCAGTCCGATTTTTTTGTTTTTAGTAACTTTTGCAGCAAGCTTTATCGCAGGAACAGTTCCAACAATAGGAACATCAGGAAATCTTTCTCTAAGCTGATTCAATGCCGTTACGCTGATTGTATTGCAAGCAATGACAACAATCCTCGGATTCCACAGGTCAAGAATTTTTTCTATTGATTCAGAAGCGCACAAAGTTACTTCCTCCTCTGATTTTTCTCCATAAGGAAAATGAACAGTGTCGCCAAGATAAACACATCTTGATTCAGGAGATTTTTCTTTCAGCGAAAGCATATAAGGAATGCCGCCTGTCCCGCTGTCTAAAAACGCAAAGTCGATTTTTTCACTCATAAAAACCACAGAATATTTTTCAGTCTTTATTTCAAAGACGAAATTTTATAAGCAAGCGCTCCCCAAATTCTAGCAAAGAAATTTACCTTTTCACTTTTTCTGTCAGTAACAAGAGGAACTGTATTTAAAATTCTTCCGTCAAGTGAATATGACAAAGTTCCAAACTGAGTTCCTTCCTCAAATTCTCCAAATATACTTTTGGGAATATTTGCAGTAACATGAATTTTTTGAGCCGCTTCTTTTGGCGAAACCCCAGAAATAAATGGAACAGAAAAATTTTCACTTTTTGCAGGAACAAGACAAACACTTTTCAAAGAAGAGCCTGCAACTCCCACAGAAAAATTATGAGGCTGCTTCGCAATATACGGAGAAAATTTTGAAAACGCATATTCCATTAAATTAGTTCCGTCTTTCACTCTGTAAATATTTCCCTGTGCGCTTCCAATTCCCGGGCCTTTCATTGTAACAGAAATATAGCGGACACCGTTTCGTTCCGCAGTAAGAGCAAGGTTAAAGCCGCTTTCATAAATAAAACCAGTTTTCAATCCGTCGCAGCCATCAAGAGAACCGAGCAGCTTGTTTGTGTTGTACTGAATCACAGCCTGACTGTCACCGTCTTTTTGTGCGGATTCCCTTGGAAGATTTTTTGCAAGCGGATAACGCAAAACTTTTTGGGAATGAAATTCAGTAATTGCAAACGGAAATCTTTCTATATATTTTCTGCAGAAAGCCGCAAACTCTTTTGCGGTTGTAATATTTTTTTCGCTGTAGCCACTTGATTCCACAAATTCAGTTTTTACCAAACCCATTTTTTTTACAGTCTGATTCATCCGCTCAACAAACGAATCCATGTTTCCGCAGACATATTTTGCAACAGCAATCGAAGCATCGTTTCCGCTGGCAATCGCAAGTCCCAGCAAAAGTTCTCTGAGCGTCACTTTCTGCCTTTCGTCCAAGAACATTATCGAAGCGTCACTTGGAAGATTTCTGGCCCAGCTTTCAGGCGGAAGTGGAACAACATCATCAAGAGAAATTTCACCATTTTCAACAGCTTCAAAAACAACATACATTTCCACAAGCTTTGTCATTGAAGCCGGCGGAATTTGAACATCAGCATTTTTTTCAAAAAGAATATTTCCCGTTGCAAAGTCAACGACAATCGCGCTTTCTGCATTCACAAACAAATCTGCTGGAACATACTGAAACGGAAGCTCTGAAACAATATCTGTGCGCTCAGGATATTTCTTGTCCAACGACTGCTCAAGAAAAGCCTGTTGTTCCAAAGAAAGCGGTTCTGGATTTTTTGGATTTAAAAGTTTGTAAACAGAAAGTGCCTGCACCACAACAACGATAAAAACAACAGATAAAACGGAAAAAATTATTATGCGCTTTTTTTTCTTTTTATTGCTATTGATATTTTTATTTTCATCTATGTTGTTAAAAAAATCTGATGTGTAAGTTTCCATTGCTAAACTCTGCTGCTCCTATTTCTTAAAACCATATCTGCCAAAGTGATTGCGGTCATGGCTTCCACAACAGGAACAATTCTTGGGCAAAGACAAACATCGTGTCTTCCCTCAATTAAAATATCACATTCATTTCCGTTTACATCAACAGTTTCCTGAGAAAGATAAATGCTTGGAACAGGCTTTACGGCAACTCTAAAAATTATATCATCGCCTCGGGAAATTCCTCCGAGAATTCCACCGGCATTATTTGTTTCAAATGAAAATCCGCTTCCCATAAAATCGTTGTTTTCAAGTCCGTTTGAATCAGCACAACCGAATCCACTTCCAAATTCAATTCCCTTTATTGCGCCAATCGACAAAACCGCATGGGACAAAACCGCATCCAACTTGTCAAAAACCGGCTCGCCAAACCCGGCCGCCAAACCTTTTACAACGCACTCAACAATTCCGCCGCAAGAATTTTTTTTCTGTTTAAACTCCTCAACTTTTTTTTGCATTAAAGCGGCGGCGTCTTTATCAGCAGCCCGCATTGCATTCTGTTCAATTTCAGAAAAATCAACTTTGCCGCTTTTTATTCCAGCAGCTTCTTTTGTATATGCAAAAATCTGAATTCCCAAACTTTTCAAAAACATTTTTGCAAATGCTCCAGCGGCAACCCTCGCACAGGTTTCTCTTCCACTGGATCTTCCGCCACCCCTGTAATCTCTTATGCCGTATTTTTTATAATATGTAAAATCTGCATGCCCAGGCCGAAATTTATTTTTTATATTTTCATAATCTGATGAATGCTGATTTGAATTTCTGATTAAGATAGCTATCGGAGTTCCTGTTGTTTTACCTTCAAACACACCGCTTAGAATTTCTGCAAGGTCGTCTTCTTTTCTTGCAGTAACCGCCGCGCTTTTTGCACCCGGTTTTCTCCGTTCCATTTCATGCTGAAGAAATTTTTCGTCTACTGAAATTCCGGCAGGACATCCGTCTATAATACAGCCAAGTCCTGCGCCGTGGCTTTCTCCAAATGTTGCAACTTTAAAAATTTCTCCAAATATATTTCCAGACATAATTTTTCCTTGAAAAGAAAATAACAAAATTCTCAAAAGATTTTAACGCAATTTATTCATCAACTCAACACGGCTGTGAACTTCAAGTTTTTTGAAAATCTTTTTGTTGTGGCTTGCAACAGTTCCAGGACTTATAAAAAGTTCCTCCGCAATATCCTTGTCGCTTTTTCCAGAAATCATAAGTTCAGCAATTTGCTTTTCCCTTGAAGATAATTTTTTCATAAAGTCCTCTGATTTTTCTTCGCCAGTTTTTATCAAAGTAACTTTCTTTTTCTTTTCCGAATTTTTCTGCTCTTTTTTCTTGGACGGAGAAAATCTAGTTTTGTTTATTATCACGCTGGAATCTTTTGAATTTTCAACACGCTTAAAATCAAACACAACTGAAAATTTAAACTTGCTGTCATTTTTTGAAACAGACAAATCTCCGCAGTAAAATTTTGCAATGCGCATAAGAAATGTAAAATTACGTCTTTCATTTTCAGTCTCTATTCGAGAAAGAGCTTCTTCAATAGTCTGTGAATCCATTGTATTCGAAACTGAAAAAACAAAATTTTCCTCATCGCCTTTCAACGAAACTGAAACTTCTGTATTCGGAACAGAAACTTCAATTACAGAATTCAAAAACGATATAAAGAAAAGCTCCACAACTCTCATGTCCGCAAGAATCACAGTTTCAGGTTGAATGTCCATAGAACAAGAAATCGAATTTGGCTTGGACGAACAAAAAATTTTGGAAGCCTGAATGCAGCTCTTAAAAAAATCCGCAAGAAGAATCGGCTGATTTTCAATTTCAGTTTCATCATTGCACATTCTAAGAGCCGCAATCGTGTCGCTGATTTTGGCAGAATTGATTTTAATTCTTTCTATGTAACAAGTATTTTTCGGAGTGAAAACCTGAGCAGAAAGAATGTCAGCCATACTCAAAGTCTGCGCCGAATCAACTAAAATATTTTTCAAAAGACGCTCAATTACATTCTTTTGCTTAAGAAGATTAGAATTTTGAGCCTTGATTTTTTCAAGCTCAACTTTTGAATTACGAGATTCCTGGCGGATTTTATAAGTTATAAAAAAAAGCGAAGGCATTGTAATCATCAAGTAAAACAAAAATGAAATTAAAAATTCATCAGAACAAATAAAATCGAAAAAAACATTGTTGTCTTTAAATCTTAAAATCCTTACAAGTTGAGTCAGCATCGAAAATAAAATATACGGAATCCAAAGCAAAAGTATTATCCGTGCATTTTTTTGCATCGCCCTGAAACACATAAATATTGAAACAATAAAAAAGACTTTTGTCGTTACAGAAAGCGCGGCATAAGAATAAAGCATTGTCTGGTCAGATTTCACCGTTAAAAGGACAACAAATATAACAACTATAAGCTGAATTTCAACTGGAGAAACTTTTTTATAAATGAATTTTGAATTTCCTTTTAAAACTGTATCTGCGGAAAGAATTAAAAACATCAGACTAAAAGTTTCAAAATAATACGCAAGCCTTGTTGAAAATGAAAACGTATTTAAAAAATTCCACAAGAATACAGATCCTATTCCTTTTAACTGAAGATGAAGCAAAATGTAAAACAAAGCCGCCATTGACAAAAAAAACGGCATCGGCCGGCGGACAGCAATCGCATATATAAAAAGTAAAGAAAAAATACAAAAGCTTATTCCCAGGACAATGTAAAGTTTTGCGAAATAAGTTCTTCGTGAATTAAAAAAATCAAGTTCATTAACAAGCTTAATATATATAAAATTTCCATTGTGATTTTTTATTTTTATCCTAAAGCGAGTGTCATCGTCATATCCTGAATTTCTAAAAACAGGAAACGCCTGCAAACTGTCCGGAACTTCTATTTCGTCTGTTGAAATTTTATGTCCAATTTTTCCAATGTAAAAAAACTTTCCTCCACGCTTTTCATAAAATTCCGCGGAATCTATATATTCATTTCCAAGGCTTACAACGCAATGCTGAATTTCTGAAATTTCAGGCTTTATTTCAATCCACAAGTTTCCATCATAAAACCCCGGATTTATGGGATTCTTTACAGTCTTAAACAAACTGTCATCAAGTTCACTAACGTCTTTTTGCGCAGTTTTATCAATGAACTGCTTTACTTGGATTGGAATTTCTTTTCCTGCTGATTTTTTTATTTTTGCACACAAAGGCAATAAATTGCATACCAAAAACAAAGATAAAAAAAGCAGATATTTTTTATTTTTCATAACTGAATTATAACCCAAGTTATTCTAAAATCAAATAAAATTTACCATATTTTAGGTATAAAACTACCATTTGCATGGTATTTGAAGCGATATTTCTCATCTCTATTATTCAAATCAATAAAGTTGAAGAGATTAAATATATAGTTTTTCACATATAAATTGAAAAACAAAGACCGTTCTGATTGAAGTGCAATTCACTTCGTTTTTTCAGGGCGGTCTTTTTTATTAAAAAAGCAATGGCAGAATTTTCATTGCGTTGCTTTTTTTCTATAAAAATGCAATAATTATACAAAAATATTTGGAGGTCCCTATGATTAAATTGCGCGGTGCTTTTACAGCAATGATTACACCAATGAACAGTGATGGTTCAATAGATTACGAGGGCTTCAGAAAAAATGTAAAATTTCAGCTGGAGCAGGGCATAGACGGTCTGGTTCCGCTGGGAACGACGGCAGAAACTCCGACTCTTGATGAAAAAACCGGCAGCGAAGAGGACAAGATTATCGAAATTGTATTCGAGGAAGTCCGCAAATTTGAAAAAACCTCTGATAAAAAAATTCCAGTAATTCTTGGAGCTGGTTCAAACAACACAAAAGATGCAATTCTCTATTGCGAACGAGCAAAAAAAGTTGGAGCAGACGCGGCGCTTGTTGTAACTCCATATTACAATAAGCCGTCAAAAGAAGGTATCTTCCGCCACTTTGAAGCAGTCTCAAAAGTAGGAATTCCGATTGTTGTTTACAACATTCAGGGACGAACAGGACTTAATATTCCTACAGACTTGATGGAGCGCATTGCGGAGCTTCCGAACATTGCAGGCGTAAAAGAAGCAAGCGGAAACATTTCGCAGATGATGGATGTGATTGCAAAAATAAAGTCAAAGAAACAGGATTTCGCAGTTCTTTCTGGAGACGATGGACTTACACTTCCACTCATGGCAACTGGAGGAGACGGAGTTATTTCCGTTGTTTCAAATCTTGCACCTGCACTTGTAGCACAAATGGTTACTGAAGGACTTAAAGGAAACTTTGACAAAGCAAGAGAAATTCATTACAGGCTTCTTCCGTTCTTTAAGGCCGCCTTTGTGGATGGAAATCCGACTTCCATAAAATATGCGATGAGCATCAAAGGTTTTTGCAAGCCTTACGTCCGCCTTCCGCTTGTTGAGGTAACGGATTCTGCGAAGAAGATTATTGAAAATGCATTGAAGGAATGCAATCTGTAGATTATAAAAATGGAATTCATCGCTGGATTCTATTGGAGGAATAAAAAATATGTCAGCAAAGATTAAAGTTGGTGTTTTGGGCGCGACAGGAATGGTCGGCCAGCGTTATATAAAGCTTTTGGAAAATCATCCGTGGTTTGAGGTGACTTACGTTGCGGCAAGTCCGCGTTCTGCGGGAAAAGCGTACAAGGATGCGGTAAAGAACCGTTGGCTCATCGGCGAGAATATTCCTGCCGGTGTCGCGGATTTGACTGTAGAAGACGCGAATGATGAAAAAAAGGCTCTTGGAAAGTGTCAGTTTGTTTTTTCCGCCCTTGAAATGGGAAAGGAAGAAATAAAGGCGCTTGAAGCCGCTTACGCTGCGGAAGGAATTCCGGTTGTTTCAAACGCTTCGGCAAACCGCTGGACGGAAGATGTTCCGATGCTTGTGCCGGAAATCAACTATTCTCACCTTGATGTGATTGCGGAGCAGAAAAAGCACCACGGCTGGGACAAGGGATTTATCGCAGTAAAGCCGAACTGCTCGCTCCAGACTTACATGATGCCGATTCATGCGTTGATTCAGGCCGGCTACCCGGTAAAAAGAATGGTTGTAACAACTTTGCAGGCAACTAGCGGAGCCGGTTATCCGGGAGTTCCTTCTTTTGACATGATTGACAACATCGTTCCGTTCATCGGCGGCGAGGAAGAAAAGACTGAAAAAGAATGTCTTAAGATTCTTGGAAAAGTCCAGGACGGAAAAATCGTAAACGCTGAATATCCGGTTGTTTCTTCTACTTGCACGCGCGTTCCTGTAATCGACGGACACACAGCCTGCGTTTCGCTTGAATTTGCGGACAAAAAGCCAAGCCTTGAGGAAATTGAAAAAATCTGGACTTCATACAAGTCTGTTCCTCAGGAGCTGAATCTTCCAAGCGCGCCGGAACATCCGATTGTTGTGCGCCACGAGGAAAACCGTCCGCAGCCGCGCCGCGACCGCGAGACAGAAAAAGGAATGGCCTGCGTAATCGGACGGCTTCGCCCATGCAATGTGTTCGACATCAAGTTTGTTTCGCTCAGCCACAACACAAAGCGCGGAGCGGCCCTTGGCGGAATACTGAATGCGGAGCTGCTCAAGGCAAAGGGATTTTTTGACAATCTGTAGAAAAAACTTTCAATAAAAACATGGAGCTGTCTGAACACAGGCGGCTCTTTTTTTTCAGGCTGAAATATTTTTATGGAAAAATTCAATGGATAAACAAGAACTTCATAATTCAATTTGCAACAACGCAGTTTTTTCATTTGCACGCTCCGGCGGAAAAGGAGGACAGAATGTAAACAAAGTAAATACAAAAGTCCACATTTCAATTCCGCTTGCAAAACTTTCAGGACTTTCAGAAAAAGAACTGGAGCTTTTAACAAACAAACTGAAATCTTCAATCAACAAGGACTTTGAAATTTTCATTGACTGTGAAGCCTCAAGATTTCAAGAGCAAAACAGAAAAATTGCATTGGAACGCATCGAATCTAAAATCATTTCAGCTGTAAAAATCAACAAAAAGCGAATAAAAACAAAGCCAACCATAGCTTCAAAAGAAAACCGCCTTAAAACAAAAAAACTCAAGTCGCTTTTAAAACAGCAGCGCGCATTTAAATTCTAATCAATCCGAATATTAAGTTTTAGTCTAATATGGGAAAACAACGCAAGCTAAAACCCAATCAGCTTTGTTGAGACGCTCAAAGTACTTTCGTCAACGGTTACAAGGCGGAACGCTTCGTTCTTGAAAAGCGCGGAAGTGTTTATCTGCGAGAAGTTTCCGAATCCGTGTTCAAAAACCGTATGGACGTGGCCTCCGAAAAGAGCTTTCACATTATTTTTTGCAAAAAGCGAAAGAAGATAGTTGCGCTCGGTTGTGTCTTCAAGAGCCATAAAAGGAACATTGTCGCTGTAAAAAGGATAATGCGAGAAAATCATTTTCGGATTCGGGTCAGATTTCAGAAGTTTTTCAAAGGCGTCAAGCTGGTCAGTTCCGAACGCACCGTTTCCTGTGTCCACAAAATAAAAGCTGAACGGCAATGAATCATAATCGGCTTCACCGGAAGAAAGCGAAAAATAATACGTTGACTTATACGGATAAACCATTTTTTTCCAGTCTGTCCAGCCATTGTTGTAAAGGTCGTGATTTCCAAGAATCGTGTAAATTTTAAAAGCTTCCGTAGAACTTACAACATTTTTTTCAACCGCAAGCTTTCTGATTTTTTCAAGATAGGAATTGTAGTCGTTGTATTCAGACAAATGTCCACCGTCGGCAGTGTCGCCAAGGTTTACTATGAACCGCGGGATTTTAGTCTTGTCAATGCTTTCAAAAAGCGAGGAAATCTCGTCCAGAAAATCATTCATTTTTGATGAACGAACGTCGCTTGCGCCAATGTGAACGTCGGTAACAACGATAAAGCTGTATTTTCCGTTCAAGCCTAAACTTGAAGAAAGAACAGTTTCACCGCTCAAGTCTGAAAATCCGCTGAAACGATCATCAACGTCTTCCTCGCCGAACAAAAGCTGATAAAATCCGTAGTTCGCGCATGAAGAAAAAGCAAACAAAAACAAAATTGAAATCAAAGTTAAAAGTCTTCTAAATCTTCTCAAAATGAAAACCTCGCTTTTAAATTCCATTCGTAGCGGTCGATGTAAGGAGCCACAACAAACTGGTCGCGCAAACGCAAGCCAAAATCAGAAGAGACTCTAAGTCCGTTTCTAAAATTCCAGGCAAATCCAAGAGAATAAAGCGGTGTGAACGCAAGCGGATAGCGGTAAACCCCATGCGAAACAATCGAGCCAAAAATTTCCGCGCCACAGTCAAAATAGTAATTCAAAGCGACAGAGCCGCTCAAAGAAAAATCCCAAAGAAAATCGCGGTCAACAGCGTCAATTCTCGCAAACTTCAAGCCAGAGCCTAAATTCGCAAGAAAAAGAAGCCGATTCTTCAACGCAAGGCGGAAAACGCCCTCAAGATAAATGTCGTGCTCAGAATACAAATCGTAGTAACGCTGAAAATGATAGACAAGCTCCGCACCGAAGCCGATTTTTTGGGAATCAGTCTCTTGCCCTAACCGCGGAATAAAATAGTTGCCGAGCGTTGTAAAGTCAAAAATCTTGTCGGAAAACTGAACGGAAGCAAACACCTTGAAATTCGGCGAGAAATTCACGCAACTTTCGTTTTTTTCCGCAATTCCGTAAGTAAAGTTAAAAGGATTGAATTCACGCTCCACATTTTTTGCCGCAACGTAACCTGTACCGGCCTCGACAAACTGCGTTACACATGGAAAAGCGAAGCAAAATCCGCAGGAGAAAATCAAACCGAAAAGCAAAAAAATTCTCTTCATTACAATTCTAATTATAAAATTTTGACTGAATTTATCAAGAGAAAAACAAAGCAAAGCGCAGCAGTAAAAAAATGTCTTAAAACTAAAAATTCAAACAACAAAATTAAGATGCAAGAGTCAAATCATTACGATTTTTACTAAAAACATTTATTATCTACTAAAATCATTGTGATTTTCAGTAGAAATATTTGTTCTTGTATAAAATCATTATGATTTTTATTGAAATTATTTATTTTCTATCAAAATTATTATGATTTTAATCAAAAATATTTGTTTAAAAAGAAAATCACAGCGATTTTTACTGAAAACTTTTATTTTTTAATAAAATCACTGTGATTTTTGAAAAAAAAAACTAATAGACTAGCAAATCTTCATAAACTTTGAAGTTCCGCTTATAGAAATTGTTTCGTCAGGGAAAACTACAACAATATCTTCTTGCGACATCTGAATTTTTGTTCCATCAGAACTGCAAAGCTCAACATTCTGCCCATCAAGCAAATAAAGCAAAGTCAGTTTCTTAGAAACAAAACTTTTTTCCTCAAACAATTCAAGTGAAAAATATTCGCACTCAAACTTTCCTGGAAAAGGTCCTGCCTTCAGCAACTTATTGTTCTTAAGAGATGCAAGGCTTTTTTGAACATGAAGCTCGCGCGGACGTCCCCAGTCATACATTCTGTAAGTTATGTTGCTTGACTGCTGAACTTCAAGAACACGGATTCCTTTTCCAATGGCGTGGACAGTTCCAGAGGGAATAAAAACAAAATCGCCTTTCTTTACGCTGATAAAATTCAGTTCATTTTGAAAAGTTCCCTGCTGTATAGAAGAAGCAATCTGCTCATTGGAAAAATCTCCTTTTATTCCGTATGCAAGTTTAGCATCAGGCTCTGCGTCAAGAACGTACCAGCATTCAGTTTTTCCGCGCACACCTTCCCCTTCAAGTTTTTTTGCAGTTTCATCATCAGGATGAACTTGAACAGAAAGAGTTTCGTTTGCCTGAATTACTTTCACGATAAGAGGATAGTCCTTTCCAATGGCATTCAAAAATTCTTTTTGGCAACCATCGGGATGCGTGGAAGCTATCCATCTTTCGTATCCCCAGATTTTATCGCACTGAATAGGATTAAGCTTTAGCATTTTTACATCTCACTTTACAATGTCATATTTTTTAATGTAAGAAATAACATCGTCAACAGTTGTAAAGCACAAAGCTGTATTTGTATCCGCTGCGCCGTAGTAAATTGCAATTCTATTTGTGTCAGCGTCAACAAGAGCCGCGCAAGGGAACACAACATTGGCAACAAAACCACGCTCCTCATATTCAACTTCAGGCGTAAGAAGAAAGTTTCCGCAGCGATGAATTACTTTTGAAGGATCATTCAAATCCAAAAGAGCCGCGCCCATTGAATAAACAAAGCCGGAGCAAGTTCCTGTAACACCATGGTAGAACAAAAGCCAGCCTTCTTCTGTTTCAATTGGAGCACAACCCGCGCCGATTTTTACAGACTGCCACCACTCGCTTGATTTTCCCATAATCCATTTGTGGTTGCCCCAGTGCAAAAGATCGTCGCTTTCAGAAAGGAAAATATCGCCAAACGGAGTGTGTCCACTGTCTGACGGTCGTGTCATAATATAATATTTTCCGTTGAATTTTTTTGGGAACAAGACACCGTTTCTGTTGAACGGAAGAAAACCGTTGCCTTTAGAAGTGAAAGTCTTGAAGTCTTTTGTTGTCGCGATTCCGATTGAAGCTCCGTGGAAGTCCGTGCACCAGATTATATGATAGACATCATCGATTTTTACAAGGCGCGGATCATAAGCGTAGTTCGGGCTTACATCGTTTCCATTTTCGTCAGTGATTTTAATCTTGTCGCTGCTGAATTTCCAATTGAGAGCATCATCGCTGAATCCATAGTAAAGGTAAGGAATTCCGTTGCAAGTTTCAGCACGGAACACGCCGACAAAACCGCCTTCTTTCCATAATGCGACTGCGCTATTGAATATGCGGGTTACATTAGGAATAGGATTTCTTCCGATAACAGGATTTTTTGAATAGCGCCAGACAGGTTTGTCAAAGCCGGCAGGTTTGTCTTCCCACGGCATATTTGGAATTGATTCGCCTTTAATTTTAATCATTTTTTTTCTCCGAAATTTATTTTTTGTTTATGAACTCAAGGTTTTTTGCAATGAAATCGCACCTTTGTTTTACGCAGTCAGCAGAACGTCCCGGGTCAGACGGAGTGTTGAATACATAGTCGGTAAGTTTTTCAAGTGTTGTTGTTGCAACATGAAGCCTTGTGTCGCTTGAGGCATAATAAATATAGACATTGCCCGACGGCGTAACCGCAGCTCCGTTTGTAAACACAACATTAGAAACGTCTCCCACACGTTCTTCTCCAAGCGGTCCAAGAAAAAGTCCAGAAGGTTCAGCGATTACTTTTGACGGATCTTTTAAATCAGTTGCAAAACAGTAAAGAACATAGCGAAGACCAGCTGCTGTGTTGCGGACTCCATGCGCAATATGAATCCATCCGCGTTCTGTTTTTATTGGAACTGCTCCAGCTCCGTTTTTTACTTCTGTGATTGTGTGGTATTTTCTTCTGCTTGAAATTTTTTCTTCATCAATTACGGCATTTGTTATGTCGTCGCAAAGCCCAAAGCCTACTCCGCCGCCGCTTCCAGTATCAATAAAGTCATCCATCGGGCGTGTGTAGAACGCATATTTCCCGTTTACAAATTCAGGAAGAAGAACAACGTTTCTTTGCTGAGGAGACCGCAATGTCTTTAAGTTCGGAAGACGCTCCCACTTCTTCAAATCTTTTGTGCGCACAATTCCTGCACAAGCAACTGCCGCGCTCAAGTCCTTTGACTTTGTGTCTTTACTTTCCGAACAGAAAATTCCGTAAATCCATCCGTCTTCATGCTGAGTAAGCCGCATATCATAAACGTTTGTTTCTTCTGCGCAAGTGTCAGGGAGCTGAACAGGGTAATCCCAGAACCTGAATCCGTCCACACCAGAAGTGCTTTCTGCAACGGCAAAAAATGATTTTCTGTCCGCGCCTTCAACACGGGCAACAAGATAGAATTTTCCATCTATATATAATGCGCCGGAATTCATTACTGCATTTACTCCGAGCCTCTCCATAAAAAACGGATTTGTCGCAGGATTCATGTCATACTTCCAGAAAAGCGGAACATGATTTCTCGTAAGAACCGGATTCTTGTAGCGGTCAAAAATTCCATTGTAAAAATCGCTCTTTTCATTTTTCATTGCAATAAGCGACTCATATTTGTCTGTCTGAATTTTTACTTTTTCTTCAAAGTTCATTTTATCCTCTTGATTCTTGAAATTGTTTCAAAGCACATTCGTCCGTTGTGGTAAGGACATTTCCACGGCTCAACTATAGGCTGACGAGTTGAAGGCTTGCGCTCCGCATCAACGCACCAGAACCATTCCGAGCCATCGCGCTTGTCAACTATATAATTCTTGATATAGCTCCAAACTGACTGGGCGGCATCAAGGAATTTTTTGTCATTTGTCTTTTGATACGCATTCAGAAAGCCAACAACAGATTCTGCCTGAACCCACCAAATTCGAATCTCGCTATTTTTTCCGCGCTCGCATTCGTTCAGAACAGAATTGTCTTTGTAGGCAGTTTTTAGAATTCTGTACGGAATAATTTCTGTGATTGGCGCAATTTTCTGTCGAAGCTCGTCATCAGCAAGAATTTCAAGTGTTCTGTCAACAAGCCAAGAAGTTTCTATGTCGTGTCCATAGGAATACAAGTCAATCAGCGAATTGAAATTTTTATCAAAGAAAACTTCCTGCCGTTTTTCCTTTGGATTCCAAATTTTGTCAGCAAACTGATTCAAGATAAAAACAAGATTTTTCTTTACATCAGCACTGCGGCTCACACGGTAAAGTTCAGTGTAGCCTTCAAGAACGTGAAGCAAAGTGTTCATCGTCCGTTCAGCTGTTACACCGTTTTCACTGAGCTTGTCATTTTCGTTAGGCTTGAAGTCAGCAGTAAACGACTCAAGGTATCCTTCGGAATCGCGGCATTTAGTTTCTATTGTCTTGTAAAGCTCAAACGCTTTGTCCAGTGCATTTCTGTCATGTGAAATATCGTAGTAGCTAGACAAGGCGTAAATCGCAAACGCCTGATTGTAAGTATGCTTTGTTGAATCCAAAACAGTTCCGTCAGCATTTGCAGACCAGAACACTCCGCCGTTTTCCTTGTCGAAAAATTTATCGCAAAGGAATTTGTAAGCGTGCTTGGCGTAATCTACAAGTTCTTTATCTTCCAACAGTTTATACGCATTAGAAAAGAACCAAAGAATGCGGCTGTTAAGAATGCAGCTTTTTTCAGCATCCTTATGCAAATTCAACTCGAAATCAAGAAGTCCGTAGAATCCTCCGTGCTCATCATCCTTCATTTTTTTCCAGAAAGGAATGATATGATAAACAAGCTCACTCTCAACTTCAGCAAACATTTCTTCAAGCATTGCATTACTCCAATTCTCAGTCTTTTTTATAAAGAATAACATCGTCGATATAAATCGGTCCGTTGTACTTCACATAGCCCATAGCAGGACAAATTGTTACAAACGTATATATTGGATTCTGCTGGAACTCAAGCGAAACAGAAATTTTGTAATAAGATTTTCCGTCATCAAGAGTTACAACCGGCAAGTCTTTTAATAAAGTGTTGTTTTCCTTTAAGCCTGTTTTTACCCAGCCCGGATCAAAGGCCACATAAGGCTGAACTCCAGGAAGTTTTTCACCTTCGCTTTTCTTTGAAGCATGAGGAACTGCCTTGTCTTTTTCGTAGTAAAAAGTAAAATCAAGTTTTGAAGCCTCGACAACTTCTTTCATTGTTCCAAATTTAACCTTTAGTTCTTCCCAATTATTTTCACCGGAATAAGAGCCGTCAACTTCAACCATTCCGCCATTAAGCCTTGTGTGCTTTATGCTTTTTATTTTAGCCATGTATCCGCCCAAAGAGGAAGCGTCCGCAGTGTCGTTTTTAAAATCGTAATGCTTTATGACGCTGTAAGTTATTTTGTTTGAAATTGTGATTGAATTTGATTCAGTTTCAAGCTTTGTTCCGTCGCTCAAAGTGAACACAACTTTTATAGAAAGAACACTTCCGTCCGGGAAAGTTTTTGCATTAGCAAGCGTATCAAAGTTGATTCTATAAATGTCAGAAGCAACATTGTAATTCAATGTGCGTGGAGAAGATGCAGGATTTCCGTTTATATAAAGCTCAGCGCGCTTTGCCTTTACAGAAGAATTTTTTCCCGGCATAAATTTTGCGCTCACCTCAAACAGACCTTTTGCATCTTGATCACGCGCAGGATTCAAAAGATAAACACGAGGCTTGGAAAGATATTCAGGAGAATCTTTTCCAGAAAACAAAGCCGCATAATCGCTCAAAAGATTTGAAACACTGGACTTGTCATTCCGTATTCTGAATCCATCGTAGTCATCATATATTCCATCTCCGCCTTCTGAAAATTCATAAGTATTTGATGACGTAAGAATCCAGAACATCGAGCCTGCAAGACCTTCATTGTATGCGGTTGAATTCCAAATGTCGTAAGCCGCAAGACGATTCAAGCTTCCGCCGGAAGATGTTCCGTATTCTTCAAGCACAATCGGCTTTTTTGCAGAGCGTCCGGAAGCTGCGTGTTTTTTTATAAATTCATCGCCCCAGACTATCTGAGCATTGTCAAGAATTCCCCAAGTTTCTGGATAAAGATGAAAAGTTCCGTAGTCAATATTTTTTATGCGGATAAGAGAATCAAAGTCAATTCCTTCGTAACCATTGTAGCAAGTTCCGCCTTCACCAGCATAAGGAGTGAATCCCGGCTGTCTCATAAAGCCTTCGTCTCCAACTGCGCACAACTGGTTCGGAGCAAGTTTTTTTACAAAGGTGCTCATTTCCGCAACCCAGTTTTTTACAATTCTTCCGCTTGTATCTTTCTGGTTGCGAGGCTCATTCATAAGCTCCCAAGTCATTATTGTAGGATCTTCGTTATACGGAATTCCTGTATAAGAATTTTTTCTTGTAACAAGATGCTCGACAAATTCCTTGTATGCTTTGCGGCAACTTTCATTTGTGTAGAATTCTTCCGCGCTTTTTAGTCCGAACCATTTTTGCCAAGTAGTTGCGTTCATAAGTCCGCCAAAAGCGTCCCAGTAATTGTTCATGGCAATCACAAGCTTAATGTTTCTTTTGGAAGCTTCCGCAATCGTAAAATCAAGCCGCTCAAAAATATCACGCGGATAGCCAAACTGATCCGGCTTTTTTGTGTTTTCATTTATAAATTTTTTAGGAACTCCAAAAATTCCAGGCTCATCCATTCCGTGCGAATTATGAACAGCATTAGGTCCAAACTGAAATCCCCAGCAGCGCAAAACTGTTACGCCCATTTCCTGCGCATCATCAAGAACGTCAGTAATCATTTTGTCCGGGGAATAATGCATATAATAATTGTTTGTGCCTACAAAACGGAATTCTTTTCCATTGAGCATGAACTTATCTTTCTGAACTGTTACAAAGCCTTTCGACTCAGAAGCAGAACAAGAAGCAAGCAAACCAAAGAAAAACAAAACAGAAACAGCAGTCAATTTTTTTATAAGTTTCACAAATTCCTCCTCTACTCTTTTACAGAGCCAGTAACCATTCCGCCGTAAATGTAACGCTGCAAAGAAATAAAAGCTACAAGAGTCGGAATAACAGCGATGACAACGCCAGCGCAAATTACAGGCCAGTTTGTTCCAAACGGACCTTTGAATTTATAAAGCGAAGTTGAAATAACCTGCAATGATTTTTTCGGCATATACAAAAGCGGATTGTAAAAATCATTGTAAAGGCTTACGCATTTCAAAATTAAAATTGTAACTGTCGCAGGCTGAAGCAGAGGGAAAATTATTTTTGCAAAAACCTGAAAATATCCGGCTCCGTCAATAACCGCAGACTCGTCAAGCGACTTTGAAATATTGTTCAAGAACTGAAGATAAATCATAATCGCAATAATATCAGTTCCCATAGAAAGAATAATTACAGACAAATGGGTATTGTACATTCCAAGCTTCTGAATTATCTGGAAAGTAGCAACCTGAGTTGTTATTGTAGGAATAAGGGAAATCCAAAGGAACATCTGGCGCACAATCTTCTTAAGCTTAAAGTCAAAGCGGCTCAAAACATACGCTGTCATAGAACCAGTTATTACAGTTCCCACACCGGAAAACAGAATAAGAATAAATGTGTTCCAAAAGCCAAGAAGCATATTTCCTTTTATAAACGCAGTCTTGTAGTTTTCAAGGAAAAATCCTTCTATAACTTTTACTCTGATTACAGTGCAGTTTTCTCCAGAAACATAAGCACCACTCACCATTAAAGATACGGCTGTTTTTTTATCAACGGAAACAGAACTTTCTTCGGAATCAAGCGGAAGCTCAACTCTTGCAACTTCATTTCCTAAAGAATCAGAAACAACAATAAAGCTTTCTTTTGAACTGTCTTCTATCTTATCATAAAGAAACGAAAATCCTTTTAAGTTATGTCCCATTAATATAGAAGAATTCAGCGCAATTTTATTTCCGTTGTCAAAAGATTCCGCGCCTTTCCAAACTTCATTGTTCGCCCTGAACCTTGGAAGATCAAACGGACGGCTTCTGTTGAATTCCTCGCCAGTCTTAAAAGAGCCAAGGAAAACAACAAGAATCGGAAGAATAACAGTCACTGCGGAAAAGCACAGCAAAATATATTTGAGCCATTTCGAAATCTGACTTTCTCTAATTTTTGAATTCATAATCAACCTTCCTAAAAAAATTATGTCAGTTTTTTTCGTCTTTATTGAAAACCGCATTTTGAATAAACGAAATCAAAAGAACCATAATGGTAAGCACAATCGCCATGGCAGAAGCAAGTCCGATCTTGTTGAATTTAAATGCTGTGTCCATTGTCTTGATTACAAAAGTTGAAGAGCCGTTTCCGCCGCCAGTCATAATGTAAGGAATTTCAAATACACTTACCGCGCCTTTTACAGCAAGAATCGCGTTAATCTGAAGAACCGGGGCAATTCCAGGAAGAATTATAAAGCGGAACTTTTGCCAGGCGTTCGCTCCGTCCAAGGCTGCCGCTTCAAAAGTAACTTTTGGCAAAGACTCTATAGCCGCCACAAACATTACAATATTAAATCCCATGTATCGCCAGATAGACGTGAACGACAATGAGTAGTTTACAAGTTTAGGATTTGTAAGCCAAAGAGGTGTTTTTTCTACTCCAAGGAAATTCAAAAATGAATTAAGTGTTCCTGTGTCCTTGAAAAAATATGTAAAAATAAAACCAATTGCTACGCTGTTTATAAGATTCGGGAAAAACAAAACTCCCTTAAAAAAGTTAACGCCTTTTATTTTTGTGCATAAAACAACCGCAAACAAAAGCGCAAGGGCAAGCTGAATAAAAGAGCCCACAAGATAGTAAATGCTGACTGCAAAAACCTTTAAATATTCCGGGCGTGAAAAAACTTCTATGTAATTTTTAATTCCGATGAACTTTTTCTGACCAAGTCCGTCCCACTTTAGAAAACTGTAGCCAAACATATTTATGATTGGAAGAAATCCAAAGACGATTACAAGTACAAGCGGAACTAGCAAAAATGTGAAAATCACGACCTTCTGCTGTTTTTTAATTGAAAGTTGTATCTGGTTTTTCATTGTGCCTCCCATTTGCATTGGAATTTCCACAAAGAAATTCCAATGCCTTTATGCACGAAAGTTTTACATTTCATCCTTAATCGCAATTTTTATGCGCCCAAAGATGAAAATATTTTTTTAGATTGAATGCCATTATAAGGCACAAAACTCCATATCATCATCTAATAGCATTCTTAAAACTTTTTAGTTTAAATATTCTGCTCTGGTTTTTGCCCAGCGTTTATTCCAGTCTGCCATGATGTCTTCAAAAGTTTCTTTTGTGCTTTCAATAGCAGCGTCGATAATTCTTTTCTTTTCAGGGTCGCTCCAAAAGCCGATTTCAGATTCCTTGTCAATCTTGTCGTAAACGCCTTCGTACTGTGGTTCCGCCGGAGCAGACTCAATGTACTGAACACCCATTTCACCAAACGAATCCAAAACTGCAGGATAAGGCTCGCCCTTCTTTACTGGAATAGATTCCGTGTACTGAACCCAGTCTGTGTCATCTGACATAAACTTTATCCAAGCGTAAGCAGTCGCCTTGTTTTTGCTGTACTTGTTGATGCAAAGCGGCATATCAAGCTGAGCTTCCGCATATTTTTTTCCGTTGATTTCAAACGGGAACGGCATATATCCGATTGTTTCCGGGCGGGCTGCAAGATCTTTTACCTGCTGAATCGCCCAAGAACCAAGAACCATGCATCCGATTTTTCCGTCGGCAAGATCCTGCTTTGACTGCTCCCATTCAGAAGCAAGCAGGTCTTTTTCGCACAAGCCGCGCTTTACAACTTCGTACATCATCTTGTAAAGCTCATAGTGTCCATCGCCAGGAACAAAAGGTGAATCCTCATGGATAATCTTTCTCTTGTATTCCGAATCTCCAGACGCGCTCAAAAGTCCGCCTTCCCACTGATTCAAAGTCCATCCAGAAGGATAGTTCATAAATACAGGAACCGCATTTGTCTTGTCTTTGATTTTCTGCATTGCCTCGTAGAATTCTTGTGTGTTTCTTGGAACTCCAACACCAGCCTTTTCAAAAACAGCCTTGTTGTAAACAATTCCCGCGCTTACAGTCGCAACCATAGGATATGTGTACACAACATCCTTGTAAGAAATTGCATTTGAAGTTCTTGTAAAGTTCATCACTTTGTCAAAATCTTCAAGCTTGCCGAGCGGCTCAAAGTATTTTTCAAAGTCAATTGACTGAATATTCGGGCGGCAAAGAACATCTCCGTATTCCTGAGTTCCCATGCGAGTTCTTACAGTTCCTTCATAGTCTGTAATCGCTTCGAATTCAACAGAAGTTCCCGGATATTTTTCCTCAAAGGCTTCCTTGTATTCCTGAAGCTTGGTGTCTACAATGTCTGTTCTGTTTGTAAGAACAATAATGTTTCCACCGATTTTTCCGTGAATGGAATTTTCACCGCCATTGTTTTTTGAGCAACCCGAAGCCACAAGAGCCAAAGCCGCCACAGCGCACAAAACTACACTTCTTTTCATTTTTCCTCCAAAATGCTGGCTTCCAATATTCAGAAGCAGCCGCAGTTTTTTAAAACGGACTTCACATAAAAGAACAAAAATTAAGCCAATCCATTTGTTTGTTAATTTTTAAAACAGAGAAAACGGTTTCTTTATTTATTTTATTATATCACCGAAAAGACAGTTGTCAATCTTTTTTTTATTATTTTTGTAACAGAATTTTAACTGACTTTTTCCTGAAAAAAAACGCAGTCTTTTCGGATTTTTTAAACTTTCTGAAGAAAAAATTTATATTTTATGCGGCAATTAATGGAAAAAAGTGCAAAATTCACAAAAAAATATTTAAAACTTGCGAAAAAAAAAACTTGACAACGCAAAACTTCCATGCTTATCATAAACATACAAAAGAGAAAACGGTTTCTTAAAACAACAAAAATTTATGAGGTTTTTATGAAGATTAAAAAAATGCCTGTGGCTTTATCGGCTTTACTCCTTTCACTGGGGGCAGCCTTTGCAGATGATGCTCCTGTTAAACAGAACGCCTGGTTCGACCTTAAGATGCACAACACAGTTGGCTACAACCTTGAAGAAAAAATCTACGGAATGGAATCAACAATTGACCAGGCTCAAATCTATTGGGACTTGTTTCCTGGAGCAAACCGCGGCTACAGCTCAGAAAACGACGGATTTTCTGTTTACTTTAGAGTTGAAGACTTGAAGTACGTTTTCAAATTCTACGACGAAAAGAAAACTTACCTTGACAGCTACAACGGCGGAGACGACTCACAGTCAGGAACTGTAGATTCAAAGAAACAGTCAACAGGATGGGAAGAACGCCCAGGAAACTGGAACGACAAAGCATCGAACTACTTTGACTATTCACGCATTGTCGCAGGCGTAAAGTACAGAAACTGGTTCATGGACTTCTACAACTTTGACTATGAAGACGGCGCGCAAGTTGGATTCAACCACGCAAGCTTAAAGTCAATCTTTGACGACTTCCGCAGCGACAAGGCGTTTGACGCAGACAAAGACAACACTCTCGGATTTCTCTACTACAATGGAATTCAGGACACAAGGAATTTTCTTGAGAAGGACACAGGAAGCCTTGGACTCACAGGAGTTATTTCCACAGGAGTTGAATTTGACAATCTTAAAGTTCAGCTTTCTACAGGAGCGGCAGGTTCTTGGATAAGCTCACAGGATCCAAATGTTGACGGACCAAACGGCTACGGAAGCGCAGACAGCCCTTACACTTCAAGCGCAAACATCAAGAGAGGAAAGCCTTATCAGAAGCTCAACGAAGGAAACGCAGGAGCAGTTCAGCTTGATGTTATGTTTAAGCCAACAGAGCAGCTTGAACTTAACTTTAGCGGACTCACAACTTTCAACTACAAAAAAGCCTATGAATCTAAACGCAAAGGTCAAGACAGAAAGAACGAGAATATAAACTTTACAGAGCTTAGCACAGCAAAAGACATCCGCGCATTCGGTGCAGACATTACTTACAACATTGAAACTTCTAAAGGCGTAATCGCTCCTTATGCTGGAATTGACTACAACTACAGCGACGGAAGAACAAGAACTTACTACGACAACGGAGCAAGCAAGACAGAAGAGCAGAACAGCCAGTTTGAAGTTGGCGGCGGATTGGCATGGTATCCACGCGGAGCAGACGCAAAAGCCGGACACGACTCTCTTGACTTCTGGGGTCGCCAGTTCCCAATCGGAGCTTCTGTTGGTGTAAACACAGACAACAACGGAATCGCAAGCCTTGTAGTTTCAGCATTTGAAACTCCTGATGAAAATTCGCTTATTCCAAACCTCGGCGGATTCGTTGAGTTTGAATGGGTAAACTTTGCGGAGCAGGACGGCGGAGATTCAAGATTCTTTGCAGCAGCCCAGCTTGAATACATGATTAAAACTGTAACAAAGAGCGGACTTCCTGTTGGAATCAAGCCTTATGCACTTGGACGCTGCATTCAGAGGTGTGGTTCAAATCTCCAGAGAACTGGACAGTACACAGTGGACTCAAGACTCGGTCTTGTTATCTATCCTTCTGAAAAGTTCAATGTTGACTTCCGCTACGAACGTCAGGATCAGCTTTACACAAACAGCACTGACAACGAAACTGACAAAGGCTGCATCACGGGAACATTCAGCTTTAGACTTTAGATTTTAAGTTTTATTTTAGCCTCCTATTTTAATAAAACTTAACCATACGTTTGCTTCCTTGGAATTTCCATGGAAGCATTTTTTTCATTGAAACAACAAGTCATAGTAATTTTTCATAGTCCCTTTTTGCATAAAATATTTGCATTATTGTTGCAAGTTTTTTATTCTTTTCATCTTCAACAATGTACAACGCAACATAATTTTTCATAAATAAAAATCTTCTGTATCCTTTTCGTTGCAAACTTTGCATAGGACAAAGAGGAAACATATACGGGTCATTGCAAAGATAACTTTTTTGTTTGTAAAAATCATCCAAAAGCTTTCCCGCTGAAATGGGATTTGCTAAAGTCTCTACAAAATATCGGACAATCGCATCAAATTCTTCTTTTGCTGAATCCGTAATTTCAACTTTATAAGCCATACTTTTTTCTTATATCAGAAATTGCATCATCAGCATCGAAAACTCTGCCAGCTTTTACATCTGCTTCGGCAAGTGCAAGTTTTTCATGCAGATTGTTCAAGAAAACTGATTTTTCAAAAGTTTCCATGCTCATAATTACCATGTCGCCATAGCCGTTTTTTGTAACAAAAATAGGCTCGCTAGTTTCATGGCAAAGATTTGAAATTGATGTCGTATTTTTTAAGTCTCTAATGGGAACAATGTGCGGCATAATTAAACTCCCAAAAGTCAATAAGAAAATATAAATTTTCAACTTGGCTTTTACATGGGATTATTATGGCATAATATATTTTTTATGTCCATAAAGATTGCTGTGACAAGCACGGCAACAACATTTAATCAGACTAACCAATTTTTTCCTTGCCCAAAAGCGAAGTTTCATTTATATTTATAGAAACAAAAGGAAAACAGTTTCCTTAAATTTTCCTTAACTGAAAAAAATAAATATCACAAAAAATGAACATGAAATACACGATAAAAGAAATCGCAGAGCTTACAGGCGTTGCAAAAAGCACAGTGTCAAAAGCTCTTAACGGACAAAAAGGCGTAAGCGAAGAAAAACGAATTGAAATAATGAAACTTGCCTCGGAATATAACTATATTCCAAATGCGGCGGCAAGGGCACTTTCACACAACAAGTCAGAGACAATCGGAATTCTGATTTCCGCAGATTACGAATACACGCTTTCAACTTCCTACTGGATAGAAATAATTTCCGCAGTTTCGTGCGAGGCTGAAAAAAACGGCTACAATCTTCTTGTAATTACACAGGACAAGAACGAGCCGCTAAAATCGCTTGAAAACGCAATATTAAAAAAATCCATAGACGGGCTTGTGGTTCCGGCTGAATATGTGCGTGCGGATTTAATCAAGCTCTTGAACACTTCTGGAATTCCGTTTGTTATTCAAGGACGGACTCCGCTTTGCAACCACTACTGCGTTGACGTGCGGAACAAGGAAGGCGCATATCTTCTAACTTCAAGACTGATTGAAAACGGCGGAAAAAATATAGCCTGCATTGCAGGTCCAAAAGAATTTCTTTACAACAAGGAACGCGTTGAAGGATTCAAGAGCGCGCTAAAGGAACAGGGAATAAAAAATCCGCCAGTCGTTCACAGTCCGTACACAGAAGAAGAAACCGTAAAAAACATCAGCGCATTTCTAAATCAGAACCCAAAGATTGATTCAGTTTTTATAACTGCCGGCGGAGATTTTCTCTTCTTCATATTCGACACAATGCGAAAAGCAGGCTTTAACTTGGACAAAATCGGATTCGCAGTTTTCGATGACTACAAGCCCATTCACTACATCATAAAGCCTGTGGTTTCCGCAAGACAGCCGATAAAACAAATGGGCGCGCAAAACGCAAAGATTCTTCTTCAGCTTATAAATAACGAGGAGCCGCCAAATTCTTCACTGTTCGATATTTCGATTGTTTAGGAAAAACGGAATTATATTCGTTTAGGATTAAGATTGATTTGTTTTCCTAAAGCAAATAGCTTATTTACCTTGGGAAAACAGACTGTTTACCACTGGTAAATATATTGTTTACTCGCAGTAAATAAGTTATTCTGCAATGTCATACAACAGTTATTCAGAAGGAAAGAATTTATAACAGCATTTCAATCGATAGCGACTCTTTTTTACTCCAACATAAAAGCCATATAATAAGGAAGAGCTAATTTTTCTTTTTCCTGTCCAACATTGCAATCACCATATTTAATACATAGGTTCACATTATATTGTTCTTTATTCTTCAATATAGTATTTGCAGATTTAGTATTTCCATTAGTTGCCTTAACTTCAACAAGAACAGCATTATTTTGATATTTCGTAATAAAATCAATTTCTAACCCTGATTCCTTGTGATAATAATAAAGAGGTCTATTCATTTTTGAAAAAGCGTCAGCAATTATGTTTTCGTAAATAGCACCTTTGTACATACCAAAATCACCATTCAATAAGGCAGCAGAACTTCCCTGCTCAAGCATTGCAACAAACAACCCCGAATCCTGCATATATATTTTAAAAATATTGTCTATCTTATTTCCTTCAAAAGGCAGACTAATATTAGAAAGGTTATAGCAAATATTTATTATTCCAGCATCAAACAGCCACTGAATTGCGGCCTGATAGTTTTCTGCCCGACCTTTTTTCTCTAGCTGTGCATAAGTGAATTTCTTGTTTTCTTTTGCCAATTGAGCAGGAATTGAGTCAAAAACTCTATTTATTCTAGCAAGCAAAGTTAAATCAATCTCTTCCCTTTCATTTTCATCCAGATGCTTACCAAAATCATCTTTATATTCTTCAATAATGTCCCTTTGCTCAGCATATACAACATTCATATCGTTAGTTGCAAGGAATCTATCTACAACGTAAGGAAGCCCGCCAACACATATATACTCCCTAAAATTTCTTAGCATTGAATTATGAATGACCTCGCTTACAGGAGTTCTTTCCCTGTAACATCGTTTAAGTTCCGAAATAACACTTTCGTCTATCCCCTTAGCCCATAAGAATTCTTCAAAATCCATAGGCTTCATATAAATTATATGTTCAAATCCCGTTGGAATTCCACGTCCTTTTTTGCGGTTATATCCTTTAATTCCTAAAAGTGATCCTGTGCAAATTACATCATAACGACCATCAAGCATAAATGCTTTTATACTTGCTCTTGCATTGGCACATTCTTGAACTTCATCAAAAATAATAATTGTTTTGCCAGGAACAAAATGTGTACCGGGAAAGAGCGCAGAAATATCCAAGGTAATTCTATTGATTACAAAATCGCCATCAAATATTTTTTTTGCAGATTCATTATCCTTGAAATTTATATAGATGACATTTTCATAATTCTCTTCGGCAAACGCTTTCACAATGAATGTTTTACCAATCTGTCTCATTCCCTTTATTACAAGAGCCTTTTTTTTTCCTGCATCATTTTTCCAAGCTATCAAGTCATCCATGATTTTCCGTTTGTACATAAAACCTCATTTACCAACACACTTTTCCAAGGGAGTTTTTATTTATACATTACACTTTTCCAATGGAGTTTTCAACAATTTTATACACTTTTCGCAGTGTCTTTTGAGGAGAAATAAGTTTTCAAGAAAAGTGTTCAGAGAAAAATCAATACCACTGTTTTATTTATCATTTAATGAATTTTTCAATTTATTATATTCTTGCAGTATTTGGTTCAGTTCGCTTTTGTCAAATTCTGGATCATTTAGTTTTGATTTTGCAAACTCTTCCAATGTCCAAGGCACAACACTTCCTACTTCCATATAAGTCATTGCGTAATCAATTTCACCGCAATTCAGCATTTTCTTAACAGCATAATAATATTTTTCACCTAACGCATAACGCATGAGAGGCTTATTATCATCAACTTTTTGATCTGGATTTTTTCTTATTGAATAATTTAAAATATAGTCAAATATTTTGTCTTTGATTTTTGATGGCAATTTACTTCTTATAATATACCAAGAAAGAGGATTCTCATTTGAATCTCTTAAATCAAGAGAACCATCTTCTTCAGTATAAACCATAAGCTTCATAATATATTCAAGTCCCAATTCCTCACATAAATTTTCATTGCCTTCTTCCAGCAAGAACATCAATGATGTGCGATTTTTATTAAGAATATTTTGATAGGAAATTTGAACATAATCAGAATACTTTCTATATGAATCAATCAGATTTTGTATTACTTCTTTATTTTTTTGCCCGCAAGCATAATAAAAAACATTTTGTCCATCAGAATGACCGTATGGAATATTAATGCCTTCATCCATCAATTTGAATAAAAGAGCATTGTTAGAATTGTCTATTGATTTTAATAAAACAGATTTTTTTGAATAATCCATACATATCAAAGACTGCATATCATTTAAATACCGCCAATTACTTTCAATTGTTAGCTCATCATTATTAATTATAGCGGCATAAAGTTTTTCTAATTTTTTATTATATTCATTAAGATTTGTTTTTTCGCCTTTATGAACAAGTTCCAATGCAGTTCTAAAATCTTCAATCCAAAGCTCATTGTCATTATTTGAGTCTTTTGCAAACAAATCAAAATATTTATCCAATCCCTCTATATATTCTTTTCCATTCAATAATTTAACATTAGAACCAATGCTTGCATAATCTGGTTTTTCTTTTTTATTTTCCATGTCCAGCAAAGAATCCAGTAAATTACAATACAATAAAAAAGAATGATTTTTTACAGCAATACTCAATGCGGAATCATTGAATTTACTTTCCGCTTCAATATCTGCATTGTATTTTTCATCTAAAAATATTTGAACCAAACCGCTGTTTTTTTGAAGCATCGCATAATGCAGTGGCGTGTATCCGTAATTATCCTTTGAATTTATGCTAATAGCTGAATTATTTTTATCAGTTTGAACACAATATGTATCAAGAGTAAGCTGAAGGAACTTTGCATTTCTTGATTTTACTGCTTTATGAATAATATTTTCACCTTTTTTGTCTTTTGCTTTTATTCCAGCTCCTTTCTTTACAAGATAATTAAAAATTTTTTCGTTTCCAGTATAAGCAGCACAAAGAAGCGCAGTATAGCCGCCTTTGCTAACAAGATTTACATCTGCAGAACTACAAATTCCTTTTTTCTTGGCAACCTTTGAATATGATATTCGAGTCATGCAAAGCAAACATTTTACAATTTCTTCACTTTCATTTTTACAAGCCCACATTAAAGCTGTCTGCCCCAATCTATCGCACACATTTGGATTTGCTCCGTTTGACATATATTCTTTGACAGAAGTTAAGTCATTATTTTTTACAGCTGCGAACAATCTGCAATGTTTGTTCGTGTTCACATCGTAAGGATCTTTATTATCTGAATCTGGAAATTTTTCTATATCAACAGAAAACCAATCTCTTATATCCATAACAGGCAAAGAAGTAGTTTTACATGAAAAGAAAGCAACTGTTACAAATAAAGGGAAACATATCTTAAAAATAAATTTCTTCATACTTTACCTAATAAAAAATTGAATTCTTCGGTTTTTATAGTTTTCATTGCTATCAAGAGGATTTGCCACGTATTCAAGTCCGCCTTTTCCTACTACTTCAAGAATGTTTTCTGGCACGCCCAACACAACTAATACATTTTTTACAGCCGTTGCCCGTTGCAAGGAAAGAGGAATTAAACTTTCTGTATCTTCTTCAATCATTGCATCTTTTTTAGGATATGCAGTAGGATTTGCATATCCAGCGATAAGAACTGTCTGTATAGAATCAGCATTATTTTTTATAACAGAAGCAATATCTTTCAAAATTTTATAATTCATCAAAAACAAATCTTCTTCACCAAAAAATCCATTTTGATTTGGAGGAAAAATTAAATCTGGAATACAAATTTTAGATTTTCCATCTTCATTCTCATATATCATACCTAATGAAAATTCTTTTTTTTCTAAAATTTTTCCTTCGCTAAAAAGAACACAGAAGAACTGTTCTCCTGCCTGAACAGCGATTTCATTATTTTCATTTTCTCCATACCAGCAGAATTTATATTGATCGTCTTGTTCTTTAATATCTTCATTATTAATGTTTTTTATAAGATTTCCTTTTGAATCGCAAATTTCAATTTTCAATTCAGGATTTAAATCAGTATCTTGCAAATATACAAAAGAACCTGTTAATAAAGAAGTTTCTTTGTTTTTTAACATTTTTAAATCAACTTCCCGGTTGCATTCCAATGCAAGCAAAACTTTCGCAGGAGAATTCTCGTTATCATTTTTTACGCTTAGAGAACCGACTTCAAAATCGTATAATTTTTCAGAAACAAATAATCGGACAAAAACGCTGTAATCTCCAACAGGCAAATCATCTTTATTAAATTTCCATGAAATATTTTTATTTAAATTTTCTGTAGGAATACAAACTGTTTTATCTTTACTTTTAAATACAAGTTCTTTGACAAAGTTGCTAGAAAGATTTTTTTGTTGCACAACTACATTGTCTGAAAAATTTTCCTCTAACTGAATTTTATATGCGCTGAATTTTTCTTTAAATGCATCAAGAACATTTTCTAATGATTGCATTGCATAAAATTTTTCTTTTAACTTAGGGTCAGTTTTTTTCAAAGGGATTGATATTTTTTGCTCTCTGCAATTTTCAACTGAATCCCACGCCTTTACAATTAAATTGCAAGTTCCAAAAATTCCATTTACAAGCAAATGAGTAATAGGCATGGCATGAGGAGTTTTATAAAAACATTGTTTACAAAATCCAGTATTTGTTTCCTGTATTTTCCATGCAACAGCAGAATCGCTTTCTTCTGTTGTATATAACAAAATAGAATTTGTTTCTGTTTCTATATTTTGGCTTGGAATATCTGCATAATCGACTTCAAAATAAGGTCCTTCAGTATCCACTAAAATTGTATATACTTGAGACGCCATAACATTCCTGCCAAAGCTGTCTTTCAAAAGACTTATATTTGATTCATCTATATTTTCTACTGACAGCTCATTATCTGTTTTGTCATTTTTTTTAATCAACGAAATCGTTAAAGTGAAATTGTATTTTCCGCGTTCCAAATTTTCTATTCCTTCGCCACTCCATCGGAATTCAGGAACTTTTGTATGAAAAACAGTTTGTTCTGTAAAAAAATAATCTGGAATGTTTTCTACGGTTGATTTTATTATTTTACTATAAATTTTATTTCCATAGTCATCAGTTATCTCGTAGAAAAATGTATAAATAATAGAGCCGTTTTCTATAAATTGCTCAGGAGAAATAGCACCGTTAATATCAAAAGATTTTATAACAACTGTTGATTTTTCAGGATTTTTTGACTTAGGATTTATTATAAAATCCTGCGCTTTAATATAAATACTAAAAATGCAAAGAGTAAAAAGCAATATGATTTTTTTCATAAGAAACCTTAAAAGATCTTCGACCTCTCCCCAAAAAAGCAGACCTTTTTTTTACATTTTAGATTCAAGCAGATTTTGCAATGATATGTTTTTTCTTTCTTTTGCTATATCAAGAGCAGTTTGACCATTTTCATTAACCCAATTAATATCAAAAGAATAAACTTTGTTCAGAAATATTCTTGCCATATCGCAATCATCATTACTGCAAATATAAGTGAGAGCATTGTTGCCATTAAAACGAATATATGGATCTGCTCCCAAGTCAAGAAGATTTGACATAATTTTTGGAGATCTGAATTTTATAGCAACTACAAGAGGTGAATTTCTGTCATTGTCAAAGGCATTTATTTCTGCTCCAGCCGAACACAACATTGAAACAATCGATGCATTCAGTTTTGAAACTGCGCAATGTAAAGGAGTCTGACCATAAATATTCGAAGCCGAAGCATTCGCTCCGTTTGTAAGCAAGCAGTTTATTAAATAGACATTCTGCATATTAACAGCATACATAAGGGCGGTATTTCCAAAACTATCGGGAGTATCAAGACCTTGTCCTTCTGCAATAAGTGATTCAAGTTTTGAACGATTTCTATCTTTTACTGCTTGAATTACAGGATCCTTAGAAGAACCAAATACGACTGCATATTTTCGGCCGGCGTTATTGCCAATTGAAATTTTTCTTTTTTCTTCTACAGGATTTTCTGCTCTTTTTTCAGTTTCTTTATCTGGAGCATAATAATCTTTATATGTTTTTCCATAAAAATCTGGTTTTTGAATATCTGCGCCTTTTTCAAGAAAATAGTCTATTAAATTTTTATTTCCTCTCTTAGCGGCAAGAACAAGAGCAGTCGCGCCATTTTCATCCACAGCGTTAATATCACATTTTGCATCTACTAACATTTTTACTATTGCTACATCACCGTTTTTTGTTGCAATGTGCAAGGCTGTGTCGCCATTAAGATTTCTTGTATCTTTTTCAATTCTGTTATCAAGCAGCAATTTTACAATCGCTTCACTACGGTTCTTGACAGCAATATGCAATGCAGTTTCATCATTTACATTTGTGTGATTCAATAAAGCATTATTGTTATCATTATATCGGCTGTCAGAAAGCTCTTTTTTTACTGCATCAATTTGATTTTTTTGAATGGCAGTCATAAGAGGCGTATTTCCATTTGAATCTATGGAAATATTTTCTTCAACCTTTAACACTGGAGATTCCGGCTGAACAACAGAATTTGATGTTTTCTTTGTAGACGCACAGCCATTCAAAACACAAACAAATGCTAAAGACGCAATAAAATAAAAAAATACTTTTTTCATGCAAAACCTCATTTACAATACTTGTCTCTGTATTCAATTAGTTTAATACGCCTTTCATCTGTACCGTAATAATGGTCTATGTAATAATCAACACCATCTCCATAAATATCTATAACCGCACCCGCATTTCTACAATACCTAAAAACTAATTCTATTATATTTGTACCAACACCTTTTTTTATACATTCTAATAATGCAGGAACACCTTCAGTGTTTTTACGACTCGGATCAAAATTTATACTTTCATTAAGAAATGCCAAAACTGCATGAGTTTGATCATTTATTGCACAGAACATAAATGGCGTAGTACCTGTATTATCACAATAATAAGGATCAGCCCCGTTAGCAAGTAAAAGAGATACCAAATCAATTAATGCGCTTTTATTAGCAGTACCATAACCACATGCATAATGCAATGCATTTCTAGAATTAACATCTATCAAATCTATACAACCAGGAAAATTCTGAATAATATTCTTTGCAAGTTGTGTTGCTCCAAAACTTATTACATACATCAAGGGAGTTTTTCCATCAGAGTCTTGAACATTAGCATCTGCCTTACAATCTACAATCAGGTAATTCACAATTGAGCGATTTTTATTTCTAGCAGCAAGTAACAAAGGCGATTCACAACCATCCATACCATCTGCGCTAGCACCACTATCAACAAGTGTTCTAACCATATTTATATTTCCATTTTTGCAAGCATAACCAAGTGCTGTATATCTAGCAGAACCATCGGGTTGCCATGCATTAGGGTCTGCTCCAGCGGCTAAATACTTTTGGACATCACGAAGAGAATTCCCCTTGCAAGCCCTAAGCAAATCTTCATCATAACGATGCTGGGCAAATACAGAACATACAGAAATCAGGCAAAGCGCAATTACTGTAAACATTTTTTTCACTTTCATATCAAGCTCCTTTTGTCTTTAACAATTTGCAATATTTCATCAATTATTTTAAGAAAGTTTATTTTGAAAAACTTCTTATCTATTATTCATTTATGACAATAAAAGAACTAAATGAATATTACATAACAAACATAAAACGGCTTCGTCTTGAAAAAAATTTAAGTCAAAACGAATTGGCAGAAAAAATACATTTGTCCGAAAAATATCTAAGCGCTATAGAAACTGGTAAAAAATGGGGTTCTTTCGACACGCTGCTTGCCTTGTCAGAAGCATTATCCGTTCAGCCTTATGAGCTTCTTTTACCCAAAGCAGAAGTTCTTTCATATAATGCAAAACGAACAAAAGAACTTATGAAAAGTCTAAGACGAAATTTAAATGAAATGCTGGATTCTGTAGAAATATTTTTAGGTGAAGAAAAATAAAAAATTTTAAAATTATTCTTTTAAATTAGCGCAAGTCATTTTAAAACTCCAACAATCCGCATAAAAAACGTGTTTTTGCTCAAAATATTCTTGATTGAATTTTCATTCTATTAATGGTAGTATAACGAAATATTTTTTTTAGCAGAGGATTTTTATGCTTACATTAAAGTTTGGCGGAACAAGCATGGGTTCCGCCCGCCGTATTCTTGACAGCGTGGAAATTATGATCGGACGTGCAAAGTCTGACAGAATCAGTGTTGTTGTAAGTGCCGTTGCAGGAATTTCTAACAAGCTTCAAACTGCAATTGACGGCTGCGCTTCCGGCGGAACAGCTGAATCTTTTGTAAGCGAGCTTCGTAGAATTCACGCGGATATTTGCGCGGAAATAAAATCAGCATTGCCAGAATTCAGCACAGAATCTGTAAATGCAAAAATCGAGCCTCTATTTTCTGAGCTTGAAAAACTTCTTGCAGGTCTTACAGTTTTTGGAGAATGCCCGGACACCGTTCACTGCCGCATCATGGGCATGGGAGAATTAATCTGTGCTCCGATTGTCGAAGCAGTCCTTCTTGCAAAAAAACAGAGCGTTTTGCTTTTGGATTCACGCAAGTTCATTTATACAACCGGCGACCAAAAAGAAGGCGAGCCAGACTATGCTCACTGCGCTGACGCTTTTGCAGACTACAGAGACGGCTCAGCACCTTTGGCGCAAATTCTTTTGTTTCCTGGATTTATCTGTTCATGGATTTCTGGAACAGGCGCAAAACCTGTTATGGGACTTTTAGGACGCAACGGCTCTGACTTTAGCGCGGCGATTGTTGGCTCTTGCCTTGGTTCTTCTAAAGTTGAATTCTGGACTGACGTTGACGGAATCTACACAGCAGACCCAAGAGTTGTAAAAGATGCTGTTCTTGTAGACGACATGACTTATGAAGAAGCAATGGAGCTTTCATTCTTCGGAAGCAAAGTTCTTCATCCAAAGACATTGGCTCCTCTTGCGGCAAAAGGAATTGAAGCCTGGAGTTTGAACTCTCACAATCCTTCTGCGCGCGGAACTAGAATCGGAAAAGGCCCGTTTGAAAACTCTGCAAAAAAAGGTCCGGTCTGCGGAATCTCTTGCCTTAAAGACTGCGCAATGATTTCTGTAAGCGGCTCCGGAATGAAAGGACGCAAGGGAATGGCGGCGCGGATTTTCTCTGCGGTAAGCAATGCCGGAATTTCAATTCTTTTGATTACCCAGTCATCTTCTGAATATACAATTTCATTCTGCGTGCGCAAGGCATTTGCAAATGAAGTTCAGGATGTTCTTAAATCAGAATTTTCACTTGAGATTTCAACAAAGCTTATAAATCCTATAAAAGTCCAGGCTGACTGCGCCATCGTTTCAATAATCGGCGACGGCATGAAAGAAAAAAGAGGCGTTGCAGGAACTTTCTTTGATTCACTTGCAAGCCGCGATGTAAACATTCTTGCAATTGCGCAAGGTTCAAGCGAACGTTCAATTTCAGCTGTAATAAAGGCGGAAGACGGAGACATGGCAGTGCGCGTTGTCCACCAGTTCTTCTTCAACACAGTCCAGTCAATTCAGGTTTTTGCATTCGGCGCTGGAACAATCGGCGGAACTATGCTTGACCAGATTGGCGAGCAGCAGAAAATGCTTTTGGAGCAGGGAATAGACATCCGCGTTATGGCAATTGCAAATATCGACGGAATGATTTTCAATGCGGAAGGAATTTCTCTTGGCGACTGGAGAGATCAAGTTAAGAAAAACGGAACAAAGACAAACCTTGATGAGATAATCAACTTTGTAAAAGAGACAAAGCCTATCAATCCGATTTTTGTTGACTGCACTGCAAGCTACGATTTACCGGAACGCTATCTTGATATCTTCAAGGCCGGAATGAGCATTGCAACTCCAAACAAGAGAGCAAATTCAATGAGCATGGATTTCTACAAAAAGCTCCGCGACACTGCAAACGAAATGCACGTAAGATTCCTATATGAAACAAACGTCGGCGCAGGTCTTCCAATCATTGACACTTTGCAGAATCTGTTCAAGTCGGGCGACAAGCTCACAGGCTTCAACGGAATCATGTCCGGCAGTTTGAGCTATATTTTTGGAAAACTTGATGAAGGCAAAAAATTCAGCGAGGCAGTTCTTGAAGCAAAACAGCTGCGCTACACAGAGCCGGATCCGCGCGACGACTTAAAGGGAACTGACGTTGCAAGAAAAGCTTTAATCATTGCCCGTGAAAGCGGAATGAACATTGAGCTTGAAGACATTGAAATGCGTTCAATTTTCCCACAAGGATTTTCTCTCGAAGGTTCTGTGGAAGAATTCCTTGCAAAGCTTCCTGAACTGGATTCTTATTTTGAAGAAAAAATGGCTTCGCTTAGAAAAGACAAAAAAGTTCTTAGAATGGGAGCAAGCATAAAAGACGGAAAAGTTTCTGTTGGAATGCTTGAAGTCGGACCGGAAGATCCTCTTTTTGGAGTACGCGGCGGAGAAAACGCATTTGTATTCCACACAGCGCGTTACACGCCAATTCCGCTTACAGTCCGTGGCTATGGCGCAGGTGCAGGAGTTACAGCGGCAGGTGTCTTTGGGGACATTCTTAGAACCGTAAGCTGGAACAGCCACAGCTAATTTTTTCAACTAAAACAAACCACGCCATTGCTGGAACAAAACCGGCAGTGGCTTTTTTTTGCATAAAAGCATTGCATAAAAGCAGGAATTGAAAAATTCAACTGTTTGTGCTAGATTCTCTTTAAATGGTTATTGTATTAAAGAAAAATTCAACTGAAGAACAGAAAAAATATATCTGCCAGTTTTTAAAAGAAAAAAATTTCAAGCTTAATGAAATCGTCGGAGAAGAAGACACCGTTATTGCCGCCGTAGGAAAAGTTTCTATGGACATAAGGGAAGTTGAGCTTCTGCCGGGCGTAAACAATGTCATTCCAATCAGCAAGCCGTTCAAACTTGCAAGCCGGGAATTTAAAAAAGAAAACACAATAATTGAAGTTCCAAACAATCGCGGACAAATAATAAGAATAGGCGGACAGCACGTTGTTTCCATTGCGGGACCTTGCGCCGTTGAAAGCCGCGAGCAGATGATGGAAATTGCAGCCGCTGTAGCTTCCAGTGGAGCAGTCATGCTTAGAGGCGGAGCATACAAGCCGCGTTCATCTCCATACAGTTTTCAGGGCTTAGGCGAAGAAGGATTAAAATACCTAAAGGAAGCCGGAGAAAAATACGGGCTTCCAATTGTTACAGAAATAGTTTCAGAATCTCTTATTCCGCTTATGAGAGACTACGTTGATGTATATCAGATTGGCGCAAGGAATATGCAGAACTTTGATCTTCTAAAAAAAGTCGGAGCAATCGGCAAGCCTGTAATTTTAAAGCGAAGCTACACCGCAACTTTGGAAGAGCTTTTGATGTCTGCGGAATATTTGCTTTCAAGCGGAACAGACAGCGTAATTTTGTGCGAGCGCGGAATAAGAACATTTGAGCACGCAACACGCAACACGCTGGACATTTCCGCAGTTCCGGTTTTGCGTTCTCTCACTCACCTTCCGATTATTGTAGACCCAAGCCATGCCGTTGGAATCCGCGACAAAGTTCCATCCATGGGACTTGCCTCCATTGCAGCCGGAGCAGACGGAATAATTGTAGAAGTTCACAATCATCCTGAAAAAGCGATGAGCGACGGAGCGCAGTCCATGCTTCCTTCCCAGTTCGACAAGATGATGCACGACATTGAAGCTCTTGCGCCTGTAATCGGAAAATCAGTTGCCCATATCCGTGAAGAAAATTCTTCTGTTGTGCATTCAGGACAAAAAAATTCAAGCGGAAAGATTGTCTGCGTTTACAGCGGAAAAAGAGGCGCGTATGCGGAACAGGCAATTTCACGCTACTTTGACTCTCATGATGTTGAAGCCGTTGCAGTCGATTCATTTGAAGAAATTTTCCAAAGTGTTGTGGACGGAAAAGCAGACTACGGAATGGTTCCAATCGAAAACAGCCTTGCAGGAAGTGTATTCCAAAACTACGACAATTTCAGCAGATTTGAAGACGTAAGCATTGCAGGAGCTGTAACTTTAAATATCCGGCACGCCTTGCTTGGAATAAAAGGCGCAACGATTTCTGATATTAAAAATGTCTATTCGCATCCGCAGGCATTGAGCCAGTGCAAGAAATTTTTAGACAACCACAAAGACTGGAATTTTATAGACGCAGTTTCCACAGCAACCGCAGCCCAGTTTGTGGCAGAAAAAAACTCAAAAGAAAACGCCGCAATCGCAAGTTCAGTCAACGCATCTCTTTACAAGCTCGAAATTCTTGCGGAGGACATTGAAAATGATCCTGGAAACTTCACGCGCTTTGTTGTAATTCAGGCGAACCACACTACAAAGCCAAAAGGCGCAAAAGAAGCAAATGTTCCTGCAAACATGGCAAGTTTTATCTTTAAGACAAAAAATGAGCCGGGAGCATTGTACAATGTGCTTGGAGTTTTCAACGACTGCGGACTGAACATGACACGCCTTGAATCCCGCCCGATTGCAGGACAGCCTTGGAGATACTGGTTCTATGCGGACGCTGAAATCAAAAATCAAAATGCGGCGGAATATGTAAAATCGTTAATGGAAAAACTTTCGGATAAAGTTGAAGAAATTCGGCTTCTTGGAATTTATTCTGAATTAGGAAAATAGCATTTCCTCATTGATTTTTTATAGGAGTTTGAAATGAAAAAATATGTACTTTCTGTTCTTGTTGAAAACCATGCAGGTGTATTGAGCCGTGTGTCCGGCCTTTTTAGCCGTCGTGGATATAACATCGATTCACTCACAGTCTGCGAAACTGCAGATCCTGAAAAATCCCGCATGACAATTGTTGTTCGCGGAGATGAATATATTCTTGAGCAGATTGAAAAACAGCTTTCAAAACTTGTTGAAGTTATTTCTATTGAACACTGCGATTCTTCTTCAACTTGCCAACGTGAAACAGCCCTTATAAAAGTAAAGGCCGCCGGAGAAAATAGAGGCGTAATCATTGAAACTTGCAGTATTTACCGCGCCCACATCGTTGATGTTTCAGAAAACACTTTGATTGTAGAAGCAACCGGAAGCGAAGAAAAAATCAGCTCATTAAAGCGGCTTCTTGAGCCTTACGGAATTCTTGAATTCTTAAAGTCCGGCCTGATTGCAATGGACCGTGGCGAAAAAGTAATGCGCTAATTTCTAAGAAAGCGGCTGGCATTTGCACCATTTTTCATCGAACAGCTGCCAGTTGTTGTCTTGAACTAGAACATTTCCAATTTTAAAAACTCTGATCTTATATGGAAAGCAGTTTTTTATTTCGTCTGAATCAAGATGAAATTCAAGGCTGCTTTTTATTTCCCCAAGAATTTTTCCAAATACAATTTCAAGGTTTATTAACTTCTCTTTTTCATCTTTTAAGGAAATTATTTTTACTGGAAAAATAAATTTTTCATCTTTAAAAACTGGCTCAAGAAATTCGCAGGAAATTATTTTTTCAGGAAAAGCAAAGTCAAAGAATGCCCAAAGAGGAAAAACAGGAGCCGCAAAAAATTTCGCAGGGCGGTTTGAATTAAACACAGAAATTATCTTTTTTTGAATTTTTGCAAGAAACAAAAGCACATCTTTTCCAGGAACAAAAGCAAACATTTTATCAGTGTAGCGTAAACTAAAAAAAAAGTTTAGTATGTTCCCATGCATAAATTCTTTTTTAAATCCTTAATATTGTTTTTGGTTATTGCATTTTCCTCTTGCGCATTCAAAGCTAAAAATTCTTCAATCGGAATGAGCGGAGAAAATTTAATTGCATTGAACAAAGCTGCGGCGGAAGCAAAAATTTCTAATCCGCAGAAAAAACAATATATGTTTTTTAAATTCACAGAAAATCAAAAGGCGCATTTTAGCAACGTCCGCTACAAAAAATCAGGCGCAGGACTTTCTGTAAGAATTTCATTTGCAAAAAATTCAATTCCAAAATCAGGAGAAAGCGTTTTTGCTTTGGGCTTTTTATTTGACGATGATTTTTCAAACGGAACTTTAAAGACATCAATATATTCAAGAAAACTTGTAACCGGAAATTTTTCAGAGTTTGAATCCGAAGATTTTAGAGTTGTATTTTCAATTGCGCAAAACGACATTGTGCCAGCCGGATTTTTTGTATACGGAAATGCAAAATTCAAAGTAACCGAAGCGCAGATAACAGAAGCGGCGCTTGGCTGGAAAAATGAAAACATTCCGCTTTTTGCATTCGGACCTAGCGGAGGAAAAATAAAATGGGATTTTAATTCTGCGGATTTCAGCGATGCGAAAAATCTTTTTCCAGATCAAAATATTCCAACACGCATAATGCCAAAAATTGAAATCGGAATTACAGATTCAGATTACATCGGCACTTTTAAAAATCAAAAAAGAATAACTTTTTCCGCCGGAAGTGAAAAACTTTCAATCCGCCTTTCAAAAAACGCAAACTCAAAAACATTGCAAACTTCAGCGTTAAAAAATCCTTTTGAAAAATTTGAGCTGCAAGAAAACAAAGAGCTTGTAAAAAAACTCATAATGAAACCTTCAAATCCGATTCTTGCGCAGGATACAGAAGGAAAAGTTTTGTACCCGTTAAAAACTGACTTGGGACTTATAAACAACTGGCCACAAAAAAACTGGAGACGAAGTGACTACGAAATTTTTGAATGGGAACTTTTCCCCGGAGTTTTGGTTTTTGATTTTGCAAATTACAAAATTCAAAATCAGTTTTTCACAAGAATCGCATATTTTGTTGAAAAAGCCGGATACAAAGGAACTTTGGTTTCTGACGATTTTGTAGAAAACAAGCACGGATACAATGCGCACGACTACAAAGCCAATGACTTGGCGAATTTCTTTTCTTTAGTTGAACAGGAAAATTTTCAAATAAACAGCTATGAAGAAATCCTAAAAGAAATTCTGATTGCAAATAAAATCATACAAAAAGACAAAGACGGATATAAAGCCAGAAAAGGCGCGGTCGTTTCGTTCAGCAGGGAATCACCGGAATATCTTAGGCATACTTTTATGGCGCACGAAAGCTGGCACGGAATTTATTTTACTGATGAGGATTTTAGAAATATCGTTGCAACTTGCTATAATATGTTTGACGAAGACTCTTTGAATTTTCTAAAGAAATTTTGGGAAACACAGCCAGGACTTGGATACGATACAAACGATGAATATTTAATGCAAAATGAATTCATGGCTTACATAATGCAGCAGTCTTTTTCAAATGTAAGAAATTATTTTATTCAAGTTGCAGGACGAGGTTCAGTCAACAGGATTCAGCCGGAAAGCGCGGAATATATCAGAAGCACAAATGCACAGGCTTTTGTTGATGCGGCAGAAATTCTAAACAGCTACGCTTTTGACAACTGGGGGTTTGCCTGCGGAAGAGTTACGCTTATTCAAAGGATGGAATAGCTTTTAAATTAAATCAATGTTAAACTGCTTTTCACTTTCGATAGTGCTTGGAGAACCGTGTCCGGGGAAAACAACAGTCCTATTAGGAAGTGAAAAAATTTTATCCTTGATTTTTTTGCAAAGCAATTTATGGGAATACTGGCTCAAAGTGCTTCCCGTCACACCAGAAATCAAAGTATCACCTGTAAAAACTACATCTTCAATTTTATAAACCATGCTGTCTGGAGAATGTCCCGGAACAGAAAAAAATTCAACATTGAAACCTGCAATCTTTACAATTCCATCGCCATTTAAAATCGAGCAGTCCATTCCGTAAATTCCAGCATCAGCCGCATACACTACAGGAGTGTAGATTTTTTTAAGTGTCCTAAGACCTTGTATGTGATGAGTATGCTTGTGCGTAATCAAAACCGCAGACAATTTATAGCCACCTTCTTCAATTAAATTTATTGTTTCCATGTCAATTTTTCCAGGGTCAACAATAATCGCTTCTTTTACATCTGGCCTGTCATTTAAAATAGTGTAGCTGTTTGTAAATCCGTCTACGCACAAATGGAAATAAAGTTTCATAGCTCGTCTTCTCCTTCCGATTCCGAAAAGTCTTCAATCAAGCCGCTTTTGTTTCTGTCAATTAAAGCTTCCCGCGTATTTGAAAGTTTAAATGAAACGTGCTCTCTTGCAGAATTGTAAAATATCGCTTTTTTAAGATTGCAGTTTTTCATTGACGTGTTCATAAGAATTGCACGGATAAAACGGCTGTTATAAAAATCCGAATCATCAAAGCTGCACTGGTAAGCAGTTATTCCGTTGTAATTGTTATGAACCAAATCGCTTCCTGTAAAAACCACGTGAATAAATTTCGAGCCGGAAAAAGAGGAAAACTGAATGTCGCTGTTCAGCATATCGCAATCTGAAAATGTTGAAAAATCAAGCGTGCATATTTTAAATTTCAAGCCTGTTGAATGTATATTTGAAAAAGTTGAGTGCTGAAAATTGCAGCCGTAAAATTTTTTACCTGAAAGGTCAACGCCGTTCACGGATATTCCGTAAGCGCAAAGCCCGATAATTTTTTCATGTGAATTTATATAGTTCAAAAGCGATGTAAGATGACCAATTTTATCTTCCGTATGCTCAAAGCAAAAGCCCGGTTCATGCGGAATAATTTCATTGTCGCGGATTACTGAAAGCGCAGGATTCTGACATTCCTTGCACTGGCACTTGTTAGTCACAAACATACTTAACTTTACGTTATTGAAAACATTTAGTCAAATAGGCATTTTCAAAGCGCAAGAAATGCAGATAAAAATTTAATGCAAATCTTTCAAAGAAACAATTTCATATCCATTTTCTAAAATTGAAGAAATCAGTAAATCCAGTTTTTCATAAAGATAATCACGACGAGTTCCATCCATAGTTCCAATTGAAACTGGAATCACAATTCCGTCATAAAGATTTTCAGCAAATGAATCAACAAGAGAGCTTGCATTTAAATATTCCTTGCCGCTTTCCTTGCTTTCTTCAAATGTAATTCTGTCATTGAATTTGTTAAAAACTTCAACATAATTATACCCCGCTTCCGTGCCAGCAGTTTTCATAAGCTGATTTGAATGATAAAACGGAGCGTGCCAATAAAGTGAAAGTTCTTTTCCTGTCGCAGTAAAAAATTCATCTTCATTCCTTGCAAGACCACGCTGAATAAAATCTTTATCAACTATAAAATTATTTTCAACCAAATCGGCGCAACTAAAAAACATTGAAGCGCATTCGTTTCCAGAAAATGCAATTTGCTTTGCCTTGTGCGGATAACGCCGGATAAATTCTCCGTTCAAAAAGAAAGTTCCCTTTACTCTAAAATCATCAAGTGTATAAAGAACTTCTGCAAGTCCTTCTGAATTTTTCAATGCATCAAAAACAAGAGAAACCTTTTTTAGAGGCTCTGAATATTTTTCAGTTTCCTTATAAACAGAATATGTTTTTGTTTTTCCAGAAAGAGATCTTACATAAATTGAATTTGAAAACTTTGAATTCACAGAAGAACCAAGAAAAACTCTGTACCTTCCGTTTTTTTCTAGCCGTGAAAAATTTTCTGTGGAAGACGATAAGGTTGCTCTCCAAGTATTTTTGTCCGCCTCATAAACAAATGTATCTTTTGAAATTTCAGACTTGCACAAAATTTTTTCATTGCTCCAGTATGGTTGGCAAGCGGAAGACAAGAAAAGAAGTTTTTCATCTCCGCGGAAATTTACAAGTTTTACAGTTTCTTCTCCGCCAATGTAAATTGAAAAATTTCCGTTCCATGCAGCTGAAACAATTTTTTCTTCTGGCCTTGACAAAACAACTTTCTGCGCAGAAATATCATACACAAAAAATTTTCCGGCATCTGTATAAGCGATTTTTTTTCTATCCGGCGAAACAACTGGAGAAATGGAATTTTCAGTTTTAAACAAAAAGTCCATTTTTTCTTTTATAGAATAAACATAGCTGACTCTCTTTGGATTTTCAAAAGAAAAAGAATCGCACCATAAAACTGGTGAAGAAGCTCCGCTCCAGAAAATTTTAAAATCACAGCAGATTCCGTCTATTTCTGAAAAAGGAAAAACGCCTTCCGGCTTTAAATAGCTGAGCTCTGGATTTTCCATGGCGGAATAAATGTAAAGAGTATTTTTGCTTGAAACTACCGCAAACTTTGTTCCGTCTTCATTTGTCCAGAATTTATCTTTCAGCGGATCAAACGCATTTGGAATTCGCCCGATAATTTTTCCGCTTCCAATAAGAGCTGCGTAAAGACCTCTTGTGTAAAGCTCATTTTCTTCAATTAAAAAAACAAGGTCATTTGAAACGTAAATTATATTTCCACTTTGAGTCCACTGAACATTATCGATTGTGCCATCTCCAATTTTTCTATAGCTTTCAGGCAAATTTATTTTTTTGAAAAGTTCACTTGGAGTTATAAAATATACACAGCCGTCTTTTTCATAAAGAAGAAACTTGCTGTCTGGCGACCATTTTGCATTTATGGACTTGTAGCTAAACGAAGTTTTTTCAAGGAGAACTTTTTCTTCCTGTGTTTTACAGTCAACAACAAAAAGCTTTCCTGTTGTGTTTTTTGTTTTCTTTACATAGCAAAAATAATTTCCGTCTGGACTTGCAGAAATTAAATTAGCCCGGCTGTAATTTTCTGGAATTCCAAAAGCAAGAGAAGTCCATTTTAAATTTTTATCTTCAACAGAATATTTTGCAGTTCCGTATCTGTTTCTAATCTGAAGAATTTTATTTTCGTTGAGCAGCTCCATTTTTTCCGGGAAGCAAGTCAAAATCACGGGTTCTTTTTTTATTTTTTGTTCATCAAGCTGAGTAAAAAAAAGCGACTTGTAAGAAACTGTCCCCGGAATATTTTGTTCAGCGGAAAATATAAGAAAATCGTCTTTGTTTAAATCCAAACTGCCAAATTCAATTTGAGAAAAAGCCGGGAAAATGAATGCAAAGAAAACTATAAAAGCAAAACTGCACAACTTGAAATTTTTGTTCATATAAATTTCCTCTAAAATTTATTTTAAAACTGTAAGCGGATCTACAAGCTTTGAATTTTTATAAACTGTAAAATGAAGATGCGGACCGGTAGAATATCCAGTGTTTCCAACAAGTCCAATTCTTGTGCCCTGACTAACAACATCGCCTTTTTTAGCAATGATTTTGCTCATGTGCGCATACAAAGTCTGATAACCGTCATAATGATTTATAATCACATAATTTCCAAATACAGAAGAAAATCCTGTGTATGCAATTTTTCCGCTCATGGATGCATAAATCGGAGTTCCTGTAGGACAAGCCATGTCAATTCCAGTGTGATGGGATGCAACACCAGTAAACGGATCCGCGCGCGAACCAAATCTTGAAGTAAGCCTGTATCTTATTTTCAGTGGATTTGCAAAAAGCTCTCCCATTGCCTTCCGCAAAGAATTGCTGTCCAGCCTTGCTCCCGGAATAAAAATTTTCTGCCCTTCCTGTAAATTTTCAGATGACAAGTCATTTGTATCAAGCAAATCAGAAACAGAAACAGAATATTTTTTTGAAATAGAATCAAGAGTTTCATTTTTTAAAACCAAGTGAACAAGTCCGTCTACAGAAGGAACTGAAAGTTTCTGACCTGCATAAATTGAGCGGACGTTTCCAATATTATTTATAGCAATCAATGTTGAAATATTTGAAAGTCCGAATCTTGAACTTATTCCGCTTATCGTATCGCCCGGCTTTACCGTGTAATTCTGAAAAACAACAGGCTGCTTCAAAAGAACAGAATTGGCCTCAAGTTTAATTCCGTCTTCAGAAAAAATATTTCCCTCGCTGTCAAAATATGAAGTCCGGTCAAAGGCAAATTCACTCATCGCATTGTCAAGAGCCTGAAACTCCTCCATTGAAACAGGATTTAAATTTATATTTTTTGCAAAACTTTCAGAAAAGGAAATAAACTTGGAAACAAAAAAAGGTGAAGCCGCACACAAAACAAAAACAGGAACAAGCCAGACAAACCGGGAAGCAATCTTTATCCGCTTTCCTGCAACTCCAATTTGCCCGCGAAGATTCTGAATAAATGAAAAAATATTAAAATCAGCTCTAACCGAATTTGCGCTAAAAACACTGCGTGCTCTATAAACAGATTTCGCTGAAGCACGACCACTGCGCAAAATATTGTGTCGAATCAAGTGTGTAGTATTTTTTCTAAAACCAGAAGCTTCCAAGCAATTTATTATTTCCATAGTTTCAATATCGACAAAAAAAGTTTTTGATATTAGCAATTATTGACGATGAATATAATAATGAAAAATAAAGCACAGGAATCAACTTTTTGGAAATACATATTTGCAGGAATTTTTATAGGAACTGTAATAAAAGTCTTTGTATTTGACATTCTTTCAGTGCAAGGAATTTCAATGGAGCCTGCAATTCACGATAACGAAAAAATTTTAGTCTGCAAACTTTCATACGGAATTGTAAATCCGTTCGGCAACTCAACTTTAATCAGATGGAAAAATGCAAAGACAGGGGACATTGTAATTTATTATTATAAAAACAATCTCGTTGTAAAAAGATGCATTGCCACGGAAGGCACATCCCTAGAATATTCATCAGATTCAGGATATACTTTGCACGTAGGAGAAAAAAATTACTCGCTTACAAAACTTCAGTATAATCTGATAAAAAACAGCCCTTGTGTTCCAAGAGGAATGATTCTTGCAATAGGAGATAATTTTGAAAATTCAATTGACTCAAGAACTTACGGCTTTGTGGCTCAGAAGAATATTTTGGGCAAGGTGATTTTTAAATGAGTGTTTTTTTTAATAAATTCCGAATTGGATTTATTTTTTTTATATGCGCAGTCGGGCTGGTTTATGTTTATTTGAAATTTGTAAAACTGGCTTTTTATCCGCAGAAAAAAACAATTACAGCTCCAGTTACAATTGAGCGCGGTTCAATTACAGACCGAAACGGAAAGCCGCTCGCAGTCCAGACAAATTTTTATCATTTCGTTGTAACTCCAAAACTCATAAAAGCTCCAGACGAATTTGCCGAAAAAGTTTGCGAACCATTAAACATGGGAATACAGGAAATAACGCAAAAGATTCAAAACGCAAAAAACGCAAATTTCATTTACATCAAGAAAAAAATTTCACAAGAACAATATAATGAGCTTATAAAAATAATTGATGAAAACAATTACTACAACTTCACCCGATTTGACAAAATTCCCGGTCGTCTTTATCCTGAAAACTCTTTGGCAAGCCAGCTGATTGGCTACATGGGGGATGACGGAACAGGACTTAGCGGAATTGAATATTCCAAGCAAAACATTCTTTCCCCGGAACCGAGTCCTGATGCAACTGGAACAATCCACGGAAGCAACGTTTATTTAACAATCGACTCCGGGCTTCAGTATAAACTTGAAAAAATCGCAAAGAAATCAATGGAAGAAACTCAAGCTGAAAGTCTGATGCTGGTTGCCGCAGATGCAAAAAACGGAGAAATACTTTCATACATAAGTTTGCCGTCCGCAAATTTAAATGAATACACTTCCGCCTCAACGCAGGAAATGACAGACAGGGCATCTGTTACAGCTTACGAGCCGGGAAGTGTATTTAAAATTTTTTCAGTCGCGTCATTTCTTGATTCAAAATCAATTACTGCCGATGACAGTTTTTTGTGCGACGGAATTTATCAAAGGCGGACTTCCGCAGGAGAAACAATCAGAATAACTTGCCTTGACCATCACGGCTGGCTTAACGCAAGAAGCGCACTAAAATATTCATGCAACGATGCGCTGGCACAGATGAGCGAAAAAATAACAACGGAAGAATTTTTATCTTACATCAGGCGGTTTGGATTTGGAGAAAGAACTGGCGTTGAGCTTCCGTCCGAAACAAGAGGCTCTGTAAAAAACCAAAATGACAGATACTGGTCTGCACGAAGCAAGCCCACGATGTCAATTGGTCAGGAAATAAGTGTGAGCGCACTGCAAATGGTTCAAGCCGCAACAGTTCTTGCAAACAAAGGTGTTCAAATAAAACTGACGTTTATAAAGAAAATAGCGGACATAGACGGAAAAACTGAATACGAACATGAGCCGACTTACGGAAACCGCGTTTTAAAAAGTTCAACTGCGGACTATCTTTTAAGCTGCATGGAAACAACTGCAAAAAGCGGAACAGGAACAAGAGCTTCGTTAAGAGACATTTCAATTGGTGTAAAAACAGGAACTGCGCAAATGGCAGATACCGTAAACGGCGGATACAGCAACACAGATTTTCTTTCAAACTGCATGGCGATTTTTCCAATCGAAAATCCACAGATTGTTTTGTACATCGTTATTGAAAAAGCAAAAGGCGAAACTTACGCAGGAAGAATTGTAGCTCCGGTAATTGCAAAAGCCGCCGATGAAATAATCGATCACCTTGGAATCAACCGTGAGGGAGCCGCAAGCCTTGAGCATTCAGGTAGAATCACAATAAAAGAAAATTTGCCGCTTTCAATTGGAAAAGTTGTGCCGGATTTTACAGGACGACCAAAAAGAGATTTGATTCCGCTTTTGGCAAGAGATGACCTGAACTTTATAATAAAAGGAGAAGGCTGGGTTTGCGCTCAAAGTCCAGAACCAGGAACACCGATAACGGAGAACATGACTATTGAACTCGATTTGGAATAAAAATTATTTTTTATTTAAGGAGCGTTTTCCAGAGCTTTCAAATTCACTAGAAGTTAAGTTTTCAAATGAAATCGAATTTGAAACTGCAAAAAACGGAAGCCTGACTGCAAAAAGAAAAAATCTTTTGCTTCATTCAAAGTACAATCCTGAAAAAGAAGCTGACAATCTTGTAAACCGTTTTGATTCAGAAAAGAAAGACACTGCAATTTTTCTTGGATTCGGCTTAGGGTACGGACCTGTAGAGTTTGCAAGAAAATTTTCAGAGCCGGCTTTGATTATAATTGAAGAAGATACTGCAACTTTTTTTTCCGCATTAAAGGCTATAGACTGGTCGCCGGTTTTTGAGCATAAAAAATTAATTTTTATAATTGGAGCTTCAGTTGAACAAACCGCCGCATTAATTTCAAACTGCTCTTATTCAAAAACTCATATTTTTAAAAACAAATCCCATACTGCGCACAACCAAGAATATTTTGATTCAGTTGAAAACATAATATTTCAGAACAAACAAAAGGAAGAAGTCAACACAAACACTCTCGAAAAATTTTCAAGGCTTTGGCTAAGCAACAGCTGCAAGAATTTAGACTACATTGAAAAATTAGACGGAGTAAATAAATTCTTAAACACAGCAAACGGCATTCCATTTGTAATTATAGCAGCAGGTCCAAGTCTAGAAAAAATTCTTCCGCATTTAAACAAAATAAAAGACAGAGCAATAACCGTTTGTGTAGACACATCTCTTCATTCGTGTCTGGAATTTAACGTTGAGCCGGATTTTATAATCCTTGCCGATCCGCAGTATTACTGCTCTCTTCATCTTGAGTTTTTAAAATCGCCTGAATCTATTCTTGTTACAGAAATCGCAGTTTATCCTTCTGTGTTTAGATTTCAATGCAAGGAAATTATCCTATTTTCTTCAATGTTTCCAATCGGAAATTTTTTTGAAAAGAATACACAAGAAAAAGGTTTGCTTGCGGCAGGCGGAAGTGTAACAACAACAGCGTGGGACTTTGCAAGAATGTGCGGAGCTTCTGAAATTTATTTAGCCGGAATGGACTTAGGTTTTCCAAATAAAGAAACCCACATCAGAGGCTCAAAGTTTGAAGAAAAAATTCATTGTGAAAGTTTCCGTATAAAAACATCTGAAACAAAAAACATTGAAACTTTATTTTCAGCCGCTCCGTTTTATGCAAAAGACTACAATGGAAATGAAATTCTAACAGATAAAAAAATGCAGCTTTTTTCATGGTGGTTTGAAAAGAATTGCACAAATGCGGTCTCGCAAGGAGTAAAAACATTCTCACTTACACCGGAAAGCCTTGCAATAAATGGAATAGAAAAATTCAACTTGGAAGAATTTCTTTTAAAGCCTGCTATAAAAGATAAGCGAAAAATCTTTTTTGAAAATGCCCAAGAGAATAAGAAAAAACTATCAAACTCAAAAGGAATTTCTTTTGAGCAGCAAAAAAATCAGTTCGGGGAAAACTTAAAAATTCTTGAATCTCTTGCAAAAAGAGGAATCAATCTTTGCAACAAAGCGCTCTGCTCTCCTCTTTCAATTCCAGAAGTTTTTGGCAAGCTAAATGAAATAGATCAAAAAATTTCATCGTCTTCAGCAAAGGATGCGGCCGCCCTTGTATTTCCAACACAAAGGCAGCTTGATTCCCTTTCAGAAAAAATTTCCAACGACTCTGAAGCAGAAAAAAAACTTTACAGCATACGTTATTCAAATTTGATTTACACAGAACTTTTAAAATCAATAAATCTATATAAAAAATTTTTTCCAAATTCCAATTAAAGTCTTCCAAAGCTTCACCGATAATATAAATGTGCAGTGATAGAAATTTACTACGGACGGTTCTTTGAGAAATCTTAGAGGACATCCAGACGTCTGTAAAGAATTTCCATACATCTAACAAAGATGTTAAATATCTCCGTGAGAAAAGATCAAAGGAAGTTGCCTTTGGTCTTTTCATTTTTTAAATAAAATTGCATGGTCAGTTTATATAGATAGCCTATAATATATTAATTTTTCTAAAATTCTGCCGATAATAAAATGAATAGGAAAGATTTATGGTCAAATACAAAGTTGCAGAAATAAAACCTGACACACATTTCAGTTCAGATGTAATGCTTGACTCTCTTTTTTTGCTGACAACTCCGCCTTGCGCAGTAACACCAGAAGTACTTTCATATTTAAAGAAGTGGGGATTCCTTGAAGTCTTTAGCGAAGATGAAAAAATTCTTTCCAAAATTGAAGAAGCTAAAAATCCAGAAAAAACAGAACATAAGCAAATTTCACTTGGAGAAACTGAGTCAGTAGATCTTTCTGAATTTACAGATGAAGAAGATTCTGTTCCAGAAGAGCAGATTCCTGAAAAATTTAAAACAAGCGAAGAAGTTGACCTTTCAGAATTTACTTTAGAAACCACAGAACCAGAAAAAAAAGTTCAGACACAGCAGATTTTTCAGCAGGCAAACCCAATGCCGGCTTTTCAGAATCCAGCCATGCAAATGCAGACTGCTTACCAGAATTTTTCAGCAAATGCAAATCAGCAAGCAGTACAACAACAGTCTTTTGATTTTCCTTCAGAGCCAACTTCTATTTCAAAAGAAGAAGATAACAGAAAACTTTTAGAATCGCAAAACGCTTATGACAAATTTATGGAATTTATAAATTATGTCTACACAAAATACGCGACACAAAAAATAATTTCTCTGCCTGAACTAAACGGAAAAGTGCTTGAACTTTGCAACTTTGTAAGGGAAAATAAAAAATTCCTGCTTAGAATTTCACCAAGCTTTGAAACGAGAAATAAAAATTTTTTAATAAGACACAGCCTTAGAACTGCGATTTTTGCAATCATAATCGGACTGCAAATAAAAATGCCTTATGAAAAACTTATCGAGCTTGGAGTCGCAAGCATTCTGCACGAAATAGGACAGATAAGACTTCCGCCGCAGCTTTACATGAACAACAATCCGCTTAGCCATTCAGAAAAAGCGCAGATGCAGACTCACACTATAATCGGATATAACATCGTAAGAAACGCAGGACTTCCGTTTACAATCCAACTGGGAGTTTTGGATCATCATGAGCGTGAAAACGGAACTGGCTATCCAAGGCATCTTTTAAAAAACGACATTTCGCTCTACGGAAAAATAATCGGTGTGGCTTGTTCATTTGAGGCAATCACCGCTCCAAGAAATTTCAGAGAGGCAAGAACAACTTACGAAGGTATGATTGAAATGCTAAAGAACAGCAACCATCTTTATGATGAAACTGTAATCAAAGCACTTTTATACAGCATTTCGCTTTTCCCAATCGGCGCATTTGTTTTTCTTTCAAACGGAAGAGTCGGACAAGTTGTTGACGTTTCTCCTGCAAGCCCTAAAAATCCTATTGTTCAAATTGTCGGAAGCGTAAATCCAGACGGAACTCCAAAAAGAATTCAGACAGATGACAAAACAATAAGAATTGTGCGCACAATGAATAAAGAGGAATCCGATGACTTACGGAAATCCCTTGGCGACACTTTGTAAAATAAGTTGATTTAGTTGAAAAAGTTCTGAACCTTTTGCACTTCTTCTTTAAATGACTTGTCAACAACTGGCGGATGGTCGTTAAAAAAAAGAATCTGCTGAAGTTCTTCCTGAGTATGAGTTCCCCAGACAGGAACAACATTTTCAAACTGATACAAAAAACCAAACGCCAATGGAATGTTGTTTACAACTCCGCCGTTCAATGGCTGGGAAGCAATACAACCAACTTCCTTTTCCTGGCACAATTTTACAAGAGCCTTCACTGAATCTGGCGAAATCATGCTGAACGGAAACTGAACAACTTCGTAAAGTCCGCTTTCAATAGCTTCTTTTGCAATGTCGTAGTTTTCTGTTGCAATTCCAATGTGCTTTACAATTCCTTTTTCTTTTAACAACAAAAGCTCATTGTAAATTCCGTCCATACCGTTTTTCTTTGGAACAATAAGCGGATTCTCAAGCTGGAACAAATCAAGAGTGTCACTTTCCAAAGACATAAGGCTTTCATCTAAATCGCGGCGGATTTCATGCAAGTCCTGGCCGGCAGTCTTTGTCGCAAGAATCACATTTTGCCTGATTCCATGCAAGGCTGCTCCCAGGCGTTTTTCACAGACTGGCTTGGAATGCGATGTGTCAAAAAAATTCATTCCGCCGGCATAAGCCTGATGAACAATTGCGCAAGCCTTTTCATCGGCATCTTCACCGAAACTTTCGATTTCCTTGCAGTCAAGGCTTTCCGCGCCAAAACCAGTGCGGCTAACCAGAAGATTTGTTTTTCCGAGAGAAACGTATTCCATAACTTGCAACCAGCCTATAACAAAAATACAGGGCTGCATAAAAAGTCGTCAGCATTTTTAAGCAACCCTTTTAAAGAATTTCGTTTTAATTACTTTAGCGTTTTACAGGAACATAAGATTTTATTTCCTTCTGAATGAAAGGAATCAAATCATCAAGGGAAACTCTCTTTTGCTCCATTGAATCACGGAAGCGAACTGTAACAGTATTGAAATCCGCGCTGGAAGAATCAAGCGTGTCATGATCTACTGTAACACAGAATGGAGTTCCAATTTCATCCTGACGTCTGTAGCGTTTTCCGATTGTTCCGCTCTGGTCATAATCAGTAACAAAATCTTCTTTTAAGATATGCTGAATTTCTTTTGCTTTTTCTGCAAGTCCGTCCTTTTTCATCAAAGGAAGAACCGCAACAGTAACAGGCGCAAGACGAGGATCAAGGTGAAGAACAGTTCTAAAGTCTTCAGGTTCGCCTTCTTTTGCAACATTCTGCTCTTCATAAGCCTCGCAAAGGAACATAAGGAAGTTTCTGTTAAGTCCGGCGGAAGTTTCAACAACATAAGGAATATAACGTTTGTTTCCGTCGTCCTGATCGATATAATGCATATCTTTCTTTGAATACTGCTCATGCTGCGAAAGGTCAAAGTCTGTGCGGCTGTGAATTCCTTCAATTTCCTCAAAACCAATCGGGAACTTGTACTGAATATCGTAAGCGTCTTTTGCGTAGTGAGCAAGCTTGTCGTGGTGATGCCAGTTAAGATGGTCTTCTGCAATTCCGTACTTCAAATAAAAATTCCAGCGGTCTTTTCTCCAACGCGCAAAAGTCTCATCTTCTGTTCCCGGCTTGCAGAAATATTCCATTTCCATCTGCTCGAATTCGCAAGTGCGGAAAATAAAATTCTTGAAGATAATTTCATTGCGGAACGATTTTCCAACCTGGGCAACACCGAACGGAATTTTCATTCTGTTTGACTGAACAATATTCTTGAAGTCTGTAAAAATTCCCTGGCAAGTTTCCGGGCGAAGATAAACCAAAGATGCTTCTGTGGCAACAGGTCCTTGATGAGTTTTGAACATCAAGTTAAATTCACGCACATCTGTCCAAGAATGCTTTCCGCAAGTCGGGCAGTTAATCTTTTCATCAATAAAAGCCTTCATTTCTTCATGGCTCATTGTATCAACCGGCTTTGAAGGGGTTTCGCCAGTCTTGTCAAAATAATCTTCAATAAGCTGATCAGCGCGGAATCTTGCCTTGCATTCTGTGCAGTCAATCATCGGATCAGAAAAATGTCCTACATGGCCTGAAGCCTCCCAAGTTGTGTGATGCTGAAAAATCGCAGAATCAAGACCAACAACATCATCATGGAGCTGAGTCATATAATGCCACCATTCGTTCTGAATGTTGCGCTTGAATTCAACGCCAAGAGGACCGTAATCCCATGCGCCAGCCATTCCGCCGTAAATTTCAGAAGCCTGATAAACAAATCCTCTTCTCTTGCAAAGACTGATGATTTTGTCCAAAGTGCAAGCATGCACATCTTTTTCTTTTGCCATAAAAACCTCATCTTCGACACTGGTGTGTGCCGCATAAAATTCAATTTGCAGAGTTTAACACATAAATTGATTTTTGCCTATATTCGGAAGGATTTTCAGCGGAACAAGGAAATTCGCTGTTATAGTTGCCGTGCTAATTTGGAAAATCTAACAATTTTCTTGTATTTTAGCATCTAAAAACTGAAGGAATACTTCCTAACTCCTGAAGTGAGTATTCCTAAGACCTGAAGTGAATATCCCTAAGACCTGAAGTAAGTATTCCTAAGGCCCTTAGAGAGTATTCCTTAGGGTCTTAGGAAGTATTACTCAGCCTCTTAGGAAGTATCGCTACGGGTCTTAGGAAGTATTCCTTTTGTTTTTATGACAGAAAGCACTGAAATGTCAAAACAACGATAAAAAACGTACCCAGTCCGTTGAGCAAATATAGTAACTATGTTTAAAAATAAGGGGCTGTCCTAGAAGTTATTAACAGACTTCAAAAAGGGCGGCCTTTTTTATGTTATTAGGGCTGCCCCATACTTTTGGGACAGCCCCATGACACGAAGGACAGCACAATAATAACGCAGCCTTTTGTCATTCCCGCACTTGATGCTGCGACGTTTGCAAAGCAAACTCGGTCAGGAATCTCTTTTACTCGCCGTTTATAATGCCGTCGTGCAGATTATCTTTGCGCCGGTGAGCTTGTCGTTGTAATCATCAATTTTGATTTGTGCCCATTGCGCCTGCGTGCCGCCGTAGTTCACGGTTTCCAGCCTGTCACAATTTTTGAATGCGGATGCACCGATGGAAGCTAGACTTGCAGGGAGCGTTATTGTTTTAAGATTTGAACAATACTCAAAACCGCCGTCTTCAATAGTTTTCACATTGTCAGGAATTACAATTTCTTCAAATCTATTGTATCCAAAAGCACCTGTTCCGATTGTTTCCAAAGAATCCGGCAGAATCAGTCCTCTTAGCCTACAGGTAGAAAAAGCTTCCTCTGGAATTTCTGTAACTTCGGTTGCGGAGGAAAGATCAAGACTGAAGAATGCGTAATAATTACTTTTATTTGCTACTGTTTCTATCGCTGTTCCTATTTCTGTTAGTTTGTCCGCAGTCAATGTTTTGTCTGTAATTTTTATCATATAGACATTCGGATTTTCCCTAGTTCCGCCTTCCAGTCCGCCAATTACAGTCGCGGCATAGAGCGTAACATCCGCCGTGCCGATTGTGTACCCGGAATTGTCATCGTAGGCTATGCTTCCGCCGGAAGTTTTCGTCCAGCCGGAGAACGTCCAGCCTTCTCTGGTGAAGGCGTTCGCCGCAAGGGTGATTTCAGTTCCATCTTCGGCAGTCCGGCCTTTCAATCACAATCTCGCCTTTCTCTTCAAGCCGCAAAACAACATTCACGATAAGTTGCTGACATTCAAGCACGTCTTTCAGGCGGAGAGAGCCAAGAAATTCCATATCCTCTTTGAGCATTGAGGCTGCCTTTTCGCTCATGTTGCGGTAAAATTTTTCGCAAGTCGGCTCAGTGGCTGTTTTGAGGGCCTTTGCAAGAATATTTTCATCAATTTCGCGCAAAACGCATTGGAGCGCGCGGTCAGAAAGAAGCGGAATATCATCAAAAAAGAAAAGCTTTTCCTTGAATTTTGCCGCAAGTGTGTCATTCTGCTTTGAAAGCCCATCCATAAATTCCTTTTGGACAGAGATTTTTGAAAGCTGCAGGATTTTGCAGGCTTTGTCCGCACCCGCAATATGATTTTTTTCTTCCTCGGTCTGATTTTTAAGACTTTCTTTAAAAGATTCCTCGTATGCCTTTATAACAGAGGCAGAAATTTTGAGTCCTTTGGCAATCTGCTCCTGAATCTTTATCTGCCGTTCAAGCTCAAACTTCGCAAAAATAGAACTTGCCATGCTTTCGGAGATGCATGAAAAAACAAGCGCAACAAAATAATCATCTTCTTTTTGAAGCGTATTGAATACAGTTTCGGGATTTTCCGCACGGATAAAATCAAAGAACGCTGAATTCTGAATTTCCTTTTCTTCATTGTTTTCCATAGAATCCATAGAATCAACCTCCATCATTTTTCCGACCTGTTAGCCGCATCATCTTTCGTCTTTTCGCTGCTCTGCTCCTTTTCAATCGGTTTTCCGGCCATAATCGCCTCAATTTCGCTTCTCCAGATTACTTCACCATCAGCACAAAATGTTACGATTTCATCATCTTTTTCCTGTGGATTTTCCATAACTACAGCCTCCTTGCCTTTACTTTACCTTTACAGGCGCAAAATCTATTACCAGTGACATTGTGGAATTTCCGTAATAATCCTTTGCAAATTCTTCAATGCTATCACACATACCATCTTCACCGTACCAGCAGGTCAGTTCGCCGTACTGTGGAGGTCCGCTGCCCGGCCGCTGTGCATTCCGCGACTTTGTTTTCCACATACCTTTTTTGAGGTTTTCCGCAATTTTTATTCCAGTCGTTCGGCTGTTATGAAAAAGGCAGATTTTGAAGTTTGGATAAGGCGGATTGTTTCCGTGACTTTTTGAATATTTTTCGTAATCAGAAAATTCCGAAAGCCTGATTGAAAAAGCAGTTATATTATCATCCCACCAGAAATGGCAGTTATCCGTGTAACAAATGTAATTTTCAAAAGTCAGGTTACGATTTACAGCTCCTATATAACAGAAGATAAAATAAATATCATATCCAATTTTCTTATCAAATTCATAAAAGCAGCTTATATCCGTAACAGTGGTTTTATAACCGTTTTTCCAGATTGAACCAATATAAAAGCTCTCTCCTTTTTCATAGTAAATAAGCCAGCCACCATCCTCTTCCGAATTTAATTCTTTGCTTCCATCAAGGAAGCCATCAAAAATCGGAGTCTGTGGTGTATCAGATTTTATCGCATAAGCAAAACCAAGCTTGCTGCCGTCCTTATCGTTTGTAAATTCGTTTACATACAGTGTAACCTTACCATTTTCTTTATAGATTTTCTTGTCATAGCCGGCAACCTCGTTTTTTACAGTGCGCTCCAGGATAAGAGTTTTTGCGAAAAGACGGCTGTTTGAGATTATGAGAAAGAAGATTAAAAAATTAAATATTTTACTTATTTTCATATTAATCTTATTCTACAACTTTATTTTTTTTCCACAAGTTTTTTTAACAGTCTGATAATTAAATAAAGAATAACTGGTATACAATATGTACAAAGATTAAGAATTACAAATAAAATCTTTTTTCCAATTCCCCAATCCTTCCAGAAGCGTTTTTTTGTACTTGCTGAATTCTGATATTCATTTTTTTGATTTATATTGTTAGCTGGTCGTGTTGTATCTGTTCCTTCTTTTTGAACCGACTTATTACCAACAGGCTTAACATATCTTCCACTTTTTACCTTTTTGTAATCAATAGGATTACCTATTTGCTTTATTGTTGCAATAACATCCTTTTCTACATCTTTTGCATATTCTCCATAATTATCATAACTAAAACCATATTTTTTTTCATATTCTGGCTTTACAGAACCAAGCATCGCAAATAAGTTTTTTAACTCATAATATTTAATAAAATACTCTGGATATTTTTGGATATTTACAGTTTTACTAAAGAACTTACCTAATGTCTCAACACATACATTATACATAAGCATAAGATTTAGTTTCTCTTTCTCAACAGGATACTGATTAAGTTCTTCTGATGTAAAAGTTCTTGTGATTCCATTTTCGAGCCACATTTGATAGTATTTTCTCAATAAAATATTAAGAGCCTCTTCATCTATATCCTCATAACTACGCCAGTTTATTTCTTCCAGCATGCAATATTCGTTTGTTCTATAACATTGGTCTTCCTCTGTTCCTCTCTGCTGTTCCCATTCTCTGTTTCCAAATTTTCCTTCGTACATAAAATCGACTCCTTATTTATTTGAATTTATTACAATATTCTTTTTCATATCAACATCAGTCCTATAAACATATCATTCATCCTGACAAGAGAATTGCATTTTCTGCTAAAGACATTTCGTAATTATCTTTTAGTTCCTTAAACGATGGCTGTAATTCTTTTTTTTCACGCTCTCTTTCGTTTAAGTTTACAAAATGTGTTATAGGAAAATCGCTTCCAAAAAACATACGATTCTTAAAACCTGCATCACAGATTTCTCCATAACTGTCAGTTGGACAAAATGCTGTATCTCCAAAGAGATTTTTATATTTTGTGAACAAATCAATAATCGGAGCTGAATCCTTACAATGAGCCAGATGAACTTCTACATCAGGGAATTGCTTAAACCAGGGCTCAAAAAGATAGGGACTATCTTCCTCGCTGACTCCAGTATGAATAAAAACCGGGACTTTATTATTGTGCGCAAATTGAAAAATAATAGTAGTTAAATCAGATTTTCTGTCACTCACCCAATCATGCAAACGCGGATGAAGCGCGATTCCATAAAAGTCAAAATCAGAAAATGCGTCCTCAATTTTTATGCCTGCTTTAAAAACAAGCGGGTCAGCCCACAAAAGCGGCTTTACGTCAAGAAAAATCGAAGAAGCAAAAGCAAGGGCTTTCCGCCATTCTTCTGTAACCGCATGAAAAAATTCCACCGCAACACGCTCATCATCAAACTTTGGCGTTAAGTAAGCGCAGATTGCACCGTCAACGCCGTTTTTTTTGAGCGCGCGGAACACATCGTGCCAGTCATAGAAAACATTCCAATACTGCCCGATGTGCGTGTGAAAATCATAGTGTTTTAAGTCGCCTTGCAGAGCCGCCATCTTATTTTTTCAAAAACGGCTTTAAGAACGGAAACAACGCGCCCAAAAGACCGCCCTTTCGTCTTTCTGCGATAGCTTCGCGGTTCTTTTTCAGGATTTCATTCTGTTTCTCAACCTGTTTCATTTGAGCAGCAGCTCTGTTAGCAAGCTTGTCACCAAATGAAACCTGTCCGATTTTTTTGCGGCCAGCCATCAGTCGGGCTTCGTATTCATCTCTATTCTCTGTAACAAAACAGCCCGGATATTTTTTCTCGAAAAATTTCTTGGCACATTCGTGACAGCAAAATTTTTTTCCTTTAATTTCTTTGTCTTTTTTGACTAATGCATTCTGCTCTTTGTCAAAACTTTCAATAATGTAGTCGTAATAAGAACCTGCAACTACAAAAGGAGTTCCACATTCTGCACAGCAATCAGATTTATCATAACTGCTATAATCTGATGGATCATCAGTTTCTTCAGGTTCAATTTTACCATAAATCTGCTCAAAGTAATCAAGCAGACAAACACTAACAGGACATTCAAGGTCGCCGGTATAGTCATCAGCCGTCGTAATATGTTTTACTTCAACCGGCTTTTGTCCGTTTTTCAAATCATCCCAAGCATCGCTTGCCTTTGCCTTTATTGCCTCACCAGCTGCAGAAGCGCCTTCTTTCGCTTTTTCAAGAGCGCTGTCCTTAAGTTCGGAAGCCTTGTTTTTTATAGAAGCCTTAGCCTCGTCCAATTTTGCAGACGCAGCCGCCTTCATTTTTTCCATTGGATTGAATCCCATATTTTATTTCTCCTTGTCTCGCAGGGCGAATTCAGTTTTGTATTTATTAAGTTCCTTTAATTTCTTTTCACGCCAGTCAAGAACAATCTGCTTGTTCTTTGCAGCAACAGCACAGAAATGACGGTTTATTTCCAATGGATTTCCCGTAGGCGACTCATTAGCATTCCGTACTAAGCACGGAGCGCAAAAAGCAGCTTTGTCACATTTGCAGCACTCTCCACCACCAAGATCTTTCATCTTTAAACCGCGTAGCCATTTTATTTTTTCTGAATTATCCCAGATTTCCTGCAACGGAGTTTCTTTTAGATTTCCCAAGACCATTTCCTGCCAGCCCGCACACGGATAGACATTGCCGTTTGCAACCATACAACAGGTAGAAATTCCAACACCGCAAAGACGGCGTTCCGGATTGAAACAATTTTCATTGCAACGCTGAACAAAATCCGGAGCAAGGACTGCATTCTGATACTCCACATCTCCAAGAGCAATCTGCTTAATAACTTCGCCACATTCTTCTACAGAAAGCCGGTTTGCAAGATTTGAAGTTTCGTGATTAAATTCCGCCATCATGATGTAATCTGTCTGGCTGCGTATTTTATGCTGATGGCACCACTCCATGACATCCTTATAATCATCTTTGTTGCCTTTCATCGTTGGACAGCTTACATGAAGAGGAATGTCATTTTCAATCAATTTAAGGATTGCGTTTTTTGTCTTTTCAAAGCTGCCCTTTATTGTCGTGATTGCATCGTGATGTTCGGGAATCATGGAATAAAGAGAAACCTGGACGGAAGAAACATTCCCTTCTTTCATAATTTGAACTGTTTCATCATCAAGCAACGTAAGGTTTGAAAGAATATTCACATAAAAATCGTATTTCTTCGCGGCACGCAAAAATTCCTTAAAGTGCGGATGGCACATCGGTTCTCCGCCGCTTAAAGTAACGGACAAAATGCCCATTTTGCTAAGCTGCTCCAAAGTGCTGTAATACATTTCGTCTGTAATATCAAAAAGCTTTAAATCGTGCGGAATGTAACAGTGAACACAACGCTCATTGCAACGTGAAGTCAGCTCAATCTGAAACGAAGTTAAATGGGGTTTGTCCTTAAAGTGTTTTTCCAAAAATTCCTGAGTATCAGTATCTGCACGCTGAATTGTTGGCGTAAAATCTTCGCGGATTGTTTTTGGTTGAATCTGATTATATGTAAAGCCAATATCTTTGGCGTCAAGTTCTTCTTTAGTTTCTCCTTTTATGATAAAACCGTCTTCAATCAAAGTTTCATAAAATTCTTCTGCGTCTTTTTTAACTGTTTCTTTATCAACGCCAACAAATTGCGGAAGAATTTTGTCTGCAAGTTCATCCAAAGTCTGTGGCTCCCGGCTCAAAGCGCAAAGAAAAACAGTACCGCTTTCGTTTACCATGCGGTCGTTAAAAATTCCTGTTGAAGTGATATAGCCCACTCCGTCATAGTCGCGGATATAGGTGTCTTTTTTTTGTCTGTATAACATTTCGTACCCCTTTGTAAAATTTCCGTCATGTTGAGCAACGCGAAATATCTTTTCTGTTTCAAATTCTTCGCGGGCAACGCCCTGTTGCTCAGAATGATAAATTCATCTATATTTTTTTCGCTCCCTTGTGTTATACTGATTGTATTATGCGAGGAGGTGTTTTATGTATGCTTTAGCCGAACGAACACAGGTTGCGGAACAACTTTATTGCCCGCAAGAAAGCAGAAATTTCGCTTTAGTCTTTCCCAACCTCCTGTTCCTCTCATTTTTGTGACGGCATAACCTTTTTTATCAGTTCGATGATATAAATCGTGTTGTTCCAATCGCTCATTTGAGTTGATGTTGCATAATATTGTGCAAGAACTTCTTTTAACTGTTCGTTGAATTTAATGTTTAGTTTTTCCTCTAAATGTTTTATGAACAATTTTTTAAATTGATTTTCCATCTCATCAAGAACATTTGCAACTTGAGTATCATCATACCTTACAGTTTCTTTGAGATATTTTGAAAAATCCTTTTTTAATTCCGGGATTGATTGTCTCGCCAGTGATATTAATTCGGTAAGTGAGCCATAAAAATCTTTGAAGTAATCTTTTTCTTTAGATGGTTTTAACTCCTTCATGGTAGAATCATACAAATCTTTCCACAAGGCTTCATAGTTTGAAATATTTTCTTTACTGTAAGGTTCCCAAATTATTGGTTCTCCTTTGGAATTGCAATTTATTGTTCCCATGCTGCTTTCCATCATTACATCTCCCAAAATCAAAAATACCAGCCCACCTTGTTTTACATGGCGGGGCGTTGCCTACCATACTTGTTCAGAATCACAAACTATCTTGTGCGTTCGCAGTCGCGGCACCTGTTATCGGTACCAGCTTCATTAACTGGGCATCCTGCTGCATAGCTTCCTGTAGAAGCGTTCTGTGCAATTACCTGTGGTTTTGTATAAGCCATAGTTTTTCTCCTAAATAAAGATAACCTGTTTTTCAAGGCAACCGTCAACGACGGTAAAACATCGGAAGTAAGCATGAGCGAACATCCGTTATTTCCAAAACGCAAAAAGACCGCACGCAAAATGCCATAACGACACTTTGCCAAGTGGTCTTTGTTATGAGAAAAACTAAACTGTCTTGATTTAAGAAAGGTTTTTAAAACACAATTAGCGCGAACAGAACAGAACAGAACAGAACAGAACAGAATTTGAATTCATCGGTTCGATTGTTTGCATTTTTCTGTGCTCCCCCCGCATGCGGACTTTTGTTTAAGATAGAATTAGCATAGCAGATAATTTTAATTTGTCAACTATTTTATGAGAATTTTTGGCAACGTTTTTATAAAAATGTCATAATCTTTCTTTGTCATTTGTAGTCAGCCTCCGTCCAATTATCAAGTTCTCTTAACACTTTTACTATAATACGCTTCTTTCGTTTTGTTAAGTTGTGAGTACGGACATAATGACACGTCATTTTCATTTCTTTTATAATCTGCATTTTTTATGTTATAATTTTCCTTGTTTTTAGAGGGTAAAAATGAGTGATATTTTTGACATAAACGAAATGACGGAAGAGGACATAAAGCTTCAGTATATCACGCCGGCGCTGCTTTCAAAATGGGACATCAAAAAAATCACTATGGAAACTTCGCCTCTGAATAAATTTACAGACGGAAAAGTGCGCATAAAAGGAAACATTCCCAGCCGCGATAAAGGCAAGCAGTGCGATTATGTTCTTTGGCACAACAAGGGAACACCTCTGGCAATTGTCGAGGCAAAAGACAACAATCATTCATCCTCTTACGGAATGCAGCAGGCAATTTCCTACGGAATTATGATGAATGTTCCGTTCGTCTACACGTCAAACGGAAGCAGTTTTTTTGAGCACGATTTTACGACCGGAATTGAAAAAGAATTTCCGCTTTCCGGTTTTCCCACCGCAGAAGAGTTATATAACAGATGGAAAAATGTGGATGCGCAAAAAATTGTGGAAGTGGAAAACCGCGCGCAATATTCGATTGACGGAAATACAAAAACTTATGAAGTTCCGCTTTTGTACGATGAAAAGCTTCTGGACTACACGGAAAAAGACGCATTCGACGTAATCCTGATGAATCCACCTTACGGCGGAAGCGAAAAGGAAGACATCAAGCAGAATTTTCCAGCCGACCTGCGTTCAAGCGAGACAGCGGATTTATTTATGGCAGTCATCATGTACCGCCTGAAAAAGGAAGGCCGCGCCGCAGTGATTGTTCCGGACGGATTTTTATTCGGCAACGACAACGCAAAAAACAATCTGAAGAAAAAACTTCTTACAGATTTTAATCTGCACACAATTGTCCGCCTGCCGGGAAGCGTGTTCAGTCCGTACACTTCAATCACAACAAACATCCTGTTCTTCAACAATGAAGAGCCGACCGGCGAGACCTGGTTTTACCGGGTGGACATTCCAAGCGACCGCAAGCACTTCAGCAAGACAAAGCCGATGGAGCTGAAGCACTTTGACGGCTGCATTGCCTGGTGGAGCAACCGGACAGAACTTCTTGATTCCGACGGAAACCCGAAGGCAGAAAAGCACACCGCAACGGAACTGCTCGCCAATGACTGCAACTTTGACCTTTGCGGCTACCCTCACAAGGAAGAGGAAATCTTAAGCATTGCGGAAACAATCCAGAACTACAAGAAGCACAGCCAAGCCGCCGACGAAAAAATCAGCTCCACGCTAAAAGAAATAACCGAGATTCTTGGAATTGAGATGCAGGAGGTATAATAAAAATGCTGAGCGTTACTTTTGGCGATATGTTCGGTACAGAAAACTATATATACAACACCGATTTATATTTTGACAATACTTTTCAGGACAAGTGGATTACGTCAGACTTTGGAAAAGCTGTCATAAAAGACGTGGACAAATCCGATGTGTTTTCCGCCCATGTCATTGAAAGTCCGTTTCTGGGATCGATTACACCAAATGAGCTTTCGGGCGGAGTAAAGACTCTGCTGCTTATGGCGTTTGACAACTCAAAAATATTCAATGCCTCAACCTGCGGAAACAACTGCGCAAAATGGATTTTGAAGCTCGGCAGGGAAAAGAAACTGCGGATAAATCTCCGCCATGTAATGGATTTCGGGACTGAAGATTTCAAGATAAAAGTGACAAACACCGGCACAGTTGTTCACAATATGAGCGAATTTGTCTCTGAATCATTTTCTGGAATTTGAGGTGGATGATGAAAGGCGTTCAGCATATAGAAGTTTCAAATAGAAATGCAAAATACACATTTGATTTAAAACGGAACATCACTGTTGTCTGCGGCGACAGCGGTTCGGGAAAAACCACATTATATAGAATGGTCCGCGCGTTTTATGAACAGGGAACTGCAAGCGGCGTAAAATGGACGTGTTCCGGCGAAAAAAAATGCGCCGTGCTTTCAGACCCGAACTTTTGGCAGCGGAATCTTGAGGACATCAGAAACAGCATTGTCTTCATTGACGAGGGATACAATTTTGTTCTTTCCGAGGATTTTGCAAAGGCGGTAAAGGAAAGCGGAAACTATTATGTTTTTTTCAACAGGGAAAAACTTTCACAGCTCCCTTACAGCGTAGATGAAATTTATCAGATTAAGACTTCCGGTAAAAAAAATCATACATTTGAAAAAATATTTGATTCGAATAAAAAACATATCTACACAAAAAACGGCGCGGCTAAGAACTTTGCTTATGACACCGTTGTGATTGAAGATTCAAAATCGGGATACGAATTTTACTGCGCGTATTTTGACGGAACAAAAGTAGTATGCAGAACTTCCGGCTCAAAATCAAAACTGAACAGATGGGTAAAAGATTATTCAGATTTAAATCCTGAAAAAAAACTTCTTGTTATTGCTGACGGAGCCGCATTCGGTTCAGAAATGAACAGGTTTATGGAAATCTACAAGAGCACGAAAAACGCCCCGAATATCACGCTTTGCCTTCCTGAATCGTTTGAGTGGCTTATCTTAAAATCAGGCTTGCTCCGCCAGGAAGATATAAACGAAATATTGAAAAATCCGTCGGATTATATTGAGTCAAAAGAATTTTTCAGCTGGGAACAATTCTTCACTCATCTTCTTGCTGAACGGACAAAAAAACTTGATTATATGCGTTACAGCGAAAACAAATCCGCTCTCGCAGATTTCTACAAGCAAAAAGAAAACGCAGAAAAAATACTGGCTGAAATAAAAGCGGAATGAGTCATGTACCAAAAACTCAAAAATTGGTACATAATCAACAAGTTGTGTACCAAAAAAGCGATTTTTGGTACAAGACTCAACTTGTGCATTTTTTGCACAAGTTCAAACGGAAGGATAAATAAATTGGCACAGATAAAAAAAGACACAAGCTTAAGAAAAGCGATTTTGCAGGCGGCGGTTACGGGCAAGCTGATTTCTACGGTGGTTGAGCCTGCCGAAACCACCATTGAAACCGGCAGGCAGCTTTTGGACAGAATTATCGAGGAACGCAACAAAAAGGTGCTTGAAGAAACGAAAAAGAATCATACGGATTTGCAGATTTCTACGAAATCTGCCGGCAAGAAAAGTGATTCACGCAGTAAATCACAAATCCGCGTGATAAAAAAAGAGCTGCCGCCAATTACAGAAGAAGAAATTCCGTTTGAGATTCCGGAAAACTGGTGCTGGTGCAGACTGGGGAAAATTGTTTATAGCAATGGACAGAAAACTCCTGATAAAAAATTCAGTTATATAGACATCGGCTCTATAGATAATATCAATCAAAAATTGAATGAAAAAGAAAATTTAATATTGCCGGAAAAAGCTCCTTCACGGGCAAGAAAAATTGTTAAGAAAGGTGATATTATTTATTCAACTGTTAGACCTTATCTTCACAATATGTGCATTATTGATAAAGATTTTTCAGAAGAACCAATTGCAAGCACAGGTTTTGCCGTAATGTCATGTTGGCATGGAATTTATAATAAATACTTGTTTTACTATTTACTTTCACCAACATTCGATAATTATGCAAATGACACTGAAAATGCAAAAGGCATGGCATATCCAGCAATAAATGATGATAAATTATATAGAGGACTCGTTCCTCTTCCGCCGCTCGCCGAGCAAAAGCGCATAGTCGCCGCAGTCGAGCAGCTGCTTCCGCTGTGCGGGAAACTTTAAGGAGAATTGTAATTATAAACGCATCGAATTCGAAACGCTTAAAAACATAAAAAATGTGCTATATTATATAGTACATAATGACAGGAGGCTGTTATGGAAAATGTAGCATATTTGAATAATAAAGGCGACTTGATTCAGTTCAAATACGGAAACACAAAAATCCGCTTTAAAGGTCCGTACAGCCTTGAACGGATTGAGCAGATTAAGGAATGGGATAACGGTTATCTTGTAGTTTCAGCAAAATATTCTCATACAGATGAAGCGGTGGAAGATTATATTGACTTAATTCCGATTCTCGAAAACTTATACATAAAGCCGGAAAACTTTCTGCATCCAATAAAAGAGGTAAAATTAGATTATGCCACAAGATGAAATTGAAAAAATCGCAGCAGAAGCAAAGTTTATTATCGCCGGCTATTCACTCTCGTTAAACGAAGAAAATCAGATCCGTGTCTTGAATTTGGAAAATCCGACAGAAGCCGCTGTTCTTACAAAAGATGGCGACTTGCTTGAAACAACAATGGACGATGCGAAACTGGCATTAGTGCAGTCATATTACCTAAAAAATAAAGAATTTATAGAGGAATAAAATGCCAAAATATACAGCGTTTAAAGTTGCCGGTTATTATCTCTATTTTACAATGGCTTGTACCATTGAATGTATGCACGTTCACGCCAGCGACACAAAACTTACAGAATCCGGCTCTGCGAAGCTGTTTGTAAAGCCAGATGGAGATACTATAGTTACGCGTCAGGGAACAGTTTCCGAATCAGATATGAACAAAATCAGAAAATACATCAAATTGAATTACATAACAATGTTTGAAATGTGGTCTAAACGGCTATTATGGCGAGAACAAATAAAAACTCGAGCATCTGCTGCCGCTATGCGAAAGACTAAGCGGATAAACTTGATAAATCAGCCCAGTTCTAATCATCATAGTTCACGCCAAAATAATTCAAACTTTCTTTCATGGCGTCCTGAGCTGTCAGGCAGGTGTCTTTAAGATAACCCCGCTCATCTTTCCATTCTTTGATTCCTCTGTAATAGAACATCTTCAATTCCTCAGTGATGATGAACGGAACAATGTTATGCTTAATACATTCCTTGAACATAATCAGTCTTCCGACACGGCCGTTGCCGTCCTGAAACGGGTGAATTGATTCAAAGCGAACGTGGAAATCAAGAATATCATCAAAAGTGATTTCCGGTTTTGCGTTATATTCTTCAAGCAATGTTTTTATTTCTTTAGCGACATTTTCGGGCTTTGTTGTTTCAATTCCACCAACCATATTTTCCAACATTTTGTAATCGCCTATTTTGAACCAGGATTTCTGCGAATCTGTTGTGCCTGTTTTCAGTATGTAATGAAGCTGTTTAATGAAACTCTCTGAAAGCTTAGAATTTGCGCCTTCGATAATCAAATCAATACAGCGGAAGTGATTTACAGTTTCTATGATGTCATCGACTTTTACTGCCTCATCTGTAATGCCAAGCGTTTTTGTTTCAAAAATATAACGGGTCTGGTCATGAGAGAGTTTTGAGCCTTCAATATGATTTGAATTATATGTAAGGTCAATCTGAATTTTATGGTAAATACCGTTTTTTAAGCCGGCATCTTTTTCTCTTTTCAAGACTGAAAAAAGATTGTTTTCATTTTTTATATGACGAGCCTTGCGGTCCGGTTTTTCAGCATTTGCTGGAATCTTCCAGGTCTTGCCTTCTAAAAAAGCTCCAGGAACCCTGCCCTGTGAGCAGTAATTTCTTGTGCTGCGCTCGCTTAAATTCCAGATTTTTGCAGCTTCTTCAACTGAAATATATTTTGTCTTTGCCATAGGCAATATTATATCACGCTATCGGCAAAATATAAAACGTTTATATGTATATTTTTTTCATTTTATTTTGCCGATAGATTGACTTTATTGCCGAAAAAACATTGAAACCGGCAGGCAGCATGACGGTCATTCCGAACTTGTTTCAGAATCTCCCGAACACAATGCAAAATCCTTGCTCAAAAAAAAATCATCGCCGAGCGCAACAAAAACTTTGCTTGAAGAAACAAAAAAGAATCACACGGATTTGCAGATTTCCACGAAATCCGCCGATGCAAAAATTGATTCACGCAGTAAATCACAAATCCGCGTGAGAAAAAATAAAACTGGACATTCTACGCAAAGAATTTCCCTCCCTTGATAGCCTATCATTCGGTAGGGTATATTTCCAGTTATATTTTTAAGGAGGAACAAAAAATGAAAAATAGCGCCCTGGTTGTGATTGACCTTCAGAATGACATCACAAAAAATTACAAGGAAATAATCGCTCGTGTGAATCAGGCGGTTGACTGGGCGGTGGCAGGCGGAATGCACGTTGTTTATATCCAGAATCAAAATCTTTCCGCCGGAACAAGAACGTTCAAGCCCGGAACGCATGGAGCGGAACTTGTGCCTGAAATGAAAATCGCTTCCGACCACATTTTCATCAAGACAAAAAGCAACGCCCTGACAAGCAAGGACTTCGCCACATTTATTCAGGAGAACGCAATCACTGAATTTTTTATTGCCGGAGCGGACGCTACTGCCTGCGTAAAATCCACCTGCTTCAACATGAAAAAAAGCGGCTACACTGTCCACGTGATTTCCGACTGCATCACAAGCTACAACAAAAACAAGATTCCCGAAATGCTCGCCTACTACGAAAGCAAGGGCTGCGACGTAAGAACTTTTGACGAGATGAGCAAATAGCAGGAAGAAATCAAAATGAACGGAAAACCTATAATAGAAACTTTGCGCCTTGTTCTTCGGGAATACATGCCGGAAGATTTTGACGCGCTTTTTGAGATAATGTCCGACGAGGAGACAATGTGGCACTATCCCGCGCCTTTTGACGAGGAACGCACGCGCGGCTGGATTGACTGGAACATTCAGAACTACAGGGAATACGGATTCGGACTGTGGGCAATTATATTGAAGAAAACAGGCGAATTTATCGGCGACTGCGGAATCACGATTCAGAATATCGACGGCGAAATGCTCCCGGAAATCGGCTATCACATCAACAAAAAATACTGGCGGAAAGGATTCGCAAGTGAGGCCGCAAAATCAGTGCGCGACTGGGCGTTCACAAACACAAAATACGAGCGCGTTTATTCGTACATGAAATATACGAACGTCGCATCGTACTCAACCGCCTGCGCAATCGGCATGAAAAAAGTCAAGGAATATCCCGACGAGAAAAACGGAATTTCCTACGCCTACGCAATCACACGCGGCGAATGGAAGAAAATTAAGAACAAATAAAAGGAGACAGCATGAAAATCATTGAATATTTCACATCGGACGACAAGGCGCATTGGCTTGGAGAAATCGCGAAAGCTGACTGGGGTGCGGCGAAATTTCTTCACCAGCTTTTGAGCGAAGGCAAGCTGAAGGAAACGATTGGAGATTCCGCGCTTGTTCCGCTTTTGACTGACGGTGAGAAACTTGTTTCGTTCTGCACTTTTGCGCCGCTCGACGATGTTCAGCCTACGGAACTTTCACCTTGGATCGGCTTTGTCTATACTGCGCCCGAATATCGCGGCCACCGTTACGCAGGCGAGGTTTTGAACTGGGCGGAAAGCGTTGCAACCGTCATGGGACGTGAGGTGGTCTATATCTCAACAGACCACATTGGGCTTTATGAAAAATACGGCTACGAATTTTTCAGGACGGCAAAATCGGTCGGCGGCGAGAAAACAAGAATCTACCGCAAGGAACTTTCAGCAGACGGTGGGGAAAAACAGAAACGCCTGGAAAACGGCGGACGCTGGAAAGCCCAAATCGTGGAGGCGGCAAAACAGGGCGTTGACATGACGGCAATCTGCGGACTTTCGTGCGCCCACTGCTTTTTGGGCGAATGGTGCGGAGGCTGCCGCTCGGTGTTCAACTGCTGCTCGTTCGGCACGATGTTTCCCGGCGGAAAATGCCCGAACGTAAAATGCTGCGAAGAAAAAAATCTTGACGGCTGCTTTGACTGCCCGGAACTCGAAAAATGCGAGAAAGGATTCTACACGCCAAGCAACGACGGAGCCGCCGCAAGCAAGGCACAGGCAATCTTCATCCGTCGGCACAGAAAAGAAGCCCACCGCAAAGTCCTTGACAACCTGCACAAAAAGTACAAGTTCCAAAAAATGCAGGAAATACTCGGACAGAGCGTGGAAGAGGGAATTAGGATTCTGGAAGAGAATTTGCAGATCTGACTGTATACTGCGAGTTTTGCAACGCAAAAACTGAGTGGCTAATGAGTAGGAAAACAGGAGCAGACAAAATGACCGATTTGTCAAAGGGTGAAATAAAAATATACGAGCATAACGGCTCTAATCAAGTGGAAGTCATTATGCAGGACAATTCTATTTGGCTTAGTGCAGAAAAGATTGGAGAACTTTTTGACAACAAAGACCGGTCTACAATTCAACGCCATATAAAGCATATCTATGAGGAAGATGAACTCTCAAAAGATTCAACTTGTGCATTTTTTGCACAAGTCCAAATGGAAGGAACAAGGACTGTTACAAGAAATATTCCATATTATAATCTTGATGTTATTCTTGCAGTTGGTTACAGAGTATCATCTAAGATTGCGACGGGCTTCAGAAAATGGGCGACAGATATTCTTCATCAATATGTCGTAAATGGGTATGTTGTAAATGAGCATTTGTTAAAAAAAGAACACGAAAAACTGATAACTCTCCAGACTTTAACAAATTCCCTTGCACAAAGCATAAAGTCTAAAAAGCTAGAAAATCTTGATGATATAAAGAAAGCAGTGAACTTTTTACAGGATTTTTCAAACGGACTTGTTCTTTTGGATGATTTTGACCATGGAAACCTTGATAAGAAAGGAAAAACAGAATCTCCTGCACAAAGAATTTCTGAAAATGAATTTTTGGAAGTAATAAATACAATGAAACCAGCTTTTAAAAGCGATGTTTTTGCAGTTCCCAAAGATGACGGTTTCGCAGGAGCCGTAAACAACATTTACCAGACTTTTGGCGGCAAGGAATTGTATCCCACTTTGGAAGAAAAAGCTGCCATGCTTTTATATTCAATTACAAAAGACCACTGTTTTCATGACGGAAACAAACGCATAGCCGCCAGTTGTTTTTTGTATTTTATGCAGAAAAATAATATGCTTTACATAAACGGCAAGAAACGCATAGATGACGACACTCTTTTTTCAATTACCCTTTTTATTGCCGAAAGTAAAACAGAAGACATGGAAATGTTCCGCCAGATAATCATCAGTATTTTGAACAGGAGCAAATAACATGGCACAGATAAAAAAGACACAAGCTTAAGAAAAGCGATTCTGCAGGCGGCGGTTACGGGGCGGCTGATTTCTACGGTGGTTGAGCCTGCCGAAACCACCATTGAAACCGGCAGGCAGCTTTTGGACAGAATTATCGAGGAACGCAACAAAAAGGTGCTTGAAGAAACAAAAAAGAATCACACGGATTTGCAGATTTCTACGAAATCTGCCGGAAAAATAAGGGGCAATATAGTTGCTTTATTTTTCGTTTTCAGCAGATAAATTTGTCCATCCGGCAGTAACAAATTCTAGGTTTCCGCTGATGGTAAGGTTTTGGAATTTTAGCTCGCTTTCGCTGAATTCTTTTTTGCAGCCTATGGCAAAGTTGCGCAGGTTTACGGTCATTAGCCTGTTGTGGGTGAACATTTTTCCGTTCTTTTTCCCGATATAATCAGGCAGGACAAAGTTTGCGCCGCAGTCTGCAATCACAAGCTCCTTAGGGCGGATTGCTACAATGCGCATTGGCCCGTAAAAGTGCGAGTTACGTTCGGCATACTCTGGAATGTACGCTGTGATTTTATCCCATTGTACATCGTAGCCAGAACTTGAGCCGGTTGCGCTGATTATCCTTGCGGAATCTGTCCAGCCAAGAACTTTTTCAACTTTAGACAAGTCCGAAGACAAAAGAACAAGCGCGCCGCGGCTATTAACTGTACAACCATCATTTAAAGTAAATTGATTTGCAGTATTTAAACTTTTTTCGTTTACAAGAACTGCCACTGTTCCGTCTTCAAGAACCGCCATGTCTGTTATTGTGCCAGAAACGTCAAAATCAGCTAAAGTTTTTGTTTCTATTTCATTTGCAGAGCCGCCACTTGTTGTGTAATCGAATGTTGCATAGCCGATTGAATCTGGGCACTGATTAGTAGCATCGCTGCTGTTAAATGAATAATAAAAATTTTCTCCTTGCGTTGCAATACACGCAGAAGAAAAAGGGAAAGTAGCACCACTTTTTCTAATTTCGGCATATTTATCTGTTTTTTTACATAAATACAGTTTTTTTTCTGCATTTGACGACCAATAAGCATACGCAACCCAATAAATATCTGTCGTGCTGTCATAATATGCATCAAAATAATCTGAATTATTATTAGGTAATGTATAATTTTTTTTATCAGTATCAGTAAATGACATTATTACAGGAGCAGAGTATATACCAGAATCATTTTTCCCAACATACATATAATAAATTCCATTATTGGTTTCTGCAAAATTGGAATAATATGCAACACTGCTTGAAAGCACCCATTTCTTTTTTTCGGCACACCTTGAATAATCGTAGGCGTACATATTTCCGGAATAGTCAGAAAAGACCATATACTTTGAATAGAAAACGCCCTCAAGAATCATTTTTATGGTGCAGTCTGTGGTTTCGCCTGCTTTTACTTTGATTTCTGCGCTTCCGCTTCCTTCAAGAAGGTTTTCAGCTGTGTTCCAAGCTTCAGCTTCTGCAGTGTATTTTCCAGGCTCCAGGTCGCCAAACTCTATTACCCCCCCCAGAGTTCCTTCCTCGGTTTTGTCAAAATCATCATTGTAAAGGCGCACAGTGAATTTGTCGGCATTGTCTTTATTGTAGGCGGCGCGAGAACTTCCAGGCAGGGCAACTCGGACTGAGCCGTTTTCGCCAGAGCCGGAGCTCATGTTCATGCACGAAATAAATGCAAATAAAAATGCTGGTAAAATAGAAAAAATCAGTTTTTTCATAATGTTCCTCCTTTGTCAGGGATTCCCGTGTCGCTGCGCGGGAATGGCAGTTTTTTTTGTCAGTAAATGCTATCATCTTGTCATTATCCGGCTTGACCAGATAATCTGCACCGTAAAACAACAGTCCTTATAATTATGATTCAAAATATTCTATTTGTCAGCATTTGAGGGCATTTTTTTTTAACTTTTTTATTGCGCAATCTGTTTACAAACAAAATGGCTCATTTACAAAATTCCAATGGCATTGAAAATTATCATTCCTTTCTATAAAATAGCCTATTATGAATTTTAATAAGAAAAAAAAGAATCTGCTTATTCCTATAGCCGTTATATTTTGCGTTTTGTACATTATTTTTTCAGTGCAGCCAATGGGTCATGAAATTCATTTTACACCGGAATGGACAGAGGACATTTCACATATTCAAGAAAATTCAAATGACACAAAAAAAATTCCGTTTAAACTTTCCCAGAACATAGGATATTTTACCCCTGACGGAAAAATTGTTTCAGCAATAACATTTCCTTTTAAATCAACAATTTCAGAAAAATGGTACGCAACATTCGGGGTAAGCGGCACAAAGACTGACTTTTTTTTCGCGGACGGAACTTTGGCAGGAACAATCAACGAAGCCGGATTTCCCTTTTTTGACCAAGACAGAATCTTTGTAATGCAGCCGGGCGGAACTGCTTTTGTAAAATGCGATTCAGAAGGAAAGCGTGAATGGAACTACGAGCATTATTCGCCAATCACCGCATTTTCATCAAGCAAAAATGGAACTGCCGCAGGATATGCAGACGGAACTGTCATTTCTTTTTTGCCTGACGGAAAAATTGACCAGAAGTTTGCGCCGGGCGGAAGCAATTGCGATGTGATTCTTGGAGTTGCAATTTCTGAGAACGGAAACAGAATCGCCTGCGTTTCAGGACAAGACCAGCAAAGATTTATTGTCGCGGAAAAAAACGGCGGACATTCAAAAGTAATTTTCCATGAGTATCTTGAAAATTCCATTTCACGCCAGACGCTTGTAAAATTCAACAACAATTCTGATTACGTTTATTTCAACGGAAAAGATTTTCTTGGAATCGTCAATACAAAAAAATCTACAAGCAAGAAAATTCCAATCAAAGGAAAAATTTCCCAAATAGAATTTTCCGATGACAATGAGCTTGTTTTTGTTCTTAGCAAAGACGAGGAAAAATACACGGTAACAATTCTTGAATCTTTTATTTATCCAATGGCATCGTTCAGTTTTGAAGGCGAATGCTCATTTATTCAGACTTATGAAAATTCGATTTTCATTGGACGAAACACAAAAATTTCTAAAATTTCAATTTCAAAAAAATAACTGTCTAACAGGATTATCGGGTCAAGTCCGATAATGACATAAAACCATAGTGCTTGAAATTGGACTTAAATACTTCTTGCGGAGAAAAAAATGAAAAAAATAATTTTAACTTTAACCTGCGCATTTTTCAGTTTCTGCGGATTTTCCTTCGACTGGCCTCAAAAAGAAACTAATTCAGATTCATTCTATTCATATTTCGGACAGCTCCGCGGAGGCACAATAAATTCCTCGCTGATTTTTAAAGATCCTTCAGAAGTCAAGGCAGCAGACAAAGGAAGAATAACCGCCATAATTTCAGACCATAGCGATGATTTTGGCTGGTTTGAATCCGCTTTGGGAAACTCCGTAATTATTTCGCATGAAGACGGACTTTCAACAGTTTACGCAAATCTTGACGACAGTTCAATTTCAAAAGAAATAGAAGAAAAGCAATTTGTTGAATCTGGAGAATATCTTGGAACAAGCGGAAACACAGGCTGGCAGGAAGAACAAAGCTGCCTTGAATTTAAGGTCTTTGATTCAAAAAACAGTTCCGCTGTAAATCCAAGGATTCTTATGCCTCGCGCAGGAAGAGAACTTCCGCTTGCAATGGGAACAATAACTTTAAAAGACAAAAACGGAGTCTCGCACAATCTTTTGAACGAACGAAGATTGCCGGCAGGAAAATATTACGTCTACAGAACACGACAAAATGTTGCAGTTCCGTACAAAATAATCACAGCTGTAAACGGAGCGACTGTAGAAAATATTTCTTATGATGTTTTAAAAGAAAGTGCCGGAAAACTTTGCGTAAAAGGAAATGAGTCTTACAGCGTTAAAGAAATTTATCCAGACGACACAAAGCAATTGGCAGGAATTGTTCAGCTGAACAAAGGCTCTTGCACGCTGACAATTACAATTGTCAACATTCTAAATTCAGCCTCAACAATTTCCTACAAACTGGACATTTACTAGGCTTTGATTGCCTTTGAAATAATTCCGCCGCCAAGTGTTATTCCGTCTTTATAAAAAACAACGGACTGGCCTGGAGCAACTGCCCGCTGCGGCTCGTCAAACACAACCTTGTAAGATTTGCCGCAAAACTCTTCATTTTCCAACGGCTGATACGGCACAACATGGGCTTTTACAGGCTTTGAAGCAAGGCGGATTTTTACCATCGCATCAAATTCGCAGCAAGGATCGTAGTCGGCAGGCCAAACCAAATCATCCGCAATAAGACCTGAACAAAACAAGTCGCTGTCTTTTCCAAGGACAACCAGATTTTTCTCCTTGTCAATTTCTGCAACGTAAAGAGGATAAGGCGCGCTCACTCCCAGTCCTCTTCTCTGCCCGATTGTATAATGCTCAATTCCTTTGTGGCGGCCAAGAACTTTTCCGTCCAAATCAATAAAGTCTCCCGGCACAGAAGGCTTGTCCTTGAACATATATTCTAGCATTGGAGCCGGAATAAAATCCTGACTTTCTTCTTTTTCAGCAGCCTTTAGTCCACGTTCACGAGCCATTTTAAAAATTTCTTTTTTGCTGAAACTTGCAAGCGGAAAACGGACTTTCTCTAAAATCGCACTCGGAATTCTGTACAAAAAATAAGCCTGGTCTTTTGTAATATCAAGCGCAGTGTGAATTTGAACTGGACGGCATTTTCCCCTTTCATCTTTTGAAGCGTTTTCTCCATAAACTAAAAAAAGCGGCTCTGTTCCGCGCACGGCTTTTGCATAATGACCTGTGCAAAAATAATCGTATTCAATTCCCAAGTCTTTTAAGCCGGAAAGCATCGCGCCAAATTTTATAAAGCGGTTGCATCTTATGCACGGATTCGGTGTGCGGCCGTTTCTATATTCGCGCTTGAAATATTCTATTACTTCCTGCTGATATTTTTCTTTAACGTCAACAACGACATACGGAATGCCTTGCTCTGCGCAAAACTTTCTGTTTTCTTCTATATCTTCAACTTCCTTAGGACTGTAGCAGCTGTCTGGAATTTTATAATCGTCAGGCAGATTTAAATCAGCCTCTTGCCACAAAGACATTGTTACACAAGTTACATCGCATCCTTTTTCTTTTAAGAGCATTGCAGTCATTGTAGAATCAACGCCACCAGAAAGTCCCACAACAACTCTGTCGCCTTTCTTCGGAAGTTCAAGCTCTTCATAAGTCATTGAATTATAATTCATAAAGCAAGTATAAATAGAATCAATAAAAAATTCAATTTTCCATAAAATAAAAGTTGGCTTAAATAGAAAGGCAGTTTCCAAAAAATCCGGACGCAGAAACTTTTTCATTTGCACCGATTAAATGGCTCACGTCTCCCATCTGCTGAATTCTAAAAACAACTTCTCCTGGAACTCTTTCTTCAGCGCCAACAATTGTAACAGAGCTTGGAGCAACAAAAAATCCTTGCCAAAGCTGAACAGGACTAATACCTGTAAGATGGCTTAGCATAACAAACATCACGCCCAGATGACAAACAAAAACAAGATTTTTTTCATCCAAATCTTTTTGCTCAGGCTCAAGGTGCGTATCAATCAAAGATTCTTCTTTTGAAATATGCGGCAGGCAATTGTACAAAGGAATTTTTGAATCAATGCGGTTGTAGTCATAAGATGCCAAAATCTCATCAAGTCCGTGGCAAACTTCCTTGTAATGAAATTCTATGTTTCCACTTTTCATTGATTTTGTCTTAAAAAAACTTTGAACGTCTTTGTATTTTTTTTCGCCAAAATAATCGCGCGGAAGCCAGTCCCAGGCAATTCTGTTTTTGCCGGTTTTAAAATCTTTTATGTCGTAGCTAAATTCTCTAAGCCACGGCAATGTTGAAACTTTCATAGGCTGCTTTGAAAAATCTGCATGGATGTTTTCCAAGCAGGCTTTTGCCGTAGCCTGAGCGCGTCCCATCGGAGAAACAAAAAATTCTGTAGCATTCAATTTTGAAATGCGCTTACCCAAAAGTTCTATTTCAGATTTTCCTTTTTCTGTAACAGAATCAATTGAATAATCAGGATCTCCATGACGAATAAAAATCAAATGCATTTTACTGTTCCTTTTGAAATATTTTTTATTTGCTCAAGAAATGTATTTTTTTCAGATAGAAAAATTTCACCTTTGACAGAAATGTCAGTTCCAAAGTTTTCAGTCAGATTTGAAATATTAAAGCCTTCAAATAAGTGTTTTACAGTTTGATACAAATCATAGCCGCACGAAAACGAAAATGAAGATTTTTCAACATAAGGTTCCGCCTTGCAAATGGAAAGAACTTCTTTTGCGCTTTCACTGTAAGCATGGACAAGTCCGCCTGTTCCTAAAAGTGTTCCGCCGAAATACCTTGTTACCGTAAGCAAGATATTTGTAATTCCGCTTCCTTTTAAAACATCAAGGACAGGACGCCCTGCTGTTCCGCTTGGCTCGCCATCATCGCTCATTCCAAAAGTTTCAGATTTTAAGCCGACAGAAAAAGCGTGAACTACATGAGTCGCGTCAAAATATTTTTGCTTAACTTCGTGAAGTTTTTCTCTTGCCTGCGCTTGAGTTTCAACTGGAAAAACTTCTGAAATGAAGCGGGAATTTTTTATGACAATCTCAGCTTTTGATTCTTCAAGAAGAACCTTCATTTTTATCTCCGCCAATCATTCCATTAACGCTCAAAAATGAAAAATAATAAATTGGAATACAATAATAAACTTTTGCAAGAATTGTGTAATATTGAAGGAACGCATAAAATCCAAGCAAAAGAGAAATAAAATTATTTTTTCCAGAAAGAACTGCATTAAGAAAAACCGCAGCAAACAAAACCGCAAAATTTTTCAAGCAGACAAAAATCACAAAGCCCATATAATGAAAATATCTTCCACGGATAATAAAAAGGCTTTTTTTAATTGCATCCTTTAAATTGATTTTTTTATTTTCAAGAAACGCATTCCAAACAAAAATAAACGGAAGAAAGCAAAAAACAAAAACAAAAAAGAAAATCACTGTATAAAAAAGAGCAACTGTAAAAGCTTTTGCAATTTTTTCAGAATCAAGCTGATTTAAGTTTTCATTTGAAAATGCTTGAGAAAAAAAACTTGAGCAAGAAATAATTTTTTCTTTAAAAACAAAAATCAATACGGCAGAAATACACGCTACCAAAAATACAACAAGTGTAAAAAAAACAGAAGCGTAAAATATGCGCTTTGATTTTTCAAAGAATCCAGAGAAGATTCCTCCCGGAGAATTCCTTTTGCCAAGGACAACATTGGTAAAACCAGCGACAATTCCATAAGCAAGAGTAAAAACAACAATAAGTATCAAAGAAGTAAAAACAAACGAAATTGCATACCCGGCAGCAGAGCCATTAAAAAGCATTGCAGGAGAAAATCCGCTTGTAAGCAAAAAAGACAGCATTACATTAAAAAGCAAAAGCAGCAAAACTGAACGCACAATATTTTTTGCCAGCCGCTCCCTTAAAACCTGATACATTCTTTTATACTCAGGATTTTTTAATTTTTCTTTATCCAATTTTTTATTCCTGTTTTATAATTTATAAATCAAGTTTTGTCTGCAAACCTGAATCTTCAACTTTTATAGAATCAACTTCTTTGGACTCAAGCCGGATTCCGTTAGTCTTCAAGCCTTTTTCTTCAAAATCCTGCGCTTTAAATTCTTGGACTGTGATTTTCACACGAGGCTTTTTAGTGTAATTCAAAGAGAATTTAAATTTAGCTCTTGTATCAACGTGAAGAACTTCCATTCCGTCTGGCACAAAATTATAGTCGCGGTTCATAATCCAGCCGGAAATTCGGCAGCGTTTTATAAAGCAGTATTTTGTTTTCGGATCGCGGTAAATTATTGTAAAGAGAATTTTGCTGATAATGTCCTTGTCCGCATAATTGCAAAACCAAATTCCTGAATCAACAAAAAGCTTGTCTGGCACATCGCAAACGCTCCAAAGTCCGCTCTTGCGCACAATAAGAATTCTGTCAAAAGGCGTAACTTTTAAAATTTCCCTTCCTCCATTAACAGAAGTTCCAAGGTAGCCTTTTTCATCATAGCGTAACGGAGTATCACGCTGGACAATTTGCTTTACATCGACTGCAGAAAATGAAGTTATTTTTGTCTGGCGTTCAAGAAGCGCAGGACTTATCGCTGTGTGATCCTGCTTTGGATCCAGCGCGGAAAATTTTTTAAGCTCATCAAGAATTCCGTCAAGATATTCAACAGCGCAATCAGTCAAATGTTTTAGCCGACGCGCAATTTCTTTTAACCGCTCATTTATAGCCTTTACCTGATCGCGGTTTTTATTTATGTCAAAAAGTGAAATCCGCCTGATTGGAATTTTTAAAAGCTTTTCAACATCTTCGTCCGTAACATCTCTTATAAGCTCATCTTTAAAAGGAACAAACCCATCTTTAACAGCTTTGTTTACAGATTCGGCAGTTTTCATTTGCTCAATAGATTTATAAATTCGCTCTTCAATAAAAATCCGCTCAAGCGTGCGCTGATGAAGTTCTTCTGTCAGAGAGCCGCGTTCAAATTCAAGCTCGTCTTTTATAATGCCGGTAAGTTTTTTTGCGTAATATTTTATAATTTCCGTAGCTGTCATTGCCACAGGCATATTGTCTTTTATAACAAGCATCTGGCAGGCAATTGATTTTTCGCAAGAAGTGTACGCATACAAAGCTTTTTCCACATCTTTGGAATAAACGCCACGAGGAAGTTTTATTTCAATATTGCAGTGGTCAGTTGTAAAATCCTCAACCGAACTTATTTTTATTTTTCCAGCTTTATAAGCCGCATCAATTGAATCAAGCAAATCTTTGGAAGTTGTCTCAAGCGGAAGTTCCGTTATAACAATCTTCTTTTCATCGCTCAAATCGAATTTTGCGCGTGTAATTATTTTTCCGTTTCCATCATTGTAATTACTTACATCCATCAAACCGCCAGTCGGAGAATCAGGATAGATTTCAAACGGCTCGCCACGCAAGGCTTTTATTTCGGCATCAAGAACTTCTTTAATATTGTACGGAAGAATTTTTGTGGACATTCCGACTGCAATTCCTTCCGCGCCGCCAAGAAGAACAACTGGAATTTTCGCACGAAAAACAACAGGCTCTTTGCTTCGTCCGTCGTAGCTTGGAACATATTCTGTAATATTCGGATTGTACAAAAATTTTTTCGCCAGAGGATGAACGCAGCATTCTATATAACGGGAGGCGGAAGCGGTGTCGCCAGTATAAAGGTTTCCGAAGTTTCCCTGACGCTGAATAAAAATTTCTTTGTTTGCAAGAACAACTAGCGCGGCTCCAATTGAAGCGTCTCCATGCGGATGAAATTTCATGCAGTCGCCTACAACACTTGCAACCTTGTGCATTCTTCCGTCGTCAATATTGAAAAGCGTATGCATTATTCTGCGCTGAACAGGTTTCAGTCCGTCTTCCAAATCTGGAATCGCACGGTCGCGGATAACGTAACTTGCATATTCTATAAAATTCTTGTCAAATAAATTTTTTACAAATGCCATTTAAAAATCCTTATGCATCAATGTCAGCATTGCTAAGCAAATGTTTTTCAATAAAAGCCCTTCGCTCAGGCGTGTTTTTTCCCATATAGAATGAAAGAAGTTTTGGCACCATTTTAAGCTGGCTTATTTCAACAGGTGTAAGATGAATTGTTTCCGGCGAAATAAAGTCTTTAAATTCTGAAGGGCTGATTTCTCCAAGTCCTTTGAAGCGTGTTGTTTCCGCAGAAGAGCCAAGTTTTTTCTGGGCCTTGTCGCGCTCCTCCTCGCTGTAGCAGTAAATATTTTCTTTTTTATTTCTTACACGGAAAAGCGGAGTTTCCAAAATAAAAATTCTGCCGGAAGTTACAAGCTCCTCAAAATATCCAAGGAAAAATGTCATTACAAGATTTCTAATATGGAATCCATCGTTATCGGCATCGGTCGCAATTACGATTTTTGAATATTTTAAATTCTCAACATCCTGCTCAATTCCAAGCGCCATCATCAGCTGGTAAAGCTCGTCGTTTTTATAAATCTCACTTTGTTTTTTTCCGTACATATTTTCAGGCTTTCCACGCAAACTAAAAATCGCCTGATAATCAGCATTGCGTGAATGCGTCATCGTGCCGGAAGCAGAATCTCCCTCGGTTATAAAAATCATGCTGTTTTCGCCTTTTGCACCATCCTGAATATGAAAACGGCAATCTTTCAATTTAGGAATTCTTATACTGATTTTTCTTGCGGCTTCTTTGGCCTCTTTTTTTACCGCGCTAAGTTCTGTACGGAGTTTTTCGTTCGCCTGAATTTTTTCCTGAATTTTTTTTGCAGCCTCAGGATTGTGGTGCAGCCAGTCATCAAGTCCGCTCTGTGTCTCTGAAACAATCCACTGGCGAATATCTGTGTTGCCAAGCTTGTTCTTTGTCTGGCTTTCAAAAACAGGATCCTTGACCTTTACAAGAACCGCAGCCGCCATTCCTTCGCGTATGTCTTCGCTTTTATATGAAGTTCCGTAAAAATCATTTATTCCTTTTACAAATCCTTCTTTAAAAGCCGCAAGATGAGTTCCGCCGTCCGCAGTGTACTGACCGTTTACAAATGAAAAATAATTTTCACCGTAGCTATTTGTATGTGTAAAAGCAAACTTCAACCGATCGCCCTGATAGCTTCCTATTGCATAAAGCGAAGTTCCTTCAATCTCCTTATTAAGCAAATCGAAAAGTCCATTGTCGCTTTTATATTCCTTGCCGTTAAGCTTTAAAGTAAGACCTGCATTTAAATAAGCATAATTCCAAATTCTTTTTTCAACAAATTCCATGTTGAAATTGTATTTTCCAAAAATCGCTTCGTCGGGAACAAATTCAAAATAAGTTCCGTCCGGTTGCTTTTGCTTTAAATTTCCAGAACGCTGGCTTACAAGTTTTCCCTGCTCAAAAACAGCTTCTGCGCATTGTCCTGCACGAACAGAAACTACGCGGAAATAAGAAGAAAGTGCGTTTACGGCTTTTGTTCCGACTCCGTTCATTCCAACTGAAAACTGGAAAACATCGTCATTGTATTTTGCGCCGGTATTGATTTCTGAAACGCATTCAACAACTTTTCCAAGCGGAATTCCACGTCCATAGTCGCGGACTTTTACACGGCTGTCTTTTACTTCGATTTCAATTTTTTTGCCAAAGCCCATGATAAATTCATCAACGGCATTGTCAACAACTTCCTTCAGCAAAATATAAATTCCATCGTTCTGGTTTGAACCATCACCCAAACGTCCAATGTACATTCCAGAACGCAAGCGGATATGTTCAAGCGCATCAAGGTGAATAATCTTATCATCGCCGTAGTCTTTGCTTTTTAAGGCAACTGGCTTTGCGGAGGCTTTTACAACGGAAACGTCAGGAGTTTTTGAAACAACATTTGACTCTTTTTTTATTTCTGATTTTTTTAATGCAGGAATTTTCTTTACGGGAACTTTTTCTTTTGCAGCGGATTTTTTTACTGCTGTTGTTTTTTTTGCAGTCTTTGTCGCTGTCTTTGAAATTTTTTGTTTTGGCTCTGGCTTAGATGCCTTTGAATTTTTTGCAGATGATTTTTTTACTGCCGAAGTTTTTTTTTCAGTTTTTCCACCCATAACGCTCTATTTTAATGTATAAAATAAAATTCTTCAATGTAAGAAAAAATTCAGTTGGATTTTTATTTTTTTAAGCTTGTCATAAGCTTTTCAAAGTGATTTCTAAATTTTTCGATTTTCATAAGTTTTGGAGGCGGCCCGTAAACAGAACAAATGGAAGCAAAAAGAATTTCAAGATTTTTCTGCATTTCATCTTCACTAATTTTTTTGTATCCAGAACTGACAAAAACCGCCATGCCCATTAAAGAGCAAGATGCCATTTTGTGAATTGCAAGCGCAGTTTCTTTTTTATAGCCATATTTATTTTCAAGTATGTCAAGAATTATAGGCATTCTAAGATTGTCAACTTGCCTTCCGATTTTTCCGTCCACAATATAAATCTGCCTAAAAACAAAAGGATCTGCCTGAACAAATTTAAGAAACGAAAGTCCAAACGAACGATAAACAAATTCATCGGGATCTTCTTTACCTTCATTAGATACAGAACTGAAAATCTCATTAAGCTGACCGACAACTTTTTTTACAATGTCGTTTTTAAGCTCGTCCATATTCTTGTATTCAAAATAAATCGGCTGTGTTGAACATCCAAGTTTAAAAGCAACACGGCGAGATGTAACAGCATCGAATCCTTCTGCCCTAAAAATTTCCAGGGCAGCATCAACTATCATGTCTTTGGTAATTTTTTTTGTTGCCGACATAATTTTTCTCTTTTCAAAATATTAAACTTCAATTTGAATTCTTGTTCCAGACGAAGAAGATTTCTGCGCATAGATTGAATTCAATGAGCGGTACGGATTTCTAAAATCTGAAATTTGCTTTTTGAGCTGAACCATTCTGACTTTTAAAAGCGAACGGTTTTTTTCATTCTGAGCAAGAACCTGGCTTTGAAGCTTAGACAAATCATCTTGAATCTGCGAAACCGGCATTGCTTCCTTTGGATTGTAAAAAGCCGCTCCAGACTTATTGTAAAGCTCCTGCATCGGAACAATCACTTTCTGCAGCGAGCCGATTCCCTGAACAATCTGCGCCTCAAGCTCACTGTGCGCAATCAAGGAATCCGAATCTTCTTCTGCAATTTTATTTTCCTGAGATTCCAGAACCTTTAAATATTCCTGAAACTTTTTTCTCTGCTGCTCAAGAAGCATTCTGAATTTTTTTAGAATCGCAACACGCTCGTCAAGTTCTTCTTTACTAATTTTTTGTTCCATAAAATTTCTCCGCATCAAAAAAATAACCCAGCAAATTAAAGGCAAACTTACTGTTAAAGCTATCCTGTTATGTTTAGCGATGGCACAGCTCCCGGAATTTTTGTCTGGGCATTTGCAGTGCTGTTTGAAGCCGAAATCCAGGAATCCTGAAGCTGGGAAAGCATATCACGCACAAACGAAAGTTTTTTCTTGTCATGGCTTATTGTGCAATCCAAGATTTGCTTGTTAAAAAAAACGTAAAGCGACATAAGATTTTTTGCAATTTCACCGCCCTGCTCCATATTAAGGCTCACTTCAAGTTCCGTGATTATGTCCATAACTTTTTGCAGATAGTTTCCAAAATTTTCAATGCTGCCTGGTGCAATTTTTTCGTCTTCAGAAATCAGGGCTATCGCTTTTTCCAAATTTGAAACAGCACCGTCATAAAGCATTACAACAAGTTTTCCTTGGCTGGCAGTTTTTACTCCGATTTCACGGTAAGCGCTGAACCCGCCATAAGGATTGCTTCCATACGCCATTTTTTCCTCCCACAGCTTTGCTTCTGCTTTGCAAAAACAAGACTGCTACTTTCGATTATCGGAATTTTAGAAAACGACTTTAGCAAAACGGCGCGCATTTTATAGAAGACAAAATATTGAACATAGGCTTGAATTTCATTAAAATATCCGATTATGAAAACTTCACAAATTCCATTCAGGACACTTCGCGATTCTCCATCAGAAGCAATTATTTCTAGCCATCAGCTTATGATGCGCGCCGACTTAATCAGAAAACTCGGAAACGGACTTTACACATATATGCCGCTCGGTTTAAGAGCATACAGAAAACTTGAAAAAATCATCAAGGAAGAAATTGAAGCTTCGGGCGCAATGGAATTTAAGCCGACTGTAATTGTTCCCGGAGACATTTGGAAAGAAAGCGGAAGATGGGAAACTATGGGACCACAAATGCTCAAAGCGCAGAACCGCCAGCAGCAGGACATGGTTGTAAGCCCGACGGCTGAAGAGGCATACACAGCAATTATGCGTCAGGGTCTTACAAGCTACAAGCAGCTTCCAATCAACTGCTATCAGATAAACACAAAATACAGAGATGAAATCCGTCCTAGATACGGAGTTATGCGCGGCCGTGAATTCAATATGATGGACGGCTATACTCTCAATGCTGACGATGAATCCCTTGACCAGTCATATCAGGCTTACGCAAAAGCATACCTTAGAATTTTCAAAAGACTTGGCCTGGATGTAATAACTGTAAAAGCTGACACCGGCGCAATGGGCGGAAGCGGCTCTGAAGAATTCATGGTTGAAAGTGAAATCGGAGACGACACGCTTATTTTGTGCAAATGCGGATATGCGGCGAATGTTGAAAAAGCCTCATGCGCAAAAGACATTCCAGTTGATATAGACGGAAATCCTGTAAAGGCAACAGAAAAAAGCTATGAGCCAATCAGTACTCCAAACGTTGGAACAATCGATGACTTGGAAAAATATTTAAAATGCTCAAAGCATCAGCTTTTAAAGACTTTGATTTACAAAGCCACAAATGTATGCCTTGACCTTAGCGAAGTTGACTGCTGCAAGAACTTAAAGACAGTTACAGAAGGAAACATAAAATTCTATCCAGAAGTCTTTGTTGCTGTCTGCATAAGAGGCGACCTTGACATAAACGAAGCAAAGCTTGCAGGATTCCTAAAAGCGTCAGAAGTTGAGCTTGCAACTGCGGAAGAAGACACAAAAATCACAGGTGCGCCTGTCGGATTCGCAGGACCAATAAATCTTTCAAACGTGCCTGTAATCGCAGACAATTCCGTGCTTGATATGCACGACTTCCTTGTAGGAGCAAACAAAGCCGACACGCATTTTGTTCACGTTGAATACGGAAGAGATTTTTCTGCATGGAAAACAGCCGATCTTAGAACTGCAAAAGCAGGAGACATCTGCCCTGTCTGCGGAAAACCATTCTACACAACAAAAGGAAATGAGCTTGGACACATTTTCAAGCTTGGAAAAAAATACACAGAGTCGATGAACGTAACTTACCTTGACAAAAACGGAAAGTCCGCTGTTCCAACCATGGGCTGCTACGGAATTGGAGTTGACCGTGTTCTTGCTTCAATTATCGAGGCTTTCCATGACGACCGCGGAATTATCTGGCCGATGTCAACTGCGCCTTATCAAGTTGCTATTGTTCCAATAAAATACAGCGGAGCAATGAAAGAAGCGGCGGACAAAATTTATGACGAGCTTTTAAAAGCTGGTGTCGAAGTTTTGCTTGACGACCGTGACGAACGTCCTGGCGTAAAATTCAACGACATGGATTTAATCGGATTCCCGGTAAGAATTACAGTTGGAGACAAAAATCTTCCAAATGTAGAAATAAAAATGCGCTCAAGCGAGCAGGCAGAACTTGTTCCGCTTGAAAACGCCGCCGCAAAAGCCAGCGAAATTGTAAAGACTGAATTCAACAAGCTGAACTCATAAAAACTGACATAGATAAGGAAAAAACATTGAAAAAAACAATTCTGACTTTGGCATTTACTTTTATTGCGTCTTTCTCTGCATTTTCTCTTCCGGGAACAAAGCAGTACATTCCTGACATTTCCGGGGAATACGTTTACTATAGAGACAGAAGCTTTAAAAATGAATCTATTGTCGGATTTCTTTTTTACAATGAAAGCACTTATGCCGCACGTTTTTATTCTCCTGCCGATGAAAAAAACAGCACGCCTGAAAGGGACATAACAATCTATGTTTCTGTAAATCCTGAATCAAAAGCCGGAATGGAATTTACAGGTGAAAAAATTCAAGGAGCGGTTTCCGAGCAAGACACAGAAATCATAAACTACCTGCACGACTTGTTTTACGAATTTACTTCGCGCAGGCAAAAAGAAAATCTTGACTCATGTAAAAAAATCAACAGCCAGCAGGATTTTCATCAGTTCGGCGGAAATGTAAATATTCTGTTCAATCCTTATGTTCCGATTTTCAACATCGAAGAAATAAAGGCTTCTGACGGACAAAGCATTTTTTCAATGGAAACTGCCGGGCATCTTGTGTCTTCAACTGACGAAAGTTTTTCTGTTTTTAAGGGAATTGAAGGACTTCCAAAAGACAAAAAAAGAATTTTCAAAAAAACAAAATCGCAAGAAACCGAAGCAGAGTTCGGCGGACAGAAAATCATATTGGACACGATGTGGAAGCAGTCAATGGAAAACTTGTGGCTTCTTGAAGATTTTGCAATTCTTTCAATGACAACAATGTCAGTCCCAGAAGAGCAAAAAAATCATGCAATGGATACTCTTTTGCGCCGCCTTTGCCAAAGCACAGACTTGTCATATTCAATTGCACCGCAAAGAAAAATTACAATAAATGAAAATAAAATTTCTGTGATGAATATTTTCTATCAGCCTGAATCAGAAAACGTAACCCGCGACTTTAAAATTATAACGCAGAATAAAGGCAACGGAACAATTTCACTTCTTACGCTTACAATATTCGACAGCGTTTATCAGAAAAACAGAAGCTACTTTACAAAAATTCTTGAAAGCTACAAAGTTTCCCACTAGAACTAAAAACTGTTGCGGTTCAGCGGAGTGCCAATCCAAACGCCTTCGCTGCCAAGATATTCTTTCTTTTCGCCGTCCACCAAAAACTGAACATTTTCAACAGTAGGGAATGCGGTCGCAGTAAATACAATCTGCTGAAGCTGTCCGCGCAACCCTTCAATTCCGTACTTGTTGAATTCAAAGTCTCCGCTAAAATTCAAGGTGGCAGTTCCGTTTTTTACAGAAGCACCGATAAGTCTTGTGTTTTCAGAAACGAGCGAACGGCAACCGGAATTTTCTTCGGAAGCAACAGGTCCTTTTATCAAAGCGTTTACCGCGTCCATAAGCGGACTGTCGGATTTTTTCATTTCGCGGATAATTTCTTTTCTTGAAACTGAACCATCGCTGTTTATTGTCATAAAATAAAGTTTGAGCTTCATGCTGGAAGTTTTGGGCGCGGTTTTTACAGAAACCTCTTTTCTTACTGTAGTTTCTTTTTCTTCTGGTTTTTGCGCGGATTCTTTCTTTTCTGTTTTGGAATTTATTTTTTCTTCAACTGCGGCTTCCTGCTGTTTTTTTGCAGCGTCATTCTGCGCCTTTATGTTTTCGTATATATTTTCCTGAACTTCTGACTGAATATTTTTCTCTTCAACATGAGAGCCAACGCCGTTCAAGTCAATTTCAATAGTTTCAATAGGAGCAACTTCATTTTTGTCAGCAACAGAAGAGCTTTTCACTTCCGCCTTTTCTACAAATTCAGGAGTCTTTAAGCCTGTCTTGCTGAAAAAACCAGTCGCCTTTAAGTTGCTTGCAATTTTGTCTTGATTTATAAGGAAAATTATAAGAATGAGCAGAGCAGCCAAAAGCCAAAGTGCAAGCCCGATTCCCGTTCTCTTTTTCTTTGCATTTTTTTCCGACATAGAGATGAGTATAAACCAGACCCGCTAAATTTTCAATAATGCAGTTTCTTTTGCCACACGGATTTGTATATTAAAAACTGCAATTTCCACGCTTGACACTCTGTCATTACATCAACTTGACTATTGAAAGTTATTCTATTTTCATTATAATAGAAAGCAATAGCAATGGGGCTGTGTACTTTACTTGGTGCACAGTCCCGTTTTTTTTTCAGCAGATATAGGCGGAACAAAATGGAAGACACAAAATCAGAAAAGCTAAGCACAGTTTTTGACGGGCTTATTCAAGACTACGAATCATTGCACAGCTCGCTCAATGAAATATACAACGAGTCGCAAAACATAAGAATTCTTTCGTTTAACTCTTCAATTGAAGCGGCAAGAGCCGGAACAGTCGGAAAAGGATTCCGCGTAATTGCAAACGAAATTAAAAACATATCCGAAAAAAACGACACGCAAAATCAGACATGCCAAAAAGTCGTTGACCAGATTGAAATAAAAATGCACAAGTTGATTGGAATAAGAACTGCGGAAATGGCGTTCGACACAATCGACAAAGTCGACCGAAACCTTTTTGAGCGTTACTGCGATGTTCAAGCCTGGGCAACATTCGGAAAAATAATCGACTGCCTTGCAAACCCCACTGAAGAAAAAAGAATTTCAGCAGAACACACAATAGAAAGTCTTGTAAGAATTTATGAAGTTTACCATGATATTCTTCTTACGGACACAAGCGGAATTGTTGTATGCGTAGGTGTAAATAAAAATTTACGCGGACGTTCAATGCAGAACACAAAATGGTTCAAGGAAACATCTGAATCACAAAGCACAACTTATTCAGATATGTATTACTCTGAATCGGTAAAAGACTGGACAGTTTCGTACAGTTGTCCTGTGCGCGCCCAAAACGGAACAATTGTCGGAATAATTTCAACAAGGTTCAACTGGAAATTCATACTGAACATAATTTCAAGCGCGAAAGTTTCCCATTCAGGCGAAATATTCATAATAAATAGTGACGGACTTGTAATAGCTTCAAAAAACAAGGATGAAATTTTAAAACGGCGGCTTACAGACTGGGAAGCATTTGAGCATATTTCGCAAGGACAAAAAATGGGATTCTACACAAACAAAACCATCAGAGCACTTGAAGTTTTTGGATATTCAAAAACGCCCGGCTACAATTCCTACAAAGGCAAAGAATGGTCTGTTGTGATAAAAGAAAATTATTGAAACTAAAGGGCGATTTTCCAATTTACGGAAACCGGCGTTACAGAAAAATGCACGCTTCCTTTTTTGAATGCTGTTTCTTTTTTTTCTGAATGCAAAGCTATAAACTCATGCACAAGCGGAACTCCAATTCCGCAGACAGTGCCCAAAGCCGCGCCAAAAATTGTGTCAGTAAGAAAGTGGTTTCCGCTTGCAATTCTTAGCCCCGCCGTTCCAATAGCAACTGAGTAAGATGCCGCAATTACAGGAATTTTCCATTTTGATTCAGGAAAATAACGGCAAAATGTATACGAAAGAAATCCTGCGCCCAAAAAAGAATCCGTTGTGTGTCCGCTTGGACTTGAAAACTCAAAGTCATAGTCGTCAAGTTTGTCTTTCGGGTAGCCATCATAATACATATAGGGGCGGACTCTTTTTATTCCCATCTTCAGAAAATTTTTCGCGCCATAATCAAAAAGATAAGCTTCAACATACATCGTAGTCAGCGTAAGAATATCTTCCGTGGAAAGAAAATCATTAAAAAATCCAGCACCATAAACTGCAAACGGAAGAGCAAGGCTCACGGTGCAAGTTGCAGTTCCAAGGTTGTCGAGAGTACGGTTGTATTTTTGGGAAAGTTTTCTGTCTATGAAATTTACTGAATCCAAATCATAGCTTCGTTCTGTATACTCAGGAAAGTCCAGAGTTTTTTCAGCAATAACCGCAGAAGTTGTAAAAGCAATTCCGGCTCCAAGAATAATTCCGTCCGCAACAGGATTTAGTTTAAACGGAGATTTTTCTGTTTGTGCAAAAAGTTCCGAGGAAAGCAGCTGAAAAAGAAGACAAATTAAAAACAAATACCTTTTCATTTTATTTTTTAAGCTCGTACATTATTACAGAAGCCGCCTGCGCAACATTCAAACTGTCAACTTTAGGACCGGCTTCTCCCATTCCGGCAAAAGGAATTATTACAAGTGAATCGCAGTTCTGGGCAACTTCTTCACTGATTCCTTTTTCTTCGTTTCCAAGCACAACCAAAGCAGGTTTTTCCTGACAAAGCAATTTCATTTCTGAAACTTTTTTCTGCGCCTTTAGTGAAGTTCCAAAACGAGCCATTTTTCCTTTCATGTCTTTGAGCAAAAACGGAATTGACCTTACAGAATAAATGTTTACAAATTCCATTCCGCCTTCTGCAACCCGGTAGCTGCTGGTTGTGATTGAAGACTGGGATTCGTCCAATGGAATTACAATATTTTTTATGCCGAAAAACGCCGCACTTCTTACAATTGCGCCAAGATTATTTGCATTTCCAACACGGTCAAGAATCACAGCATCTTCTTTTTGTTCAACCCAGCGCGCTGTAATCTCTGTATTAAGCGGAAGAATTACAGGAGTGTCAATCATCGCAACAACGCCCTGATGGTGAACACTTCCGCAAAGCTTTTCAAGCTCAACAGAATCTGCGACTTTATTGTAAGGACGTTTTGAAGCAGCCATTTTCTTGCAAAGTCCGCCAAATAAAGGAGCTTTTTCTTCCATAAAATATAAGCGGCGGATTTTCTGGCTGTTGATTTTTTCCAATGTTTTTACAGCTGCAAAACCGCAAACTGCAAGTTCATTTCTTTGAGTGTTTTTCATAGCAAAAATATATCCATAAGAAAATAAAAATTCAATTCTGTTTTAAGGTTGAAAAACTATTCTTCAAATTTTGAAATCTTTGACTTTCTGGAGCCGACAGCATAAACACTTCCAAGAACAGCGCATGAAAGGACAACCGCGCAAATAACTTCAAAAAATCCGTTTGTAATCATCGTTGTTGCAATAATCGCCGCAAACGCCTTGAATCCGGAAATATTTTCTGTGCTGATTCCGATTTTTTCAATTGCTCCAAGAACCATAGGTAGAAAAATGTTTCCATAGAAAATAAAAATCGCGCCCATAACAAGAACAGTATGAATAAAAGTTCCAAGAGCAGCGGAAAAAGCAACACTTATAATTTTGGGCATGTGCGGAATAAAATTGAGCAAAGTAAAAATTCCCCAGACAGCAACAGGAAAAAGAAGGCGAGGCAAAACAGCAACAAGCGGATTCATAAAAAACGGACTTGCCGCGGCTCCAAGCATAAGATTTTTTACAAGGCTAGAAACGCCAAAGACGAATCCAGTTGCAAGCCCCGGAATAAGCCCAGCCAAAAGAGTCGCAAGAATTACAGGAATGTGCATTAAAGTTATTTGAATCGCGCTTCCAAGTTGAATGTAGCCAAGCGGCGTAAAACTTAAAATAATGCTAAGCGCAGAAAATGCTCCTGCCATGGCAATCTTGTAGTTCATGGAATTATTTTCGTTTTTCATTTTTATTACCTCAATTTTTTAAAATATTATCAAAAGAATTTTTTTTGCAAAGCGCAGAAGCAAAAGGTCGACCAACAAGAACTTCAGAAGCTCCATAGCTTTGCCCCTTGTACACATCATTCCATAAACGGATTCCACCGTCAACCCAAAGCTCATCGCAATTTGACTTTAGCATTTTAAAGTTTTCAGAAAGGAATTCTGCGGAACTGCCTTCACGTGTTTTAATGCGTCCACCGTGATTTGAAACAAAAGCAACATCCGGCTTCACTTCTTTAACAAGCTCCAAATCTTCGTCTGTAAAAATTCCTTTTATTACAAACGGAATTCCTTTTTTAGAAAAATAATTTTTCAGTTCAATAAGCAAAGACGGGTCTTTTTTCTCAAGTTGAGCTTTGTTCCGCATTGTTACAATGTTGTATGCGTCAATATCGATTCCGCAATATTCAGAAATACTTTGCGCCCACTCAAAACGCTCAAGAATTTTTTTGTTGCTGTAAGGCTTTATAAAAACCGCCGCTTTTTTTCCAGCTGTCTGAACAGCTTCAATTCCCCATTTTAACTTTGTGTCAGGAACGCCATCTCCAATGCTAAGTTTTATTCCAAACTTTGAGCATTCGTTTATCAAATCAAAGTAAAATTGCTTTTCGTCAAAGTAGCCCACATTTTCAACAGCGCCAGTCATGGGTGCAAGCCGGATTTCTTTTTTGCCAAAGTCAAACGGACCGAAATCTAATTTTTTCCAAGCGGCGCAGTTCAAGATGAAATTTTTATTCGCATTTACGCCGCCCATTCCAGGAAGTTCTCCAACGCAGCCAAACCCAAGGCATTCAGCGCAGAACCGGCATTTAAAATCAGTCTCCAAGGCAAATACCCAAGTCTCTGGCAGTTTTTATCATAGGATGATCAAGCGGAATATTTTTTACTTTTCCAGCAACGTAGTCAAGTGGAACCGGCTTTATTTTTCCATTCTGAACCGCAACAAGATTTCCGAATTTTTCCTGAGCAAGAAAATCAGCGGCTGCAGCTCCAATCTGTGTGGAAAGAAGACGGTCATAAGGAGAAGGTGTGCCTCCGCGCTGCAAGTAGCCAACAACAGTTGCACGGCATTCAAATCCAGTTGCTTCTTCAAGCTCCTTTGCAACTCTTGCGCCTATGGTACATTGCATTGCCGCCCGTGCCTTTTTAAAAGATTTTTTGTCAAGCAAGGATTCTTCTTTTGACTTTGCGCCTTCCGCAACAACAACAATTGAAAAATTCTTTCCAGAAGATTTGCGTTCCTTTATTTTTTTTGCAACGCTATTTATGTCGTAAGGAATTTCCGGAATCAAAATAGCATCTCCGCCGCCTGCGATTCCTGAATAAAGTCCAAGCCAGCCGGCTTTGTGCCCCATGATTTCAACAATCATAACTCTGCTGTGGCTACAGGCTGTAGTGTGAATTCTATCAATAGCATCAGTTGCAACATCCAATGCTGTATAAAATCCGAATGTTACGTCAGAGCCTTCAATATCGTTGTCAATTGTTTTTGGAAGTCCAATTACATTCAAGCCAGACTGAAACAAAAGGCTTGCAGTTGTGTTTGTTCCGTTTCCGCCGATACAAACAAGAGCGTCAAGATTCCATTTTTTGTAGTTTTCTTTTATGGCTTCAACAGGCAAAAGACCGGTCGCTTCATTTACAACTGGATTTTTAAAAGGCTTTTCTCTTGAAGTTCCAAGAATTGTTCCGCCTTGAGCTATAAGACCAGAAAGCTCATTTTCTGAAAGAACCTTCATGTCGCCGTTTATAAGTCCGCGGTAGCCGTTGAAAATTCCCACAGCTTCCATATTATACTGATTTTTTGCGGCACGGCACAAAGCCCTTATCGCAGCATTAAGTCCAGGCGCATCTCCGCCACTTGTAAGAATTCCAAATCTTTTTACCTTGCATTCCATAAACTGAATTATATATCAATTATTGCGTTTAGAAAAGACAAACCCATAGCGCAAAAAGTTAAAAAGAGGTTAAAAGAAAATTTGCTACAAACTGATATTTCCGACTATAGTTTCATCGCTGCCAGAAGAATTTTCCGGCTCATTTTCAATTGTTTTTTCCTGCTGCTTTTTCTGGATTTGGGAAGAACGCTTCTTTGGGCAGACAAAAAATCCAAAAAGACTTCCGCAGATTCCAGACGCAAGCTGAATAAAAACAGGAACATTATTTTGCATAAAAGGCATAAATCCTGAAATCTTTTTTCCGCTGAAAAGAGAGAACGCAAGATAAAGGGTAAAAATAAAAATCCACGAAACTGGAAGCTGCTTTTTTATAAAAACAGAAAGCACCGAAAGAATTATCATCATAAAAACAATTCCACCGCATCCAGAAATTCCAAACGTTGAAACGCAAGCTGTCAAGACTCCGCCAACAAGGGAAGTTATAAAAATCATAAGGGCAAGCATAATAGAACCGTAACGTTCTTCCAAAACAGGACCGAGCAAAAGAATGAATCCAATGTTCAAAAAGAAAGAAGTTGAATTTTCGCCGCCGAACGGATAAATGACAAGCTTTACATAACTCAACGCTGATTTAAAATCAAATGCAGGAACAGATTTTGCTCCAGGACATTCAAAAATTTTCTCAGAAAGATTGAGCTTTAAAATCAAGTCAGAAATAAAAATCACCGCCGAAACAACAGAAAAAACAAGAACAACCGGAGAATCAAAAATAAATTTCAAAGAATTTTTCTTAGCCATATTTTAAATATTTCGGCAAATTTCCGCAGAAATTTCAGATTAAAAAAAATTGCGGTTTGCAAGATGAAAAAACTAAACTATATTTTTCATTCGATATATGTTATATTTGCTTTAAAGAAAGAAAAAGTTATAACAAAAGAAATAAGGGAATAAAGATATATGCCTAATGAAATATACAGAACTGCCAAAGATTTATAAAAAAATCTATATGAATTTGCGCTTAAAACCATTCGACATTGTGTTTATTCTGATTTTTTTAATTGTGATTTTTCTTTCATTTTTCAATTTGTTCAGAAAAAAAAATGAAAAGACGGCGGAACTTTTTGTGCAGACTCCAAAAGAAAAATTTGTTTACAGCCTTGCAAAAGATGGAATTTATAAATTCAAAGGACTTCTTGGAGAAAGTTCAATTCAGGTTGAAAGCGGAAAAGCGAAATTTTTAGATTCACCTTGCGAAAATAAAAACTGCATTCAAAGCGGAGAAATAAGCGTAAACGGACAATGGGCCGCCTGCCTGCCAAACGGAATATTCATTAATATAGAAGGAAAAAACAAAGAAAACACTTTCGATGCAGTTTCAAACTAAAATCCGCAGCAATAACATCGGGAGTGTTTCTTGTGCGGTTTTTAAACTTACAGGACAACCCTGATATTTTCAGCAATTTTTTCTTTCTAATCTCTTGATAATTTATTCGATTTTTTATATAGTCTAAAGAACGAAACGAAGGCGTTTTGTAAAATACAGGCTAATTGTCTGTTTTTTGCAAAGCGCCTTTTTTTTATGCAAGGGGTTACTATGACTGAAAAAAACAGAACTTTGTATGATCCGTCATTTGAGCATGACGCTTGCGGAATCGGAGCGGTCGTAAACATTGACGGTACGGCGACTCACAAAATCGTGGACAACGCGCTTTGCATAGTTGAAAAGCTGGAGCACCGCGCGGGAAAGGATGCGACCGGAGAGACCGGCGACGGAGTCGGAATTCTTGTTCAGATTTCGCATCGGTTTTTCAAGCAGGCGGCAAAGCAGGAAGGAATCGGGCTGAAGGAAGCGCGCGACTACGGAGTCGGAATGTTCTTCTTTCCGCAGGACAAATATATCCGCTCGCAGGCGATGAAAATGCTTGAAGTCCTTGCAAAAAAGGAGAACCTCAAATTTCTCGGCTGGAGAAAGGTTCCTGTGAATCCTGATGTTCTCGGGCAGCGCGCAAAAGACTGCATGCCTTGCATAATGCAGTGCTTTATCGAGCGTCCGGAAAATATCAGCCGTGGACTTGACTTTGACCGCAAGCTTTACATTCTTCGCCGTCAGTTTGAGCATTCGCACCTGAACACTTATATTGCTTCGCTTTCAAGCCGCACAATCGTATACAAGGGAATGTTCCTTGTTCAGCAGCTCAGGACTTTCTACAAAGACCTTCAGTCCGAGGACTACACTTCATCCCTTGCGCTTGTCCACTCAAGATTCAGCACGAACACGCAGCCGAGCTGGCAGAGGGCGCATCCGAACAGATTCATCGCGCACAACGGAGAAATCAACACAATCCGCGGAAACGTTGACCGAATGCTGGCAAGAGAAGAGACTCTTGATTCCCCGGTTTTCAAGGACGAGGAGCTGCGTGAAATTCTTCCGGCTGTGGACGCGACAGGCTCTGACTCGGCAATGCTGGACAACACTCTGGAATTCCTTGTGATGAACGGAATGCCGCTTCCGCTTGCGGTGATGGTCTGCATTCCTGAGCCTTGGAAAAACGACGGGACGATGAGCCAGCAGAAGCGCGACTTCTACCATTACTGGGCAACAATGATGGAGCCTTGGGACGGACCCGCCGCGATTCTTTTCAGCGACGGAGATTTTGTCGGGGCAACTCTTGACAGAAACGGACTCCGCCCGAGCCGCTATTACATCACAAAAGACAATATGCTCATCCTTTCTTCGGAAGTCGGAGTTCTTGACATTCCGGAAGAAAACATCGTTAAAAAATCACGTCTTCAGCCCGGAAAAATTCTTCTTGTTGACACAGTTCAGAAGCGTCTTATTTCCGACGAGGAGGCAAAAAAACAGTACATAAACCTTTATCCTTACGGCGAATGGCTGAACATGAACCTTCTGAAGCTGAAGGATCTTGTGATTCCGAACAAGAAAATTCCGGTCTACACGCAGGAAGAGCGCGACATAATGTACCGTGCGTTCGGCTGGAACTACGAAGATGTGAACGAGATGATTCTTCCTATGGCGCAGAACGGAGTTGAACCAACCGGAGCGATGGGAATAGACACGCCGCTTGCAGTCATGAGCGACAAGCATCCGCCGCTTTACAACTACTTCAAGCAGCTTTTCGCCCAGGTTACAAATCCGCCGATTGACTCTCTGCGTGAAAAGGTTGTCACCGACACGACAGTCTACGTCGGAACAGACGGAAATCTCCTTGAGCCGAAAAGCGCGAACTGCACGGTTCTTGAGATAAACAATCCGATTCTGACCGGCGTCGATATGCTAAAGCTCAAGAACTTGAACCGCCCCGGACTGAAAACTGCGGTTGTTTCCCTTTTGTATTATAAGAACACTTCACTTAAAGAGGCACTGGACAATATTTTTGTCGCAATCGAGCGTGAATATCACAACGGAAGCAACATAATCATTTTGAGCGACCGCGGAGTTGACGAAAACCACGTCGCCGTTCCAAGCCTTCTTGCAGTCAGCGGAGTTGAGCAGTATTTGATCCGCACAAAAAAGAGAACCGCAATTTCAATTATTCTTGAGTCGGCGGAAGTCAGAAACGTCCATCAGGCTGCGATGTGCCTGGGTTATGGAGCGCGTGCGGTGAACCCTTATCTTGCGCACGAATGCATCGCCGAGCTCATTGACCAGAAGCTTCTGGACAAGGATTACCACACCGCAATCGACGACTACAACAAGGGAATCATAAACGGAATTGTAAAAATCGCCGCAAAGATGGGAATCTCAACGATTCAGTCCTATCAGTCCGCGCAGATTTTCGAGGCAATCGGAATCAGCAAGGATGTAATCGATGAATATTTTACAAACACAGTGAGCCGCGTCGGTGGAATCGGCCTTAAGGAAATTGATGAGGATGTGAACTTCCATCACAACAAGGCATTTGATCCGCTCGGCCTTGCCGTGAACACCCACCTTGATTCTGTGGGAAACCACAAGCTGCGCCGCGGTCCGACCTGCGAGGATCACCTTTATTCGCCTGAAACAATTATCGCCCTGCAGGAATCAACCAGGACAGGAAGCTACGAAAGATTCAAGGAATACACGGCTCTGGTTGACGACAACGCGCATCCCCACACCTTGCGCGCAATGCTCAAGTTCAGTTTCCCGGAAGGAAAAGAAATCTGCATAGACGAAGTTGAGCCGGTTTCTGAAATTGTAAAGCGGTTCAAGACAGGCGCTATGAGCTACGGCTCGATTTCAGAGGAAGCGCACCGCTGCATGGCTCTGGCGATGAACCACCTGCACGGAAAATCAAATTCCGGCGAGGGAGGTGAAAAACCGGAGCGTCTTGGAACTGAGGCGAATTCCGCAATCAAGCAGGTCGCGTCCGGACGTTTCGGCGTTACGGAAGAATATCTTTTGAGCGCAAAGGAAATTCAGATTAAAATGGCGCAGGGAGCAAAACCGGGAGAAGGCGGACATCTTCCTGGAAAAAAAGTCTATCCTTGGATTGCGCAGACACGTTACGCGACTCCGGGTGTATCTTTGATTTCACCGCCGCCGCACCACGACATTTATTCAATAGAAGATTTGGCGCAGCTGATTTACGACTTGAAGAACGCGAACCGTGCCGCCCGCATTTCAGTCAAGCTTGTCTCAGAGGCTGGTGTCGGAACAATTGCGGCTGGCGTTGCGAAGGCCGGCGCGCAGGTGATTCTGATTTCCGGACACGACGGCGGAACAGGTGCCGCTCCAATTTCTTCAATCCACCATGCGGGCCTTCCGTGGGAATTAGGGCTTGCGGAAACCCACCAGACGCTGATTCAGAACGGACTCCGCTCGCGCGTTGTGATTGAGACGGACGGAAAGCTTATGAGCGGCCGCGATGTCGCGATTGCCTGTCTTTTGGGTGCGGAGGAATTCGGTTTTGCCACAGCGCCTCTTATCACAATGGGCTGCGCGATGATGCGCGTGTGCAACCTTGACACCTGTCCGTTCGGCGTTGCGACCCAGAACAGCGAGCTTAGAAAACGATTCACAGGAAAACCTGAATACGTTGAGAATTTCATGAAATTCATTGCACAGGAACTGCGCGAAATCATGGCGAAATTCGGCTTCCACAGCATTGACGAAATGTGCGGACACACGGAGCTTCTTGCCCTCAAAGAAAAAAGCGCGTTCCCAAGGGCAAACCTTGTGGACATGAGCAGAATCATCGGCTGGAAAACTCCGGAAGACGCGAAGACACATTTTGAGCCTGCGGACATTTTCGACTTCCAGCTTGAAAAAACCGTAGACGAGTCAAAGCTCCTGAAGGCATTTGAAAAGTCAAAGAAAGCGAAGAAAGGTGTTTTTGAACTTTCAGTTTCCTCAACAGACAGAACCGTGGGAACAATCCTCGGCTCGGAAATCCAGAAAACTTTCGGCTCATCGCTTGAAGAGGACAGCTACGTTGTGAACTGCACGGGCGGCGGCGGACAGTCATTCGGCGCGTTCATTCCAAAAGGACTTACACTGAACCTTACAGGAGACGCGAACGACTACCTCGGAAAAGGCCTGAGCGGCGGAAAAATCGTAGTCCACCCTTCAGCAAAGGCAGGATACAAAGCCGAAGAAAACATCATCATCGGAAACGTGGCCTTGTACGGAGCGACAAGCGGAAGCGCGTTCATAAACGGAATCGCCGGCGAACGTTTCTGCGTAAGAAATTCCGGGGCGGTTGCGGTTGTTGAAGGCTGCGGCGACCACGGACTTGAATACATGACAGGCGGAACAGCCGTAATTCTGGGCGGAACAGGAAAAAATCTCTGCGCGGGAATGTCAGGCGGAACAGCTTACGTTCTGGACATGAACCACGATTTGTATCTGCGTCTGAACAAGCAGCTTGTTTCCATGACAGAAGTTTCAGACAGCCACGACATTGAGCTCGTAAAGGATTTAATTCAGCGTCATGCAAAGGAGACAGGCTCAGAGCTTGCAAAGAAAATTCTCAAGGACTTCGATAACTACATCAGGCACTTCAAGAAAATAGTTCCTAATGATTATCAGAAGATGATGACGGAAATCGCAAAGGGCGAAGAGCGCGGTTTGAATCACGATGAAGCAGTCCTTGAAGCTTTTAAAAAGCTCACTGCATAGGAAAAAGTCAGGGGTACATTATGGGTAAGAACGACGGATTTATGATATACAAGCGCGTTGAGGATTCTTGGATTGAGCCATCTTCACGCATAAAAAATTTCAAGGAATTCCACAATCATCTTGACGACAGGGAACGGCGTGAGCAGGCGGCAAGATGCATGAACTGCGGAGTTCCGATGTGCCAGAGCGCAATCAGGCTTGCGGGAATGGTGACGGGATGTCCGCTCCACAATTTTATTCCTGAATGGAACGACGCGCTTTACAAAGGCCAGTACGACATGGCGGCCTGGCGGCTTCTGAAAACTTCAAGCTTCCCGGAATTCACAGGAAGAGTCTGCCCCGCACTGTGCGAGAAAGCCTGCAACTGCGGAAACGGCGGAGACATAAAGGAAGCTGTGACAATCCACGACAACGAGCTTTACATAATCGAGAAGGCGTTCGAGTCAGGCTACATGAAACCGCAGATTCCGAAAGTCAGAAGCGACAAAAAAATCGCGGTAATCGGCTCAGGTCCTGCAGGACTTGCTGTCGCCGACTTGCTGAACCGCCGCGGGCACAATGTGACCGTCTACGAGAGGGATGACAGAATCGGCGGACTTCTGATGTACGGCATTCCGAACATGAAGTTGGACAAAAAAATCGTGGAGCGCAGGGTCAATCTTATGAAAGCCGAAGGAGTCACGTTCATAACGAACGCCGATGTCGGACGCAACGTGGATGCCAAGCAGCTTCTTTCCGAATACGATGCGGTCGCCCTGTGCTGCGGAGCGAAAAAAGCGCGTCCTCTGTCTGCCCAGGGAAGCGAAGCGCAGGGAATAATGTTCGCTGTGGACTGGCTCAAGAGCGTTACAAAAAGCCTTTTGGACTCAGACTTTTCGGACAAGAATTTCTTTGATCCAAAGGGAAAGCACGTGGTGATTCTTGGCGGAGGCGACACGGGAAACGACTGCACAGGCTCAAGCATAAGACTCGGGGCGGCAAGCGTAACCCAGCTTGAAATGATGCCCTGCCCTCCTACGGAACGTCAGCCAAACAATCCGTGGCCGCAGTGGCCCAAAGTCCTCAAGACAGACTACGGCGCACAGGAATCAATTGAAAAGTTCGGGCATGATCCGCGCGTCTACAAAACGACAATCAAGGAAGTCTATCAGAAAGACGGAAAAGTCTGCGGAATAAAAACAGTTCAGGTTGAATTCAAGAATGTGGACGGAAAACGTACTCTCTGCGAAATCGAAGGAAGCGAAAAAGAGCTTCCGGCCGACCTGATTCTGATTGCCGCGGGATTCCTCGGCTGCGAAGACTACACCGCAAACGCATTCGGTGTTCCCCTTTCCCCAAGGAACACGGTCGCAACTTCCGGCGCAGACTCATACTTCACGGGAACAGACAAAGTCTTTACCGCAGGCGACATGCACAGAGGCCAGTCGCTCGTTGTCTGGGCAATCGCAGAAGGAAGAGAATGCGCAAGGGAGATAGATGAATACCTGATGGGATATTCAAACCTATAACTCATAAAAAATACAGCCAGACTAGCCTAAGCTTTTGCCTTATGCCAGTTCTGGCTTTTTTCCCAAAATCTCCCTGTAAATCTCCAGGTCCTTGCTTGCGAACACGTTGAAAATCACCTTTTTTACGATTGCATTTTTGTTTTCGTCGAGCCAGCCTGTCACAGTTTTTACTGCAATTTGGGCGGCGAGTTTTTGGGGAAATCTGAAAACGCCTGTGGAAATGCAGCAGAACGCGACGCTTTCAAGTCCTTTTTGCGCGGCAAGGTTCAGACAGCTTGTGTAGCACGAGGCGAGCTGGATTTTATCGCGTTCGGTTACACTGGCGCGGATTATCGGACCGACCGTGTGCAGAACGTATTTTGAAGGCAGATTGAACGCCGGAGTGATTTTCGCGCTTCCAGTTTTTTCAGGTGAACCTTGTTTTTGCATAATCTCGTTGCATTCAAGTCTAAGCTGAACTCCTGAGAAAGTGTGGATGCAGTTGTCAATGCACGCGTGGAGCGGAGCAAAGCAGCCGAGCAGGGCGGAATTTGCGGCGTTCACGATTGCGTCCGCGTTCAGAGTTGTGATGTCGCCCTGCCACAAAAAAATCCGTTTGTCCGCCGGAACATTTTTCAGCGTCGCAACATCGGTGATTCCGCGCTCTTTGTTGCGTTCGGTTAAATATTCGTCCTGAATTTTCAAGAATTCATCGGAAACCGGCCTCGGCGGACGCACATTCATCAGCGAGCGGAGCAAATTTTTCTGCGCCTCTTCGTCATTTTGCGGAGGAAGCTCAATTTTTTTGTATTCGTCAGGCGAATCCGGCTCGTTCAGAAGAGCTTTTATAAGCCATTCGCGTCGTTCACTTTGTGTCATGCCTGCCTCCCTTACAAAATATATTCCAGCTGCCGCTCTTTTGTCTTCAGCCCCATTTTCTCGTAGAATTTTTCCGCCGAAGTGTTTCCTGCCCAAACGTTCAGAGTTACTTCGTAGCAGCCAAGCCGTTTCGCCTCGCTTTTGACGTGCTCAAAAAGTTTTTCGCCGATGTGCCGGCCGCGGGTGTTTTTGTCAACGCACAAATCGTCAATAAAAAGCGACTTGAACTGAACCATGTTGTTTGAAAAAGGCTGCTCTCGAAGCTGGCAAAAAGCGTACCCGACGCAAAAGTCATTCTCGTCCGCGGCGACATAAATCGGCTTCAGGTCGTCCTTGAGCATTTCCAAAAGCTCCTCATCCGTGTACTTTGTCGTTCCCGGAATAAAAATGTCCGGCCGAATCTCCGCATGAATCTCCAGAACCTGTCCCAACAAATCAATAATTTTCGGAATGTCCTTTTCGTTCGCTCTTCGTATTGTCATTTTTTGCTCCATTTTGAGTTTGTTCAGATTTTAAATTTCCGGATGGCTTTTTGTCCGTTTGCTTACGCAAACTACCAAAAATCGGGCTATCCGTGGTTCCGGATTTCGCCTACATTCCTCCGCTACGCTCAGCGTTGTTTTGTGGCGGTTGCGATTCTCGACGAAGTTTCCTCTCCAACGCTTTCGCAACCAGAACAAAACAATGAAGCCGAATGGCGCAACCCCGAAAAGCCCGGTTTTTGCGTAGCAAAAAGTCGCCCTAAAAATCAATTGGAAAAATACAAACGACTCTCAAATATAATTTTATAGATTATTATGAGAGCCGTTTATCCAATGTTACAAAGAATACAGATTTCCTGCCGTCATCTCAAGGTAGTTTTTTCCGGCGTAATCCGGGAACGCTTTTTCTGCGGCGCAGATAAATTCTGTGCGTGTCTTGCATTGTGCGGCAAGTCCGCGGAGCTTTTTCACGTAGGCAATTTTTTCTGTTACGGCATCCTGGTCCTCAACGTTAGCGTGGCTTGAAAGAATGTACTTGTAGCCGGCTTTTTGGTACGACTCAAGAATTTCAATCATTGCCGCGGCATGCGCGTCAGAACCGATAATCGAATGAACGTATTTTCCGGGCATATGGGTATAAATCGCGTTTGCGGCAGGAATTTCAACATCGAAGGAAGAGCCCCGGTCGTAAATCACAAAGTCGATTCCGGCGATTGTGTTTTTTCCTTCGCACAGAATGTTTTTGATTGAAGCGACAAAGTTTCCGCTGAAGGCAGGTCCGAACGCCTTCAAAAGTCCCTGTGTGATTCCAAATGCTGTTCCGCCGCTCACAGATTTTTTAGCGTTTTCGGTTCCCCACACGTTCATTTCCTTGATGTAGTCCGCGCCGGCCGGATGGTCGCTTATGATAATGTCGTTCATCGGCTTTTTGAGAGAAGCAATGTATTCTTTCCAGGCGTCAAGATTTTCCGTGAACGCCGGAAGCTCAATTCCCACAAGCGCGTTTCCGCCTTCAACAATAAAAGCCGCGTCGCAAAGAGCGTCCTTTGTGTCATAAGCGTGAAGCTTGATTTTTCCAAAGTCATAGACCGTTACAGTTCCTGTCGAAAGATTTTTTGTTGTGTTCATAATTCACCTCTGAAATTTTTTTTGCGTGCACGTTGTAACTTTTTCGGTTACAAGTAAAATATAATTCAGATTTGTTGTAATGTCAATAGTTACAACTAGAAAAAATAAAGAGGAATTTATGCTGAATTTACTTGTGCAAAATTGAGTTGATGAAAAATAACTGATAAATTTTTTTGTAATTGTTGTATTTTGAGTTCTTATCATTGTTTTGCAGGGCTATGCACAATAATGACAAACCAATTCTCTTATCTTTATGCAAGATACATACATCCATTCATTCTTCCTATGGAAAATTAAAAGTAAGTTTATCTCGCGAAAACAACCGCATAAAAAAATCTATTCTTTACGTGAATTTTCAGGATAAATAAAAATTTCAGAATTCCCTGTAGTTTTCTGTCAAATCTTCTTCAAGCCACAGGGAAATTTCTTCCGTCACTTTTGAAAGTTTTTGCTCCTTTTGTTTTCCTGTTATTGAACATTCCCAGACAACAGCGACTCTGTAGCAGTTGTCAAGATAGGCTGAAATTACTTTCTTGTCGCGCGCCATGTTCCTTTCAATTTTATTTTTCCAGAATTCAACATTTGTTTTTGGCAGCCTGAAAAGCCGGCAGTTCCTGTGTCCGTGCCAGAAGCATCCGTGTATAAAAATAACTGCGTTGTAATGCGGAAGAAAAATGTCCGGCGTTCCCAAATACCGCTTGTCGTTTTTTCTGAATCTGAATCCGGCTTTGTGGAGCGCGCTTCTTAAAAAGACTTCGGGCTTTGTATCCTTGCTGTGGATTTTTACCATGTTCAGGCTTCTTTGTTCTGCACTCAATGTGTCCATTTCTGTATACTAATTTTACCAAGATAAAAATGCAACCGATTTTAAATTTGAACATGCCATCTGAAATTACAACAGATTTTTGAGTTTTTCTAAGATAAAATATGAGAATGCTCAGCGTAATCAGTGTTGACGACCATGAAATGATAAGCCTTGGCCTTGGGCAGGTGTTTTCGGAAACTGAAGACATCCGGGGCTGTCATTTCTGCAAGACAAATTGTAATAATTGAAGTTACATCAAAAATCTGTTAAAGTTGGCGTATGAAAATAAGCAGCAAATTTACGGTGGCGGTTCACACGTTGTTGTGCATTTACCGTTTTAAAAAAGAATACAAGGTTACCTCGGATTTTATTGCCGGAAGCACGGGCGTGAATCCTGTGATTATAAGGCGGACGCTCATTTCGCTCAAGGCGGCGGGTCTTGTGAAGGTTGCGGCCGGAACTGGCGGAGCTGAGCTTGCGGTAAAGCCGGAGGATTTTACACTTTTTGACATTTACAAGGCTTCTGGCAGCATGGAAGAAAATATCTTTGGTTTTCACGAGCAGCCGAATCCCGCGTGCCCTGTCGGAAAAAATATCCACAACATACTAGACTCCCACCTTGCGGACGCGCAGAAAGCGTTTGAGCAAAAGCTTGCGACGGTAAAATTTTCCGACCTTGCGGCAGAACTTAAAATGGCGGAATCTGCAGAAAAATAATAAATTGGCGTTCCCACTGCGACTGCTTTGCAGACGCAGCGGTCGGGCTATTCACACTTCGCCGTCTTCGCGGCTCATCCCTTCACTTCGTTTCGGAACTGCTTCAACGCCGCCACTCCTATCCCTGCCATACGTTCGCTTCATCTGCTTCGCAGTTGTATACGCAAAACGCAACCGCATATATTCAACTTTTTTATTATATCGGAAATATCGACTTTTATCAGAAACGTCAGGATTTTTTGATATGAAAAACACGGATTTTATTTGTGCTTTTATTAGAGATTTTGTTTACCAAATTTGTGCTATGAAAAAAGGACTTAATTTATTTTGCTAAAAAATATCTGTAGGTTCTTAAAAAACAAAAAGGAAGCCGCAGCTCCCTTTTTTCAGTTTTTCTGTACACATTCCAAAGAATGTATAAGCATTTTGCGGAATCTTAAAGATTCCTTGTTAGCAGAATGACCAGAAAAATTAATCAGTAAAATAATAATATGTCAAATTAGATTTATTTGTCAAATGTTTTTCTAAAATAATTGCCTCCATATTAATAAGCCGTGATATAATTTTAGCTGGAGATTATAATGAAATATCGTTTAGGGCTTGATTTAGGAACAAATTCGATTGGCTGGGCTATTTATTCGCTTGATGAAGATAACGAGCCTGAAAAACTTGAAGACCTCGGAGCAAGAATATTTTCAGATGGACGGAATCCAAAGTCAAAAGAGCCGCTTGCTGTTGAAAGAAGGACTGCACGCGGACAACGCAGGATAATTTATAGAAGAAAACTCCGCAGAAGAGAAACTTTCCAGCTTTTACAAAAACAAGGTCTTCTTCCTCTTAAAAAAGATGAAGCCCAATCGCTAAAACTTATGAATCCTTACGAGCTTCGCATAAAAGCTCTTGATGAAAAACTGGAGCCGTTTGAGCTTGGACGTGTCCTTTTTAATCTTTCTGTGCGACGTGGATTTAAAAGCAACCGAAAAGATGGTTCTCAGGAAGAAACAAAAGAAAATTCAAAATCTGAAAAATTGACGCAGGCAGATAAATGCTCAAATCTTTCGGATGCAATAAAAAAATCAGGCTATAGAACTCTTGGAGAATTTCTTTGGAAAAACAAGGAATCTAATGGCGGAACTCGCTTTGCTCCAAACAGAATGGATTATTATCCTGTACGACAGCTTTATATAGAAGAATTTAGTTTTATACGTCAGAAACAAGAGCCGTTTTATCCTGATGTCGATTGGAATTCAATCTACAATAAAATTTTCTTTCAACGCCCGCTGAAGGTTCAGGAACACGGAAAGTGCCAGTATATGCCGGAAAAAGAAAGAACATTTAAGGCTATGCCGTGTGCGCAAAAAATCCGCATTTTACAGGACGTTTTTAACCTGACTTTTATTGCAGGGGGAAAATCAAAAAAACTTCTTCCCGAATGGCAGGACGAAATTATAAAGTTTCTTGATTCAAAAGAAAAAGTGACTTTTAAGGATATCCGCAAAAAACTTGATTTTGATGAGAATATCACTTTCAATCTTGAGTCAGAAACACGCGACTTTTTACAGGGAAATTCAACCGCTGTAAAACTACGCAGCAAAAATCGCTTTGGCGAAATTTGGGATTCTTTAAGTCTTGAAGAGCAGGATGATATTGTTGAATGTCTGATAACTGCGCAGGAAGATTCTGATGTTCAGAAAATGCTTGAGAAATACGATTTGACTTCTGAGCAAAAGAATTTTATCACAAAACTTGTTCTTCCAAGCGGCACAACAAGTTTCTGCCGTGAATTTTCTGAAAATGTTGTGAATAAAATTGAAGAAAATTCAAAAATATTTGCAGATTCAGCTGAACGTACAGAACGCTGTCAAATTCACAATGTAATAAAAGAACTTGGTTATAATTATGCGAGTCAGACAGTTGAAAAATGCGAAGAGCTTCCTTATTACGGAAAAGTTCTTTCAGGTTCAACAATGGGAGCGAAGGCAAATCCTAAAAACGATGAGGAACGTTTTGGAAAAATAAGCAATCCGACTGTTCATATTTCGCTTAACCAGACCCGCGTTGTTGTAAACGCTCTTATTAAAGAATACGGAAAACCAACGCAGGTTGTAATAGAAGTAAGCCGGGATCTAAAAGCCAGTCGAGAAGCTAAAAATAAAATGCAGCAGAAAATTGCGGCAAACCAAAGGCAGAACGAGATTCTTAACAAGAAAATAAAGGACGCGAATTCTTCTATTCTATTTCCAAACCGAACTGACCGTCTAAAATACAAGCTCTGGGAAGAACTTGATCCGGAAAACGCGCTAAACAGAAGATGCGTTTATTGCGGAAAACTAATTTCGGGCGCAGATATTTTCAATGACAACACCGTTCAGATTGAGCATATTCTTCCTTTCGGACGCACTTTGTGGGATTCTGAACACAACAAGACTATTGCCCATACAAAATGCAACGCATTCAAAGGCGAAAATACACCTTACGAGGCTTTCTTTAAAAATCCAAAAGGCTACAACTGGAATGAAATTCTTGAAAGAGCTTCGCATTTAAAAGATCCTCAGAAAAGGCGGCTTTTTTCAGAAAATGCGATGGAAACTTTTGAAAAGGAAAACGGATTTATTTCGCGCCAGCTTACGGACAACGCTTATCTTTCAAAAATGGCTTTGAAATATTTGAAGTGCGTTGTTGAAAAAGATTCCAATGTCTGGGCTGTTGGCGGCGGAATGACAAAACTTTTGCGCGATAAATGGGAAATAGATTCAATCTTGAAAAGAAAAATCGGAGAAAATGAAATTTTTCATTTTGAACTGAAAGATGAGCAGATTGGAACTTACAAAAAGAACCGGTATGACCATCGCCATCATGCTCTTGATGCAAGCGTAATCGCATTGATTGACCGCTCAATGGTTCAGCAAATTTCGCGTCTTAATCAGATTGGAAAGAAAAACAGAATTGAAGTTCCGCAGATGCCTGTTATAAGAACAGACCTAATAGAAAAGACAAAAAATATTGTCGTAAGTTTTAAGCCTGACCACGGCGCACAAGGCAAGCTTTCTAAAGAAACTCTGCTTGGAAAAATAAAAATGGCAGAGCAGGTTGTAATCTCAAAGATTCGGGAAGAAGATATTGCTTTCATAAAGAATGAGAAAGTCCGTTCAGAGTTTGAAAAAAAACTTGCAGAACTTAAGGACATTAAAAAAGTTCAAAAGGAGCTTAAGGAACTTTATCCTGTTGTTTGGGTTTTTAAGGAATATTACGTTTGCAAGGAAAATATTCTAGGGCTAAAAGAAAAGGATTTTGATTCGATAATCGATAAGAAAATCCAAAAAGAGCTTCGCGAATTTACGGAAGCCCACAAATCTGAAAAAATAGAAGATGTAATTCAGAAGTTCAGCGAGCAAACAAAAATCAAAAAAGTCCGCTGCATAAACCGTGTTCAAACTCCGATTGAAATTAAAAATAAAGACGGCACAATGCGTTATCTTTGTCCTGAAGATTATTTTGCCGCTGTTGTCTGGCAGATTCCTCCAAAAAATAAAGATTCGAAGCCTGCGTACAAGGCAACGTTTGTTCGCCGTGACCAAGTTGATTTAGACGGAAATCCGAGAATTATGACTAAGCCTCATCCTGCCGCAAAGAAGATATGTATTCTGCATAAAAATGATTATCTTGAATTTGTGGACAAGGGAAACTGGTACAAGTGCAGAATTGCGGGATATTCAGCTACAAGCAATAAGTTTGATATTCGTCCGATTTATGCAGTTTCAAGTTGTGCGGATTGGATTATTGCTACAAATAAGGCTGTTCTTGAACATTATTGGAATTCTCAAAAAGGTCAAAATTTTATTTCTATTAGTGTACTTTTTGGAGAAAAATCAGCTCGGCCGATTACTGTAAATCCTATAGGCCGCGTATTTAGAAAAAAATAATATTGAGAACTTTGTTCAGTGTACCGATAAATAAAGTATGCTGAACAGAATACTAGAGATTTGTGAAGAAAATCGCTATGTTTCTCTGAACCGTGGGTTTGTGGTTATCCAGCATGGAACTGAGATTTTAGGTCAGGTTCCACTGGATGATGTTTCTGTTCTTTTGCTTTCTGCGCAGGGAATTACGCTCAGTAAAAATATTCTAAATGCTCTTGCTGAACGAGGCTGCGTAACTGTCTTGTGCGGAAAGAATTTTATTCCGCAAAGCATGGTTTTGCCTGTCGCAAACCATTGTCTTTTTACAAAAATCATAAAAAATCAGATAAATGCTTCCGAGCCGCTAAAGAAAAGAGTTTGGCAGCAAGTTGTAATCCGAAAAATAGAAAATCAGGCGAAAGTTTTAAAATTATACGAAAAAGACTATTCTCTTGTTGAAAAGATTTCAAAACTTGTAAAGTCTGGCGACAGCGACAATCGGGAAGCTTATGCCGCAAAAATTTATTGGACAACGTTGTTTGGGGAAAAATTTAGACGCGACCGCAATGAAGATGGAATAAATTCTTTTTTGAATTATGGATACGCGGTAATGCGAGCCGCAATGGCAAGAGCTGTCTGTTCTTCGGGTCTTATTCCGGCTCTTGGAGTGAACCATAGCAACAATTTGAATCAGTTTTGTCTTGCCGATGATTTTTTTGAAATCTATCGTCCGCTTGTTGATTCTGTTGTTTATAAAATGTGTTTGGAGGGAGAAGAAGAACTTACACCAAAAAACAAAAAGCGGCTCACGGATTCTTTGTGGCTAAAAGTCCGTACTACAGAAGGCTGTGCTCCGGCGTTTCAGAGCATGCAGTATATGACGGCTTCTTATGTCCATGCATTGGAAGATAAAAATCCTGCCATTGAGCTTCCGATTTGGGAGCAAGGTGAAAAAGATGAGTAATCTTGAATTGAACAGGTACGAGCTTATGTGGATGATGGTCTTGTTTGATTTACCGGTAATCGAAAAGAAAGAGCGCAAAGCTGCGACAGATTTTAGAAATTTTTTATTGGATAATGGATTTTCTATGGTTCAATATTCGATTTATACAAAACTTTTTTCTGGAAAAGATGCCTGCGAAAAATACTACAAGCTGATTGTAAACAACTTGCCTCCGGATGGAAAGGTTGATATTGTTACAATAACAGACAGGCAGTATTCGAATATAATCAGCTATTCATCTGGAGATAAAATTGAAAAAAAAGCGCCCGAGCAACTTATGTTATTTTGATTTTTTCTCAAAAAAAATACATCCAATGCATTCTATTTCTTTGTCTCGAAATGAATTACATTGGATGTATTATAACTGATTAATTTTTCCGGTCAATCTGCAACTTGATTTGTTGCCTGAGTTGCGCAATGAAGATTATAACTGATTAATTTTTCCGGTCAATCTGCAACATAGGAGCAGAAAATGGATTTTGTTTCACCATTATAACTGATTAATTTTTCCGGTCAATCTGCAACATCGTTTTCAGCCTTTTCATCCTCAAGTCTATTATAACTGATTAATTTTTCCGGTCAATCTGCAACCCTTTAACCTACAACATGATAAAAGAAAGAATTATAACTGATTAATTTTTCCGGTCAATCTGCAACGAGCCATTCTCAGATGTGTTACCAGTCCATATTATAACTGATTAATTTTTCCGGTCAATCTGCAACCATTCCTGTAGACAGCAACATTTCAAAAATATTATAACTGATTAATTTTTCCGGTCAATCTGCAACTGCTTTGACTGCCACGTTGTACGAGCTTGCATTATAACTGATTAATTTTTCCGGTCAATCTGCAACAATTATGTTTGGGAAAGGCTGGATGAAATTATTATAACTGATTAATTTTTCCGGTCAATCTGCAACTTGTCGCTGTTCGCAAAATATTTTGAGTCCACTCCATTAGACACTACAAAAATCTGAATAAAGTGAAACAGCCCCTGATATGAATGTTTTCTATACCGCATAATCTGATTTACGGCTTCCTTTAGATCCACGCCACGCCGCTTTAGCTCAATCTGCACTAGCGGAAGACCGTTTACAAGAAGAGTAACGTCATAGCGGTTTGTGTAAAGACCTGTAACTGTAACTTGATGCGTAACCTGATAAATGTTTTCTGTAAAGTCGTTGCTCAGAAGCTTGAAGTATGGCTTTGTGCCGTCATCGCGCTCAATCTGGAATTTATCACGCAGAATTTTCGCGCTCTCAAATACGCTTTTTCCGTTTACATAATTCAGAATGCGTTCCCATTCCTTTTCGCTTAAAGGCTTTCCAGCAAGTTTGTCCTTGTTGAAGATCCCAAACTGCATCCTGAAATTGTTTATAAGCGCATTGTAGTCCGCCAGTACCGTATGCGTATAGTTCTGTTTTTCAAGCTGATTAACCAGCTGCTCTTCCAGCTGTGCTTCACTCTGATATGCCATAATACACAATTATAACATATTTTTGCTATTTTGCTGACTGGTTTCTTCTATAAAGTAATGTGGAAAACTGGTGTGAATTTTCTTCCGCTTCCAATCCTGCCTCCATTCCGCTTCCAGCCGGAACTCCTTTCCTGCTAGAGCAAAAAGCATCTTCCTGTTCTAAGCGGAACGTCTTTCCTGTAAAAGCCGGAATCTTTTAAGCAATAAGCTGTTCTTTGAATTTTATCAATTCTTAAAATATATGTAAATTTTGACAATTTTATACTTGACAATGACAAGTTTGTAATCTATATTGTTTTTAGGAGGTTAATGCTAAAAACGAATAGAAAGTGCCGCAAAATAAAATGGCGATTGCGGCGGATGTGCCGTAAGGCAAGAATTGAATTAGGAATTGAATTAATATGGAAAGCATGGCTGTTAAAGACAGAATCGGTAAACTGCTTTCGGAAACAGGAATGAGCCAGAAGGCTCTTGCCGATGCAACTAACTTGAGTGAGGGGGCGGTTTCCCACTACCTTAAAGGGGATAGGGTTCCGAAGGGTGCAATCCTTCTGAACATAGCAAATGCGCTGGGTACGACGGTCGATTATCTTACTGGAAAAAGCGACGATGCCCATAAGTTCTCATCAGAACAGGAAATTGAACAGGCATTCGAGCTTATCGCGCGCAATGCCAAGACCCTTACTGATGAGGAGCGCAAAAAGTTCGCGAAAATTCTTTTTTCGTAAGATGAGGTATGAATGGAAAGAGCGGTTCAGCTTTTGGGAAGTGAATATGATGAGATAGAAGAAGAGGCGAATTGTCTTTTTGAGGATTTGGGAATAAAAAAATATCCGGCGGACTGCTTTGAGGTGGCGCGGTTGCTTGGAATTGAGCTTGTAAAATATTCAGATTCCTCAGATGAGGACAGAAAATTTATGACCTCAAAGTATGAGGAGGGGTTTTCCACGATGACGGCAAAGTCAAGGTACGCAATTTACTACAATGACTTGCTTCCGCCTTACACCGTCCGCTTTACAATCTGGTATGAGATTGCCCATATACAGCTCGGGCACTTGTACGAGAATCAGGGAAAGTCGGCGGCCAGGATGAAAGCGGAATGCAACCGTTTTGCAACTTATGCTCAGGCTGCAATGCCGTTCGTGATAAAGCTTTCACCGTGCTGTCCGGATGAGCTTATGCAGGAATTCGGGCTTGGCTGGACTTGCGCAAACTATGTCTTTGACAGTTATATGCGCATAAGGCAGTACCCGAATATTGTGAGAAGAATTCTTTCAAACAGGATTCTTGATTTATTCAGTCCAGAACAAGTGCTGGAGGAGGCTGTATGAAAAATGAAGCAAAAAATTAAGCCCTTAGGATTTGCCGTAAACATTTGCGGTGCGTAAGGCATTTCTTAAGGGCTTTAAAAAGACACTCCAGACGGAGAATCTTCAAATCTGATTTTAGAAGTATACTCCTGTCTTTCGTGTCTGGTCAACAGAAAATCTTGCGAAAAGCGGAAATTCTGTTCAGTGTGGAAAAGGAAACTCACCTTTTTATAACAGACAGTCCAAAAACGGACAAGGAACTTACTTATGAGTACAACTACAAACATTAACTATTCGGACACAGATGGAAGCGGAAATCTCACTCTGTACAAAAATTACTTTGACAATGGCGGAAAATATTACGCACGTTTTGACCGGCGCAATGTTACGATTGACAATCTTATAGCGCGCACGCAGAAAAAAGACATCGGCGTGAACGCCATAACCGCAAAGCACATTATTTCACTAATAAAAGCGGAAATAATAGAAGCATTGCAGCGCGGCGAAAGCGTGAACCTCATGGACTTAGGAACTTTCTATATTGCGGCAAGCGGCACAAGCGGAAATACCGCCGAAACCGCAGAAATAAAAAAATTGCTTGTAAAGTTCACTTCGTCAAAGGAAACGAACGAGGCGGTTTCAAAGCTGGGGATAAACAGAATCGTGATTGCGGATTCAAGCCCCTCAATTGATTCTGTTACTGACCTTTTTACAGGGCTTAATGACGGAACTCTTACATCTAAAAAAGCCGCAAGACTTGACGGCGGCAGACTGAAAATTTCTGGCAGTGATGGCAGAATTTTCTTTGCCGAATGTGACACAGACGGGATTTATTCCGAAGATGAAAGCTTGTGGCACAAGGTGAACCCGGAGTCCATAATGCGAAACCTTTCAAAGACGCTCGAATTCTTCCTGCCAGAAAGCCTTGAAATCGGCAAAAGCTACAGGATTATCCTGCGCACAAACAGCCGAAAAGGAAACGAAGACAAAAAGACCTTTGTTTCCGCAGTGTCTGACATTGTCACTGTAAAATAAAAGCGGTGATTTTGTAATTAACTCTACTATGCTTGGAAAACCACATAGTGGAGTTAATCGTTGTTAATATTATATTTCTATTTCCACTTGAACGTTGCAAGCCCGATTATGTAGATTGCGATTATGCAAAGCGGAACAAAGTATGCGAAGACTGGCTTCATCCAGTTTTTGACTTTGAGCCCTTCGCCCTCGTTTGCTTCCTGCACGAGTTTTTCCCAGCCTAAGCCGAATTTGCTGCTGCAGCTGAAAACCGCGAAAATCAGCGCGCCGAGCGGAAGAAGGTTGTTGCTTACGATAAAATCCCAGAAATCAAGCCATGCCGAGCCTTCGCCGAACGGGTGAAAATGGAGCACGCTGTAGCCTAGAGCGGTTGTGAGCGCGATTAAGAAAATGCCGGCTCCGCAGATTACGCAGCCTTTTTTGCGTGACCAGCCTGTCATCTCGCGCACGCAGGCAAGAATATTTTCGCATACCGCAAGTTCCGTTGAGAACGCCGCGAATACCATAAAAAGAAAGAAAAGACTTCCCCATACTCTGCCGCCTCCCATGTTGTTGAAGACGGTTGTCATTGTGTTGAAAAGAAGAGACGGACCTGCGTCAACTGCGATTCCAAACGACGCGCATGCCGGAAAGATTATCAAGCCTGCTGTAACCGCAACGAAAGTGTCAAGAATAATGACTTTTACGGATTCTCCCATAAGGCTTCTGTCTTTTCCGATGTAGCTTCCAAAAATTGACATTGAGCCTATTCCAAGAGAAAGCGTAAAAAACGCCTGGTTCATAGCACCAACGACAACCGGAACTGTGAGCTTCTTAAAGTCGGGAACAAGATAGAACGAAAGTCCTTTTGCGCCGCCCGGAAGAGAAATGCTCCGCACAGCAAGCACTGTCATCAAGACCAAAAGAAGAACCATCATGTATTTTGTGATTCGCTCAAGCCCGCTTTGAAGATTGCGGGTGAGAATCAAAAAGCAAAGTGCAACGGCGATAAAAAGGTACATTACATTTATACGCGGACTTGAAATCATCTTGCCAAAGCTAAGCTCTCCTGACTTTCCGGCTACAAACGAGACAAAATAATAAATCAGCCAGCCTGTAACAACCGTGTAGAACGCCATCAAGAAAATGTTACCAAGCAGGCAGACGTAGCCGTGAATGTGCCATTTTGAGCCTGGCTTTTCAAGCTCCTGGTACATTCTTACCGGGCTTGCCTGAGAAGCTCTTCCAAGCGCGAATTCCATTGTCAAAGCCGGAAGCCCCAGCACAACAAGAAAAGCAAGATAAACAAGAACAAACGCGCCGCCTCCGTTCTGACCGACCATCCACGGAAATTTCCAGACGTTTCCGCACCCAATAGCGCAACCTGCGCTCAGCAGAATAAATCCAAGCCTGCTGCTCAATCTTTCTCTAGCCATAAAAATATTTTAGCAGAATTTCAGGGCGGTGTGTAAAAAATCGCAATAAAATGCAAACAATTTAAGGAACAAAAACTATTTTTCTTGAATCGTCCTGAACAAATTCCAAAGAGCCTTTTAAATCCGCAGAAGCAAAAACCGAACCATATTTGCAGACAAAAACAAATGAAATGTCCGATCCGAATTCTTTTTTGAATTTATCAAGAAGCTTAAAAGATTTTTCCACGCCAAGAACAAAGGTCGCAGTTGAAAGCGCATCCGCCGCAATGCTCGATGGGGAAATTACAGTCGCAGAAACAATTCCAGAATCCGCAGGAAATCCGGTCGCAGGATCAAAAATGTGATGGTATCTTTTTCCGTTGGATTCAAAATAACGCTCGTAGCTTCCGCTTGTAACAACTGAATTTTCATTTATGCAAAGGCGCAGAAGAGGAGCAGACGATGGAGATTCTGGATTTTTTATTCCAACAGTCCATTTGCTTCCATCAGATTTTTTTCCATAAACATAAATGTTTCCGCCTAAGTCCACAACAGCTTTTTTAACACCGTGCATTTTTAAAATCTTGCAGACTTCATCCGCGGCAAAACCTTTTACAATTCCGCCAAGATTTATTTTCATTCCAGCTTTCCGCAAAAAAACTGAATCTCTGGAAAGTCCAACACACCCAAAATCAACAAGTTCAAGAGCGTTATTTATTTGAGCTTGCGAAGGAATTTTTTGGTGATCTGTGTTTATGCCCCACAAGTCAACAAGCGGACCTGCAGCAGGAGTAAACGCGCCGTCAGAAATCCAGGCAGTTTTCAAAGCAAAGTCCAGAACATTCAAAACTTCTTCATTCGTCTCTACTGCGGAAATTCCTGCCATTGAATTTATCCGTGAAATTTCTGAATCTTGCAAAGTTACGCTGAATTCTTTTTCAATCTGCGAAAGACGTTCAAAAATTTCATCGTAAAGTTTTTTTGTTCCGTCTTCAAAAGCGTTGACCGTGCAAAGCGTGTCCATTGCAGTTTGCGTTCTTGGCTCAATTTTTCCAGAACATGAAGCGAATAAAAAAACAAAAACAAGACAAAGCCGCGAAACAAATTTCATAAATCATCTTCAACAAGCAAGGAGTTTTTTTGATACTTTGGAAGAAACTTTTTAATTCCGCCAGTTTCAAAACTTACAGTAACAACGTACTCGCCTTCATCGCTGTAGCTGCTTCTTATAATCTGTCCGTGTCCATAATCATCATGGAAAACACAAGCCCCCATGCAGTATTTTTTTTCAAGCGGACTTTTTTCTGTGCGGCTGGCTGAAAATGAATCTGGCTTTTGTCCAAGTATTCGGATTTCGTTTCCAAGCTCAGCAAGAAACGGACTTGGAATCATAAAATTTGTTCTTCCAAAAAGCCGGCGGACTCCGCATGAAGTAAAATAAAGCTCATCTTTTGCCCGCGTAATTCCAACATAAAAAAGCCGGCGTTCTTCTTCAAGTTCTGATTCTGTTTTTCCTTCGCGCGGAAAAATTCCAGATTCCATTCCAGTTATTATCACGCGCTTGAACTCAAGTCCCTTTGTGTTATGAAGTGTAATCAAAGTAACTTTGTCTTTTTGATTTTCTTCTTCGGATTCAGTTTTTAAAGTGCGGTCAAGATTTATGTGGTCCAAAAAATCTAAAAGTCCTTGCTTTGTGCACGGATACAAAACTGCGCTGTTTACAAGTTCCTGAAGATTTTCAATTTTTTGCGTGCCGATTTCTTCATCCTGGTCCTTGTGAAATTCTTCAAGCCCGCTTTCTTTTACAACTTTTTCAACAAACTCTGAAAGTTTTTTTTCGTCTGCGAAAACAATATTATTTTCGTTTATCGCCTGACCTGCAAGCAACGCCGCTTCTGAAGTTACAGGAACATTCGGCAATTCATCGGAAAATTTTTCAACAAGCGATTTAAAAAAATCAAATCCTTCTTTTGCTTTTTTTGAAAGCTTCAAGGATTCCGCACCATTCAAAATTGAATTACCATCGGAAGCTTCGATTATTTTATCTTGCGTCGTATTTCCAATTCTTCGCACGGGTTTGTTTACAATCCGCCTAAAAGAAATTTCGTCGCGCTGATTCACAATAAATGAAAGCCATGAAATAATATCTTTTACTTCTTCACGTTCATAGAATTTCAAAGAGCCTACGACTTCATAAGGAATTTTTTTATGCAGGAATTCTGTTTCAAAACCCAGCGACTGCGCATTTGTTCTGTAAAGAATTGCCCAATCGCTGTAAGGAATTCCATGCTCGTAAGCCTGCTCAATAAGACTGTAGCAAAATTCAGTTTCGTCATCTTGCGACGGAAGAAAAACCAATGCCGGCTTTTTTCCTTTTCCGCGCGCAGACACAAGTTCCTTTCCAAGACGGCCGGAATTATTTTTTACAACATTTCCAGCACAATTTAAAATTTCAGAAGTAGAACGGTAATTTGTTTCAAGGCGGATAATTTTTGTTCCCGGAAATTCATCTTTAAAATTCAATATGTTTTGAATTTCAGCTCCACGGAATTTATAAATGCTCTGATCATCATCGCCAACAACGCAGACATAAGTTCCAGAATTTTCATTGACGCCGGAAAGTTCCTGCAAAAGCTTAAACTGCGCAACGTTCGAATCCTGGTATTCATCAACCAAAATAACTTTGTAGCGCGCATGAAAACTTTTTCTAATCAAATCGTTTTCTTTTAAAATCAAATACGGAAGCAAAATCAAATCGCCAAAATCTAAGCATTTGTTTTTTTTAAGACGTTGCTGATATTTTTCATAGACTTCTGGAAAAATCGGCTCGTCGCAAATCCGGCTCAATTCCAAATCTCCGGGAAGAAGGCAATAATCTTTTGCCAGCGCAATTTTTTTTGCATAATGCGACGCATCTTTTTTTGTAAGTGAAGGAATTGCATTTGAAATCAGTTTTTCCATGTTATCTTCGTCATAAATTATAAAATTATTGTTAACTTCTAATCCAAATTCTTTTGCATAAAGACGAAGAAACCACGTTCCAAATGAGTGAAATGTTCTTATATGGGATTTTTGCGCGCGTGGTTCAAGATTTATTGCACGCTCTTTCATTTCTTCCGCGGCTTTTTTAGTAAATGTAACAGCAAGAATCGAGGCCGGATTTATTCCAAGCTCCGAAATCATATACGCAATTTTCGTTGTGATTACGCGGGTTTTTCCAGAGCCTGCACCAGCCAAAATTAAAAGCGGACTTCCCTCATGCTCAACTGCTTCCCGCTGCTCTTTATTTAAAACTGAAAGATAATCTTCCGCGTTCATTCAAGAAATTCTCCGTCAACATCGACATCGGATGCGGCAAGAGCCTTTGCCTTTACAACAGCTCCCGGAATTATTTTTTTCACAGCTTTTTCATTATCAAGGTCATAGCGCACAACAAAGGCTCCGTCAACTTCCGGTGCATCAAACCATGCACGACCGATTGCTAGACCTTCATCAGTGCCGTCTTTATTTTCAATTATTTCTTCAATAAGGACATCGTAAATTTTTCCGCAGCGCATTTTTAAACTTTCAGAAGTTATTTCATGCTGCATTTCTTCCAGCCTAAAAGCTCTAGTCTTTGCTTTTTTTAAAGAAACTTGAGACTTCATTTTATAAGCGGCAGTGTCTTCTTCTCTGCTGTACGGAAAACATCCAGACCAATCGCTTTTTATTGATTTTAAAAATTCTTCTGTGCGCAAAGCATTTTCGTCTGTTTCCCCAGGGAAGCCTGTAAGAAAAGTTGTGCGTATACAGCTTTCAGGAAAATAAGAACGGATTGTTTTTATAAGCGAAGTATAATTTTCAAAACTACCCTTGCGGTTCATGGCACGGATTATCTTCTCGTCGCCAGACTGAAACGGAATATCAAAATAAGGAAGAAATCTTGAATCGTTTTTCATAACTTCAAGAATGTCTTTGTTAAAATGGTCAGGGTGAATGTACAAAAGCCGGATCCAAAATTTTCCTTCAAGTGCAGAAATTTTTTTTATCAAACGGCACAAAGGAGAGTCTCCATTTTTCTCATAAAAATTTTCTTCCGCATAAACAGGATTTTTTAAATTCTTATAAATTATTTCATGCCAGTTTTTTTCAGAAGAAAACTCTTTGTCTTCTTCGCCACAACCATAAGCCGCCAAATCCTGCCCAATCAAATTGACTTCAAAAATTCCGCGAGCCAAAAGAGATTTTATTTCTGAAACAATTTCATCTGAATTTCTTGAACGAAGTTTTCCACGTATAACGGGAATTGCGCAGAATGAGCATTTGTTATCACAGCCTTCTGTAATTTTTACAAACGCGCTTCCTTTAAAAGACAAAAGTGAATTCCGCTCGCCACAGCAAACTCCTTTTTGTTCAGCTTTTAAAACCGGACGCTTTTCTTTAAACAAATCTTTTACAGCTGAATCAATCAACTCTAAATTTCCGTTTCCAACAATTCCGTCAGCTTCAGGCAAATCTTTTTTAAAGACATCCGCATAACGCTCGGCAAGACAGCCCGCCAAAAGAATTTTCGCATTAGGAAATGCAGAGCGCGCTCCAATAAGGGAATCCAGACTTTCCTTTTTTGCGCTCTCAATAAATCCACAGGAATTTACAATAATCAAGTCGGCTTTTTCAGGCTCAAAAACTTGCTCAAATCCAAGTCTTAAAAGCCTGCTCATTATAAGCTCGCCGTCAACCTGATTTTTTGCACAGCCATGCTGGTCAAGAAAAAATTTTTTACTAGTCAAGTTCAAGCACCACTAAACGATATTTTCCGTCACTGTCACGAACCCATTTTATGTCTTCCGCCTGAACTTCACCTGCACGCCCAACTTCAAGATCATAAGAAGAAAGTCCTGCGATAACATGAATTTTCAAAGCGTTAATGTTGCTCATCCAAAGCCGAGTTCCGTTGTTTGAAGTAATTGTAACAAGCTCGCCGCTTTTGTAATAGCCTTCAACATAATCCTGACGGTCGCTTTTGTACCTGAAAAGACAAGAACCACGGAATGTAACATTTATTGTAAACGGATAAGCGCGAGTGTCTTCGTGGATTACTGTTCTGTTCGCATTGTTTTTTACAGCCGAAGCCGCAGGAATTTCTGAAAGTTCTGTACCGGATTTTCCATCTGAAATCGCGACAAAAGAATTTTCAATGGGTTTTTCAAGAATTCTGACTTCCGCGCCGTTAGCCTCATTGTCATTTGAAACATCGCTCAAATAAATAATCAAATCCGCAAATCCGTCGCCGTCAATGTCTATATCACGTTCCTCGCTAAGCTCCACAATCTGATTTCCAGAAGGCGTAAGAATTAAAAAATTTCCCAAAGTTCCGCCAACTGTCAAGACAATATTTCCCTTGCCTTGTTTTGCAGGAACAAGAATTTGATCTCCTTTATAAAGTCTCTTTGTTTCGGGCTTGCCAGTAAACTGATACTGATGGATTTTTTCTTTTTCAACTTGCTCTCTTGCCTTAAGCTCTTTTTTCTGCGGAATTTTCAGCACGCTGAAATAAATGTAAATTCCAAGCATCGCCAAAACTAAAACAACAGATGCGACAATTACAGGAACAAGAAAAACCGGCTTCTGATTTTTTAAAAGTTCAACTGGAACTGGAGATTCCTGAATTTTTTTTGCATGATAAAGCCGCAAAATCTCATCTTTGTCCAGCCCAAGAAATTCACAATAATTTGAAAGAAATCCTATAAAATAAGATTCTCCAGGAAAATCTTCAACGCACTCGTTTTCCAGTGAATCTATATAATTTTTTGTAATCGCAGTTGCACGCTCAATCGCTTCCATGGAAACTTTTTTTTCTTCACGGGCATTGCGCAAAATTTCTCCGTAGCTTTCCATTTATTACTCCGAAAGAAGGAAGTTGTTGTAGTTGTTTGCAGATGACGGCGGATCATAAATAAAACGCTGATCGCTTATATTCACATTCAAGTTGTAATTATGAAAATCAAAAATGTAATCCACATCCTGAGAAGAAACCGCAGCAACACGGCGGATTAATTTTGTCGAAGGATCTACTGAAAGTTTTATTGTGCGGAACGCTTCTGCCGCGGATCTTCTTGAAAGCAAAAGATTCACAACCATTTCATCGCTGTTTTCATCCAAAGGAACTGCGCTTTGCCCAGATTCGTAGGCAACTGTGTAATAACGGCGCAAAAGAGAAAGTCCCTGGGATGTAGCCGCATTTGGACCAGAAGCGGTAACGTTCTGCTCAAGGATTGCAGAAGTCGGGCTTGGCAAATAAATTGTAAGGTCATCACCGTTAAAGACAACAACCTGTTCCGCCGGATCTGAAAAATCTATTCTAAGCATTTCCGGACGCTTAAAGCTGATTTTTCCTTTCATTTCACTTTTGCCGATTGTTATGTCGATGTCGGCTTCATAGTCTTTTATTTCCGCATAACGGTCGCTGACAGATTTAAAGAAATCGCTCGCCGTTGTAATTTCCTGTGAAAAAACCGCCGTGCAAAAAACGCACACAAAAACTGCGGCACACAAAAACTTTTTCATTTAAAGTACTCCAAACTGATATATTGTAGAAAAATAATCTTTTATCGTCAACAGGCATATCAGGGCAAACGTATTATAAATGTATTCAGCATAAAACTGGCTCCCAGGCACGGTTTCGTGGTTCAAAATCGCGCAATAATGCGCTACACGCTGACTGTTGCAAAGTGACTATAGAATTGCCCGCTCACGCGGTCGCAACAATCAGAGTGTTTTTGCCCCAGGAACCGTTCCTTCGCGCAAACTTTACTTAAATTATTTATAATGCGTTTGCCCTGACAGGCATATTTAAACCGCGAAAAATGTCAAAAGTGATTTTTATTCAGAAAAAAGTTTGGGGAATTTTATTTGATTATTTCTTTTATTTCTTCAAGAACTGAAAGCGCGTTTATTCCAGTCTGAAGTGTCGAGCGCAAGTTTGCTTTTCCATCTAAAAAGTCAACCGCATTTTGAATCATATTTGAAAAGTAAAAAGTTTTTTTTGGCAGGCTTTCGGAACGGTCATTTAAAAGTGAATAGAATCCGCTGTAGAGAGAAGATTTTTCCCGGTGATACAATTTTAAATATCCGTTTCCAATGCAAACCCGGCCTTCTGTTCCCGTAATGGAAATTTCAAATCCAAAGAAACGAGAGCGTCCGCTAATTCCAATTGTAACATCTGGACATTTTGAAGTTGAATAATGCGCGCTGAACTGCCGGATGTTTTTTTCTTCATCACGGAAAACGCCAGTTACAATAGGAAATCTAAGAAGCGAATTTACAGTTTTGATTTTTTTTTCGCAAGTGTTTAAATCCGAAGCACGGCTAAGAAGTCCGCCTTTTTTTTCAGAAGGATTTTCCAAGGATATTTTTTTCAGCGTTGAAGGCAAATCGTCCTCAAGGAAAAACAGAACTGCGTCAACCAAATGTGTTCCATCGTGGATAAGGCTGTAGGCTCCAGTTTTTTCTTCCGCTGGATTATAAACACAAAGACTTGAGCAAAGTTCCGCGCGAATGCTTTGAATAGCCCCGATTTTTTTCATGTAGCTTTTTGCCAACTTGAAATCTTCCGCAAAGCGCCGTTCATGGTTTACAAGAACCGGCACTTGGAATTTTTCCGCTTCTTGCCGAATTTTTTCCGCTTCCGAAAGATTAAGCGCAACCGGCTTTTCCAAAATCACAAGTTTCGGTTTTGCGTGGATTGCTTCAACAGCTTCCTTTAAATGGGCATTTTCATTCACGGCGACCGTAACAATGTCCGGGCGGCATCTTGCATAAAGATTCGCGCTGTCTGAATATCCTACGGCTTTTTTATTTGCGTCCTGCCATTTTGAAAGCGCAATAGAATCAGTGTCGCAACCGGCAATCAGATTTATCCGAGGATTGTTCAAAAGTGCCATTGTGTGGCTGGCGGGCTGCTCGCGTTTTTTGTCAAGTCCAAGACTGTAACCGATTCTGCCCAAACCAACCAAAGCCGCCGTGTATTTTTGCATAAGCTAAAATCAGTCCATCAGCTTTTCGTATTTCTTTGCAAGTCTGCGGGATTTTTTTGCAGCGAGTCCACAATAGTTCGCAGGATGCTCAAAGAAATTTTCTGGATTTTCAACGCCTAGTTTTTCAAGCTGTGCAGTTATTTTTTCAAATGCTTCTTTATGAGTTTTTAGAACTTCAAAGAATGTTTTTCCAGATTTTTCAGCTTCCAAAGTAATCTTGCGGATAACTTCATGGCCGTCATTGATTCCAGCTTCGCCAAGCAAAATGTAAGCAGGCTCGGCAAGGACTCCGCCTTTTACTTTTCCGCCGGCATTTTCAAGATTGCGTGCCATTGTTTCTTTGTCAGCCTGAAGCCCCGAAACAACGCTGTTCATTCTTGCAACCGCCATTGTAAATCCTGCAACGTAATCCGCCATAAATCTCTGACTTGCAGAATTTGTAAGGTCGCGCTGATGCTCTGAAATCTGATCCATATAAAATGTAATAACACGCGGACACATTGCCTTCCAAAGGGACTTTACGTGCTCGCTGTTCCACGGATTTCTTTTCTGCGGCATTGTGCTTGAGCCAACTTGAGTAGAAGCAAAGTATTCAAAAACTTCTCCGATTTCTGAACGCTGAAGATTGCGAAGGTCATCTGCAAGATTCGCAATAATTCCGAAGGCAACATTCATTTCCAAAAGAAGGCGCAAAAGATACTCAGGCTCAACAAGCTGATTTGAATATTCACTGGCAGAAAGTCCAAGAAATTCAACATAGACGCGCTCAAGTTCTTCCGGGTCTTTTACAATCATCGAAGGTCCGTTGTAAGAGCCGACAGGTCCTGCAAGTTTTCCTACGAGCTGATTCGAAAGCTCTTCTATGCGCAAAATCGATTTTCCCAAACGACTTACGAATTCTGCAATGCTCCAGCCAAAAGTAATAGGAACTGCGTGCTGTCCATGAGTGCGTCCAACCTGCGGAACTTCTGAATCGCGGTCTGCAATAGCGCAAAGATGCTTTTCAAGTTTTTTAAGCTCAGGAAGAACAACATTTTTTGTAACATCTCTCATTCTGCACGAAAGAGCTGTATCAAGAATGTCAACGCTGGTTGCTCCAAGGTGAACCAAAGGTCCGATTTCCGCCGAAACTTTTGTCTTCATGACGTTTACAAGCGCGCGGATATTATGCTTTGTTTTTTCCTCTTCCGCATAAACTTCGGCAGGATCTATTTCCGAAGCGACTTTATCAAGACTCTGCGCAATTTCATCCGTGAGTTTTCCGCGCAATTTCAAATGGCTTTTTACAAGGGCAGCCTCGCATTTTGCGCATGAACGGATTGAAGCTTCTTCTGAAATATACTTAGAAAGACCGTTAAAGACTTCGGCCTCTGACAACGAATATCTGTGGTCGATACAAGAAATGTTTTCAAAAATGTTACGTGTTTCCATGAAAAAATATTGTAGTTCATCTTGCAATAATTTTCAATTGCGGATTCTGCGCGGATTTTTTTCGGATTAATTTTCCGTGAACTTGAACAGTTTTCTTTTTTCTTCTCCAGCCAGATTTGAATATGCGCATCGATTTTTTAAATCCACAAGAACAACCTGACTTTCCGCATAACTCCAAAACTGGCTTTTTTTTGCCCTGCTGAAATTGAACGAACGTATTTTTTTTACAAGCTCAAATGAAACGTCCTGCATTACAAATACGCGCAAAACAACAGAACGCCTGTTTCTTGAAAAGCCATCCGCACCGGAAAGAGTTATTTCAGGCAATTTTTGAAGCTCAGACAAAACAAAATTTTCATCATTGCAAAAGGAAACCAAGCACGCTTCTTTTTGCTCAAAGCCGTCGTCATTTTTAGAAAACGTTCCTGCAATATCGTATTCTTCGCCAAGGTAAAAAGAATCAATTTTGTAAGTCTGTGAAAGTGAAGAAATCAAAAGCTCTTTGTAATTCTGAAAATTCATTTTACACTGGCTGCAATTCTGAATCCAAAAAAATTGTAGGCTTCATTCGGATCGTAAGAATAGCGGTCTCCTGCCGAAACAAAAAGCGTGTATTCATTCCAGCTTCCGCCGCGCATAACACGTTCCGCACCATACTTTGGTCCTGAATATCTTTTGGACAAATCACCGGCTTCATAAGGTGCTTCCCAGTCCCAGCAGAATTCAATCACGTTTCCGCTCATGTCAAAAATTCCGGCTCCGTTTGGATTTCCGCTTGAAGGACTTGGAGGCGCACTGGTAGAAAATGGAGTTCCGGCTGTTCCAACCCGTTTTGTTCCATTTGAATTTTCAAAATACCAGGCGACCTCTTCAACTGGAACAGAAGAATCGTCTTTTCCGTTTGAATCAACTTGTCCGCTAGCCAAAGCCCCGGACTGAAGTCCGCCCGGAGTTTTTCTGGCCGCATATTCCCATTCAGTTTCGGTCGGAAGCCTGTAGCCGTTGTTTTTCCAGTTGCATTCCGCAAGGTCGCACGAAGCCGTGTCTGTTGCGTCTTTTAAAATCCGGCCATCGTAAAAATAGCATGGCACTTTTCCATACATTTCGCTGAACGCATTGCACCAGACAATGACATCATACCAGTTTATATTTGTAACAGGTTCATAGCAGTTCATTTGAGTCGGTACTTTGCCTCTTGCGCCAGAAGAGCCTTCCTGTCCGGGATTCGCAAAAACATATCCATTTTCTTCTGCCCACAATCGCACTTTATACCAAAGATTGTAAGTCGTTTCGTAGCGGTTAATCTTGAACGGAAAAATTCTTCTTTTTGCAGTTACCGACTGGGAATTTTCACCAATTACATATTCAGTTTTTTTTCTTGAAGAACCGAATTGAACAAAATCAATATCATTAAAAGAATCCTCAGAAGATTCCTGAGCAAAAATCTGTGCCGCAGCAAAAAAAATCAATGCAAAAATTTTTGTGATTTTCATTTTCTTTTCTCCGCTATTTTTTCCTGTTTTTTTATGTAGCGTCTTTGTTTTCGTTCCGCGCGCCGAGCTTTAAATGAAACTCTTTTTCTTACTTCAACAGACGGAGTAAGACGGCGTTTCATAAACATAAAATATCCAAGCACAGAAGTAAAAACGCAAAGCCCCGCAATCGCAACAGCACCGACCCATTTTGAAGCCGCCCAAGGAAGCGGAACATTTATTCCAAAATAGCTTGTTACCAAAGTAGGAAGCATAAGCACAAGATTCCAGGCGGTCATTGTTTTCATAACGATATTCAAGTTGTTGGACAAAACTGAAGCAAAGGCATCGTTCATTCCAGCCATAATATTTGTGTAAGTTCCTGCCATGTCCAAAGCCTGTTTATTATCAATTTCAACGTCGTCAATCCAATCCTGATCCTCTTCGTCCAGCTTGATAATTTTTGTCTTGCGGAGTTTTTCCAAAAGCATCTGGTTGCTTTTTAAAGATGTTGTAAAAAACACAAGCGATTTTTGAATGTTCAAAAGCTGAATCAATTCATGGTTCTGAACAGAGCGCAGCATTTCGTTTTGGATTGTTGTGGCGCGTCGGTTAAGCTCCTTCAGGTAGCGCAAAAACGTAAGGTCGGCGCGGGACATAAACCGAATTGTAAAAGCCGGAAAATCGTTAAGCGAAAGTTCTTTGATTCTGTTCGCGGCAAAATCTTTTAAAACCTCGCAGTCAGTCCAGCAGATTGTTATAAAAAATTTGTCGAATGTAATGATTCCCAATGGAGCCGTAAAATAGCTTACATCGTCTCCCGGAGAAAAAACAGGAAGCTTTATGATTGTAAAAGTATATCCAGTGTCGTCATTCCGCTCGATTCGGGAAAGCTCATCCGGGTCAAGAATATCAAGCATATTTTCAGAATCGATTCTGTAAGTTTCTTCAAGCTCGCGTATGTCGTCCCTTGTAACAGACCTTGCGTCAACCCAAGTGTTCATTTCCGGGACAAGCTCTTCTTTTTCCTTGCTTACAAGTTTTCCGTTTTCTTGCTGCCAATATGTAATCATAGCAAATCCCCGCTAAAAGGCAGCTTCCAAAATTCTATGCAAGCAAAATTGAAACTGCCGTAATTTTTTCTAATCTACGTTGATAACAACTGCCGCTATCCATAACCGACTCTATTTTAGTTTGAAGGCAAATTTTTTACAATCTTTATGATGTAAAGCTCAACGTATCTTTTTAAAGCCGGATGATTTTTAATTTTCATCATGCTTGGAGTGTCAACCAAAGATTCTGCAAGACGCCGGATTCGCTCCGCATTGAAAGTGTCTGCCTTTAAAGTACGCAGAACTTTTCTAAAATAATCGCGGATTAAAGAATTGACATCCTCGCCAAGATTTTCGTAATTCTGTTTTCCGATTCTGTCGTTCCATTCGTGCATATAGCCTTTCAGCTCACGGTCCAAAGTACTGGTTTCAGGAACAAATTCCTTTTCGATTTCAATGGCAAGTTTTCTTAATTCCCTGCGCCTTGTGTTTTTTGGATCTATGCTGTCATCTTCGTCCCGGCGTTTTAATATTTCACTTTCTTTATCTTTAAGTTCATTTTGAATTTTTAAAGCTGCGGAAGCGTCTTTTCTTGTCTTTGGCTTCGGCTTTTTAAACAAAAGCTTCATTATAAAAGAAACAATCGGCATTGCGTACCAAAAAGGCAGTCTCAGCTTTGCATCCGCAAGAAGTTCCTGCCTACTAAGCATAAGAAGCTCGCTGTAAGAAATAAGGGAATCGTTTCTAAACAAAGTTATATGCCCCGGAGTCTGGTCTTCAAAAGCGACAACCGGCAAAAATGAAGCGTTCAAAAGAGCGGAAAGCACAGGCTCAATGGAAGAGACTTCGCGCTCAAGACACCTTTCAAAAGCCGCATTTTCTTTCATTTCCGGCAGAAGCTCGTATTCCCTAAGATTGTTGTACCAGCTTTTTATAAGAGCCTCACGCACTAAAATGCGCACGTCATTTGCGAGCCTGATTATAAGAGGAATAACACGTTCCTTGAAAATATAATATCCGTTTCCATCATTAACTTTAAAAATCAAAAGCTCCGGCATCTGGTTTCCAATCGATTCCTGAGTTTTCGCTTTTAAATGATTCATCAGCTGATCTTCTTTGTACTGGCCCAAAAGCGGAATTCCAGTTTTATCCTTCATTTTTCTGATGTCATTAAGATTGTAATAATACGGAGGATTTTTCATAAGAATATCCAACTGTTCAAATGCCGCCTGCGCCTGCAGTTTTTCCGCCGCCTTGGATTTGTAATAAGAAGTCGCAATTTCAATTACGGCAACAGACTGCAAAATCGTAATGTCTTCCGGTGCAAAATCCTTGAGTTTTGTATAATCCTGCTTTATAAAATAGCAGAGCTGGCTCCAGTAATAAAAGTTGTCGCCTGTGTTTTTTAAAATATCAAGAACAGTTGACGGATTTGCGCAAAACTTATTGAAAAAAGTTTTTATAGAAAGTTCTTTTCCGGGATTTGAAATTGAGAGTTTTTTCAAAAAATAATCATGCGACTCTTCCTTGTGCATAAGCTCCTGAATTTTTTTCAGCGCAAGATTTATAAGATTTTCAATAGGAAAAGAAGACGGATAAATCAGCGAAGGAACTGTCTTTGAAAAAACAATACAGTAAAGAATTCTGTCATTAAGTTCTTCCTTGTCCAAGCGTCCGTAAATAATTTCGTCAGCCTGCTTTTTTGTAACAACATCAAGCGGAACAATTTTCGGCATATCATTTATGCTTGGAAACGGAATCGAAATATTCGCTTCAATCTGATTAAACAAGTCGTTGTATTTTTCAATAAAATATGGAACAACAAAAATATAATCTTTGTTTCTTATAGAACTGATTACAACCTGACGGTCAGCCACAAGACCATTTATTTCAGCCTCAAGCACAGCTTTATAATCGCTGGTGCAGTAGCTTTCAAGCGCTGAATTTTCTTCAATATGATGCTGGGCATATCTGTGAACGTAGTCTGCGAACTGTCCGTATTCAAGCATATCTGTTTTTTGCTTGGAACAATTGAATTTTAAAAGTGTCAAAATATTCGAGGTCGTAGCCATGCCACATATTATATATAGAAAAACAACAAGAGTAAACAAATAACTCAAATGTATCAGGTGTTTTTATTCAAAGGAAATTTCTGAAATTCTGAATTTTATTTTTGCATACAAGCATTTTTTGTAAAAAATCGGAAATAAATTTAACTGAAATCACGAAAGCAAAAAGCTTCGGAAAAATTATTCTATTTTTATGGAGGATTTTATGAATGCCTTGAATCAAATTATTCTGGAAGGAAATGTTGTCCGTCAGCCAGAAAGAAAAAGCTGCAAAAACGGAGCTTCGTTCTGCCGGATTCCAATCGCCGTGAACAGAAAGTACAAAGCCAGTGACGGAAACTACGTTGATGAGGTTTCGTACTTTGACGTTGCAACTTTCGGACAAACCGCTGAACTTTGCGAAAAATGGTGTCCAAAAGGAAGAGGAATCCGCGTAGTCGGAAGGCTCAAACAGACAACAATGCAAACTGAAGACGGCAAAAAGAGAAGCATCATAGAAATAATCGCCGAGCACGTTGACTTTAAGCCGATTCAAAAAAAAGCTGAAGAAGGAAAAGCCCTTCCCGCTCCAAAAAAATCATCTGGAAAAAAAGCAAAAGAAGAATCTCCTGAAGCCGCGCCTGATGAATTTTGTGAGCCTCCAGAAGAAGATTTGGAATTTTAGCATTTAAGCCGAATGCTGAGTTTTACACTTTGCTGTCATTATCGGGCTTGACCCGATAATCTGACAATTCGTGTGCAAATCATAGCAGATTGGGGCTGTCCTAGAAGTTATTAACAGACTTCAAAAAGGGCGGCCTGAACCACACCACAAGAAAGTTCAAGGGAAGAACGCGGTTCCCAAACCTAATCCTTGAGAAGGGAATAACAGAGAACGGGTCGGTGGTGCTAAAAGACACAGAGGGGAACGAGGTGAAAAGATGGAATTTCTACCGTGCCTTTCCCTGCCGATGGATAGGACCAAAGCTGGTGACAAATCTTGGAAGCGACTTTGCGGTTGAAAGAATAGAGATAGCGCACGAAGGAATTGAAGTCGATAATGATTTGGCAGAAGTTAGCTATGGTATAGCAACTCCAGTTGGCAAAACTTGGAATGATGCTCAGTATGTTACAAGTGTTTGGGGAAAACGAAATTCATTTATGGGAAATTTAGTAATAGTGAACAATCTCTTACATCCAGCTGTCCTGACTCCTTGCTCTCAACGCCGTCGCACTCGACTGTGAATGCATATTTAGGCAGGGTGTAGTCTTTTTCCTCCAGCTCCTGCCGGCTGTCTGTGTCGTTCTGCGTTTCTGTCTGATTTCCGCTGCCTGATGAGGCTGCTCTTATCTCTGATTTTGCGTCCTGTCTGTCGGCGTTATCTCTGTCTTTACATGGACAGTGTTTCCGTGGCAGTAGACTGTCTTTCCGCATTTTCCCGCCAGATACATTATGTAGCCATAATCAGTGAAATTTTTCTGCTCGATATAATTGTATTCAGGGCCGAACTCCTCCACATTGACTATCAACTTATTCTTTGATATGTCTTCTAAGTTTTTGAACATTTTAATGAAATTTTTTTTAGAATAAAAATAATTGGATAGACAAGAAAACTCTGAATAAATAATATAGAATAAAAACGATAGAATTTTAATAGCCTAAAGTTTGTATATAAACTTAGACCAATATAAAAACTTATTCCTAAAAATAAAATTATAAAATCAAAAACAATCCAACTCGCTTCTGTATATTTTATTTTGTTTTTGATTGGTAAAGATATAATAAAAATAATTAAAGTAAAAAGAAATAAATAAATTAAATCGTTTTTAAAAAACATACGTGATAAGTCCAGTTCCGGCTGTAAACAGTTTACGGCCGGGGGTTTCCCAGGAGGGATTCCGGCGAACCATCCGAACAAATCCTTGCGCTGGAAAAGGCATACGGAAAGCTCGCAGACAAAATGCGTGAAATTCTTGGCGGCATTCCTGCTCATCTGGCGCAGTTTCAGATACAGAAGATAAATTATAAGTGCAATCCAGATCTGGGTCTTCACGGCGTTCTCTGTTTTTCCGTAGAACTTCTTGATCCTAAGATTCTGCTTTATGGTCTTGAAGAAGATTTCGATGTTCCATCTTGCCCTGTAAAGTCTCGCGATATGGTAGGCCGTGCGGTCGAAGATATTCGTGAGAATTGTGATTTCGTTCCCGGTGGCTTCGTCTTTTGATTTTATAATCCGCAGAGGAAACGGACATTTTATGGCTGTCTGCGCTCCGGTAAAACGGATTGTCTGGTCAAGGGTTGTCAACCTTGAGCGGGCAATGTGTTATACTTGTTCATGTCTGTAATTCCTTATGTGATAAATTTTTGTTTGGTGATAAAATCTTATCATGGATTACAGACTTTAAAAAGTACTTAATTTATTTTGGACAGTAGTGAAATTCCATCTAACAATATTTTATAATGATTTGCTCGGATATCACGATATGTCTTTGAGTGTCTATGAAATTCGAGATGGTTACTATGATAAGCAGATAGTACAGACATTCTACCGGTATGTTTTTTTGAAGCTGTAATTTGAAAATTACATGTCTTCGTTCCCCTAATTGCAGTTTTGCCATTGTTGTAATATAATCTATGCACAATATTTAATAGAGGAAACCATGCCTAAGATTGAAGTCAACGAAAAACTTTTTTTTAATTTGCTTGGAACTAAATACGACTGGGATACTTTTGAAAAGAAGCTTACATTTGCAAAAGCCGAACTTGATGAAAAGCCTGATGAATCTGCTCCGGAAAATGAGCGTGTTATAAAAATTGAGCTGAACGACACAAATCGTCCTGACTTGTGGTCTGCCGGAGGAGTTGCAAGGTGTCTTCGCGAGCATGAAGGAAAAGGTCATTCAGACTACAGCAAATTCATGTCGGATGAAGGCAATCTAAAAGACACAGGAAACCGTCTTGCTGTTGTTGATCCGGCTTTAAGGCATATCAGGCCGTTTATGGTTTCTTTTGTTATAAGCGGAAAACCTATAGACAACGCAATGCTTATTGACATTATGCAGACTCAGGAAAAACTTGCCTGGAACTTTGGACGCAAAAGAAAAACAATTTCAATGGGCGTTTACCGCACCGAAAATTTAAAGTGGCCGGTTCATTTTATTGCGGCAGATCCAGACAAGGTGAGCTTTGTTCCGCTTCAGGGTGAAGAAAAACAGACTTGCCGTGAAATTCTTGAAAATCATCCAAAAGGAAAAGAATACGGTTGGATTTTAAAAGACTTTGAAAAATATCCGGTTTTGCAGGACGATTCCGGCGAAATTATGAGCATGAGCCCTATAATCAATAGTGCGACTTTGGGACAGATTGAAGTTGGCGACAAGGACTTGATGGTTGAGCTTACCGGCATTGACATGAAAGACTTGATGCTTGCAGCGAACATTGTTGCCTGTGATTTTGCAGATGCAGGCTATGAAATTCTTCCTGTAAAAGTTCACCACGAATATGACACTGGATTTGGAAACGATGTCGTCATTCCTTATTATTTCCAGCAGACAACAAAAGCCCGCCTTTCCGCAATAAACAAAAAGCTTGGCAGTTCTCTTTCCGAAGATGAAGTGAAAGATGCTCTTGTGCGCATGGGAAGCAAAGTTGATGTTTTAAATGAAAACGGCGAAACTGTTTTTGTTGTGCATCCAGCTCCTTACCGCAACGACTTTTTGCACGAAGTTGATGTTATTGAAGATGTTATGATTGGAAAAGGACTTGATTTCTTTAAGCCTGAAAAGCCGAACGACTTTACAATCGGACGTCTTTTGCCAATTACCGTTTATAGCCGCAAAGTAAAAAACATAATGGCTGGAATCGGCTATCAGGAAATGATTTTCAATTACCTTGGCTCAAAGAAAACTTATATCGACAATATGGGAATCGATGGAAAAAATGTAATTGAAATTGCAAATCCGATGAGTGAAAATTATCAGTTTATCCGTCCGTCGATTATCGCTTCTCTTTTTGAAGCCGAAGCCCAGAGCGGAAACGCAGTTTATCCTCACAAGATTTTTGAAGTCGGAAAAATCGCATTCATCGATGAAACTGAAAATACCGGCACAAAGACAATTCAGAGCCTTGGATTTCTTACTGCTTCCAACAATGCAAACTTCAACGAGGCTGCAAGCGAAGTAAGCACAATCCTTTATTACCTAGACCATAAATATGAAGTTCATGAAACAAATGATCCGCGCTTTATTCCGGGGCGTCAGGCTGGAATTATGGTAAACGGAAAGCAGGCTGGAATTTTTGGAGAAATTCATCCGCAGATTCTTGAAAACTGGCAGGTTGGAGTTCCTTGTGTTGCCGGAGAAATTGACCTTGAATATCTTATGGCGACAGAACCTAAAGAGCACAGCCAGAACGTTCAGTCAAAAGAAGAGCCTAAGCCTGAATCTGCCGCGCCGAAAATTGACCCGGTTGAATATTTTAACAAGCACATTGAGCTTAAAGTTGCAAAAATTTTGAGCGTGGAAACAAATCCGCAGGGCGACAAGCTTTACATTGAGCATCTTGACGACGGAAGCGGAACAGAGCGCATTATTCAGTCTGGATTGCGTCCTTATTTAAAGGAAGAGGAGCTTTTGGGAAAACACGTTATTATTGCCGCCAACCTTGCCCCAAGAAAAATGAAGGGCGTTGAAAGCCGTGGAATGCTGCTTGCCTCTGACTATGTGGAAGACGGCGTTGAAAAAGTTGAGCTTTTGACAGCTCCTTGGGCTGCTCCTGGAACTCAAGTTGTTCTTGAAGGTTTTGAGCCTTCAGAAAAGCCTGCAAAAATCGACATAGACAAGTTCTGCAAAGTTGAATACAAGATTGTAAACAAAATGGCACAAGCCGCCGGAAAAAATCTTGTTGCCGCCGAAAAACCGATTGTGATGGAAAAAACAGTCAACGCAGATATTGAATAGTTTAAAACAAGCTGGATTGTTGACTGAGTTTCTTCCAGAAACATCGCAGTATCAATTACGGTAATGACAAAAAACAGAAGACCGTCTGAAAAGGCGGTCTTTTTTTGTATGAAAGAAAAAAGGTCATTTAAAATAAGCGTGGTAATCTAAAAAAACACACACCGGGTTTTCTAAAATTCTCGGCGTGAAATTTAAAAAGTACGGCGTGTTTTTAATAAATTCTCGCCGAGAATTTTCAGTTGTTTTTATCTAATCTGGCCGTTTCCATCGATTAGGAATTTTGTTGTAGTCAAGGCTTCGGCTCCCATAGGACCTCTGGCATGAAGTTTTTGCGTGCTGATTCCAAGCTCTGCTCCAAAACCGAAAACTCCGCCGTCTGTAAATCTTGTGCTTGCATTCACGTAGATGCAGGCTGCGTCAATTTGCTGCTGGAACATAAGCGCGTGGCTTCTGTCGTTTGTGGCGATGCATTCGCTGTGCTTGGTGTTGTGGGCGTTTATAAATTCAATTGCCTGCTCTGTGGATTCAACTTGGCGGACGGCAACAATAAAGTCAAGGAATTCAAAGCCAAAGTCGGAATCAGTTGCTTCCTTTAAATTTTTGTAGCCGGCATTTTGCAGAACAGAATAACATTCCTTGTCTGCGCGGATTTGAACTTTTTCATCAAATTCCTTTGCAAGAAGCACAAGAAATTCTTTTAAAATTTTTTTATTTACAAGAACTGTTTCAATTGCGTTGCAAGCTCCCGGACGCTGCATTTTGGAATTCTGTGCAATTTTAGCCGCATTCTCAAGATTTGCGCTTTCGTCAACATAAAGGTGGCAGACTCCGGCTCCAGTCTGAATTACCGGAACTTTCGCATTTTCAACAACAAGATTTATGAGTTTTGCAGAACCGCGCGGAAGAACTACATCGATTTTTCCGACTGCATTGAGAATTTCGTTTACTTCGGAATGATTGCCGGATTCACACAAATACAACGCTGACTCAACGCCATCTTTTCCAGCATTTTTTAGTCCGTCTTTGATTGCCTTTACTACGGCTTTGTTTGAATTCAGCGCAGAAGAAGAACCGCGCAAAAGAATAGAATTTCCACTTTTGTAGGCAAGTGCAAACGCATCCGCTGTAACGTTCGGGCGGCTTTCGTAAATAATTGCTGCGAGTCCAAGCGGAACTCTTATTTGACGGATTTCCATTCCGTTCGGAGCTTTCCATCCGTCAACAATTTTGCCAACAGGATCTTTTTGCTGAATTACAATTTTGATTCCGTCCAGAATATCATTGAACTTTTTTTCATTTAGAGCCAGGCGTTCAACAAGGGATTCCGAAGTTCCTTTTGCACGTGCGTTTTCCACGTCAATTTGGTTTGCGTTTAGAATTTCCTGCTTATTTTTTAAAATTGCCTCGGAAACACATTTTAACGCATTGTTTTTCTGAAGCTCTGTATGAAGCGCAAGTTGTGCCGCTCCTTTTTTTAATTCAGCGCAAATTAAATCAAGCTCCATGAATTCCCTCTAATAGTTTGCCAAAAAATAAATTCCAAGCAAAATGGCAATTCTTGTGCGTTCACTTGACCACTGCGCATCCCGCGGAAGGCTTTTTACATACCACCAGAAAATTCCAAATTCCGGATCGATTCTAAGCGCGTATTCTGGAAAATCTTTTGCCTTTGCCTGATTTCCGAACATAAGGTAAACAACATTGTCTAATATAGAAAAAAACTGAGGATAAGCCTTGATATAATCTTTTGAATTTAGCTGAATGCGGAATTCTTCAAGCTGATAAAGAATTTGCGCCTTAAGTTCTTCGTCAGATTTTTCAACCCAGGTTTTCTGAATCAAAAGCACAAGGTTATTGTTAAAGCTGGAAACGAGTTTTGATTCCGCATCTGAATTTTTATCAGCGATTTCTTTGAATGCCTGTCCTGCGTCAAAAATATCTGCAAGCTGTACAGAAGAAGAAAGAGCCGCATTATCCGAAGTTGATTCGATAAGATTTTTCAATGCCTTGAGCGAATCATTATCCACAAATTTTTCTATAAGATTTTCTGACATGAAAACATTATAAATTTTTACTTTCGTTGTTGCAATGGGTTGAAATTTGTTTTTAGGATTTATGCGTTAGCGATTGGAATGGTTGCGAAGCAAGTGCATGGCACCGAAGACGCGTAAGGCGTCGTAGCCATGGAAAGCGCGACCCGTTTTTACGGGTAACGCCCAAAAATTTAAAGACTGCCTTTTGCAGGCATTTTTTACATAAAATAGGTTTTTATCGGAGGAAATCCATTGAATGCGACCGAGGCATAAGTGGAGGTGTATGCTCCTGTTGAAAGCCAGTAAACTTTGTCTCCTGCTTTTAGCGAAACTGGGAGCTTGTACTTTGCGTTTTCGTACATTATGTCCATGCTGTCGCAGGTTGGGCCGGCAATTATTACTTCGCCTTCTTTTTTTTCGGGAGCGTCCTGGCTTGTTATTACCGGGTATTTTATGGATTCGTCGAGAGTTTCTATAAGTCCGTTGAATTTTCCTGAGTCAAGGTAAACCCAGCGTGCAAGGGCGGTGTTGTTTTTGCGTGAAGTAAGAATTACTTCGCTTGTGAGGATTCCGCTGTCGCCTACGAGTGAGCGTCCCGGCTCGAGGATTATCTGTGGAATTTCATCTCCAAAGTCATCGTGAAGGTAGCGTGAGATTTCTGAAGCGTAAACGCTAAGGTCGTTCGTTGGATCGATGTATGACGCTGGAAATCCGCCTCCCATGTTTATCATTGAAAGTTTGATAGATTCTTCTTCTTCAAGCGAAGTAAAAAGATATTTTGCCTTTGCGATTGCGTCGTTCCATTGTCCAATGTCGCGCTGCTGGCTTCCGACATGAAAACTGATTCCGTAAGGAACAAGCCCAAGGTCGCGGGCCATTACAATCAGGTCGTAAGCCATGTCCGGGTGGCAGCCGAATTTTCTGGAAAGAGGCCAGTCTGCTGTGGCGGAATTTTCAACGAGGATGCGCACATAGATTTTGCTTCCCGGCGCGAATTCCGCAATGTTCTTTAAATCGTCGCGGCTGTCGGTTGCGAACATTCGGACGCCTTTGTCGTAAAAATATTTTATGTCTTTTGCTTTTTTGATTGTGTTTCCGTAGGAAAGTCTGTCGGGCGAAACGTTAAATTTTAAAATCAAGTCAAGTTCGTATCTTGAGGCTATATCGAAGTTTGAGCCTAAGTCCGAAAGAAGCTCGAGGACAGGTTCTCCGGGATTTGCCTTTATTGCATAGAAAATTCTTGCATAAGGAAAAGAGTCCTTAAGGGTTAAAAAATTCTTTTTAACTTTGTTAAGGTTAATTACGATATTCGGAGTTTCTAAATCCTTTGAGAACTCTAAAAAACGGGACCAGTCTTTGTCGCTAACGTAGTCTTTGCGGTTAAACATTACACATCTCCTGTAATGTCAGATAACAGCCTTTTTGGCCGCGCGCTGCACAGAGAACCCTGTTTTTTTCAGCGTTAATGCGGATAGTAACAGATTTTTATCATCGAATAAATGATTTTTGGAAAAAAACGGCTTTTTTTTATAAAAAAATTATATTCATTATCCCCTGTTTTTGCTCGAAATGGCTCGGTTGTATAAGTTTCTTCAAGAAGGTCTGCCTGTTCTATAACCTTCTGTGCATATCTAATGAATATTTTGCCCTCATTGGTTGTTTCAACACCTTTGTTCGTATGTGAAAAAATTTTTATTTTCTAGCTGATGGATTGCCTGTGTAAGACTTGGCTGAGAAATAAACAGGTGTTATGCAGTTGCTGAAACACTGCCTTCTTCTGAAACTGCCACTACATATTTTAATTGCTGTAGGGGCATGCTGCTATTCTGTACTTGTCATAGTTTAAACCTATATTAAACTGTAAAAAACTTATATTTTTCATTTTTTTTTAATTCAATTATATTTTGGCTATGAGTAAAACACGTATATCTGTAATTGGTTATCCTAGAATTGGTTCTTTGCGCGAACTTAAATTCGCCTCTGAAAAATATTTTGCAAAAGAAATTTCGCAGGAAGAATTGAACAATGTCGCCCATGAGCTTAAGCTTTCAAACTGGCATACTCAGAAAAACGACGGAATTGATTTTATTTCTTCAAACGACTTTTCTTTTTATGATGGAATGCTCGACACTGCCTTTATGCTTGGAGCGATTCCGGAAAGATACAAAAAACTCGGGCTTTCAAAACTCGACACGTTCTTTGCGATGGCGCGCGGCTATCAGGAAAGCGGAAACGACGTTACGGCTCTTCCAATGAAAAAATGGTTCAACACAAACTACCACTACATTGTGCCGGAATTTGACGACAACACTGAGCTTGCTTTGGACGCGACAAAAATTCTTGAAGAATTCAACGAGGCGAAAGAAACAGGCACAGAAACAAAAATAAACGTAATCGGACCATACACATTCCTTAAGCTTGCGCACTATAAGGGAACAAAAAATTTAAGCGCCTATGTGGAAAAAGCCGCAAACCTTTACAAGGAGCTTCTGGCGAAAGCTGCGGAAGCCGGCGCAAAATGGGTTCAGATTGAAGAGCCTGCCCTTGTTCATGACACAACAGCCGACGACAGAGTTCTTTTTGAAAAACTCTACAAAATCGTGCTTGACGGAAAAAAACTGAGCGTACTTCTTGAGACATATTTCGGCGACATCCGCGACAGCTACAAGACTGTCACAGAACTTCCGTTCGATGCCATAGGACTTGATTTTATAGAAGGAAAAGAAACTTTGAATCTTCTTCAGAAAGAAGGTTTCCCTAAGGACAAAATTCTTTTTGCCGGTGTTGTAAACGGAAAAAACATCTGGAAAAACAACTACGCAAAAACAATTGAACTTGTGAACAAAATCAAGGCGGCCACAGAAGCGGAAGTAGTTCTTTCAACCTCATGCTCGCTGCTCCACGTTCCTTACACAATCAGAAACGAAATCAAACTTTCAAGCGATATCTTAAAGCACTTTTCTTTTGCGCGCGAAAAACTCTTTGAGCTTACAGATCTTTCCCGGATTATCGACGGAAAAGACCCTAATTCAAATCTTTTCAACAGAAACCAGGATTTGTTCAAGAACGAACGCGTTCAGGAAAATTCTGCGCTTGCCTCAAAAATCAACGGACTTGGCGAAAAGGACTACACTCGTCTTCCTGCATTTGAAGAACGCGAGGAAATCCAGAAAAATGCCCTGAACCTGCCGCTGTTCCCTACAACAACAATCGGTTCATTTCCGCAGACAAAAGATGTTCGCGCAAACCGCAGCGCATTCAAAAAAGGCCAGATTACAGCCGGGCAGTACAAGGAATTCAATAAAAACAAGATTGCGGAATGCATTAAGCTTCAGGAAGAACTTGGCCTTGACGTTCTTGTTCACGGCGAATACGAACGAAACGACATGGTTGAATACTTTGGCGAAAACCTTGAAGGATTCCTCTTTACAGAAAAAGCGTGGGTTCAGTCTTATGGAACACGCTGCGTAAAACCGCCGGTAGTATGGGGCGACGTTTCAAGAAAATCAGCCATCACAGTTGAATGGTCGACATTTGCGCAGAGCTGCACAAGCGCTCCGGTAAAAGGAATGTTAACAGGACCGGTAACAATCTTGAACTGGTCATTCCCACGCGAGGACATCAGCCTAAAGACACAAGTTCTGCAGATTGCGCTTGCAATCCGGGAAGAAGTTCTTGACCTTGAAAAGAACGGAATCAAAATCATCCAGATTGATGAAGCCGCATTGCGCGAAAAACTTCCGCTGCGACATTCAGACTGGCACACAGAATACCTTGACTGGGCAATCCCGGCGTTCCGCCTTGTACATTCCGGCGTAAGACCAGAAACCCAGATTCATACACACATGTGCTACAGCGAATTCAACGATATTATCAAAGACATTGACAACATGGACGCGGACGTAATCACATTTGAAGCAAGCCGCGGAGACCTTACAATTCTTTCCGCTCTTAAGGAAAACAATTTCCGCACGCAGGTTGGTCCGGGCGTTTACGACATCCACAGCCCTCGCGTTCCAACCGTAGAAGAAATCGTTTCTGCCGTTAAAAAAATGGAAAATTACGTTCCGAAACAGAAGCTCTGGATAAATCCGGACTGCGGACTCAAGACCCGCGGCGAAAAAGAAACAGTCGCCAGCCTTAAAAACCTTGTTGCCGCCGCAAAAATCGTAAGGAACGAATAGTTTTTTATAAAACTCTTACCGGGCGAGCCCCGCCCGGGCATTGCAAGAAAAAAACAAAAAGTCATCAATTTAAATTCATAGCCTTTCATTGAGTCTGTCTAAATAAATATAGAACAAAGTCTATACCCAAATCCAAGTTTAAACGATAAAAGTTTTTATTTGGCTGGGATTATTATGTGGAAAATAATTCTTAAGGAGCTTTTTTATGAAAAAAGGAATTTTAATTGGAATTGCAGTTTTGTTTTGTTCATTTTACTGCATAGCAGATTCTGTTGATGATGCATTAAATGGTTTTAGCCAAGCACTTCAGCAAAGCATGAATGATTTAGATGCCTTTAGTAAGGGAAGATGTAATCAATGCAAAGGCAGTGGAACTTGTTCTTATTGCGATGGAAGTGGATACCTTAATTTTGCAAAATGCTGGTCATGCCATGGAACTGGAGAATGTTCTAATTGTGGCGGTGATGGAAACTGGTTAAATTAGGTTTAAAGATTATTAGAGGAAAAAGGAGGTCTTCTATGAAAAAGAAGATTATTATGGGACTGTTTGTATTAGCAGCAGTTATTGGAATGGGATTTGCGGCTGGAAAAAAAACGGTCCAAAAAATAACTTATAAGTGTTCAGAATGCGGAACAGAAATTTCTAGTGAAGGAAAATGCAGCTCTTGTAAGGCAAAAGAATGGGCGGCTGCTGCTAAGAGATATGATGAAGCTACTAAATATTGTAATGATAAAACTAACAATAATGAGGATTATGCTAGTTGTATGAATCAGTGGGATTATTAGGACAATTTGTAAAGGAAAATAGGCTATCCATATATTTTAGGATAGTCTAAAATTTTTGCGGTTAAATATATGAAAAAATTACTAATATTTCACATTGTATTTTTATTTTCGGTATTTTCAATATTTTCTCAAAAAGCAAATCCTGTTGTATATAATGCCATTAGAGAATTTGAAGAGTCTTTTCCTAAATATTCTGGTAAGGTTTACATGACTGGCGGTAATGGTGAAAGAACTTGGGAAAAACAAATGGAGTTCATTCTTTCTAGACCTGGAAAATATCCGAATATACAAAACAGATTTTCAAAGTGTTTTGGAAAAAAATTGCCAGCAGCTCCATCAGAAATGACAGAAGAAATGCTTTCATGGTGGGAAAGAGAAATTATGGCTCAAGCAGGAAAGCCTAATGGTTTTGCTCATGTAGGTGGAAAGGCTCAAGATGTTTCTGTTCGGAATTTGGACTTATCAGGAAAGCAAGAATTTTCAAAAATACTGCAAGCTCATAATCTTGGCATTATATATGAAATTCCGCCAGATAGTTATTATGTTTCTATAGATAAAGCTACAGTTTTTCATTGTTATTTACCTTAATTTACAAGGAGTTGGAATTGAAACAAATTTTTATATCAATTTTATTTTGTCTTCTTGGTTCTGCTTTTGCTGATACGACTTTTAGATTTAGACTAACAGATGACGGAAGCGGAATTTATATTGACAAATACACAGGAACAGATACTGTTGTTTATATTCAGCCGTACTACAATGACCTTCCTGTAAAGGGAATTGGCAGAAATGCATTCAGCGGTACAAATGTTGCAGAAATTGTTGAAGTTCATCTTCCTGAAACAATAGAATGGATTGGGTTTGGTGCATTTTCAAATCGCCGTTCATTAAGGACAATAAATTTTCCAAGCAGCTTGCAAATAATTTGGACTGCGGCGTTTTATGATTGCAGATCACTTTCACAAATTTATTTTTCGTATCCAGTTCATAAAATTTCTTGGGCTGGAGACAGTGCAAATGCGGCAAGTTTTGGAGGTTGCCGTTCACTTCCTATGGATGTTCAGCTTACTCTTATAAAAATGGGATACCCTAGAGGATTTGATTGAAAATAATATTTATTTAAAAAAAATTCCATATCCATTAAAATAACAAAGATTGCTAAAAAATTCTTGTGGGTTTTGCTATGTTTGCTTTCTTGATGAAAAAGAATTGTTGGGTTTTATCAGTCTTGTTTTTTGTTTGCGGCGGATTTTTCTTTGCGCAGGAAAATTCAGTGCAGGTTTATTATTGGCAGAACGCGGACAACGAGCTTTCTTCTGACTTTTCAATTCCTTCTGATTGTAAAAAAAGCGGATTTCGTTTTTCGCCCGGATTTATAAAAGGCAGTCTTTGGTGCGCCGTTTACCGCAAAAGTTCTCAAGAATTTCCTGTGCAGATTCTTGACCTTGGTCCTGAAATCGTGGATTTTGCAGAGCTTTATGTTTTTGAAAACGGCAGCTGGAAAAAAAGCGGTGTTGCAGGAAGAACGGTTTTCAATTCACAAAAATCAATAAAATCTTGGAGAGTTTTTCTTGAAATTCCAAAAGGTCATTTTTTTGACGAATGCTATATTTTAAAAATTAAAAATTCAGATTCAACTTCGTGCACGTTCCGATTTTTTTCAATAAAGCAATTTTTTGAGCAGACAGAGCGATTTTCATTTGTGCATATAATATTTTTTGTCGTTATGCTTGTTACGGCGGCGGCTCTTTTTGTTTTGTTTGCAAGCCTAAAGGAAAAACTTTTTTTGTATATGGGCATTATGACTTTTGCATTTTTTCTTTATCAAGTTGCAATGAAAGGATTTGGCTGTACATACATTTGGAACGCTTTTTGCCAGAAACTGTTTTTTGTAAGATTCGGTTACATTGTGTGCGCCATTGGACTTTGCTTTTCGCAGATTTTATTTTTGGAAAATCTTTCAATTGAAAAAAATATTTTGTGCAAAAAAATTCTTGGCTTGATTTTATTTGTCTGCCTGATTTCTGTTTTTCTGTACGGATTTTGCGACGATATAAAAATTCCATACATTGCAACAATCTGCTTTTTGATTTTTGGCTGTGCTTTTTGCAGCGTGCTTCTTGTGCATTCATTTTTTAAAAGAAAAAATATTCCGGCGCTTTTGATTTTTTCCTGGGTTCCGCTTTTTGTCTATATAATTTTCAGGCAGTCATTGCATCTTTTGCGTCTTAAATTCAATGTGAGCTTGCTTTCTGTTTTTGACAACGATTATTATTTTGGCTACGACATTTGTTTTGTTTCGCACATTCTTATTTATGGCGCGAGCATTTTTATAAAAGTCAGGCAAAGGCAAAAAGAATTCAATCTACTTAGGGAATCTTCGTATTTCTTAAAATCTTCAGCGCATGAGCTTCTTGCTCCGGTTACAATTATTCAGAATTCAGTTGAAGAAATGGAAAACATTGCAAATGAATTTTACAAGCAAAATGATTTCCGTGGGGGGGGGGAGAGCTTTAAAGAATTTTTCTGCCTGTGTAAAAAGCGCGAATGGAAATATACAAAGAATAAAAAATATTACGCTCATGGTAAACTCGCTTGAACGGCAGGAACAAAATATTCAGGAAGCTGCAAGAATGAAATCCGCGGTTCTTGTTATGAATTTGTTCCGGCAGTGTCTGGACAATTTTATTTCTTATGCGCAGTTAAAAGGAATTGAAATTTCTTGGACTTATTCATGCGGCGAAGAACTTTGCGTTTTGGTCTTTCCTTTGTTTTTGGAAACTGTTTTTATAAATCTTATTGACAATGCGATAAAATATTCCGCGGAAAAAACTGAAATTGGCGTGAACATTGAATGGGACAGTTCGAGCAAAACGCTGGTTTATAGAGTCTCAAATTTTTCTGAAAATATTTCCGAGCAGAACATTGAGCAGCTTTTTGCGTTTGGCTTCCGTGGAAAAAATATTCCAGAAAATATTGCGGGAATGGGAATCGGGCTTAATCTTGTGCGGCGGATTTGCAGGCTTTATAACGGAAACTGCAATGCGGTTTGTGTTCCTGCTTTTAAGGACGGAAAAAATTTGCACAAAGTTGTTTTTGAAGCCCGTCTGCCTCTTGAAATTGTTTCCGGCACTGATGAAAATTGCGTTCAAAAAACGGAGCGGCTTTTTTATGAAAATGAGCAGGAGCTAAATATTTCCGCGCTTCAAAATTATGACTTTTTGCAGATAATGCAAGGCGTAAAAATTCTTTGCGTGGAAGACAATCTTTCACTTTTGGAAAATATTCAAAATATGTTCAAGCCTTACTGCACGGTTTTTGCCGCTTGCAATGGAAAGGATGCTCTTGAAAAAATAAAGGAAGAAATTCCCGATTTGATAATTTCGGATATGGTTATGCCGGTTATGGATGGAAAGGCTTTTTTTGAAATTTGCCGCAGGGACGAAAAGCTAAAAACAATTCCATTTTTGTTTTTAACGGGCGTGCAGGATTCCAAACTTCGGCGCATTTCAATTGAGGAAGGAGCGGTGGATTATATTTTCAAGCCTTTTTCGCAAACGGAACTGCTTTTAAAAGTCTATTCGATTTTGTCTTTAAAAGTAAATGTTAAAAAAGATTTTGCAAGGACAATAACAGATTTTATAAACAGGTCGGCGGAATCTTTTTATGGCAGCAAATTGAATTCAGACTTGCCGTTTGCTTCTGCCGCTGATTCAAAAGAAAACAGAATTTGTGCCTATAAAAAATTCGGCTTGTCGTCAAGGGAAATTGAAATTGCCGAGCTTTTGCTAAAGAATCAGACTAACAAGCAGATTGCAAAGGAGCTTTTTATTGCCACCAGCACGGTTGCAACTCACATTCAGCACATATATGAAAAATTCGGCGTAAAAAGCAGAGGCGAATGGATTCAGTCTGTTATGAGCTTGTAGCTGAATTTATTTTAAATGAAGAATCCGCTGATTTCTTGAGCCGCGGAATTGCAGCGAAATGTCCTTGAGCTCTTCTATAAAAGGCCCGTCTACAAGAACGTCAATGCAGCTTAAAAACTGCTCTGTAAAGGCGCAGTGTTTTTTTCCGTCGGAAGGAAGAATGTCCTTGTCGTAAACATAGCCTGTGTAGCACCAGATTGTTTTCTTGGGAAACATTTTTTTTACTTTTGATAAAAACGGCGCAAGAACTTCCTGGTTTTCAGGTTCGAAAGGCTCTCCTCCAAGAACTGTAAGTCCCGAAATAAATTCCTTTGAAAGAGCTTCGGTTATTTCGTTTTCTGTTTCTTCTGTAAAAAGTTTTCCGTACTGAAAATCCCAAGTGCATTTGTTAAAGCAGCCCGGACAATGAACTCTGCATCCTGAAACAAAGAGGGAAACTCTAACACCTTCTCCGTTTGAAATGTCGAATTTTTTAATTTCTCCGTAGTACATTTACAAATGCAGCACACGCTCTTTTATTTCCTGTGTGCGTCCCTGATTCCAGTATTGTGTTCCGATGTAACCGCAGGTTCTTCTTGCAACGTTCATTGTGGCCTGATCGTGATTTTTGCAGTTTGGACATTCCCAGATTAATTTTCCGTCGCCGTCTGTTGCAATTTGAATTTCGCCTGTGTAGCCGCATTTCTGGCAGAAGTCGCTTTTTGTGTTCAGCTCGGCATACATTATGTTGTTGTAAATGTGCTTTAAGAGAGCCATTACAGCCGGAATGTTGTTTTCCATGTTCGGAACTTCAACATAGCTTACAGCTCCGCCCGGCGAAAGTCTTTGGAATTCAGATTCAAACGAAAGCTTTGTAAATGCGTCGATTTTTTCTGTTACATTTACGTGGTAGCTGTTTGTGATGTAATTTTTGTCTGTAACGCCTTCAATTATTCCGAATCTTTTTTTGAGGCACTTTGCAAATTTGTAAGTTGTGCTTTCAAGTGGAGTTCCATAGACGGAATAGTCGATATGCTCGGCTTCCTTCCATTTTTTGCAGGCTTCGTTTAAGGCTTTCATTACATTGAGCGCAAAAGGCTTTGCATCTGGATCTGTGTGTGATTTTCCAGTCATGTAGCGAACGCATTCACAAAGTCCAGCATATCCAAGGGAAATTGTTGAATATCCGTTGTACAAAAGTTTGTCGATAACTTCGCCTTTCTTTAATCTTGCCAAAGCTCCGTTTTGCCATAGAATTGGTGCGGCATCAGATTTTGTTCCAAGAAGGCGTTCGTGGCGGATTCTAAGCGCTCTGTGGCAAAGTTCAAGGCGTTCCTGAAGAAGCTGATTGAATTTCATCATATCTCCGCCAGAAGAGCAGGCTACATCAACAAGGTTCAGCGTTACAACTCCCTGATTGAATCTTCCGTAGTATTTTGGCTTTCCAGTCAAGTCCAGGTAAGGCGTTAAAAATGAACGGCAGCCCATGCAAGGATAGCAGTTTCCGTTTCCTTTTACGTCGATTTTTAGCTCCAGCATTTTCTTTTCGCTTATGTAGTCTGGAACCATTCTGCGCGCGGTGCATTTTGCGGCAAGTTCAGAAAGATAATAGTATGGCGAGCCTTGTTCCACGTTGTCATTTTCAAGAACATAAATAAGTTTTGGGAACGCAGGAGTAATCCAGGCGCCTTTTTCGTTTTTTACTCCCTGATAACGCTGCTTGAGAACTTCTTCTATAATAAGCGCAAGGTCGGCTTTTTCCTGCTCGTTTTTCGCTTCGTTCAAGTACATGAAAACCGTTACAAAAGGAGCCTGGCCGTTTGTTGTCATAAGGGTTATAACTTGATACTGAATTGTCTGGACTCCGCGCTTGATTTCGTCCTTTACACGCTGTTCAACCATATAATCAAACTGCTCTGAAGAAACCTGAAGTCCTGTGGCTTTTATGAGTTCTGTTGTTTCCGCCATGATTTTTTTGCGGCTTACGTCTACAAACGGAGCAAGATGAGTGAGCGTAATGCTTTGTCCGCCGTACTGACAGCTAGCGACTTGCGCTATAATCTGTGTGGCTATATTGCAGGCTGTTGAAAAAGAATGCGGACGGTCGATTTTTGTTCCGCTGATTACAGTTCCGTTTTGTAACATATCCTCAAGGTTTACAAGGTCGCAGTTGTGCATGTGCTGTGCAAAATAGTCCGCATCATGAAAATGTATGATTCCTTCGTCATGGGCTTTGCAAATATCCGGATCCAAAAGAAAACGGCGTGTAATGTCCTTGCTGACTTCTCCAGCCATATAGTCGCGCTGGACAGAAACTACAGTCGGATTTTTATTTGAATTTTCCTGCTTGACTTCTTCGTTGTTTTCTTCAAGGAGGCTCATTATTTGCTGGTCGGTTGTATTTTCTTTGCGCAAAAGCTGATGGCGGTAGCGGTAGGTTATGTAAAGCTTGGCAACTTCGTAAGCACCGTTTTGCATAATTCCGTTTTCAACGAGGTCTTGAATGTCTTCAACATTAAGCGCATGTCCTGAATTATGGCATTCGATTTCAATATCATCAACAATGGATTCAATCTGGCTTTCTTTAAGGCGATGTGATTCTCTTACCTGCACGTTTGCCTTTCTTATTGCCGTTGAAATTTTATTGCGGTCGTAAATAACTTCCGCACCACTTCTTTTGATGATTTTCATGCTTTTCCCTCTTTTTTTTTAGCACCCTTGTCTATATATGGTGTTACAACTGCCTTTAGTATACTAGCAGTAGTGTTTTCAGTCAATAAAAAGAGCTTTTTGTATAAATTTAAGAATTCTATAAACAGGCGGTTTATGCGTGATTCTTGGGGGCAGATTTTTTTTGATTTTTTTAACTGCGGAATTAAGGGAAAATCTTTAAAAATAAGGGTACAAAAACGAAAATAATTCCAAAAATTCCGCATAATCAGTTGAATTATCATACTTTTATAGTATTAAGGCGTTTTTAGAGTCTATTCTATAAAAAAACAGCGCACTTTATGGTTTTCTGAAAGCTGCTTTAAAGGCGGAATTTCAGAACGGCATTTTTCTTGCGCTCTTGGGCATCTGTGGGCAAACGGGCAGCCAGAAAGGTTTTCCAGCAATGTTTTCATTTCGCCTGTTTTTTCAACTTGAAATTTTCCGCCTGCTCCGGCAAAAAGTGTCTGCGTGTACGGATGCAAGGCTTCCTTGTAAAGGTCTTTTGCCTCGGCTTCTTCTACAATCATTCCGCGGTACATTACACCGATTGTGTCGCAAAAATAGCAGGAAACTTTTAAATCGTGGGCAATAAACAAAAATGAAAGTCCGCGTTTTTTCCTTAAATCCTGCAAAAGATTCAGAATTTGCGCCTGAACAGAAACATCCAGCGCGCTTACAACTTCATCGCAAATCAGAAGTTCCGGCTCAAGAATCAGCCCACGTGCAATTGAAATGCGCTGCCTTTGTCCGCCTGAAAATTCCTGCGGCCGTCTGTCCAAATCCGCTTTGTCTAGCCCGATTTCTTCGAGCAACTCGGTGGCTTTTTCACGTGCCTGCTCTTTTCCCTGCCAATGCGATGAATATTTTAAAGGCGATGATAAAATGCTTGCAATTGTCATGCGTGGATTCAGTGAGCGTGAAGGGTCTTGAAAAATGTATTTTACTTTTTCCCTATATGCGGAAAGAGCTTTTTTGTCCAGATTTGCGACTTCAATAGGTTCTGTTTTTTCCTGCGGATTGAAATATATTTTTCCGGAATCGGCATTGTACATTCTTACTAAAAGCCGGGCTGTTGTTGTTTTTCCACAGCCGCTTTCGCCTACAAGTCCGTAGGTTTTTCCGCGCTCGATTTCAAATGAAACTCCGTTTACCGCATAGACTTGCTTGTTTTTTTTTGCAAAGAATCCTGCGTCAAGCCCAAAGTGTTTCTGCAAGTTTTCAGTATATAATATTATATCTTTTTTCATATAAAACCAGTCCTTTTTATATCATTTTGTAGCATCTGAAGTTTTCTTTTTCGCATTCATCTTTTTTAAAGCCGCATCTTGGAGCAAACGGACATCCGGGTACAGGTGAAGCCGGATCTGTAACTCTTCCTGGAATAGAAGAAAGTTCTTGTTCTGTGTAGTGGCTTCCGAATTTTGGCGTGGAAGCTAAAAGCGCCTTTGTGTATGGATGCCGCGGATTTTTTATGATTTGGGCGGAAGTTCCTTTTTCCATGATTAGTCCGCCGTACATTACGATTATATTGTCGCAAAGTGAAGCTACAAGGTCAATGTTGTGGCTTATAAAAATTATTGAAAGTCCGCGCTTGTTTCTTAAGTCTGCCAAAAGTTCCACAATTTGCGCCTGAATTGTAACATCGAGCGCAGTTGTAGGCTCGTCCGCAATAAGAAGGTCGCAGCCTTGAGCCAAAGAAAGCGCAATGCTGATTCTTTGAAGCTGTCCTCCTGAAAACTGGTGAGGAAAATTCTTTAGGCGTTTTTCTGCGTCTGGAAGTCCGACTTCATTTAAAAGCTCCACAGCGCGTTTTTTGCATTCTTCTTTTGAAAGTTCTGGCTCTGAATTTTTTAAAGTTTCCGCAAAAACATTTCCTATGCTTTGGAGCGGATCAAACGAGCGTCCGGGTTCTTGAAAGATGCAGCCGATTTTTCTTCCGCGCAATTCCCTGAACTGATCTTGCGAAAGTGAAGTAAGCTCGATGCCTTTAAAGAAAATTCTGCCTTCAACAAAAGCGTTTCCCGGCAAAAGTCCTGAAATCGCCGTTGTGGAAACTGATTTTCCTGAGCCGCTTTCTCCGACAATTCCAAGAATTTCTCCGCGCTTCATTGAAAAAGTTACGCCGCGTACAGCCTGAATCTGAATATTTTTGTTTCCTGTTGTAATATCAAAAGTTACAAAAAGATTTTGCACGGTTAAAAATGAACGCTGAAGTTCCGCCATCGAAAATTCGCATTGAGCAGGATGCGTCTTGATTTTCTTTTCAAGCCGCCTTTTTTTCCAAGTTGGAAAGACTGAATGAAACGGATCATAAAAATCGCGCAAACTGTCGCCCAAAAAGTTGAATGCAAGCGTTACGGCAAGCAACATCCAAACAGGAGTTAAGAGCCACGGGAAATTTTTGAGATTGTTCAACGTGGAAATGTCGCGGTTTATAAGCGAGCCCCAGCTTACCGCAGGATCATTTATTCCAAGCCCAAGATACGAAAGTGTTGTTTCGCTCATAATAAAGCCCGGAATCGAAAGCGTTGTGCTTACAATAAGAAGGCTTGCAATCTGCGGAATTATATATTTGAAAATTATTACAAGCGATGGAGTTCCTTCGAGGACTGCGTTCTGAATAAATTCTTCGCGTTTAATTGAATGGATCATTCCGCGTAAAGTCCGCGCGCTTCCAGGCCAACCTACAAGAGAAAGAATTACAGTGATGACCATGTAGGAAGTTCCAGAATCCATGTTTGTGTTTAAAAGCGAGCGTAAAAAAAGAATCAGGTAAAGGCTAGGAATGAGCATAAAAAATTCGCTGAACCGCATTATGAACCAGTCAGTTGAGCCGCCGTAAAATCCTGCGAGTCCGCCGAAAATTATTGCAAGAACTAATGAAACTGCGCTTGCAATAAATCCAATCGTAAGTGAAATTCTGCTTCCGTATACGATTCTTGAAAAAAGATCTCGTCCTAAATTGTCTGCTCCGATTAAGAATACCGGATATTGGTTTCCATTTGAATCAGGTTCTGTTCCAAAAAGATGAAGGTCGCACGGAATAATTCCAAGGACTTTGTATTTATGTCCATGCACAAAAAATTTTAGGTTGTGCCGCAAATCCTTTACCTTTGCGTAATGCCAAGTTGTGCTTTCCAGAACTCTGAATTCACGGACTTTTAAACCTTTTGAAGTCAGCTCAATATTTGCAGGATGAAAAGTATCTTCCGAAAAAGATGCAGTTGCTGAATACGGAGCAAAAAATTCAGCAAAAATCATGACAATGTAAATCATGGCAATCACGATTAAAGAGGCAAGCGCAACTGGTCGTCCTGTAATATATTTAAAAAGCTGCTTCATTTTGTTTTACTTTCCAATGGCAAATTTGCTTAGCGGAATTTCTTTTGAGCAAGACAAAGGCAAAGTTACTGATTTTAACTGCGGAAATGAAATGCCGCTTTTAAGCGCGAATGTCGGATTTGTTCCGGACTTGTTTATAATCTGAGTAATAAATTTTCCGGCTGTAATTGTGTTGATTGTGGCTGTGAGCGGGATTGTTCCATCTGCGGAATTTATTTCGTTTTGGGCAACGTCAAGCTCTGTAAGTTCTTTTCCGCCTGAACTGATTTTGCATGAATTTAAAATGTACTTCCAGTCTGCGCCGCCTTCATTTTTTACATTCAAGTTGAAATTTATTTTTACGTCCATGTTCACGTTGTCGAGCAAATTTTCTGCGATCGGTTTTCCTGAAGCCAGTGAAGTTGCCGCGCTTGCTGCTTTTACCGCCGAAATTCCGCTTTTTGTAAAAGATGAAATAATTTCTTTTGCAGTCGGCAGAACAACTTTTGGACTTGAAAATGAAAAGCTTGGCTTGAATACAGGAACGTCAAAGTCTTTTGAAAACGGCAATGTTATTGAAGAAATCAGCGGAATGTTGTCGATTGTCGCATTTCCCGCTATCTTGAATGGAAGTGTTTTTTCAGACTTGAAAGTTTTTGCAAAGTTCAAAATTGAATCGTAAGGAATTTTAAAGTTGAACGAATTTTCTTTTGTGGATTTTGCTGAAAGTGAAATTCCTTCGTCTGCGGTCAAAGTTGTAAAAGCTTCACCGTTGCAAGTTATGTCCGCCGCAAGTTTTGCAAGTGAAAGTGAAACCGGGTAAGGGTTTTTGATTGCATAGTCGCACTTTAAAGTTATTCCTTCCAAATCGAGCGAAACAAATGAAATTGAATTGAATGAAACCGACGGCTTTGGAATTTCCGTGGGAATCTTGTTCGTTGAGCAGGAAATCTGAACAAAAGCAAGCAGTGCGCTTGCTGCAATGGTAACTAAAAGTTTTTTCATAAAGCACTCCAAAAAATTATTTATATCTGATTCTAGGATCTACAATTGCAAGCGTGATGTCTGAAATAATCATTCCGGCAAGAACCAGCGCGGAAACAAACATGCTGTTTGCCAGAACAAGATTTACATCCTGCTGGGTTACAGCTTCGTACATCAGCCGGCCTATTCCCGGATACGAAAAAATTATTTCCAAGATCAAGCTTCCGCTGAAAAGGCTTGCAAGAAGATTTGCGCTGCCTGTTATATACGGATTGAGCGTGTTTTTAAAAGCATGGTTCAAGTAAATTCTGCGCTCGCAAATTCCGCGTGAACGAAGAGCCATTATGTAAGGAAGTCCCATCTGGTCTAGCATCGTTGAGCGGATCATTCTCATAGTTCCTCCAACTCCTCCAAGAAAAGAGGCAAGCAACGGAAGAAAAATATGATGAACATAGCTGAATGAAAATTTCATAGGATTTTCAGAGAATGGAAAATTCGGATAGCCTGTTACTGGAAAAAGTCCTGTTATAGATGCAAAAAGCTGCAAAAGAATCAAAAGCAAAATTCCCGGGAAAGCATGAAAAAAAAGCGCGAAAAAAGTTGCCGCCACGTCAGTTCTTGTTCCGGCTTTGCTAGAAAAATAAACTCCGAGCAAAAAAGAAAACGACGTGATAAAAACAAGCGAAATCAAATTCAAAACTATTGAATTTTTAAGCCGCGATAAAATCAAAAAGCTTACCGGTGTTCTGGAAATCAGACTGATTCCAAGATCGTGATTTACAAAAACTCTTTTTAGCCAGTCCATATATTGAGAATAAAACGGTTTGTCCAGTCCCAGTTCTTTTCTAAGCTGCTGGCCTTGGTCTGTTGTAAAGCTGTTGTCCTTTGAAATCTGCGATGATGAAACCGAAGTTGAATTCATGGAAGATGCGATTTGCTGCGTCATCATCTGGTCAACTATGTCTCCGGGAGCAAGTTCCATGAGCGCGAACATTGCAAGCCCCAAAATAAAAAGAAGAGCCGCCATTGTTGCAATTCTTCCAGTTATAAAAGATGCGAGGGGCCTTTGCTTTTTTAAGTAGTTCCAAGGAAAAGAAATTGTTTCCCAAAGTTTTTTTAAAAATGCTGCCATATTTTTTCCCTTACTGAATCTGCGACAAGAAAATCCGTTCCGTCATTGCTCCGTTCATGTTGTCATAAAAAAAATTTGAAATATCCCATTTGCCTTGAAGCGCAAAAAAAGTTTTCATGCTTACAAGATAAATTATCGGGCATTGCTCAAGAATAATGGACTGATATTCGTCCCAAATTTTTTTTGCCTGATTGAAATCGTTTGTAAAAGAGCCTTCGTTGTAAAGGTGGTCGATTCTAGCTTCCCATTCAGTTGCCGGAGTTTTTTGCTCTGGATACCAAAGATGCAAATTTCCGCTTGAAGGCCAGACATTGCTTCCTTGCGTTGGAAAAATATTTGCGCCAAGACCGATGAACACCGACTGCCAGTCATAAGTTGAAGTCAAAAGCTCAATCAGTTTTTGAAAATCAACCTGACGCACATTCACGGTTATTCCTACACTTGAACATTCGTCCGCTACAATTTGCGCCATGTCATTTGAGGTTGCGCTGGATGAAGGGATTGCAAGGTCAAATGAAATTTCGTTTCCAAAGACATCGCGCATTGTGCCGTTTGAATCTTGGTTTATTCCGATTTTTGACAAAAGTCGTAAAGACATTTCCTTGTCGAATCTGTATTTCAGCGTGATTTCTTCGTTGTAGTACGGATTCACGCTTGGAAAAAAATTGTATTTTGGTTCGGCAAGTCCGCGGTAAGTCTGTGCAATTATTCTTTCACGATTTAAAAGGCAACTCATTGCCTGGCGGAATTCTTTTTTTGTAAACCAGCTGTAGAAATTTTTTCCTCTGTTTTTTGGATTCTGATTGAACGTCCACATTGCAGTTCCGATTGAACCTTCCGAGCGGAAAACTTTGTAAGAATCTTTTTGTCCGTTTATCACAGCGTCAACTTCTTCCGGAACTGGCGAATAGGATTCCATTTTTCCCTGCTTGAATAAAAGATATTCAGTCCGCGGATTTCCTACAATTTGAACTGTTTTTGTGTCTATGTAAGTTGTGGTTTTTCCTTGCGAGTCTTTTTCCCAGTAGTACGGATTTTTTTTGTACACGATTCTCTGGCCCGGAATATATTCAGCTATGTACCATCTTCCCATTGAAGGAATTTCACGAACATTGCACGAAGCCTTGAATAAGTCTTTTACACCTTCTGCGCCTTTTTCTTCTTTTGCTTTTTTATAGATAAAAGACGGACAGAAACTCATGTTTGTGGCAAGAAGCGGATCTGCTATAATCCGCGGAAAGACAAAGTCAAACTGCCTGTTGTTTATTTTTACACATTCAATGCGCGCGGAAGTTCCGTCTGGCATAGAAACAAACTGTCCGCTATAGCCTGAGCTTTGGAATGCCGGGTCTCCTGCAATTTCGTTGTACCAGAAAACAACATCATCAGAAGTTACAGGAACTTTTTTGTCTGAGCCGTACCAAGTCCAGTAAAGATTTTCACGCAAAGTGTAATGGACGGTTAGCGTGTTTTTTTTCTTGTTGGTTTCTACTTCAAAGAATGCCGCTTTTGGAAACCATTTTTTTTCAGCATTGTCATAGTCCACAAGCGAATCCAAAGTCTGGTTTATAATTCCTGCGCTTTCTGCATCGCGTTCGGCAATATACTGGTTGAAAGTTTTTGGATCTGCGCTTATTGAAGAAAACCATTCGCCTCCTTCTGTTCCGTCTGCAAAACCGCCGCCTTTCCATGGTCTGTATAGCGTTTTTTCAAGAAGAAGCGAGCCTGAATTTTTTTTGTATTCCGCGATTTCTTCAAGTGTCATTTCAGGAGATTTTTGTCCGCAGCTAAAAAACAAGCCGACGCATAAAAACAAAGCGAATATTTTTTTCATTTTATGCTCCTACGGTTATAGTTCCTTTAAAGACATCCCGGAGAATTTTTACTTCTGTTGGAATTTCCTGTTTTTTTTCTTCAACTTTTTTCGGAACAAACTGAATTTCAAAGCTTATTGTCCGTCCGTAAATTTTAGAAAGATATTCTGAAATTTTAAAAGCCTGCTGCTGAATCTGCATCTGCTCAAACTGATTTTCACTTATCGCGTTTACTTTGTTTTCTTCAAGCTTCCATTCTTTTGTCTGCATTAAACTGCTGGCAAGCAAAGCATCGTCTATGGAAAAATCGGAAATCATTGCATCTTTTACTTTTTCTATGTCCGAAGTGTCCACGTTTTTTGCAACGGATTCTTTTTGCTGCGGAATATCTTGATTTTGCTCTAAAGGCTTGGTTTCTGCCTCTGCTGAAAATTTTTCAGGCGGTTCAGCTCCGCCATCATAAAAAGAATCTTCGTCTTCTTCCAGTGCGCTGAATGTGGGAATTGGAGCGGGAACAGATAAAAACGAATTCCTTGGCGCATTTATATTTACCGGTTCATTTTTTTTTTCAGCGGGAATTTTCCTTTGTGAGCTTGAGTTTGCCAAAATCGGTTTTACAGCGTCAATTGCTTTTTTTACTTCCGCCGCGGAAACATAATCCTTGAGCCAGCAAAGCCTTGAAACTGCAAGTTCAAATTCGTATCTTGGACTTAGCGAGTAGCGAACATCTCTGTAAAGCTGCATGAAAATTCCAAGTGCTCTTTCTGTCTGCATGGAATTCCATGAATCCAGCACTTCCTTGGAAAAACGGTCTGCGCTTTGTCCAAGCAATGATTCTTTTTTTACGCCGCTTTTTATAAGAAGAATTGAGCGCAAATAATCCGCGCAGTTTGAAATAAGCTGCTCAATGCTTACTCCGTTCTGCAAATATTCATCAAGCTTTAAAAGCGCGTTTTCAGAATCTTTTTTTACACAGAAACCGAAAATTTCATTCAGACGGTCAACTCCAACAAGTCCAAGTTTGTCGCGGATTTTTTCGTAAGTGATTTCTCCGCCGGAAAAAGCTGCAACCTGATCAAAGAGCGTATACGAGTCTCTCATTGAGCCTGTCGATTCTCTTGCAATCCAGTAAAGTGCTTCGTCTTCTGCCTTTATTCCAAGTTCGTTGGCGGCTTCTGCAAGCTGCTGTTTTACTTTTTCAATTGGAACAAGCCTAAAGTTGAACTGCTGGCATCTTGATTTTATTGTGGCTGGAACTTTTTGGATTTCCGTAGTTGCAAAAATAAAAATACAGTATGGCGGCGGTTCTTCAATTGTCTTTAAAAGCGCGTTGAATGCCGAGGTTGAAAGCATGTGCACTTCATCGATTATGTATATTTTGTATCTGCATGAATTCGGCGGAAACAAAACCTCGTCTTTTATTTGGCGGACATCGTTAACGCTTGTATTTGAAGCTCCGTCTATTTCAATTACGTCGAGCGAAGATCCTGCTGTTATTTCTTTGCACGCTGCGCATTCTCCGCATGGAAAAGCTGTAGGTCCTTTCTGGCAGTTCAGGGCTTTTGCAAGAATTCTTGCGGTTGATGTTTTTCCACATCCTCTCGGACCTGAAAATAAATATGCGTGAGCTATTTTTTTTGACTGGATTGAATTCTTGAGAGTTTCCGCAACGAATTCCTGACCAATAAGATTGTCAAAATTCTGTGGACGACGCCGTGTCGCCGTAACTTCGTAAGCCATACTTTATAGGATACATTAAAAAATCAATATTTACAACGGCAGTTTTTAAATGAAAAAGCTATAGAACTTTTGTTGATTGCTTTAAAATGAAAAAAAGGACACTTTATTGCAAAGTATCCTTTATAATTTTTTTGGGCCATCTAGGACTTGAACCTAGGACCAAGGGATTATGAGTCCCCTGCTCTAACCGACTGAGCTAATGGCCCGAATGTCAAATATTATATCTGAAATTTTACATTGGGGTCAATAGCAAAAATGTTTCCTCAGCGCTAGATTTTAAATTTAGACAGGACACTATCCATGACCTTTATGCTGTCGTGGGTTGTCTGCGCCATTTCGGAAATGTTCTGAGCGGAGGTGTTTATTTCCTTTACGCCTTCGGACATTTCGTCCATGCTTCCTGCAACCTGCTGGGCGAGCATATCGAGGTTTCCGGCGGCGGTCGCAACATTCTCAAGTGCGGCGGACATTTCCTTTGCGGTCTTGAGAACTGTCGAAGTCGTATCGTCCACGTCCTGCAGATTCGCCAGAACCTGTTTTGAGGACTCGTGCTGTCGCGACATCGTTGTGTCCACATTCTGAACAAGCGATTCGGTGGAGCTGACTTTTTCTGTTATCTTTTCAAATTCCTTTACGGAAATTTCAGAAGTCTCAACAACCTTTGCAATCACCTGGCCGATTGTCTCAAGTTCCTTTTTGATTGAATTTGACTGCGCGGCGGAATTCTCGGCAAGCTTTCTGATTTCGTCGGCAACAACGCTGAATCCCTTTCCGGCTTCTCCCGCGTGGGCTGCTTCAATCGCGGCGTTCATGGCAAGGAGGTTTGTCTGCGAGGCAATCTGCGAGATTACAGAGTTCGCATCGGCAAGATTCTTTGACTGCTCCGCCATGTTCTTGATTTCATCCGCCATCTCGTTCTGACGTGTTTTTCCGGAATCAGTAATACGGATAAGCTCCTTGTATTCGCCCGCAAGATTCGCGACGGATTCCGACATTTCCGCGATGTCTGCCACCATTTTTTCGATGAACGATGACGATTCGGTGATTTTTGCGGACTGGTTCTCGATGTTCTTTTCAAGCGACTCAATTCCGTGGCTTGAGCTGTCAAGAATTCCCTGAACTTCATCAAGCGTCTTATTCTGCTTTTCAATCTGATTTTTTACGCTAAGGATGTTCGACATAATCTGCGAGACCGCGCTTGCCGATTCCTGCGAAGTTGAAGCCAAACTTGTTCCGATTGACTCAAGCTGGGATTCCGCCGAATTCACGTCTGCAAGAAGTCCACGCAAAGTGCCGATAAAATGGTTCACGGAATCTATCATCTCGCCGATTTCGTTTTCATTTTTGGCGTCTATTTTTATCGTCAGGTCTGAAGTTCCGGATTCTCCGTTCAGTTTTTTGAATGCCGCGGAAGTTCTCTTCAAAGGTTTTGTCACAATCTGAAGGATTATAAAGAGAATTATTCCAAGGCTCAAAAGAATCGCCGCAACCACGACAGGAAGCGCGAGTTTTATAAGCCGCGAAGAGCTTTTTTCAAGTTCCTTTAAATTTATTCCGAGGTAAAGCATTGCATTTCCGTCGTCGCTGTCAATCGGACTGAAAACTGTTGCGGCAACGTTTCCCTTGTAGCGGTCAATCAGCTCAAGGACATGACGGCTTTTGTAGACTTCGCCGATGATGAACGGACTTCCCATTTTTCCGCCGGTCTTTGGCTTGCCGTTTTCACCGATGTCCGAGCTTTCAACGCAAGTGTCTTCTATAAAAATATTCATGCTGCATCCGAGCGTGGAGCCGTATTCCGAAAGCCATCCGTGGTCTGAAATTTCCTGCTGAATCACAAGAACACTTCCGCTTATCGCCGGAAATCTTGCGGCTGCCGTTGCAAGAACCTCGTCATTTTTGAGCGAGACGCACGAATTCAGTTTTCCGCCCGCAGCATTTGAAAGCGCCTTTTTTTCGGAGGCAAGTGAAGCTGAACTGTTCTTCCCGGCTGAAAAGATTGTCTCGCCTGAAGTTTTGGCAAGAATCACGCTGTAAAGTTCCGCCTCTTCCTGAACTTCCGAAAGCCGGCTGAAAATTTCTCCCTGCGAGGAAATGCTGTTCCAGTCAATTTTATCCAGAATCACGGAAAGTTTTTTCTCAAGATTTTTCTGACGAACCGCAAACAAAACGTGCATTCTGTCCGAACTTGCCCTAAGCTCCGCCTTTTTCATTCCTGTAATTTCGCCTGAAATCATATTGTGAAGCACAAGTGAAACGCAGACCGAAAGCACAACTGAAAGCGCAACCGAAATAACAACAAGTGTAAAATAAATCGACTTCTTCTTTTCCATAAAAAACCTGCCGGGGATTTTCCGCCCCTTTTTATATTATTCAGGCGCAAGGGGAATGTCAATTTTTTTATAAGAAACTGCATTCTTAACTAAACTGTATTTTATTGATACAATTTTAGCATGATCAGTGTAACTACGATTATTCCGACACCTTCAACTTTTAAACGCGTGATTCTTGTTATTGCCGGCGCGGTTATTTTTTCCATGAATCTGAATTCTTTTGCCTATGCGGCGGAACTTTTTCCAGGCGGATTTGCAGGAATTTCGCTTTTGATTCAGCGCGCATTTTTGAAGTTTTTCAATGTGAAAATTCCGTATACAGTTTTGTATTTTGCGTTGAATGCAGTGCCGGTTTTTATAAGCTTTAAATACATTGGAAAGAAGTTCACAATTTTTTCTTTGCTGATGATTGCAGTTTCTTCATTTCTTACAGATTTTATTCCTTCAATCCGTATTACAGATGATTTGCTTTTGTGTTCGATTTTCGGCGGAATCTTAAACGGGCTAGCCATAACTTGCTGTCTTTATGCTGATGCAACAAGCGGCGGAACGGACTTTATCGCAATTTATTTTTCTGAAAAAAAAGGCATGGATATGTGGAATATGATTTTCGGAATGAATATTTGCGTTCTTGTTGTGGCCGGAATTCTTTTTGGCTGGGACAAGGCGCTTTACTCGATTATTTTTCAGTTCAGCTCGACTCAAATTTTAAATGAGCTTTACCGACGCTACCAAAAAATCACTCTTTTGATTATTACGGAAAAACCTGACGAAATGTACCAGGTTGTAAAGAATTCTACAAATCATGACGCTACAAAATTTATTGGAACAGGCTGCTACAAAAATTCAGAAAAAACAATGCTTTATACGGTTGTTTCTGCGGATGAGCTTGGACCTTTGAGTCGCGAACTGAAAAAATGTGATTCTGCAGCTTTTATAAATGTTTTAAAAACAAAAGAAATTTTCGGGCGTTTTTTTACAAGAAGCAAAGATTAAAACGTTTGTTAAACATTTCCGCAGCATTTGAGAAGAAAAAATATGTGCTGAATTTTTCTTGGAAGAATTTTCCGCAGAGGCTCGGTGTTTTTGTTTTCGGGGCTGACTGCCATTGCCTGCGCCATTATGTCGCTCATTGCAGGAGGAACTTCGCCCAGAATTTTTTTTGCCATATCTTTTGAATATTGTCTGTGGGAAAGTCCAAAGTCTGAAAGTTTTTCTTCCGGATAAAATTTGCATGGCCGCCAGACAAGTGAACGGTTTTTGCTGTAAAAACTGCTTGCTCCAAAAAGTCTGCAGATAAAAGGTCGCGCGCCATAAATGGAGCAGTGACAGTCATTTTCCGCATTGAAAAAAATGCAAGTTTTACTGGAATTTTCATTTTCTTCAAGAAGTTTTTCTGCGGTTTGTCTTTGGTTTTGTATAAGCCACAATACCATAAAATTTGCTTCGGCTTCTGTTAAGTCCGGCTCAAAGTTGTGGCAGCACATTCCGCAGCCAGAATAGCAGGTGAATTTTGTTTTTTTGTACCAATCCGACTGCTGTTTTTCAAGTTCGGCATAAAGTTTTTCTATTTCAGCGGCAATTTTGCCTTCGCAAGTGTCTTTAAGGTTTTCAAAAACTGATTCCATAGACTTTGCCCAAGTTAAGCTTTTGCAAGAATTTTGCGCTGCGCAGAAAATTAAAATTCCGCACAGCACATTTTTTATTTAGCTTTTGTAAGCGTCATTATGCACGCCGCTAATGGCTCTTCCGCTTGGTTCGTCCATTTTGCTCCAGGCTTCATCCCATTCTAGGGCTTTTGCTGTTGAGCAGGCGACTCCGGCTTCGTGTGGAACTGCAAGCGCTGCGCTTTCGCTTGGGAAGAGGTTTGAAAAAATTTCCCTGTAATAATATTCTTCCTTTGTAACAGGAGTGTTTACCGGGAATCTTTTTGCTCTCTGGGCGAATTCTGCATCCGAAACTTTTTGTGCTGTCATTTCCTTCAATGTGTCAATCCAGCTGTAGCCTACGCCGTCGCTGAACTGCTCTTTTTGTCTCCAGCAAATGTCAGGTGGAAGAATGTCTTCAAATGCCTTGCGTACAATCCATTTCTCAATGCGCTGTTTTCCGTTCGGAAGTTTTATGCTCATTTTGTCAAGCGGATTCAGTCTCATTGCAATGTCGATAAAATCCTTGTCAAGGAAAGGAACACGGCCTTCAACTCCCCAGGCTGCAAGAGATTTGTTTGCACGCAGGCAGTCGTAAAGGTGCAGTTTGCTCATTTTACGCACAAGCTCTTCATGGAATTCGCGGGCGTTAGGCGCTTTGTGGAAATACAAATATCCGCCAAAAAGCTCATCGCTTCCTTCGCCGGAAAGAACCATTTTTATTCCCATTGATTTTATAACGCGGGCAAGCAAGTACATTGGTGTTGAAGCGCGCACTGTTGTAATGTCGTAAGTTTCAATGTGGTAAATTACATCTTCAAGGGCATCTAAAGCTTCCTGAATTGTAAAGTGAACCTCATGGTGAACAGTTCCTATAAAATCAGCGGCTTTTTTTGCTGCGATTAAGTCAGGGCTTCCTTCAAGTCCTACTGCAAAACTATGAAGCTGTGGCCACCAGGCATCTTTTAAAGAGCCGGTTTCAATTCTTTTTTTTGCGAATTTTTGTGTGATTGCCGCGATTACAGTTGAGTCAAGTCCGCCTGAAAGCAAAACTCCATAAGGAACATCGCTCATAAGCTGCTGTTTCACGGCTTTTTCAAGTCCGTCGCGCACATTCTGAATTACATCTTCGTTTATGATTTCTCCGTTGTCATCCGTCGCGCGTTTTGCATTTTCTACTGCGCTGAATTCTTCCCAGTCGCGTTTGTACCAAAGAGCCGGCTTTTTGTCTTTTGAATAGAAATAATGTCCGTTTGGAAATTCTTCAATAGAAACCATGTTTTGCCCTTCAAGAGCCTTTAGTTCTGAAGCAACATAGTAACGTCCCTGCTTGTCCCATGCCTGATAAAGCGGAATAACGCCGATTTCGTCACGGGCAATTAAATAAACGTCTTTTTCTGAATCATAAAGCACGAATGCAAAAATTCCAGAAAGCTCTTCTATCATTTTGCAAAAGCCGTTTTCTTCTGCTCTGTATTTTTTGTAAAGTGGAATTATAACTTCGCAGTCGCTCTGTGTTTTAAAGCTGTATTTTCCTGCAAACTGTCTGCGGATTTCCTGATGATTATATATTTCACCGTTTGCCGCAAGAATGATTTTTCCGTCATCGCTAACAAGCGGCTGTTTTCCAGAAAGCGGATCTACAATAGAAAGACGTTCGTGGCTTAAAATCGCATTGTTTCCTGTGTAAACTCCGCTCCAGTCCGGTCCCCTATGACGGATTTTTTTAGACATATCCAGAACTTGGGAACGAAGCTGTTCTTTTAAGCCTTCATCAATCGGCTGCGAGCCGCTGTTTAAATCAAATGCGCCAACAAATCCACACATAAATAACCCCTTTTCAATTAATTGGCAAAAAAAAAGACGCCTGCTCTGAGGGCATAAAAATACCCAGAAAACAGACGTCATTGTCTAAAAACAATATATTGATTTTTTAAATTTATGTCAATTCTTAGATTGAAAATTGAAATTCCCTTTGCTTTCTATTATTCTGTTTTTGACAAAAAAAATAACGGACTGCCCTAAGGAGGAGAAAGACAGTCCGTTTCTGAAGCGTGTTGACTTCATTTTGTCGTTTATTTACTGCTGGTTATAATTTACATGAAAACTGTAATGCAGTCAATGGTTTTGAAGAAATTTTTAGAAGTTTTTTGTAAATAATGCGGTATTTCGCAAGGAGTAACATTTTATGTCAAAAAAGGTCGGAATAATCGGCGCAATGAGCGTTGAACTGGAGCTTTTAAAGTCAAAATTGGAAGAAAATCCGGCGGTAACCAAGGCTGGCGGAATGACATTCACTGAAGGAAAAATCAACGGAATTTCTGTAGTTCTGGTTCAGTCTGGAGTTGGAAAGGTGAATGCGGCTTTGTGTGCTCAACGGCTGATTCTTAAGTTTGGATGCACGCATATAATCAACACTGGAATTGCCGGCGCAATGGCTTCTGGACTTAAAGTGCTTGATTTTGTTGCTTCCACGGATGCAGTTTATCATGACATGGACGCGACAGGATTCGGCTACAAAAAAACTGAAATTCCGCAGATGAAATGCAGCGATTTTCCAGCGGACGGCAAAATGCTTGAAGCGGCTCGTTCTGCATTTAAGGAATTTCCGGCGGAACATAAGCTTGTGTTCGGACGGATTGCTACAGGCGACCAGTTTATAAGCGACAAAGAGAAAAAATCAGCAATTCAGGAAACTTGCTCTCCGGCTTGTGTTGAAATGGAAGGTGCTGCAGTTGCGCATGCCTGCTGGATAAATGAAATTCCATTTGTGATTATCCGTTGCATGAGCGACATGGCGGACGATGACGGAGAATCAATTTACAGCTTTAATGAAAACGAAGCGGCTTCATTGAGCGGTTCGCTTGTTTTGTCCATGCTTGGCAGGTTTTAACCGCATTTAATTCTTTTTCTTGCATTATATTGCTAAATCTTCCCATTTGTTGTAAAACTATAACTTTAGTTATTTACAATAAATGGAGATGTTTTCAATGAAAAAGTCATTTTCTGCAATTGCGCTTTTTGCTATTTTCGCAGGTTTTCTTAACGCTGAGCCTAAAATCACGAAGTTTGAAATTCAAGGCTTAAAGCGCACAAAAGAATTTGCAGTTCAGCGCGACTTAAAAAAGTTCATTGGAAAAGAGGCTTCCGCGGAAACTTTGCACAGCATAGAAAATTCACTTCAGGCGGACAACCTTTTTACAAATATTTCCATTGGATGCGAGCCTATAACCGAAAATGAGAGCCGCGTTAAAATTTCACTTGAAGAAAAAATGTCCATTTTGCCACTGCCGATTGTTGCCGTTAATGACGGAGTTTTTTCTGCGGGCGCGTTTCTCATTGATTCAAACGCGATGGGTCTGAAAGATTTTTTTATGCTGGGCGGAATTTTTTCGCGGGACAACATTTCTGGAATGGCATTTTTTTCACGTCCGCCAAAAGGCTCGTCGCTTGGATTTTCGATTTACACAGGAATTTCAAAATCGGACACGGAGCTTGTTACAACAAAAGATGATTCAGTTTACGATTTTGGCTCTCTTTCTTTCCGCGGAAGCCTTGGTGTTTCCAAGAAATTTTTTGACTGTTTTTCTGCGGAACTAAGCACAGGATTTGGAATTATAAAAGTTGACGGCTCGGACGAAATCAAAGGCGAAATTGAATCTGAAAAAGTCTGGGAATCTTCCGCCGCAATAGATTTTAAATCCGCTGACTGGAACGGTGTTTTTATGTCTGAAAAATTTGCAGCTGTAAAGGCTTTTGTTGATGTTACGCCTTGTCGGGATGTTTTTAACGGATTTGAGCTTAAAATAAAAATTCAGCAACCGATTCTTGACAAACTTAGAATTGTTCAGTCAGCATCTTGCTTTTATGAATTCGATGCTCCGATTGTCTTTTATACTGGCGGACGTTCGGCTTCTGTGAGCCTTTTTCCTACTGAATTTTCTTCTGATTCAATGGCAGGGCTTTCTCTTGGGCTTGAATATGCCGCTCTTAAGACAAAAATAGGTCTTTTTTCTGTTTATGCGGTTTATCAGACAGCGCGCGCAAAAGACTTTGACAGGACTTGGGTTTTTAATCAGGGAGCTGGCGGCGGAATGAAAATGTACCTTTCAAAAGTCGCGTTTCCGGCTTGTTCAGTTGAAGTTATTTACAATATTACCGAAAAAGAATTCAGGACAGGCTTTTCTATAGGAATGTCGATGTAGTTTTTTTTATAAAAACTGAAAAAATATATTTTGCCATAAAGGACGAATGTCGAGTTTTAATAAAACAGCTGCTAAACAATTATTCCTATGTTAAAAAGGCTGTCATTGCCGTGCAAACATCGCAGGGGCAAGTACGATAATGACTAGAAATTTCAAGAAATCCTAAAACTCGACATTCAATCTTATAATCTTTTGATGACAGATAGTTGGAATCAGTAATAAAATTAATGTTTTTAAATGAACAGAACCCCGGTTGCCCGGGGTTCTGCCGTTCACTTTCGTGAACTAAAGGAGAGAGTTTTATCAGCTTTATAAGCTGATTAGAATATACATCATTGCATTTTCTTTGTCAACAGTTTTTAAAAAAATTTTTTAATTTTTTTTACTCGCTTTTGATTGCAATTTTCTTTTCTGTGGAATCTTCCTTGCGTCCGATTTCAATAGAAAGAATGCCGTTTTTGAATGTCGCGTTCACTTTGTTGGAATCAATGTCCTTTGGCAAAGTAAATGAACGTTTGAACTGGCTGTGCCTTGTTGTGCGTTCGCGCAGAATGTAGTAAGCATCGTCAACCTTTTCTTTCTTTTCGCCTGAATCAGACTTTGCGTTTTCAACAGAAGAAATTGTAAGAACATCGTTTTTAAGTGTTATGTCTACATCTTTTTCAGTTTTTCCAGGCAAATCCATAGAAAGCACATAGCTGTCTTTTTTCTGCACAACATCTACTTTCGGTGCAAAAGCTGCTTCGCGGTAGCTTGGCAATGCAAATCCATCATTTCCAAAAAGTGAATCTAAAAGTGAAAGTTCGTTCATATAAATCTCCTCGCTGGTTTTACAGCATTGTTTTAATTTTTTTTCGTACTGCCTTTCAGCCGTACACTAGACATATAGCAGAATACGTGCCAAGTAAGAAAAATCAGCAATTTGCCGAATAAATGCCTTTTTCGCTTGTTTTTGGCTGAATGTCTGCGTTTAACTTTATGTCTGCATGGAAATTTGTGCTATTGCTGTTGAATTTGCCTTTTTATTTGAATTTTTTTGACGCAGAAAATAAAATCAGTTTGGTAAAACTTGGGAAATTTTGGCTCACATTAAGTATGCGAAATTGCTGTACAGATTGGAAAAACTTGGCGGATTTTTTTTTGGGATTTAGCACAAATGTCGAGTTTTGATAAGTCTGTTGGAAATTTTAAATATATTATCGGGTCAAGCCCGATAATGACATTAAATTATAAAACTCGAAATTAAGACTATTTGATAAATTGCCATTTCTGCGATTTGCTTTAAGAAATTTCTTTTGAAAAAATTCAAATTTTAATTTGCAATTCTTTCCGATATTAAAAACATTTGTTGACGATACAAGAAATTACCATTATAATTTTTCTCACATATATATATGGAGGACATAATGGCTAAGACCAAATATGTTTATTACTTTGGTGATGGCGACGCAGAAGGCGATGAATCAATGCGTCCAATCCTCGGTGGAAAAGGCGCAAACCTTGCTCAGATGGCAAAGAAACCTTTGAGCCTTCCTGTTCCATCTGGATTCACAATTTCAATTGATGTTTGTCAGGAATACTACAAATTAGGCAAAAAGTATCCGGCAGGACTTGATGCAGAAGTTGCTAAGTATCTTGCAAAGCTTGAAAAATCAATGGGCAAAAAGCTCGGCGATGCAAAAGATCCGCTTCTTGTTTCAGTTCGCTCAGGTGCTGCAGAATCTATGCCTGGTATGATGGACACAATCCTCAACCTCGGTCTTAACGACAATTCCGTTCTTGGTCTTGCAAACAAAACACAGAACCCACGCTTCGCATGGGATGCATACCGCCGCTTTATTCAGATGTACGGCAACGTTGCAATGGGTGTAGATCATGACAAGTTCGAAGAAATCATCGACGAAGTTAAGTCTCACCGCGGAATCACACAGGATACAGATCTTACTACAGAAGAACTTCAGGAAATTGTTTCTAAGTACAAGGCAATGTACAAGAAAGAAAAGGGCGAAGATTTCCCGCAGGATCCACACAAACAGATGTGGGGAGCAATCGGAGCTGTATTCGGTTCTTGGATGAATCCTCGTGCTATCACATACCGCAAGCTCAACAACATTGATGAAAGAGTTATCAAAGGCACAGCCGTAACTGTTATGGCAATGGTATTCGGAAACATGGGAGATACATCAGGAACTGGTGTTTGCTTCAGCCGTGATCCTTCTACTGGTGTTAACGAATTCATGGGTGAATACCTTATGAACGCACAGGGTGAAGACGTTGTTGCTGGAATCCGCACACCTCAGCACCTTTCTCAGCTTGCTGAAACAAATCCAAAGATTTACGATCAGCTTTGCAAAATCCGCGCTCGCCTTGAAAAGCACTATCACGATATGCAGGATATGGAGTTCACAGTTCAGGAAGGAACTCTCTATATGCTCCAGTGCCGCAACGGAAAACGCACAGGACCGGCAGCTGTTAAGATGGCAGTTGACATGGTTGCAGAAAAACTCATCACAAAAGAGCAGGCTCTTCTCCGTGTAAAGCCGGATCAGCTTGACCAGCTTCTTCACCCGCAGTTTGAGCCAAAAGCTCTTAAAGCCGCAGCACCAATCGCAGAAGCTCTTAACGCATCTCCTGGAGCCGGAGCTGGACAGATTGTATTCACAGCAGATGAAGCTGTTGAATGGAACAAGGCTGGAAAGAAAGTAATGCTCGTTCGCAAAGAGACATCTCCTGATGACATTGCAGGTATGTACGTTGCAGAAGGAATCTTGACATCTACAGGCGGACGCACTTCACACGCTGCTGTTGTTGCACGTGGTATGGGAACTCCTTGTGTTTGCGGATGCGCGGCAGTTGTATTTGTAGACAAAGAAACAGTAAAGATTGGCGACAAGACTTTCAAGAAGGGCGACAATATTTCTATTGACGGTTCAACTGGTAAAGTTTATGCAGGTCTTATTCCTGTAGAAGAAGCAAAAGTTTCTGGCGATCTTGAAACATTCCTTGGCTGGGCTGATGAAATCCGCGAAAAGTCTGTACGCAAGACAGCTTCTGGAAAAACTGTAAAGGGATTCGATGTTCTTGCAAACGCAGAGCAGAACGAAGCTCCACAGGCATTCAAGTTTGGCGCAAACGGAATTGGTCTTTGCCGCACAGAGCACATGTTCTTTGAAGAGCCAAAACTTTCTTCGTTCCAGAAGATGATTATTTCTGAAAACACAGAAGCCCGCAAAGAAAACCTTGCAAAGATTCTTCCACTTCAGGAAAGAGATTTCTACGGAATCATTAAGGCAATGGGTGGACGCGCTGTAACAATCCGTCTTCTTGACCCGCCTCTTAACGAGTTTATTCAGGCTGCTACAGATGTTGAAGCTCAGGCACTTGCTTCTAAGCTCGGAGTTTCTGTTGCAACAATCAAGGCAAAGTTCGCTGATCTTAACGAGCACAACCCTATGCTTGGACACCGTGGATGCCGTCTTGCAATTACATATCCTGAAATCTACGAAATGCAGGTTGAAGCAATCGCTTTGGCAACTGCGCACGCAGAAAAGGACGGAATTGCACATGATGTTCGTATTATGATTCCTAACGTAACTTCTGTAAACGAACTCAAGCAGATCCGCGCACAGGCAGAAGCTGTAATTGCAAAAGTAAACGAAGCAAAGGGAACAAACCTCAAGTTCCAGATTGGTTCTATGATTGAATTCCCACGCGCAGCTTGCACAGCAGATCAGATTGCACAGTACGCTGACTTCTTCTCATTCGGTACAAACGACCTTACACAGACAACATTTGGCTTCAGCCGTGATGACTATGGCAAGTTCATTGATTCTTACCTTGACCAGAAGATTCTCGAAAAGGATCCATTCAAGACTCTTGATCCAGACGGACCAGGTGCTCTTATGGAAATTGCAGAAGCTAAGGGACGCTCAGTAAAATCTGATCTTCACCTTGGAATCTGTGGAGAACATGGTGGAGACCCAGATTCAATCGCTCTTTGCTACAAGCTTGGTCTTAACTACGTTTCTTGCTCACCATTCCGTGTACCAGCTGCACGCCTTGCCGGAGCACAGGCTGTTATTAAAGCTCTTGCCGCTGCAAAAGCTGCAAAGGCACCAGCAAAAAAGCCAGCTGCAAAGAAAGCAGTAGCAGAAAAAAAGACTTCAACGACAAAGAAGCCGGCTGCAAAAGCACCAGCAAAAAAGGCTCCTGCTAAAAAACCGGCTGCAAAGTCAACAGCAAAGAAGCCGGCCGCAAAAGCACCAGCAAAAAAGGCTCCTGCTAAAAAAACAACAAAGAAATAATTTTCATTGATGTTTAGCGGTTAAATGCTAACTTCCCCCTCTAGGAAACTGGAGGGGATTTTTTTATGCCCTTAACATAATTCTTCTTTTTTAATAAAATCAAGCATATATGAAATCAATTTCTAACTTTCATACACACACAGAGCTTTGCCATCATGCAAAAGGACAGCCGGTTGACTATGTTAATCAGGCTATTTTGGAAGGCTGCACTGCTTTGGGGTTTTCTGATCATTGCCCATATCCGGAAGATTTTTTTGACTACTGGCCGGAAATAAGAATGACAACAAAGGAGGCTTCTGAATACAGCGAATGGATTGAAGAGGCAAAAGAAGCAGCGATGTTTCCTATTTACCAGGGCTATGAATGTGAATGGGAAGAATCCTTCGTTGGCTGGTATGACGAGCTTAAGGCGGATTTTGGAGCGGACTATCTTGTTCTTGGCTCGCACTGGGTTACAGACGGTTCAAGCCATATTTATATTCCCGATGTTGAAAGCCCTTCGCTTCTGAATAAATATATTGACCAGACCATAGAAGGAATGCGGAGCGGCCATTTTGCTTTTCTTGCCCACCCGGATTTGTTTATGGCAGGCTACAAGGAATGGGACGATCAGGCAAAGGCTTGCAGCCAGGCGATTTTGGATGCGGCTTCCGATTTGGATTTGCCTATTGAAATAAACGGTCTTGGAATAACCAGAACTCCAAATCATACAAAGCGCGGAATGAGATACCCTTATCCGTTTGTTGAGTTCTGGGAAATGGCTTCTCTTACAAATGTCCGTGTAATATGCAATTCCGATGCCCACAATCCGCAGGATGTTATCATGAACGCCTGGAAAGCTAGGGATTTTGCAAGCCGCTTTGGAATTGAGCCTTTGGAGCTTCCGGATTTTTGTACTGATTAAAAACAAGAATTCCGCTTTTCCTTGAATCTATCAGGCTGAAATTTTCCGGGCAATTTATAAAAATTTTTGCATCTGGAAAATTCCTGCAAAAAACTGTTTCATAAACAATACCGTCTACAAGATTTTTGTTGAACGCTTCTGTAAAAAGTTTTTTTCCGCCGATTAAAAAAATATCGTCCGGGCAAAGAAAATCAAGCGCATTTAAAGCTTTTTTTATAGAAGAAAAAAAGAAAAATTCATTGTCTGTGCGTTCTATTTTTTGCGGGGCAGCGTTTCTTTTTATTACAATGTTCAGCCTGTTTTTAAGCGGAAAGGGCAGAGTCTTAAATGTATTGAATCCCATTATGACGGCTTTTTTTGCGGTCATATGTTTGAAGAAATCCATGTCTTCTTTGCATTCTTTTTGAAGCGAAGAGTTTTTTTTCCATGGAAGTGCTCCGTCTTCTAGCGCGAATTCTCCGTTAAGTCCTGAGGCGTAAATTGCATTCATTCTTTCACTGGTCCTTTTACCTTAGTTTATAGTTCATGAGATTTCAAGGTCAAGGCTTTTGCGCCAGGGCAAACGCATTATAAATAATTTAAGTAAAGTTTGCACGAAGAAACGGTTCTTTGGTCAAAAACACTCTGATTGTTGCGGCCGCATGAGCGGGGAATTATTCTATAGTTACTTTGCAACAATCAGCGTGTAGCGCATTATTGCGCGATTTTGAACCAGGAAACCATGCCTGGGAGCCAGTTTTATGCTGAATACATTTATAATGCGTAAGCCCTGTTTTGCGCGCAAGGTCTGTATTGCCATATTTTTGCAAATCAGAGATAATGTTAAGTATGAGAATTACAGATTTTATGAAGAGGCTTTTTCAGAAGTCTGGAAAGAAAAATGAAAACTCCGGTTTGCTGGACAGAATAAATTTATCAATGAACCTTCTTGTACAGAAATCGCAAAATTTAAATAGCCAGTTTGATGAAGAAAAAAAACAGATAGCGGAACTTGCCGAGGAAGCAAAAAAACTTGCTGGTTCTCCTGAAATTTTTTCTGCAAAGCTTGAGCAAGACATCCTTGGAAACATTACGGCCGTAAGTTCAGCCTGCGATTCAGTTCTTTCAGGAAGCAATGAGTCTGCGGTAAAAGAAACACTTGCTTCCCTTAAAACTGTTTTGGCGCAAAGAATGGCATTAAAGTAAACTATAATTTTGAAAAAACATTTCCAAGACTTTCGTGCAGAACGAGGTTCGCAATTCCGTCGCTTGGAGTCGGGTCGCGGTTTATAAGCACGATATTTTCTCCGCGGAAATAATGAATCATTCCTGCCGCAGGGTAAACAGTGAGCGAAGTTCCCCCGATAATCAAAAGGTCTGCGCCGCCTATTGCTTTTATTGCGCCGCTTACAATTTCATCCTTTAGAGATTCTTCGTACAGAACAACGTCTGGCTTTATAAGGGAACCGCATTTTTCGCATAAGGGAAGTCCGTCTTGGTCTGAATGTGAAGCGATATATTTTTCATCATAAAACTCGCCGCATTTTGTGCAGTAGTTTCTAAGAACACTTCCGTGCAGCTCAAAAACTTTTTTGCTTCCTGCCGCCTGATGAAGTCCGTCAATATTCTGAGTTACGACTGCCAAAAGCTTTCCCTGCTTTTCAAGTTCCGCAAGTTTAAAATGCGTAATGTTCGGTTTTATTCCTGATACAAGAAGTTTTTCCCGGTAGAACCTGTAGAATTCCTTTGGATTTGAATGAAAAAAAGTCGCGCTCAGTATTGTTTCCGGCGGATAAGCCCACTTTTGATTGTAAAGCCCGTCAACGCTTCTAAAGTCTGGAATGCCGCTTTCTGTGCTGACTCCAGCTCCTCCGAAAAACACAATTTTCTGGGATTTTTCTACAAGTTCTTTTAACTGCTCGATTTTTTCTTCCATAAAAACGCCTCCGCAATTTTTTTAAGTTGCCGTTTACATTTCAAGTGCGGAAAGTTCTTCCCATCTTGAGTACGCTTTTTCAAGCTCCTTTTCTAGGTCTGTGTATTCTTTTCCAGCCTTTGAGGACTTTTCGTAGTCTGGACAGGCCATAAGTTTTTCAAGCTCCGGCTTTTTGTCTTCAAGCTCAAATATGCGCTGCTCAAGCTGCTCGAATTCCTTTTTTTCCTTGAACGACATTTTGTTTTTTTTCTGATGGACAGAAACCTTTTCCTGTTTTTCTTCCTGCTTGGATTGTGATTTTTGCTGTGCGCTTTGTTCCTGCTGAAGATCAAGATATTCAGAGCATTTTCCCACAAAGCCTGAAACGCTTCCATCGTTTTCCATTATAAACATTGTATCGCAGATTTTGTCCATAAAGTAGCGGTCGTGGCTTACAACTAAAAGACAGCCCTTGAACGAAAGCAAAAACTGCTCAAGGATATTCATTGTAAAAATATCAAAGTCGTTTGTAGGTTCGTCCAAAATCAGAAAGTTCGGATTGCTGATTAAAAGCCGCACAAGATAAAGCCGCTTGCGCTCTCCGCCGCTCAAAGTTCCCACTGGCGAATGCTGAATTTTTCCTTCAAAGCCGAACTGCTCAAGAAAGAGTGGCGCGCTTAAAACTGTACCGTCATTCATTTTCATAACGTCCGCCGCTTCCTTTATGTATTCAAGAACAGTAAGCTCCGTGTTTTCAAAATGTGGATTCTGCTCGTAGTATGCAATCGAAGTGTTTTCGCCTTTTACAACTTCGCCGGAATCTGGCTGGATTTTCTGCGTGATTATATTTAAAAGCGTGGTTTTTCCAGAGCCGTTACCGCCGAATATTCCGATTTTTTCGCCCTTGTTAAAATTGTAACTAAAATCCTTAAGGACTGGAAAAGAATTTTCAAGGCTGCTTTTGCCCGAAGATGCGAATCCTTTTTGAAAATTCTTTGTGATTTTATGAAGCTCTAGAATTTTTCCGCCGAGCCTTCTTCCTTCAACTTCAAAAGTAAAGCCTTTGTCTGCGGAAAATTTTTCGCGGTTTATTAAAGCCTGGTCCCGCTGGATTCTTGCCTTTGCCTTTGTTCCGCGCGCGCATGGTCCTCGCATAAGCCAGTCGCGTTCAAACCTCAAAACGGATTCAATGCGGCGTTCTGTGTTCGCTTCAATCTGCGCTTCTGTCTGCTTTTTTTCAAGGTAAGTTGAATAGTTTCCTGTGTAAAGCTTTATCTTGTTTCGCGCAAGTTCATAGATATTGTTGCAGACTGCGTCTAGAAAGTAGCGGTCGTGGGTTACCATAAGAACTGACCTTTTTGTTTCGGCAAGATAATTTTGAAGCCAAAGAATTGTGGAAATGTCCAGATGGTTTGTGGGCTCGTCCAAAAGAAGCAGCTTTGTGTCTTCAACAAGAACTTGTGCAAGCGCGACTTTTTTTATCATTCCGCCTGAAAGCTCGCCCATTTTTCGGCTAAGGTCGTTTATTCCAAGCGTGGTAAGAATTGACTTTATCTGGGACTCGTAGTTCCAAAGATTGTCTTTTTGCATTTTTTCGTTCAGGGTGTTGAACTTTTTCTGGGCTTGCTGCGAGTTTGTTTTTTGAAGCTCGTCGCAGGCTTCTTCATATTCGCGGATTGTCTTGAGCTTGGGACTTTGGAATTTGAAAATGTGGCTTTTTATTGTGTCATCCTTGCTGTACAAAGGATTCTGTGCAAGAAAAGAAACTCCGGCCTCTTTGTTCAGCACAACAGTTCCTTCGTCTGGAGAAAGCAGTCCCGCAATTGTGTTAAGCAAAGTTGATTTTCCAGTTCCGTTGCGTCCTATAAGAGCCGCCTTGTCTCCTTCGTTTAAGCCGAACGTTACTCCTGTAAACAAAGGTTTTTCTCGTCCGATTTTTGCAAGGTTATTCACAGATAAAAGATTCATGCCAAGGATTTTAGCAGTTAAAAAGTGAAGTTTCAATTGCAATGTAAATGGGTAGACGCTGGGCAAAAGTTTTGTTATTATACACACATATTTTGCGCGACTAGCTCAGTTGGTTAGAGTACAAGCATGACACGCTTGGGGTCTTTGGTTCGATTCCAAAGCCGCGCAGTTTCCCGCTGCCAGAAAAAACGGCTGTTTTTATCAGAACTCGATATTTGACTTATTATATTTCTTCCAAAAAGAGCATAAAATGGATTATTCATACATTCTGAAAACATCAAAAGTTTTGCCGGAAAAACTTGCGGAATTTGGCTTTGAAGAAAAAAACGGCTCTTATTTTTGCAGAAAAAACATTCTGAACGGCGATTTTTATTCAATAATCGAACTGAAAGGAAACTTTCTTACCGCTAAAGTTTTTGAATCCGGCTCAGATGAGCGTTACGTTCTGTTCGATGTGGAAAATGCAAACGGAAGTTTTGTAGGCGAAATAAGAAATCAGGTTCGTAAAATTATTGAACTTTTCCGCTTCCAGTGCTGCAAGACTTCGGACACAAAGAAAAAATATGTGGACTTCATTCAAAATAAATTTGGCTGCAAAGGCGACAATCCATGGTCAGATACGCCTGAAAACACAGTGTTCCGCTGCAAAAACAAAAAATGGTTCGCCCTTATAATCAAGATAAAATTTTCCCGGCTCGGGCTCTCTGGCGATGAAGAGGTTTTTGCCGTAAACCTGAAAGCCAATCCCAAAATAATTCCAGAAATCACAGACAAAATCACGGTTTTTCCGGCGTGGCACATGAACAAAAAATACTGGATTACAGTGCTTTTGACAGAAGCGGCCGACTGGAAAAAACTCTGCGCGCTGACAGAACAAAGTTTTGAACTTGTAAACTCAAAAAACTAAACTTTTTTCCATTCTGCGCATATTCTCAAAACATTCCGGATTTTCATGTTGACTTTGTTTTATCCGCCAATCTTGATATAATAAGAAGAATAAAATTTTATCTTAATTCAAACTGATTTACGGCTTACAGCCACACCAGTTTTCGGAGGCAAAAATGAAAATTGCGGCGACTTACGATATTTCAACAGATTCTATTTTTCAGCATTTTGGAAAAACACAGAATTTCAAGGTTTACACGATAGAAGACGGAAAAATAGCCGATTCAAAAGTTATTGACAACGGAGGCTTCGGACACCACGACCTGGCGACATACCTTAAAAATCTTGGAATCGAAACTTTGATTTTGGGAAACCGCGGTCAGGGAGCAATCGACGCATTGAACAATGCCGGCCTCAAACAGATTGCAGGAATCACAGGAAATCCGGACGATGCGGTAAAAGCGTTTCTGGCAGGAACACTAAAAGACAATCCGGATGCAAAGTGCGACCATCACAACGGAGAACACAACCACAGACATTCAGAAAATGCGCATACAGAACAACCAGTTTTTACGCCGGTAAAATAAAGTCTATCTGGCATTTTTTCGCGGCAACATGATTTTTCCATACAAGACAACAAAAATGACAAGCGAACTTTTAGAAAATCTTGAAAAACTTCACACAACGGAACTCGGCGTTGTCCGCATAAAACGGAATCTTGGACTAAAAATCGATGACGTTATTGGTTGGTGCAAAGACACAATTCTTTCCGCGGCAAAAAACATTGAAAATGAAAAATCTGGCGAAAACGACGGAAAATCCGCCAATAAAATCTTCCGTCAGGGAAAAAACTGGTACATAAAAACAGACGGCTGCACAATCACGGTGAACGCGCACAGCTACACGGTGATTACGGCGCATAAGGGAAAAAACATTCTTGACTAAACGTACGAAAATATGCACGTTCTAAACATGGAGATATTTTATGTCAATAATTATAGCAACTGCAACTCAGGAAACGCTTTATCTGCGCTCTGTTCCGGGAACGAAGAAATCCATCATCGAAGCTAGCAAAGAGCCACTTGAAGACAACGTTGAGGACATCGGCTGGTAATTGTAGACAATAAAATATTCCAAACAGGCAGCAAAAGACACCAAAAAGATTGAACAGTCAAATTTAAAGCAGAACGTGATAAATCTCATTGAAATCCTGAAAATCAACCCATTCCAGAATCCTCCACCTTACGAAAAACTCATCGATGACCTGACCGGATTTTTTTCCCGCCGAATAAATATTCAGCACAGACTAGTCTATGAAGTTTTTCAGACTGAAAAAATCGTCCGTATCCTCAGAATGTGGACGCATTATGAATAGGTAAAAAAATAGTCAATGAGTATTTATAAAAAAAAATCTGAGTGTCCCGGAACTTTCCGCACGTTGTTGAAGTTGCTTTCCATTGATTTTAAAAAGTCCGTACATTATCCTAGTCTGTATGAAAAAACTCATTTTGCTGTTACTTTTATTTTTATCATTGAGTTCCTGTAATATAGCCCGCAGTAAAAATAAAGCTAAAGTTTCATCTGGTGATTTAGAAGCATCAACAACTGCTGAAAAATATTATGTTTCCAGCAGCTATCATTTTATGTTGAATTATCCTGATTTTATAGGCAAAGCCATGAATTATGCCTGGCAGGAATATTCCGGGGTTACTGTTCCTGCACTAGTTTATCCATCAAATTATTGTTTAAAAAAAGGCAAGTATTCTTCTCCATATTTGGAATTCGCCAATATTTCTGCAAAAAAAATCACGCAGGCGGAAATATTTTTTTTCAGCACAGGAAATCCTGATTATACAAGTTTGCTTGTCAAGCTCGATTTGATTCCTGGCGGTTGTTCTGAGGTCAGTCTGACAGACTCATTTTTAGGAGAGAATGAATACCGGTTGGATAAAATTGATTTTTACTTTCAGGATGAAACCATGCGCTCATTTTCTGCGGCTGATTTTTTTCATTTTCATTATCCGGAGCTTGCGGCTTTTGACTTGTCTGGCTCAGGAACCTTTTTTCTAAAAGGAAATGAGGGATATTTTTACTTGATAATAAAAAACCGCAAATCAGACGCCGAAAACGCAGGATTTTTCAGGCTGAGCATTACAAAAGAAAATGGCGAAGAAACAATTGTTGAAAATGAAATTTCCTATAACAGCGAATACAATACTTATTCATATAGACTATGGGATGACATGGCAATTGAAGATTTTTGCTTTGCAAAAAAAGTTAATGTTGAATTCCGCTCTACAGATGGCAAAATAATATCAGAGGAAATTACAGATTCAGAACAGCTGGAAAAAATAAGCTTATGGGTAGCCGCGTTCTGTTATTTTGGTTTGAGATAAGGGAGAAGAGCTTGTACAAAAACAAAAGACAAGAATTTTTAAGAAATAGTTTTTTGTTTTTGTACATTTTCTCCTTGACAATCCCCGATTTTCGCATAGAATACAAATCATAGGCACAAGCAAAAAAGAAAATACTTGTTCTAAAATCAGTTTGGTTGTCATGTCTTGATGCAAGTTAAGCGTAGCAAACAGATTCTTCTTAGTTCTCTTATTTCCAGTTTTCTTAAATCCTAATTATTCAAACATTTTTATTTTCTCATGCAGACAGGATTATTGTGCCTAAATTTATTTTTAGGAGCATTTTATGAACAGACAGGACATCGACTTTGTCCAGAGCAGCATCATCTATCAGTTTAAAAATTTGCAGCTGCTTGAGCAGGCATTCACGCGCAAGTCTTATTCGGAGGAGCATCCGGAAGTTCAGAACAACGAGGTTCTTGAATTCTACGGAGACGAAATTCTTGATTTTTTTGTTACGAAGATGATGTACAAAAGATTTTCAAGAATTCTCAACAATGAGCTTGTCTCGGAAAAAAACGAGGGCGAGCTTACAAAACTGAAATCGATTCTAGTAAGTAAGGAAAGTCTTGCGCGCTGCATGTACAATATCGGGTTTTCAAAGTTTCTATATCTTGGAAAAAGCGATGAAAAAAATGAAGTGTACAAAAGCAAGTCCGTAAACGAAGATTTATTCGAGGCAATAATCGGGGCGGTTGCCGCTGACTGCGACTGGAACTACGAAAATCTTGAAAAAGTCTGCCGGACAATGCTGGATATGGAAACAACGAACGGCTACCTTGCTTTGCTTGTCAAGGAAAAATCTCACCGGCTTGGATTCGGAGAGCCTTGCTATCGTCCTTTCGCATGGCAGACAGACAATCCTGAAGACTGGCAATCGGACAATCTTTTCAATATGGGAATCGGATTTGGCGGCTTTGGAAGCACATCAAAAAATCCTAAAACCGGGAAACATGAATACGGAATCCAAGTTGGAGAAAATAAATTCACAGGAATTGGCGACGGAATTGCCCAGGCAAAACTTAACGCGGAACAGAAAGCCTATCAGTTTCTTATTCAGGAAGAAATAAAACGGCAGGTCCAGAATCTTGACTATTCAAACCCGGCAAGCACGCTTCACGAGCTATTCCAGAAAAAAGTGATTATGGAAGTTCTCTACGAATTCAACGAATACCACGATGAGAACGGAAATCCAATCTGGAACTGCAAGGCGATTCTCGAAGGCTACGGAACATTTGAAGCCGACAACGCGTCAAAAAAGCAGGTAAAACAAGATGCTTCGTTGAAGCTTCTGAAATTCATAGCCGAAACAAAAATCGAGCAGACCGAAAAATGGGAAATTCCAACGTTTTACAGCGGAAACGCAAGAATCTGACACGATGAGGGAAAAATATAATGACAACTATAAACGACTTTACAGAAGAAAGAACCTGCACTTATAAAGATGAAACTTATTCAGTTCGCGACAACGGAGCTGTTATGCGACATTCAAAACCAGAAAAACGCAAAAGAAAACTTGATGATGAATGGACTTTTGGAACTTCAATAAATGAAAAAGGCTATCCGTGCATTGCACAGCAAGTCATTCATAGAATTGTAGCGACAGCGTTTCTTGGAGATCCGCCTTCAAAAAGTCATGTTGTTGACCACATAAACACAAATAGGCAGGACAACAGACCTTTAAATCTTCGTTGGGTAACACGACTTGAAAACATAATCTTGAATCCTATTACCTGCAAAAAAATTAAAGGCCTGACAGGAATGGAAATAGAAGATGTTCTAAAAGACATAACTGTTCTTCACAACTTTAATTTGCCACCGAATATTTCTTGGATGAGAGCTGTAAATCAAAAAGAATCTGAATCTTGCCTTGAAAATCTTACAAAATGGGCAAATCAGAATTCATATAAAAATGTTTCTGCTGGCGGAAGTCTTGGAGAATGGGTATATCGGACAAGAAAAAATATTTTCAAATATGAATATCCAGAAGGTTTTGAAAAGCCTGACGGAACAAAACCTGATATTATAATGTCGCTTTCGCCAAATGCAGCGCAGGACAAAACAAGATGGCGTATTCCTGCGGAATTTCCTTGCTGCCCAACTGAACTAACTGAAACTCCGTTGCAGGATTATTTTGAAAATCTAAAGCAGGGAAAAATATTCAGCAAAACCAAGCAGTATTCTTCTTCCGTATTAGAAACTGCATTGCATGAAGATATGATAATTGTAAAAGGAGAAAGTTGCGAAATAAATGCGATAAAGCCGTGGAGTCTCTGTACGATTAGTTTTGAGAACAATCTTTTTGTTCACAGAGTTTATATGACCTGCTTTAGAAAAGAAAGTGCGGACAAGTTTTTTCTTGTTCTTCAAGGAAGAGAAAATGAATGGACTGGTGGCACTGTTTTTGATGAGCTTTGCTGATATTTATGATATGATTGTTCAAGGAGATTTTTACTATGAAAAAACTTATTTCAATTTTTACTTTGCTGTTTTTTTATTCGCTTTCTGTTTTTGCAGGACCGTTCGGGCTGGATATGGGAATGACGATTGAAGACGTTACAAAAGCATGCGGCGGAAATGAGCCGGAATATATTTCTGACGATAGGTATTATATCCAGCCGGTAAAATCGCATCCGCTTTTTGAAGGATACGTCGTCTGGATTAGCGAAACAAAAGGTTTATATTATATAAAAGGAATAAGTCGTGAGATTCAGGCAAATAGTTATGGAACGGAAGTCAAACAGGAATTTGCAAAACTTCTTTCTCCGCTAGAACGCAAATATGGAAAGTTTGCTAAAACTGACAAAATTTCAAAAGACAGCCTTTTCCAAGATGAAAAATATTGGATGACAGCAGTTGCAGAAGGTTCAAGAACTTTTGAGTTTCATTGGACTGCTGACGAAAATAATTTTGAGAAATTCGGCGGATTGACAACAATTTCTATCGGCATAAGAACGCAAGCGACATACATCACCGACAAGGCATACATTTGGATTGAATACGGTTTTGCAAATGCAGTCAGTGCTTTTGACAACTTGGATAACGTGCTGTAATTTTGCTTACGGATAAAACAAACACGAAACCGGAAGAAACCCCACCGCACGTTTCACAACAATGACGCGAGCGGTGAAATTACATTTTTGAACATTACGCACTAATCATTACGCATTACAAATTGCCATCCATCTTCCTCATCTCCGCACGCAGAAGAATCACCGCAACCACGAACGAAACCGCATCGCTTATAAGTGCGCTCCAGAGCATTGTCACAATGTTTTGGCTTACGGTCGCAAGGATTATCGAGGACGGAACAAAAATAATAACGTCGCGCAGAAGAGCCAGCAAAGTTGACTTTCCGCTTTTTCCGATTGACTGCAAAATTATCGACGTGGATTTTATAAAGCAGGTCATTATAATTCCGCTTAAAAAGATTCTTACGCAGAGCCGGGCATATTCCATGTATTCAGGCGAGTTGCCCTTTCCAAAAATCGAAATAACCATATCCGGCAAAAATTCAAAAATCAGGAAAACCGCGGTTCCTATTGCAAGCACAAGACGCAGAACCACCCGGACAGTTTCCTTCACGCGAGCGGAGTTTCCTGCTCCCATATTGAATCCGATTATCGGCTGACCGCCCAGGCTTATTCCAATCACAACCGAAATTACGATTCCAAAAACCTTCATCACAATCCCGACTACGGCAAGAGGAACTACAGAACCGAACGCAACTCCTGTGCTTGCGAAAGTTTCGTATCCATATCTTGAAAGCAGATTGTTGTTCACAGCAATTACAATCACGATTGAAAGCTGAACGATAAGAGAGGCCACTCCGATAAAACAAATCCGTCCCAGAAGGAAAAAATCAGGTTTCATGCTTTTTAAATTGATGTGAAAATTCTTTGAGCGGAAAATATACGCAATGCTCATTGCAAAAGTCAAAACCTGCCCTATTACAGTCGCAACCGCGGCGCCTTTTACGCCCATGTCAAACACAAAAATAAAAACCGGATCCAAAACAAGATTAGAAAACGCGCCTGCCAGAGTGCAAGCCATCGCAAACTTTGGAGAACCGTCCGCACGGATTGCGCCGTTCATTCCCTGTCCAATCATGTAAAAAGGAAGTCCCATGCAAATCACCGTAAAATACTGATCCGCAAAATCATAGCAAACCTTTTCATTTGGATTCGCGCCGAAAATTCCAAGAATCTGTTTCTTGAATAAAAATCCCAACGCGCACAACAAAACAGAAAGAACAACCAGAAAAGAAAATCCGCTTCCGACGCACCTGTCCGCCTTTTCATTGTTTTTTTCGCCCAAAGCAAGACTGAACATTGCCGCCTCTCCGTCGCCCACAAGAAGCGCGAGCCCCAGAGCCAGAACCGTAAAAGGATAAACAATATTTGTAGCCGCATTTCCCGCCGCACCCGCGCTGCTCCACCCTATAAAAATCTGGTCAACAATATTGTACAGCGCCGCGACCAGCATGCTGATAACACAAGGAACAGCAAAATGCCGCACAAGCCGCCCGATTTTTTCACTCCCCAAGTCATAACTTTTCATAAAATACCTCAAGAAAAACGCAATCCGCAAAAAAAAAGCAGCCCAAAAACGTGTCCGAACTGGACTTACGCTTTTAGCTGCTCGTTAGATAGATTGCTTTATTTTTATTTATTGCCGCCCATATTACCAAATTTTTTTATTTTGTGTAAGCGACAATTTTAACATTGTAAACAATTTGAAAATTTCAAAAAACTCCAGGACAAACTATAAAATCCCGATCTGGCACATTTTCATTGCGTTCAAAGCGTTTTGGTGGCTTTCCGGAGTAACTCCGGCGCAACAGGAAGAATCTACGCAAACCGGAACTTCGGGGAGTTTTGTCTTAAGAAGAAGAGCGTTTGAAATCACACAGATATCCGTGCAAAGTCCGGCAAGCTCTATTTTTTCCAGATTTTCAAGTCCAAAGACATATTCAGCAAGTTCCATTGAACCAAAAGCCGGTTTATTAAAAACCCTTGAACCGCCGACTTCCAGTTTTTCAGAAATCTGCCAGCCGGCCGTACCTTCCACGCAATGAACCACCGGAAGATTTTTGCCTTCCTGAGTCTGCAGATAATTTTCCTGATGCGTATCTCGGGTAAAAACAACAGTTCCTCCAGATTCGCGGTATTCCCTGATTTTAGCCGCTACATTCGGCACAATCTTGACGGCTTCCTTAGTTCCAAGCGCGCCATCTATAAAATCATTCTGCATATCAATTACGATTAAAAGTTTCATTCTTGCTCCGTATCTGTCTGATTTTTTCTGAATTATAACATACGGCTTAAACATTTGTTTAGGGCAATTTTTTTCGTGTTATATTCGCAAAATGTTTCTATTGTAATGCCTAACCGCAACTTGGACTAAAATAGGAAAGCTAATAAGGTGTATAATAACAAAAGGAAGACACCTTATGGGAAGAACTAGAAGAAAGTTCAGCTCAGAAGAAAAGCTGAAAATGGTAATGGCAGTTATTCAGGATGGAAAGGCAGTCAGTGACGTTGCCCAGGAAAATAATGTCCATCCGAATATGATCCTCAACTGGAAGAAGGAATTCCTAGAAAACGCAGCAATGATTTTTGACCGCCACAGGCCTGACATCACGGAAAAAGCACAGCGGCGCAAAATCGAAGAGCTTGAAACAAAGCTCAAAAAGAAGGACGAAGTGATAGCCGAAATTGCCGAGGAAAACATGATGATAAAAAAAACTTTTGGTGGCCGGAGCTAGGGAAAGAAAAGGTTCTGCTGAAAACTCAAGTCTGTCATCGTTATAAAATGCATCTTTAGTATTATACTGCGAAAAACTTCTTAGAATTTCTGCTTTCTGCAGATTATCCTTTTTATCATTCAAACGAATTTCTTCTTTTAATATTTTTATCTGCCTTTCAAGAAATCGTAAATAATTTATTTCAGTTTGAAGATTCTCTTCTTTAACCTGAGATTGTAATTTTTCAATTCTATTTATTTCAATTTGTGCACTATTAAGAAATGCTTTGCGTGAATAATATTGCACTATCTGGTACTTATTTTCTTCTACACTGGCATTTGATAGCAATCCTAAGAATCCAAATACAGGTCCTAAAAAGCTTGCTACAGAAATCATTTTTTTCCATGCATCTTCTTCTTGTCCTTCTGTTGCATATTGCTGAATAAAGTAAGACAGTTTTGAGGCTGTCTCTTCTTTTTCCGCTAATGCCTCTGCGGTATCTTTTATGTCTTTTCCTGTAATACTGTACTTTATGATTTTTGGAACTTTATCTTATGCGCCGGCACAAATACTGATTATGCCGTAGATTAGATTTTTTGCCTCAGGTGCTTTTGTCTCAAATGAATATTCGCCTGCAACATCTGACGCAGACACTTCATAAATTTTATCTATGACTTCTTGTTTTAAATGCATTTCATCCCCTATATGAATCAAATTTGGATTAGGTGGTAATTCAAACAATTTATTCCAATAAATGCCGCCAAGTTCCCAAAGAGTTGCATTTTTCTTGGCTATGAAACTTCCATGTCCATTATATTCCCAGTTTGCTACAGATTTATAATTATTTATGAAATAAGTTATTTCTTCTAATTTGATTTTCTGATTAAAACTGTCTTCCATATTTTTTCCAACATGAAATGTATTGTAATGGTTCCTTGATTTTCAACAATTACAATGTCTCCTTTAGGATAGAATGTTTTTGCAAGCAGGTCATTGTTTTCAACCATCTCTTTGCACATGTAAAGGAATTCTTTTAAGTCTTTCAGAGGCATGATCTTGAGGTCGTTTGCGTAATCATCGTCATTTCTTAGGATGCCTGTGCTTCTTTATGAATAAAGCAGTTATATTTTAGTGTTTTGGAAGTCATAATATGGGATTTTCCGGGAAGAGGCGGTTTTTATCGGGAACATAGTGCAAAGCCTTTTCACAGTGTGTGATTTTTTCAGCGTCTTTTTGAGCGGATTTCAACCTTGCACCTTCGGGATGGGCAGCCGTATTTCTTATAGCAGACCAGAACCGAATGCTTCATTTTTTTCAGCCAGAGAGGAATTCATAGAACCCTTTTAGGGACTGCGTGTCCTCAAGAATCGCCGTCATGCCGAGGAAAGCAAGGTTGCGCCTCTCCCCGGTCGTGAGCGTGAGGAAAGCCTGCGCAATCTCATCCTTTGAAGGCTTCCTGTCCACTGCCTCGAGTGTTTTTCTTTTATTGAGGTTCGACTTTCTTGTCCGGGAGGCTTTTATTCTGCCAAGAAAAACGTTCGCGCAGCGGCGGCTGCAGAGCCGGACAGTTCTTTTTATCTCGGGAACATCATCGCGCGGATTTATCGCTATGGAAAAAGAGCCTGTGGTTTTTCCGCAAATTTTGCATTTCGCCATTCTTTACAGCTCCTTTTCTTTCTGTGTTCTGTAGGCGCAGTTCTCGCAGCCATATTTTTCATAGCACGGAACAGCAGGAAATTCTGCCTGCGGCGTGGCAATGATTCCCGGCGGAATGTCGCATTTTTCTTTCTCGGATTTGCTGCCGCTCGTTCCTGCCATACTTTTTTCCTCATTCTGCTCTGAATCTTCGCGGGTGCTGGCGTCCTCGTACAGAATCCGCTTTTTGCATTTTTTTGCGTACTGAAGCTCCATTCGCGCGCCTTTTGAGTTCCGCCAGTCCTTTTGCATATAGACGGCGTCGCACACGTCAATCATCGCGAAGCAGACGTGCATATAGTCGGAATGCTCAAAGCCCTCGTTCGACGCAAGCACAGCCGGAGACATTGTAATGTAGCCCTGCTTTTTGAGCTGGCTCACGCTCTCGTTGAACTTTTTGAAAACTTCGGCTTTCTCAAGACCTGTAACTTTCCCTGCGATGTAGACTTTCAATTTTGACCTCGCTTAAAGAGTGATGCCGTCTTTCTGGACGGCATTTTTTTGCTGGAAACAGGCTCTAGGAGCCGGTCGCGGAACTAATCTGCTTTGCGAAGATTCCCGGATTGACAACCACGGATGCGAGGGCAAGCGTGAAAATGACCGCGGCAAAAATCACAACAGCAGCCTTTGGAACTGAGCTTGCGGCGATTGAGACGACAGCCATCATGAACGACACGAGAACCACCGCAATCCAGAGCCAGAAGCTAAAAAGGCATTTAGTCCATTTCTTCATTGGTTCACCTCCTTCCGCTTTTGCGGCAAGATTTATGGGGCAGGACGGACTTGAACCGCCACAGTCGGCTTACATTACATTGCCATCATGTGCGCTTGGTGACAAACACGACAGCAAAGGCACACTTTGCCGCCGCTTCTCGCGGCATCTGCCCCGTTTTCAGAATACGGACACTGCGGTTCGCAGTTGCTCTCCGCAATGTCCATTGCCTGATGAAAGCGTATGATGAAAGTATAAGAAATTGAGGCTGCCGCAGTGGATTAATAGCGGTTAAAACTACGCTTGACTTATGAAGCGAAGAGCCGTATTATGCAGATAAAGGCTTGTTCATATTGCGGCATCAGCGGACTGTCAGTTATCGCGGCTGCGTCCCTGGGCAAGCCTTATTTTATTTCAGTCAGCTGGTTCATCATATTTTCTATTGTTGAGTTCGGCTTATATCCGACAGAGCGGATAAACGGAGCTGATATGCCGTTTACTTTCGCTTCTGGTCGGACTGCAATCTGAAACCACTCGTTTTCATTTACAGGGAAAAGATACACAAGGGAGTCTTTCGCTTTATTGCCGTTTCCGTCTCTGCTCCAATACACCTTTCCGTTCAGCATTGTGTCGAGAAGAATTTCCGCGTCATTTTTTTGAATGCCGTGACGTGTTGCCTTAATGCCTTTTATCAGCCTTGACTCCAGTCCGATTACTGTGTTTGTTCCCACATCAATTCCAGCGTTGTTTTTTAGCCAGCGTACAACAGCGGCGTTCAAGAATCCTGCCGGAGTGATTTCAGTTCCTTTGTGCTGCCCGCTGAAACTTTTATCGAAAAAACTTTGGAAACTGGTTCTGAAAATCTGATTGTCATAAACTGTTTTCAGGAAATCAAAATTTGCTATGTCTGAATCCGCGCCAAGTTTCTTCGCGAGAGCTTGCATCAAGGAGAAGACTCGGTCTGATTTTCCCTGATTCCAGTTGAAGCCCGGCGTTATTCCGGCTGGTATTCTTTCGATGATTCCCTTGCGGACATTCTCATAAACCTTGTATGTCATTTTCGGAGCTTCCGTATGGACTGGCACACGGACGGTTTTCCGTGCGCCGGGGTCGTATGCCGGAACTCCGTCGCACTCGTACTTCTGTTTTCTCGCTTCGGTTACGGCGACCGTGTAGCACTTGCAGCCGTAGCCGTTCGGCGGAAAGATTGAGTTCCAGATCGGGTCGTCTTTCGGGCGGATTAGGTTGTTCCATCGCACGTGCTGCTCGCAGTGGCGCAGGCTCGGCCCGATTCTGTACATGAGGTATGGGTGCAGGTCGCTTTCCATTGTTCGGTCGTACTGCCCTTTCTGGTACGCGCTGCGGAGGTTCGTGCTGTAGATTGTCTTCAGGCGGCGGTCGCTTCCGAGCTGCGCGTTTATGGTCTCGCCTGTGAGCGGGTCTGTCATCTTCTTCTTTCCCCACCAGCCTTTCTGCATGAGAGTGGGCTTCAGCTCTTTCTTGAACTGTTCGAAAGTCGTTCCGTTCTCTATCGCCTTTTCGACCGCTCCTTTTATGTCGGAGAGGACATCAATCTGCATTGCCTTTGCCACCGTAAAAGCCGTAGCGTGCTCCTCGTTCCACACATCCTTGTATGAGAACGCAGGACGAAGCTTCTTTCTCCTGATGTATTCAAGAGCCTGTCTCGGAATGAGTTTGTCCGCCATTACAGGCTCTCCTTATTAGCCATAATTTTTACAGCAGCGTAGAAGCCTTTTGCACTGCACGCTTGCATTGCGGCAGGAGCATTGGAAAAAACGCTGTCATTCCTGTTTATCCATTCTTCAAGAAACTCCACTGTATAAAGAGGATGTGCCAACTGTTTTACAATTTCTTTTTCTCTGTCTGTCATTTATTATCCCTCAAACTTGCTATCGCCTTTGGCTCTTGCGGAGAAGAATGCGACAGCCATAAGTTCCGCTATCTTGTCAGGAGACCATTCAGACGAGAGCCGCAAAAGCTCCGCCTTGAAGCTGTCAAAGTCGGTCGCTTTGTCAGCCGCCTTTTCCAAGACTTCCGCTATTTCGTCGCTTATCGGCACAAGGTCGCCTGAGTAGTCGGCTTCGATGTCGGAAACAAAGCTCGAATCTGATTGTCTACTTTGTTCTGCGGCGTTGAGTTCTTTTTTTGAGTTCAAATCTGATTCTTCGTCGGGTGCTGATACTGGCATTCTGCCGCCGATAATCTCGTCCTTTTCCTCCGGCTTTGAAAGTCCAAGCATACTTCTGATTTCGTCAGCCCTGACGGTCAGACCGTGCGGAGCGAGCTTTTCTATTGCGTTCACAACCTGCTCGACATTCTGCTCGTCCGGCTTATAAAGCACGATTTCGGGATAGCGTTCCTGCTCTCCGAAGTTGAAGTTAATGTACGGAACTACAAGCATTGAGTTGAGCGTGTCGGCAACTGCGAGAGCGTCCGCCGCCGCTATGTCCTGTCTGACTTCCTCGTGGACTTCGCCCTGCGCACGGCTTGAGCCGTCGTCAGTTGTCATCGTCTGACCGAGTACGAGCTTTGAAATCTGCTTGTCTATCCAAGTCGCCATTTTCTGATAGGCTTCGGAATTCTCGCTTGAGGTCTTGGACTCTATGATTTCGATTGTCGCACCCTCTGGAATGACAGCTCCAAAGTCCGCACCGATTGAGGCGATTGCACGGCGGAGAGTCGTGATGTCATCCTTTGTCGCCTTGCGGCTGTATTTTCCCAAGCGGATAGGAAAGCCGTAGCGGTCAATGAAAGCCGCCCAGCTCGTCACATCGTAGCTTTTGAGCATGAAATAGAACAAGGCAGGGAGTGCAAGACCTCCCGCAATCTGTGTGCCGCTGATTAAGTGCGGCTCGTGGATTATGAACTTGTTGGGGAGAAGTGGGTGGAGTTCGGTAGTCAGCTCATCGCGGAGCATGAGCGTCTGACCTGTTTCCTTGTCGTACTGAAACCACCGAGGGTCTTTCCATGCGTATTTTCTAGGTTTCCAAAGTTTACTAGTTGTGTTCCAGTCAATCTCGCAAACGGAGAAGCCTTTTGCAAGGGCATCAAGCATATCACGCAAAAGAGGAACGAAGCGGGCAGAACGGTTCTTTACGATGTCGTTCTCAATCGCCTGTGCCATTTCCATGTCGTGCTTGTCATCGCTCGCTGGCTCTACACGGATTTCAAGACCGCACACGGCATCCTTGCGTGTTGAGAGAACCGAGCGGTAATGCAAGTCTTTCATCTCCATGTCCTGTGCAAGCTCCAAGTATTCCGCCGGGCACTCGCCGCTTCTTACATCGCGAAGTATTGAGGCGAGCCTTTCGGGCGACAGTCTGTTGAGCAGGGAAAAATCAGCCCACGGAGTTCTGTTCGTGTACGGAACGGCAAAAGCCTGTTCGTTGACGAGCTGTTTCTTTCCAGCCTGTGTCTCGTTTTCGTCTTTTTCTTTATCGTCTACCATTCGTCGTCCTCTTTTCTGTGTCTGAATCTGTTGGGCGTTTCGACCGCCTCGTAAGTCATTTCTTGGTACTGCCCGCCCTCAAGCTCATTGTGAGCGAAAAGCGACATTGCCTTTGCTATGCAACCGTCACCGTGCCGCTTGCTTCTTTGAGTTCCTGTTCTATCGGTTATGAGCGGAACTCCCTGAACCAAGCCGACAACCTTGTAATCGTCTTTCAAGAACAGGTCGTCTGGAATATTCGTCTTGCCGTCCTCAAAGGCTGTTTTCAGTTTTGGCATATTTTCCGCATACCAAGCACGAGTGAGCATAACTTGGAAAATCGAACCGGGATATTCCTGAGCCATCATTTCGGCAATCATCTGACCGTTTCCGCGTGAGTCGAAAGCCGCTCCGTTGAAGTTTTTAAGCGTTTCACAGCACAGCATTATGAACTGAAGCTGCTGTGCGAACGGCACATTACGCAACTCTATTACGCATAGCGTGTCCGTACTTCCGTCCGAAAACTCCGTGTCGAAGTGAAGAACGGTAAGGTCTCCGCTTCTTGCGAAGTCCTCGCCGAAGCAGACCGGCAAGTCCGTTGCTTGCAGAACAGGTCTGACTTCCCTGAACCATTTTCTGCATTCCTTTTCACGCCGCTCTCTTCTCTCAAATGTGAACGAGTCGTCCGCTCCGAAGCGGAACACAGGCTTGTCCTTGACGGCGCAGGAAGCCACCAGCGCGGCAGAAAAATAACGCTCTCCGCTCCTTGCAGGTATGCAGTAAAGCTCTTCTTCCGCGGCGTCGCCGTAGTCCCTCTCAAGCTGCGAGAGCCACTGGATTTCCTTCTCTTCCGTCCACTCCCTGTCCTTGACCTCGCATATCCGCTTGTAAAGTCCGTCAGAAAGAGCGTCCGTAATCGTGGTGTGATGAAGGGAATAGTCCTTGCCGCCTGAATGAATCTGCTGGATTAGGATGTTGAAGGGATTGTCGTCGCCGTTGTGGGTGGAGAGAATTGAAACCGAGCCGCCCCACATCAGGAGAGCCATCGCAGCCTTGAGTAGCTCCGGCAAATCGTCAACGAAAGCCGCCTCGTCAATGACTACATGCCCCTGCTTTGAGCGTAGAGAGCGTGGAACGCTGGGCAATCCCCAAATCTCAAAGCCCGAATCAAAGCGGATTCTGTAGACCATTATGTCCTTGTCCTCGTCGCTGACAACGACTTCCTCCATATCGGAGCAGGCGATTCCGAGAATGTGCGCCCAGAACGCGCAGTCGTTTATGAACTGCTGTGTCATTTCCTTTGAGTACGAGAGATAGTAGCAGCTCATTCCTCCAGCCGGCTTTGACATCATGGCAATGAGAACGCAGTTCAACGCCTCGACATAGGAAGCACCGATGCGCCGGGATTTTTCCCACACTTTCACGAGAGACTTGTCGAGAATCCATAGTTTCTGATACGGCAGGAGAACTGCCTTGCCCATTGCTTCCTGTATTGTCATTTTTCCGTAATGCTGAAAATCTCAGCAAGGATTGCTTCTTTTGTTTCCGCCGTCACGCCTTTCTGCATGCATACCGTCTCGACCTTTTCCGCGGCTTCTTTCTGGACAGCCGCCTTGATTTCCGACTCGCGCTGCGCGTTGAGCTTTTCCGCCTGCTCAAGCTCCTTTATTGCCCTTGAAACCTTGTAGATTATGTCCGCCAGATTTTCCGGCTTTATCTCTCCGTCTGAATCCTTTAGCTCCTCAAGCTCGGTTGTCAGGTCGAACACCATAAGCTTGATGTATTCGTTCACGACCTTGCCGAGCTTGTTCCTGTTTTCTGTTCCGTATTTTTCGATGTACGCGTCCGCGACCTCCCGGGCTTCCCTTGTCTTGGCGGCGAACTTGTCCATGCGGAGCTTGTAGCGGTTCACGCTGCTCCTTGACACCACATTCTCGCCAGCCTCTGCGTTTATCAGCCCGACGATTTCTTTCTGTGTTACGGCAGGATTCTGCAGAAGCTCAATCAGCTTTGAGCGGAGTTTTTCGGGAAGCCTGTCTATGCTGGATTTCTGTCCCATAGCCTAGTCCTCCACAGGCAGGTCTACGCCGTCTTCCCGGGCGAAGCCTAGAGCCACTTCCTGTCCGTGCTTTGTGAGCTTCATTGTGAGGAGCGACTCGTCAAGCCGCTCGATTGTCACAAGTCCGCGTTGTTCAAGCCACAGGCAGACTGCATTCACTTTTTCGAGCGGAAGCGTGTGTCCGTAGACGCGCAGAAGCCTCTGCGCCATTTCATTTGATAGGGTTATGTTCTTCTCGATTCCCTGCAGAATAAGAATCCGCTGGTTTCCGATGAATATGTCTTTCACTTGCTAGCTCCTCGGCGTGTTGTTGATGAACCAGCCCTGAATCTGCTTCAGGATGTTGTTCATTCCCTTCATCTCGCCCTCGATGTTTGAGAGCCTCTGCCCGAGATTTAGGCTCACATCCCGCTGCAAGTCCGAGACAATTTTTTCGAGGGCGACAATCCGCCTCTCAAGTTTTTCCGACTTTGCGATTGAACCCTCTCGCACTTCGTCAATCTCAGTCCGCGCGATGCTCTGGGCTTCCTTTATCTTCTCGTCTGCCTGTTGCTGGATGGACTTGATCTTGTCCTCCATCTTTTTGCTATAGGCTTTCCAGATGCCCATGAAGAATCCGCTGACAGCGATAAAGCTTCCTACACAGGTCAGGACGAATTTTGCTATTTCCATATTTGCTCCGTTTAGAGAATGTTACTGGAAAAAAAGAACGCCTGCGGTTTAACAGGCGTTAATAAAACTGGAGCTGTCAGTTCTGAATCCGTATCGTGAAACCGAATCCGCTTCCGGCAAGGAATCCTGCTCCAAGGCCGCCGAAAGCGTACAGCCATTTTTCCTTTTTGAGCCGCGCTATTTCCGTCTCATGCTGCAAAGATTTTATCCGCCAGTATTCCGCGTCGGCAGCGGAAGCGAGCAATCCCTGCTTGTAGCCCTCGTTGAAGGCTTCATCGATTGATTGCTCCGCCTCCTGCTCCGCAGTCTGAATCATCACCAGAACCTGAGAGCCTGTGTAGTTCCTCGTCAAGTCTATTCCGTATCCGTTCCCGGAAGCTGCGCTTGATTCTGTCCTTTTCTGCGCGGAGCTTGTCTGCGTTGCCAGCAGCAGAGACAAGAGAACCGGCAGGAGTGCTTTCAATCTCATTCTTCTTTTCCTCTTTTGCCTTTTCAGCCTCGTCGGATTTTTCGTTTTCAGGTTTTCTGAAAAGCAGCGCGCCGGTCAGAATTCCGAGCGCGAGCAGTCCGATGAGCGCGAGTGCTGATTTAATCTTTTGAGCTACTTTCATCCATTCCCAGCCATGTCCTGATTTTCCGATAGATTGCCTCGTAGCCGAATACGCTGACGGCGAAAATCACCGCCCAGTAGAAAGGCGTCTGCCGCCAAGTGAAGAACTCTCCGAAGGCAAGGACAATAGACTCAAGTAGGCTCAGCGCGGCTGGGATGTAAATCCTGTAGCCCTTGAGCCTGTCCTTTTTGTCCGCCTTCTTGATGGTTTCCGTGAGAATCACAGTCAGCATTATTGCCGCGACGACCGCCGCAGGAAGCAGCCTTGATATGTCCATGCTCATGCGTTGCCTCCGTGGAAGTCCTCTGATATGTTGTGCCATTTGTCAATGACAAAACAAAATTTAATATAAAAAAGAAAAGGCTTTAGAAATCAAGATTTTCAGCACTAGATCATCCTGATATTCGTGGATTTAGGAAGAAACAAAGTTTCCGCCACCTTTTCTTTATTTCAAAACTTAAATATGAATAATGAACTAAGCTATTTTTCCGTTCATCATTCCCCAGACAAAACATGCAAGCTCTCTCGCTCCTGCCGCTGAAGATACGTTGTAATTTTTTCCACGTTCTTCAAGATGCTTCATTTTTGTTCTGATTCGTTTTGTTGCCTTATCCGCATACGCCACAATTTCAGGACTTGCATTCTTTTGTCTTTCAAGAATCCTCTTGGATTTCTGCCCGTAAGGATTCGTCCGTTTTATTGCCTTCGCCGACTCACAGAACAAAGCCCTCACGCGCTTGTTCCCCGCTTTCGTGAGCGGAAGCATATTTTTAGTCTTTCCGCTGGAATCTTCTCCAGGACAAAGGCCAAGATAACTTACGAACTGAGCTGCCGTCGCAAATCTTGTAAAATCATGGATTTCCACGGCTGTCTCAACCGCTGTTGTTATATCAATGCCTGAGAAACACACTAGCTTATCAACCTTATCCTTTATAATTTCAAGTCCAGCGATTTCCTTTATTTTTGCATCCATCAGTTCAATCTTATGTTTCAGGCTGTAGACTTCTGCAAGGTATTCACTGAATGCTTCCTGCATCCATTTTTTCGAAAACTGAATTGTCCTTATCCATTTGAAAAATGTTTCAGTCCAATAGTTTCCACTTTCAGGATACGATTTTCCGTTTCTCAGCAGGAAAGAAAGAAGTTCCTGCTTTGCTTTTTTGAACATCCGTTTCTTTGCATCTCTTGCTCTTGTATATTCCTTCAGGGCTTCTATCTCTTCACCGGGAATATGTACCTGACTATAGGATTTGTATGCAAGTATTCTTGCTATTGCCCTTGCATCAATTCTGTCTGTCTTTACCCGCTTCTTTCCATCCGGATTCGACATTGTTGTCGGTGCCATAACTACGCAGCCATAAACAGCCTTTTGTAATCCGCGGCAAAGACCGTAACCTGTTGGTCCTGCTTCATAACCACAAGCAAATAAAATTTCTTACTTGTGCTTTTTCTTTATTGCCTCTAGGTATTTTATTACAGCTTTCGTTGTTGCCTTGATTGTCATTTCATCAGAAAGTTCATTTCTGAAAAAGTCAAAGCAGCAAAGTGAATAGGTGTCCTTGTGAACATCAATCCCAATGTACAAAATCTTCTCGTTTCGTGTTATAATTTCCATGTAGTGCCTCCACTTTGTATGAGGTAATGCCCATACTGTTAATTTTATCACTAACATTTTGGAGCTAAATCCACGTTTTTACAAACTGGATGGCACTACATATTGTCTAAAAATGTAATCGTCTAATCTCACCTGATGTTGGCAAAGGCGGATCTAGTAATTCTATAATCCCTGGATTTTCTATGCTATTTTCTGGTCCACCACTTGCATTAACTCTAGTTCCATTTACATCTGTTATTGTTTGGATATGTGTAATATTTCCATCAGAATCTCTTAAAAATCGCAAATCACATCGTTGCACATTTCCACTAGCAGGTTCAGTATAATTATTATATAAATCACTAGCTGATTGATCTGGTATATCATTACTCATTTGATTGAGTCCATAGATTATGGATCCGGAACAATCCATACCACCATTTTCAGGAGTATTTCCTCCCCAAACATATGGAGTTCCCACTAAGTCTTCCATATTTGTTGCAAATTGATCTGCACTACCATTTAACTGCGGAATATTCTTCTGCTCCAATAAAATTCGTTTCTTCAGACATATTCTGCCCAATATGAAACCAATTATCGTTTTCTTGCGGTTCAGAATCATTATCAACTTCAATTCCTTCGTGCGCTATCTCTATTCTTTCAACCGCAAAGTCGCTCCCAAGATTTGTAACCAGTTTTGGTCCTATCCACCGGCATGGAAAGGCACGGAAGAAATTCCATCTTTTCACTTCGTTTCCTTCTGTGTCTTTTAGCACCACCGACCCGTTCTTTCTTTCCAGCTTCTTGTTCTCAAGGCACGTCTCCTTGAACCAGTTGAAAAGCGAGTCGTTCTCAGTTATCCCTTTCTCAAGGATTAAATTTGGAAACCGCGTCCTTCCCCTGAACTTTCTTGTGCTGTGGTTCAGGCCTCCCTCTTCAACTTCATAGACATAGGTCTAAGCCTCAAGCCCCTCGCATTTCTGGAACCTCGCTGTCTCTATTCCATCAATCTCCACAGTAAACAAGTAAGCCCTTAGTTTTGAATCATCTGACATTTCTCTGTTTCTCCTGACAGTTAGTCATCTAGAGGCTGTTCTAGAAGTTATTAACAGACTTCAAAAAGGGCTGCCCATTTCTTTTTGGACAGCCCCAATGACATTTCTTTCAAAAACTATTTCCGCTTTTTATTGTCTTTTGAAGCCTGGGCATTTCTAGCCTGAGCTGCCTGATAAGCTTCCATTTTTTCAGGATTATAAAATCCATTTTTCCAGTTAAAGCGGGAAGCTCCTTCTATAAACTCATGCTTTTGGATAATCGAAACAAGGTTTCTTATGTCGCTCTTTAAAATTTTTGTCTTTGAAAAATCTATGAGCTGATGCGTCCATCCTTTGCTTTTCAAGGTTTCCATTTTGTCTAAAAGACTGAACGGATATTCCGGCATTACAAACGAACCGTCCGGCGTTGAATTCACTTTAAATCCCATGCCTTCCTTGTCGCTGAAATAAGTAAAATCATAATCGCCCGGAAGCTTGAATCTCATTCGGAACAAAACAGGATAAGAGAAAACGCTAACTAGAACGCGCGATCGTTCCGCAGAATTTTCAAAAATGGCTTCAAGATTTTTTTCAGAATTTTCCGCAGGAGACTGCAATGCCATAATATTGCTGTTTTCAAGGAAACTTACAGCCCAGCGGTTAAAAGTATAAAGGTAAGGACCGGCAATCAACTTCACCTTGTATTTTTTCAGGATATTTATATGCGCAATATTGTTTACAATAAAAGTTGAATATCCTTTTTCCACAAGAACTGAAACAACATTTTCAAATTCCTCTGATTTTCCTTCAGCAAAAAACGGATCAAGCGAAATCACAAGCATTTTTTTGCTGTACGGAAGCAATGGTTTTGCAGGCGAATCTTTGTTTAAAAGGTCGTAACTTGTTTCAGAATTAAGCTCAATTATAAGCCGCACAGGATGAAGCGAAGAAACAATATGCGCGTCCGCCACAGTCGAAACCTGAATATAAAGACCTTCTGGAAACCAGTTAAGCTCATTTTTTGCAAGCGGAGTAAGATCCAAAACAGGAAGACGTTCCGGACCGGGCTGTTTTCTAAACTTTGAAAGGTCGGACGGAAGAACTCTTTTATAACGCTTGGACATGGATTTTGTCTGCAAAAGATAGACGCTGTCTCCCTTGGAAAATCCAGAAGGGATATCAATCCATCTTGAGCCTTTTTCATCTTCGGAAAGAACGCGGATTTTGTGGCTTTCGCGGCCTGTGTCATCTTTTTTATGAAGCCGGATGCTGTCTCCCGGATCAGGATTGTAGTCGCCGCCAGAAATTGTCGCCATTTGAATAGAAAACTCTTGTTTTCGTTCCAAAGAAGATGCATATTGCTCTTTTTCAGAAGCAGAAGCCGGTCTTGTCTGATTTATTTTTCCAAGGAAAATTCCAGTTCCTCCAGCTTGCTTTGGATTCAAAATTTTTTCGCCAGCTGAATCAACTCCTTCTTCCACAGATTTAAAGCCGTACCAATAATCGGTTTTTGAGCGCGCAAAATCTGTGCTTAAAATTCGCTTTCCTTCCGCAATAGAGCCTTTTTTATCTTCGTGCCAATGATCCATTACATAACGGTAGGCAGCGGTAACAGCTCCAACATATTCTGCGCTTTTCATTCTGCCTTCAATTTTAAAGCTGTCAACTCCGGCTTCCATCAATTCTGGAACATGGGAAATAAGCTCCAAGTCGCAAGGTGAAAAATAATAACCGTTCGCAACAGTTCCGGGAATTTCAGCTGAATAAATTCTGCGGCAAGCTTGAGTGCAAACTCCGCGGTTAGCTGATTTTCCGCCAAGATAGCTTGAAAAAAGGCAAAGCCCTGACTCACTTACACAAAGCGCGCCGTGAACAAACATTTCAATTTCGGCATTTGTCTTTGATTTTATCGCTCGGATTTCCTCAAGACCAAGCTCACGGGCAACAACAACACGCTTTACCCCCTGCTTGCACAAAAGATTTGCAGCCGCCGCGCTTTCCACATTCATCTGGGTTGATGCATGAAGCTCCAAGTCCGGAAAAAATTCCTGGCACATTCTTATTACACCAAAATCCTGAACAATTATTCCATCCGGCCCGATTTTATTTAAATATGAAAGAAATCTATAAAGACGTTCTGTTTCGTTTTCTTCACAAACAGTATTTACAGTTACATAAATTTTCTTGCCAAGCCGATGCACGCTTTGAACAGCAGCCTCAAACTGATTCCAGGCAAAATTTGAAGACCTAAGTCTTGCATTAAAACTCTTCAAACCCATATAAACTGCATCCGCGCCTTCGCCTATAGCAGCATCAAGCGCTTCAATATTTCCCGCAGGAGCTAATAATTCTGTCATTTTTTCAGTATACAAGTTTTCTTTAAGTTTGTCATTGCAAGTCAACAGCCTTGAATAAGCTCGTTTATTTAGGTATATTTTCTGCATGGGGAATCGAAACTTTTTTAAGGACTTGCTCAATTCATTCTTTGGAGGAAACAGTCCAGAGGCCGCAAAAAAACGCGCCTTAAAAAACATTGCAAAAAATCTTTCTAAAACTAAGTATCATTTTTACAAGACTTCTTCTAATGAAATAGATCCAAGCTTTGCAAAATTCTTCTATGAAATATATAAAGCAATTTCGCCGGCACAGGCAATGATTCAATCTATAAATCCGAAAGCATTTAAGCAGATTGTAATCGACAATTCCCTTTCGGATAAACAACTGGAATCACTGGGAAACATCTCGGAGCTTGCAATTATAGACGCTGCAAAGAAAAAGCCGCTAAAAGAAGTTTTCGAGCAGACAAAACTTTATATGGACGCCTTTTCCTCAGAATTCGACAGCAACAAAATTTCTGCCATTGACGGCGTTTACACAAAACTCATGGGCTTTGTAAATTTTGTGCAGTTCGATTATTTCTTTATGCTCAAAAAATTTGACAGTTCGCTTAAAGAACACAACTTTTCTAATCCACCGAGATTCATACCAATAAGCGGAACTTATGTTCTTGAAGACTTGAAAAATTTCATGGATGTCGCCTGGTCGCTTCCGTTTGATTCTTCTTGGGATGAAGTTTTTAAGCTGATAAAGAAAGTAAAAGGCGTGGATCCGGTATCGCCGGGCGTTTGGAAAAAAATTCTTGCACGAATCCGCTATTTAAAGGAAAACAAAATTGTGGAAATGCTCATTCAGCTCATTTCCGAAGATCCGTCTTACAACGAAGTTTACGCAGAAAAAGATTTGTACATTGTTGACGATTTTATCACGGAAGTAAAAAAGCAGGCGGAAAACACTTTGACTGCTCTAAAAGAAAAGCAGACAGAAGGAAAAATTGAAGTTTTGCTGAACCAAATTTTTGGAACAACCCAGATAGAAAAACTCAAATTTTATACAGAAGCAGGAAGCGCGCCTTTTGAACGCAAGGAAATAGGAAAGTTTGAATACTGTGAACCGCTTTCATATTTAAAGAAATTTATTCTCGACTATGTAAAAAAAGATGTAAAGGAACTTTCTGACATTCTTCTTGTCCGCGGTGAATGGGCAAGCCAGGAGTTGGCAGCTCCAATGAGCGAGGCTTTCCATCAGCTTGTTGAAAACGCAGACAAAATCATAGCTTTGGACAACAGCCTTGACGACAGTGTTGATCTCGGCTTAAAAATGAAAACTCATCTTCCGCGAACCGAACGAGACAAGGAATCAAGAAACATAATTCATTCAACACTGAATTTTGTAAACACATCCGCAGCAAAAATCATTCTTGGCTCTGTAAATCTTTTCATTACTTATGGAAGAAACCTTAAAATGGTTCTTGAAGACTGCATAAAGCCGCATCCGACTTTAATAAGAAACTGGAAAGACATAGACCACTTTGCAGAAGGAAAACTCAAGCAAATGTGCATCAGCGTATACAAGGAATTTTTTTCTTTTGTTTCCCTTATGCAGAATTTCCACATTGAAGTAAACGAAGACGCTTAAAAATCACGGAGCATACATGACTTACACAACAAATCTTACAGTCCGCTCTTACGAATGCGACAGCTACAGCCACGTAAACAACGCGGTTTATTTAAATTATCTTGAAACAGCGCGCATGGATTATCTGCACCAGATTGGATTCAACTACAAGGGAATTGTAGAAGCCGGCTATTATCTTTACGTAACGCACATTGATATTTTCTACAAGAATTCAGCGTTTCTTGATGACAACCTGATAATCGAAACAACTCCTGTAAAACTTGGAGCTGTAAGCGGAACTTTTCATCAGACTATAAAAAAAGAAGACGGACACATTTGCGCGGAAGCTGATGTAACTTGGGCTTCTGTAAAGAACAATGCGCCTGCCCGCCTTCCAAAAGAATTTATTGTAGACGGACTTCGACCGTAAATTTATTTTAAAACAGACTCAACTAAAGCCTTTAAGCCCGGATCTTGCTTTACTGATGAAGTTTCAAGATTTTCTTTTATTGTAAAGATTCCGTTCTGCTCAACAATTGCCTTAGTCATATTTTTTGCCCTTAATGATGATTTTGTAATTTTTGAAAGAAGTCCCGAAGCACAAGCATTGTTTTGCTTTGTTATTTCAAGAGCTTTTTTCATAAGTCCATGCTCCGAGGAAGAAGAGGAAGATTTACAGATTTTTTGTTCTTTTTCAAATTCCGGCATTTTCTTTTAGAGTCCTGAACTTATAAATTTTCGACATAAGGATAAAAAAGTTTAGCACATTTATTTTCCGAAAATTCCAAAGAAAAATCAAGCGAAAAGTTAGCATAATGCAAAAATTAAGGCGCACTTTCATTTGTTTATTTTAAAATGTATAATAAATTTTATGATTGAAATTCAGCAAGAGCAAGAACGCAAAGTAAAATGTCTTTTAGTCGGCGCGCCAGACAAGAAAAACGGAAATCCAGAGCCAAAGGAACTACAAAGTCTAGTGCAGACGCTGGACATGGAAATTGCCGGCACAATTGTACTTACACGCATAGAGCCAACTCCCGCCTACGGAATGGGAACAGGAAAAGCGCAGGAAATAGTAGATAAGGCAAAGGAAGTTTTTGCGGACTGCATAGTTTTTGACTGGGAAATAGATCCGTCCAAGCAGCGCAACTGGGAAAAACTTGCCAATATGCCGGTTTTTGACAGAAACGAAGTAATAATAAGAATTTTTGATTCACGCGCGCAGACAAAAGAAGCAAGCCTTCAGGTAGAACTTGCAAAACTTCAGTATTCACTTCCAAGATTAAGCCACACTTACGGAGACATGGCGCGACAAAGAGGCGGCTCATTCGGAAACAAAGGAAGCGGCGAAACTCAGCTGGAACTTGACCGCCGTCAAATAGAAGATAAAATCGTTCAGATAAAAAAAGAACTTGCACAAGTCGCAATAAACAGGAACATTCAGCGTAAGCAAAGGGAACGAACCGCAACCGCAACTTGTTCTTTGGTTGGATACACAAATGCCGGAAAGTCAAGCCTGCTAAATGCGCTCACAGGGGCGGATGTTCTTGTAGAAAACAAGCTTTTTGCAACGCTAGATCCAACCACAAGAAAATTCGCGCTTTCGGAAGCCTCGTCTGTTTTAATGACGGACACAGTCGGATTTATTTCAAATCTTCCGCATACTTTAATCGACGCATTCAAATCCACGCTGGAAGAAACCTCGCTTTCTGATTTTCTTTTGATTGTGGTTGACGCTTCTGACCCTGACTGCGAAAAACAATATCAGCAAGTGCAGAAAGTTCTAAAGGAAATTCACGCTGAAGAAATTCCGCAGACTGTTGTCTTGAACAAATTCGATCTTGTAAAAGAAAAGTTCATCACGGTTTCCCAGCTGAACAAGGCATTTCCAAACGCAATTCATGCAAGCGCAAAAACAGAACTCGGATTTGAAGAAATAATTTCGGTGCTTACAGAAAATCTTCTTGGCACAAAACGGAAATTCAAAATCCCAATGGAAAAAGCCGACTTGGTTGAGCTTGCAAGAAAAAACGGAACAATTGAAAAAGAAGAATGGCTTGAAAATTTTATCGAGCTGACCGCAAGAATTCCTGGAACATTCGATGAAACCGGAAATGCGACAACAAGAACGCTTTCTTTGCTAAAGGAATTTATTGTATGAATCTGAATAAATTGAATAGATTTCTTTTTGCGCTGGCAGCCGCAATTCTTCTTACAATAATAATTGTTACAATTGCATTTTATATATTCACAAAAGAAAATCCTGCGAGCGCATACAGAAAATCAGATCCAAGTCCAAAAAAAATCACAAACATGAACACAGGAAAAGAAAAAAGCATGAATGCGTTTACGGACATCGGACAGCTTAGGATTTTCACAAAACAAATTTCAGAAAAAGACGAGCAAGTTGTAATCGTTGTTTCCCCATGGTTTTCGTACCCTGCGGAAGACAAGGCTTTATTTGAAGAACTTTCACTAAAGGAACGGCAGATAAAATCGATTTTTACAAATTATTTTTCTGCGCTCACTTTCAGCCAAATCCGGGCAAAAGGAGAAAATTTAATAAAAGAAGAACTGCTTCAAAAAATAAACGAAAATCTTGTAATGGGACAAATCCGAGCGGTTTATTTCAATGATTATATCTTTATAGAGTAAAAAATATTCTCTTTACAACAAAATATTTCTTGCGAACAAATTTTACCCTTGCTTGTCCATTTCCATATTGCAAAGTTCATCGCAAATTTCGTTGTACTTTACGCCCGCATGGCCTTTGACCCATTTCCATTCGATGTCAAGAAGATTGTAAACAGAATCAAGCTGAACCCACAAATCTTTATTAAGAACAGGTTTCTTTGCAGAAGTTTTCCAGCCGTTTTTTTTCCAGTTTTGAATCCAAGAAGTTATTCCGTTTTTTACATACTGACTGTCTGAATAAACTGAAATATGCTGATTTTTCCAAAGCGTATTTTCGGCAATTGAATTTAGTGCGCTAATTGCAGCCATAAGTTCCATGCGGTTGTTTGTTGTAAGTTTTTCTCCGCCGGAAAATTTGTATTCTTTTTCGCCGTCAATTATAACGCAACCCCAACCTCCGCAGCCAGGATTTCCGCGGCAACCGCCATCTGTGTAAACAACAATGCCTGAATTATTTTCCATATAAAATTTTCCTTTCACTTTTTTATTCAGCAAGAATCCATTTTAAATTTCCTGCCGCTGATTTTATTCCATTGACTAGTCCAATAAAAAATAAAATGCCAAGCAAAAAACTCCATCTGCCGACTGTGGTAAATCCCAACAAGCAGAACAAAATCTGAACTATGCTTAAGAAAAATCCTATTAAAGAAAAGCCTTTTTTGCTCTCTGAATTTTTTGAAGAATAAGTGTAAGTGTACTGATAATTTCTGTTGTTAAAAAAATCTGCAAAAGGGTCGCCTTGATAAAATCCGCCGTTCTGCTGAAAATTTTCAGAAAAGCCATTCATGTTGTACTGGTCGTACTGGCGGCGTTTTATTTCATCTCCTAAAACAGAATAAGCTTCGTTTATCTTTTTGAAATTTTCTTCCGCGGATTTATCGCCTGGATTTCTGTCTGGATGAAATTTAAATGCTAAATTTCTATAGGCTTTTTTGATTTCTTCCGCAGAGGCATTTTTTTCAACATTCAAAATTTTATACAAATCTTCCATATCAGCAAAAACTCTTAAAACTAAACTTACTAAAATCCACTGAATAAATCAATTGAAAAAATCTAATTTTTTATTATCACCCAAGTTGCTCCAGAGCCGCCGTGATTTCTGTCTGGATGGCCAGAAGTTCCAAGACGCTTGTCCTGCTCAATAAAAAGCCGCACAAGTTGCCCAAGAACTGGATCTGTTCCATGGCTGTGATTTCCTTTTCCGTGGATGATAAGAATTTTCTTGAGTTTCCGGATGTAGCAGCTGTCAACAAAAATCTTAAGTTTGTCCCACGCTTCTTCTCTTGTAAGCTGATGCAAATCTATTGTAGCTTCTGGAGCAAGCGTCTTTAAATAATTTATATCATTAAGTTTTTCCTGACGCGCATTTTCTTCAAAAGCCTTGTCTTTGTCTACCGTACCGTATCGCCTAAGCCAAAGTTCCATCGGATTTATACGCTTCTGGCTGTTCTGATCCATAATCTGCTCGTAAGAATAACCTTGACGTGCGGCTTCTTTTTCTTCTTTTGTAGGAGCATTTGCTTTTTTACGGCAAATTTGAGGACCTTTATTTTTTGGAACATGATTCTTCTGAATAGAATCCCACTGCGACAAAATATCACCAAAATCCATTTTTAAATTCCTTGCTATTTTATTATATAAACATTTTCCGCCGAAACCCAACCGTAAGTATCATTATGCCTTATGTACATCCAGCCTCCCGCAGTTCTTATTATAGAAACAACGCTTCCAGCCTGAATGGTTACACCTGTTGGAGCAGTTTTTTCTGGAATCGGACTCATTGTTCCTCCTGCATAAATTCCGCGGGAAGTAAACAAATGGTATCCGTAAATCGACAAGAAAACTGCAAACGTAACAAACATAGAAACAAAAATTGCGCAAGTTTTTTTTCGCTTGAAAATAAAAAGCAAAACTGAAACAGCAAGCAAAATAAAAACAGCACAAAACATTATGGTAAAAAAAACAACGCTCGGCTCAACTCCAGAAGGAGAAAGTCCAACCGAAAGCTCAATTTGTCTTCTTTCTTTAAATGCCGAATTAAAAAATGGAATTGAATGACGTTCCTTTTTATGAAGCTCAATCAAATTCAAAATATCATAATTTTTCGCTTCCGGTCTGGAAACATTTTTATCATAACTTGAAGGTTGTTCTATAAAAGCGTAGGCAAAAGGACTTTCCTGTTTTGGTTCATTGACCACTGATTTTTTTTCATGAACCTTGAAAGAAATAGGCGGACATTTTATATCATTGATTGTTCCATTGTACGAAACCGCCGTAACAAAGATTTCAGGAAGATTCCAATTTCCGGATTTTAAAGGCTGCCAGTCAAATACAGCAATAGGTTTGAATTCCGTGGAAAAAAAATCTTCATCAGAAGAATTAAACTCCCGAAGTTTTTTAAATACAGAATCTTCCGGAATATTCCAAGAAACATTTTTTACAGAATTCGCGTATTTCACATTCACTGTAAAAACAATGTGCTGCCCCTCATAAGCTTCAGCGGTTTTTCCTTTTGAAGAAATATTCAGATTGTTAAAAGAAACTGAAACCTGCGGATTTATAAATTTTGGATTTTCAAAAACTTCAACAGGATTAAACGGAATCTGATAAAAACTTCCGTTTATAACAAGATCAATCGGACTGATTTTGTAAAATCCGGTTTTTAAAAATTTCATCCAGATTGTAATTCTTGTTCCTGCTGAATATTTTTCGTTCTGTCCGTTTCCGCTTTTTATCATAACGGTTTCTTTTTTTGACGAAATAAAACTTACATTATGCGGAAGAGAATTCACGGCAAGCTGAATGCTGTCTGGAGTAACTCCTTCAATTTCAACATAAAATGAATTGTCGGTTTCTGTAAATAAAGTTTCCTGACTTTGCCTGAAACGCAAGCTCCATAGATAATTCCATGAAACTGGCTTTGCGAAAACAGGAAATGCATAAGCAACAAGCAAGACAAAAATTAATAATCGCGGGAAGTCCGTTCTGAATCTTTCTGCATATTTTTCCATTGCTGTCTTTCATCCTCCCGAATTATAGAATAAAGAGCATTTTGAATATTCTGTTCTTCTTTATTTTCTGACAAAGGCACAAGTTCCTGCGCAGATTCTCTTGAGCGTTCTGAATTTTCCCTTAACGAAAGTTCAAGATTAATTTTTGCATTTATGCTGGTGCTGTCTATTAAAATAGCTTTTTTGAAAAAATCAGTTGCCGCATTATAATCTCCGTTACGATGCGCAATTATTCCAGAATTATAAAGGATTGCAAATTTAATTTTATCTGAAGAATTTTCGTATATTTTCGAAAATCTTTTTAACGCTGCATCAGTTTCGCCTTGCATAAGATAAGCCGAGCCAAGTCCAAATACCGCATACTGTTCAACAAGAAAATCTCCACGGGCTTGTGCATTTGAAGCTGTTTCAAAAAAATCTCCGACTGCATTTTGATAATCCTGCTTAGACCAGTCAAGTTTTCCTTCAAGAATTTTTATGCCGTCATTAAAACGTGGCGAACATCCTGTAAACAAAAAAACAAGCGAAGCCATGGAAACAGATGAAATTAATTTTTTCTTTCCGCCTGCAATATCAAGCTCGCCAAAAAAAATCGAGGCAAGGAAAAATAAAATTGCAAAAGAAATAAAAAGTCCATAACGCTGAGTGCTCTGAATTTCATAAGAAACCGACGGCAACGAACCATTAAGATCAAGCATTTTTAAAATAGCGGCGGCAGAGCCCATTTCCGAGGCATCAATGTAAACAACAGAAGGCGCAGAGTTATTTCTTTTGGACGAAACAAATTTTTCTTTTAGAGATAAAATCATTTTTTCAACGCTGCCGGATCTTAAAGCTGTTTTTACTTTTGTAATTCCATCGCCCGCAAAAATTTCACTTTCACGCTCAGAGCCAAATCCGATAATAACAACAGGAATTCCGGCTTTTAAACATTCAGAAAGAGAAGACTGAAGGCTGTTGTCTGTTTCTTCGCAATCGGTAAAAAGCCAGATAAATGAAGCTGCGGAAGATTGCTCTGGAAACGAAGAAAGCGCGGATTTTATTCCATTGCCAAGGCTTGTTCCCTCGGAAGTCATAAGCAAAGGCGAAAGATTTTCTATTAAACTTCTTACACTCTGAAAATCTTCTGTAAGCGGAACAGCAATAATTCCATCGCCCTTCGCAAGAACAGCGGAAACCGCGCATCCGTTCATTCTGTCCAAAAGCTCACTTGCATAACTGGAAACTGCCTGAAGTCTTGAAATTCCTCCGGGCGCATCTTTTGCTTCCATGCTATAAGAAATGTCAAACACAAAAGAGACGGCTTTTCCGTTTTTTTGTACAGGCACAGAATCTGTTCCAAATGAAATTCCTGCGAGTGCAAGAACAACGCAAATTCCACAAATGAATCTAAAAAAAGTTCTGCTCCAGAAGCAAGCTGAAATTCTAAAAGAACCGTTTTTAAATTCAAAAACTTTTCCGCAGATATTTTTTCTTAAACGAATATACCGTGCCACAACAAACAAAAGCGCAAAAACTAAAGGAATAAAAAGATAAAATGAAAATAGATTTTCAACAGAAAAATTCATAAAGTCTCCTGCAGAAGAAATCTGCGCACAATCCATGCAATGCAAGCAAAAACAACCGCGGCAATCAAAAAATATCTGTAATAAAATATATCCTGATTTTTTATGTAGTAGCTTTGAGCAATATTTTCACTTTTTGAAATTGAAGAAATAGCCTGCGACAATGCGGAAATAGATTCAATCTCAAAAAATTTTCCATTTCCCTCTGATGCAATCCGTGCAATTGAAGACGTATCAAATTTCGATTCAAGATAACCTGAATAAATTTTATTTGACTTTGGATCTACATAATCAATCGGAACAACGCCTCTTGTTCCCACACCAAGAATGTAAAGTGAAATATCTTTGTTCACGGCAAGACGAGCCGCAGTATGAGGATGAACCGCGCCTGAATTATTTTCTCCATCAGTAATAAGGACGATGCTTTTTTTAGGCGACTTTGATTTTTCAAGATGATAAATTGCGCTGCTAAGTCCAGTTCCAATCGCAGTTCCATCTCCAAGCTCTCCAACGCTTACAGTTTTCAATCGGTTCAAAAAGAATTTTCTATCCATTGTGGGAGAAACTAAAACAGCGGCATTTTCAGCCATCACAACAAGCCCAAGCTCCGAGCCGCTATTCATTTCCGCCATGGAAACAATGGAATTTTTTGCAGCTTCAAGACGACTTTGCGAACCAATATCTTTTGCAGCCATTGAAGGGCTCACGTCCAAAACAAAAACAATCGACGCGCCTTTTGAAGAATAGACTTTTTGCTGAAGATGAAAAACAGGATCCGCATAGGCAAAGACAAGGCAAATGTAAAATAAGACACAAACAACTCTTCCAAAAACAGAAAGAAATTTTCTTGCATTTCCCTTCCACTTAAAATTGCTTCCGTTCCAGTCGCTTAAATTTAAAGGCAAAGAAAGCCGTGAAAAAATTTTTATATAACGCAAAATATAAAGCACCGGAATCAAAAGCAAAAGAAAAAATGCCGGAGGATTTTCAAATTCAAACACTTTTTTCTCCTATAAAAAGCCATTGAGAAAGTTTTAACTTTCGATTTGACTTTTTAGCGCAATTTTCTAGCGGAAATTGCATTTGATAAGAAAGCTTGCAACGCAAACTTTGTGAATAAAAACTTTGACACTATTTCAGACAAAATTTTTATTACACTCTCCTTTTTCGAGCAAATCAATTATCTTGTAAGTTTCCGCAACCATTGATTTTTTTTCGTTTTCAACAAACAAAGCCTGATGAGTTTCCACTGGCAAAAGCTTAGAATCAATTGAACCGCTTGCAAACCGAATGTAGTCTGTACGCACAAAAAAACACGAAAGAGATTCTATCGCTTCACAAACTTTTTCTCCTGCAAGACCATTCAGTATGTCAAATATTTTCGCACCGACTTTTTTTCCGGGCACAGAACAAAAAGAAACTGCAAATCTAAATTCCAAGTATTCGCGCATTGCAAGCTGCCATTTTTCACAAAAGTCCTTGTCATCAATTTTCTTTTTTAAAAGCATGGAAATCTTTTTCTTTGTCCGTTTTGCATTTCTGTAAAGTTCAAACTGTTCTCTTAAAAATTTCACTTTTTTCAAAATATGCGGAAGCCTTATCAGGACAATGCAAGACAATGAAAAAAATCCGGCGACTAAAAAGCCTGCAATCCACAAAAAATAATTTGTATTTGGAAGCAAAAGAGGAGCCTGCGGAGACTTTAAATTTTTTACTTCAAGTTTTTCTACAAGCGAAAGAATTGTAACCGGCGCAAGCTGAATTCTAAAGTCAACATTTTCCTTGCCGCTGTTTTGCCCGTGGCAGAATTTTTCCAAGCTGAATTCCTTAAATTTTATTGTTCCAGTTTTCCAAGGAATTATCGTTATGTAAAGGTTGTAATTTACGCCGTTTCTAACAAGAACCGATTTTGTAACAAGGCAGTCGTCCGGATTTTCTAAAAAATCACTTGAAGAAAGATTCAGTGAAAGAACTTCATCTTTTATCATTGACGGATCTGCAAAAGAAAAAAAATCTATAGGCGTTCTGAACGAATACTGAATCTGTCCGCTGTCGCCAATAAAGACATCGCGCGGAACCATAACTTGCGTTCCAAAAGCCGCTGTATTTTCATTTGAATTCTGAGCAACTAAAAACTGAATAAAAAAGCACAAGCTAAAAACAAAGCAAAGATTTTTCTTCATGCCATTTTCCTAAAATGAATGTCTGTGCCTGCTGCTGAAAAATTTTATAAGTTCTGCAGCAGGATCTTGAACAGTGCTTATAAACAAAGGAATTCCTCCGTGGCGCACGCATTCTTTAAACCAGTTTTCCTTGCGCTGCTCATTTTCTTCTCTCCATCCGCGGATAAATTTCTGACTTGAAGTCGGAAGAACTGCTTCGTATCCTGTTTCTGGATCTGCAAAAAGAACAGAGCCAACGGAAGGAATATTGTCATCAGAAGAATCAACTATATTTATTGCAATGACATCATTTTTCTGGCAAAGACGCGCAAAAGAAGCATGCCATTCCGCAGCCCTAAAATCAGAAATAACAAAGACAAGGCTTCTTTTCTTTAAAAGCTTTTCTGCACCCCTAAGCGCGCTGTCAAGAACAGAACCAGCCTTTTGTTTTTTTCTGTCAAGCTCAAAATGGGACAAAAGCATAAGCGAATGTTTTTTTCCAGATTCAGGAGAACAAAAGAATTCTAGCTCGCCGTCAAAAACAACGGCGCCAACAGGACTTGAATTATAAAATGAAGCAAGCGTTAAAAGAGAAGCGCACTCCATTGCTTTTTCAATTTTTGTCTGCTGGCTTGTTCCCACGCACATTGAAAGAGAAGCGTCGGCAACTATAAAGACATCGAGTTCACGTTCTTCTTCAAAAACTTTTACAAAAGGTTTTCCCATTCTTGCCGTAACATTCCAGTCAATTGCACGCACATCATCGCCTCGTAGATATTCACGGACTCCGCTGAATTCAATTCCGCGTCCACGGTAAAGCGAACGGAATGAACCGCTTTTCATTTTTTCAGCAAGAGAAAGAGAAGATAAATGCAAAAGTGAAGCGCGGCGGCTTATGTCGTTTTTCATGGAACTGGCATCAAGTCTATGATTTTTGAAATCAAGCTGTCCGCAGAAATATTGTCCGCAGCGGCTTCATAGTTCAAAACAAGCCTATGTCTTAAAACCGGCTTTGCAACAGCCTGAACATCTTCTGCAAGAACAAAGCTTCTGTTTTCAAAAAGAGCGTGGACTTTTGCGCATCTTAAAAGAGCAATTCCAGCGCGTGGAGAAACACCAAATGAAATGTAACGTTGAATATCATTGCGGCGGTTCATTTTTAATGCGACATCGGCTCTTGTAAAATTTACAATTGAAACTATGTAGGCAAGCATTTTGTCAGCAACAGTAACTGCATCCACAGCGTCCCGGCATTTTTGAAGAGCGATGGCGGAAAAAACTTTGTTCACAGGAATTTCATTCGCTCTGCCTTCGGATTTTATAATTGAAATTTCTTCTTCCGGCGTAGGATATGAAATAAGAAGCTTAAGCAAGAAACGGTCAAGCTCAGCTTCTGGAAGACTGTAAGTTCCTTCCTGCTCAATCGGATTTTGTGTGGCAAGAACAAAAAAAGGCTCGTTCAGCTTGTAAGTTGTTTCCCCGATTGTAACCTGATGCTCCGCCATAGCCTCAAGCAGAGCAGACTGAACTTTTGCCGGCGCGCGGTTTATTTCGTCCGCAAGAACAAGATTTGAAAACACAGGTCCTTTTCTAACAGAAAATTTTCCAGTACCTTGTTCATAAATCAGCGTTCCACTAACATCAGCAGGAAGAAGATCCGGCGTAAACTGAATTCTTTTGTATTCAAGTCCTGAAACATCCGCAAAAGTTTTTACCGCCAATGTCTTTGCAAGACCCGGGACACCTTCAAGAAGAACATGACCGCCTGCAATCAGCGCTGTAATAATTCCGTCCACAACATCTTTCTGACCAACAACACGTTTTGCAACTTCCTCGCGGCATTTATTTATATAATCAAAACATTCATCAAGTTCAGCTTTTGTAACAACTTTCATTTGAACCCCAAATTTTCCTTTTTGCAACAATTATATCTATAAAACTATTCCATGTAAACTTCACCATAAGTGTGAAAACCGGAATCAATTATAACATCGTCCATGTTGCTTTTCGTAACCAGCACAGGCTTTAAAAGAATCGCAGGAATTTCCACAAACTTATTGTCGATTGATTTTAAATTAGAAAGCGACTGGATTTTTTCTCCGCGTGCAACTCTCACAGAAATTTCAGCGGCAGTTCTGGCAAGTTCCACAATCGGCTTGTAAACCGTAAAGTCCTGAAGTCCGCGCACAATATTTTGGCAAGCGGCAATGTCAGCATCTTGTCCGCAAATCGGAATATGCTTATCCGGATAGTAAGCCTGCAAAACAGAAATCACGCTGTCCGCAACCGCATCGTTTCCGCAGATAATCGCACCCGGAATTTTTCCGCTTGTAATAACGTCAACCATTTTCTGCCGAGACAAATCATAGTTCCAGTCCTGAGTGTAAAAAATTTCATTTATAATCGGCAAAGAATTTTTTATAGTTCCGTTAAGTCCGCGCAAAAGCATTTTCATGTTGTAATCTTCTTGCGGTCCAAGTATGCAAAGCCAGTTACGCAAGGGCGCAATACGCTGAAGTTCTTTTCCCATAATCACGCCAACTTGCCCAGAATCAATCGTAATATACAAATCAATTTTTGTGTTCAAAATCAGGCGGTCATAGGCAATGACAGGAATATTTTTTGCGCGGATTTTTTCAATTTCATCTTTAAGAGAATCTGCGACTTTTGCTAGAACAACAATCACATCCACATTTTTATCCAAAAGATACATGAGCTGCTTTTTTTGAACCTCAACATTGTTACCTGCATTCTGAACAATAACGTCCGCATCAAAATCTCTTGCGCGTGCCATAAAAACATCCAAGTCCCGTTGCCATCGCTCAATTGCAAGCGTATCTATGGAAAATCCAATTGTTGTTTTTTTCTCATCCACAAAAGAGTTCTGCTTCTGCACGGAAAAAGTTCTTTTATTCTTTGCGCATCCGGCAAAAACAAATGCAAGTAAAACTGCAAAAATTAAAAAAATTTTTTTCATAATGACTCCGAATTTCTATTTGTGTTTCTAAAATCAGTAGGCGAAATTCCAAACTTGTTCTTAAAAATTCTGCTGAAATAATTTTGATCGTTGTAACCGATTTCCGCAGAAATTTCTTTTATAGAAAGCTCGGTTTCGCAAAGCATGATCCGGCCTTTTTCCAGCCGCCTGTCTGTCACATAGTTTATAAAAGTTTCGCCGGTTTCTTCTTTGAAAAGTTTGCTCAAATAAAAAGAACTTACGCCTGCAAAAGAAGCCGCGTCATCAAGTGAAAAATTTTCAGCGATATGTTCCTGAATATATCCAAAAACTTTTTTTATAAGCGGATTTTCTTTTTCTTCTTTTGAATTGCAAATAAAAGCCGCGCATTCAGAAAGCCTGTTCTTAAAAAAAACCAAAAGTTCAGTCTTGGAATCAATCTTGCTCAAGTCGGAAAAAATATTTTCAAACGCAGCATTTTTCCAGGAAGAGTCTGCGGACTTTGCAATTTTTTTTGCTTCAATCAAAACTTCAAAAACATTTCCTTTTGTTTTGTCCAGCGGAAAATTCTGTTCATAAAGTTCTCCAACATAAAGCTCCGCCAAAAACTGAACTCCGGCAGCATCTCCCAATTTTAAGCGATTTAAAATACGCTCATGCAGTTCCTGAATTTTTTCATCTCCGCTAGAAAAACTCAAAAGCTCATCTGCAAACAAAAGTTCTCCATCCGGCGAAGTTCTGTTCAAGGCTTGAATCGCATCTTTGCAGCATTCAGAAACTTCTTCAAGCTCGCCGCAAACGTTGCTTATTCCAACCCGAAGCTTCTGCCCGATTTCCAAAGTCAAAAGTGTAAATATTTCCTTGACCGCAGAATGAAAATCATCTTGCAAACTTTCCGCAGAATTTTCCATAGAAACAAAAACAGCGATTCGGTTTGTCATAAACAAGCCGGCCAAGCACTTGAACTTTTGCGAAACAATTTTTCTGACTTTAGAGCAAGCCTCGTATATATTTTTTTCAGAATCTGGAACTTCTATGCAGGCAAAAAAGAAATCATCAACTTTCATGTTGAAATAGTCAAGATAACTTTGAAAATCCTCGTTCTTTGCCTTGCTGAAAATGCACGAATAAATAAAATCACTTTCAATCATCGGATAGACAATGTCCAGTTTTTTCTGAAGCTCCAGATTTCCAGAAGTTGTTCCGTTGCGCTCGTCAACAAGGTTCATGGCATTACGCACAGTCTGAATCACAATGCTGCGGTTCACGGGCTTTGTAATATATTTGTACGCTCCAATGTTCATGGCTTCCTGCGCATACTGAAATTTGTCAAATGCGCTCAAGACAATAATCACTGCGGAAGGCTTAAGACTTTTTATGCAGCTTATCGCATCAAGTCCGCTCATACCCGGCATATTTATGTCCATAAAAATTATGTCGATTTTTTCCCGGCTCACAATAGAAACCGCATCACTTCCAGACAATGCGGAAAATAAATTCACCTGCCCTTCAAAATTTTTTTTGATTATAAACTGAAGCGAATCAATCATAATCTGCTCGTCATCACAAGTTAAAATATTATACATTTGGAATCCTGATTAAAAACTTCATTTCTGAATCATCTCTAGAAAAAATATCAAAAACATCATCACGGTGAAAATAAATTCTAAGCCGCGAAAAAACATTTATAAGCCCAATACCCGTATGCTCTCCGTCTTTATTTCCCAAAGAATTTTCTTTTGGAGAAGGAGATTTTATTCCACCGCTTTTTGCAGCCTTTAAAATTTCCTCACGAACGCCAGAATCAAATTTGCTGCCGTTGTCGCCAATAAGAATTTCAACAAATCCGTCTGTTTCCTTTACAGAAAGAAAAACTTTGCCCATGGAATTTTGCAAGCCATGCTGAATACAGTTTTCAACCAGCGGCTGCAAAGTCATTGCAGGAAGTCTTTGGGAAAATTTATGCTCGGGAATTTTTTTTACAAACTCAAGCCTTTTTCCAAAACGAACTTTCATAATGTAAACAAAACTGTCCACAAGCCCAAGCTCATCGTCAATTGAAGCGTCCTCTTTTTGCGCAATGTTATATCTAAAAAAATCCGAAGTCTGCTCAATAAAAAAACAAGTTCTATCCGCGCCTTCCATCATTGCAAGCTGCGCACCTGTATTCAATGTGTTAAACAAAAAATGCGGATTTATCTGGCTCTGAAACGCCTTTAGCTGGGCATCCGCATAAAGAGCCTGCATTTCCATCTGGCGTTCCCTAAGCTCATTTTCTGTTCTGGCTTTTTCCCAGATTTTGTCTATGTATTCTCTTATGCTGATTATCATTCTGTCAAAAGCTCGGCAGATATTTCCAATTTCATCATGAGACTTCTTGTTAAAAAGCGGAACATCAAAGTCCTGCTGAGCCACACGGAGCGCAACCGAAGAAATTTCCGCAAGAGGCCGTGTGATATTTCCGATAAGAAGATTCAGCAAGGCAAGAATAAAAACAAAGAAAAGCGCAAAGAAAACCGCGTAAACTTTAAAAAGTAAATTTATATTGTTTCTGTCCGCGGCGTAAAACTCGGCGTTGTTCTGCATATAAAGAATATTGAGCTTTTGAATTTCCTCCAAAAGAAACCTGTAGCATTCAAGACTCTGCAAATAAAAATTTCCGCTTGTGCTATTTGCCCTTCGCTCCGCAACTGCTTTAGAGCTATAATATAGAAAAGACTGCGCAAGCTGATTCACAACATATTCTTTCTGACGCACTTCATTTGTAGAAGGAGAATCCTGCATCGCATCGCAAAGATCTTCCACTCTGGCTGAACTTGCATAGTAAGCGTCAATGCTTTCAAACGTTCTGTATTCAATGTAAAGTTCAAGTGAATTTTCAAGCCGCGACAAATCATTTGCAAACACATTCAGCTCGGAATTTGACTTGTAGGATTCACCCACGGATTTTAAAACATAATGCTCCATCAGAATTGTAAGCGCAAGGCTCGCGCTCATTATAAGAAAAGCGGCAACTATACTTGCCATTATTTTCCATCGAAGGCTTTTGTTTTCTGCAAGCTTCATTTTTTTTCTGCCCTCCTTACCTGAAGGTCAGCTGTAATGTAGCTGTTCGCATAGCCTTTGTTTCTGTATTCAAAAAGCTCCGTCATCGCCGTTCTGCCGATTTTGTTAAAATTGAACGAAACAAGCTTGGAAAGAATTCCTTTTTCAAGATACATGGATACAGTTTCATTTTCACCATAGCCTAAGATTTTTATGCGCCCGGAAGCAGAAGAAGCCGCAACAAGCTGAAGAACCATAATCGTATCTTCTTCTGTAAGGCAGACAACAGCGCAACAGTCAGTTTTTTCGTGCAAAAGAATTTCTTCCACGCTTTTTCTGTTTTCCTTGAGAGACTTGTCAAACACTTCAAAATTTGAAATTCCCTTGACCCTGTAATAATCCATGAGGCTGTTTAAAAGATTGCTGTGGTTGGGGCTTCCAGAAATTCCGCTTATAACAATATATGCTTTTCCGCTCGGCTCAAAAAGTTCTTCTGATTCAATGCCGATTCTGCGCCCAAGGTTTGAATAGTTGCTTCCTATAAAAGAAATCTGCGGATTTTCTGCAAGATAATGCCCGATTGTTATAACAGGAATCTCCGTGCCGTCTATGCGGCTTACTGATTCAAACGGAAGTGATGAAGAACTTACATAGGCAATGATTCCGTCCGCATTTACAAAAGAGCCGTAGTCAATTAAAGACTGAAGTGAAATATTTTCCGCAAGAGAATCCGGGGATTTTAATTCCACAAGCGCGCTATAGTCTTGGCTTAAGCTTTTTGCGCCTTCAAAAATCTGATTAAGAAAAACAGAACTGTCCGCCTGCCCAACAACAAGAATATGATAATTTCTGTCTTCGCCTTCAAATTCCGCACCATGAATAGAAATACCAGAAACAATGCGCACAAGAAACAAAATTCCCGCCGCAAAAAGAACTGCAAGCGGAACCGCTGCCTTTAGCACAAAACCATTTTTTTTCACTGGATTTTTCCCCATAAACTCAATAAAATAATAACAGTTTTATATCTGAATGTCATTATCCGCTTTTCTTTGCTAAAAATCTTCCCGAACGGTAACAAAAGATTTAAATTACCTTCAAAATACATGGATTTTACCGTTCGGGAATGCTATAATTGCCGTTATGATAATAAACTCTATCACCGATATTTCAGAAGTTGTAAAAAAACGCAGAAAATCATTAGGGCTTACCCAGTCTGAATGCGCCGCAATGTGCAATGTTGGAAACCGTTTTTTTTCCGAGCTTGAAAACGGCAAAGAAACTCTTCACATCGGAAAAGTAATAAATTGCCTCCAAATTCTTGGAATAAACATTTCTTTGACAAACCGCGAGGATAACGAATGAAGCTGAATGTTTATTTTGGAGAAAAAAAATGCGGGGAATTGTTCACTACGGAAAACAGAGGAATTGCATTCTATTATATAGAAGAATATCTTTCATCTCCAGATTCAAAGGCTATTTCTCTTTCCCTTCCGCTTAAAAAAGGAGAATTTTCGCAGAAAGAATGCCTTCCATTTTTTTCAGGACTGCTTCCAGAAGAATTTACAAGGAAAAGAGTTGCCGATTATCTCCATATTTCAGAACTCAGCAACATTAAGCTCCTTGAAGCCATAGGTCAGGAATGCGCAGGATTCATAACAATTGCAGATGACGATTTTAATCCAAAAAATATTAAAACTGAATACGAACTAAACAGTTCAAACTACGAAAAACTTTCAGCGGAACAACTAGAAGATTTTGTTTTAAATATTCCACAAAGACCGTTTCTCAAAGCTGATGACAGGCTTAGACTTTCTCTTGCCGGCGCACAGGAAAAACTTTCGTTGGCATTTTTTGAAAACCAGTGGTATTTGCCTTTAAACGGCGCGCCTTCAACCCATATTTTAAAGCCGACACGAGAAGGAAATCTTTCCACATTAGCGCAAAATGAATATGACTGTATGCAGCTTGCAAAAAAATGTGGCTTAAATGCGCCGGAATCAAGGCTTGAAAAAATCGCAGGAAAAGATGTTTTTATAGTCCAGCGATATGACCGCATTATAAAGAACGGGAAAATTACAAGACTTCATCAGGAAGATATGTGCCAGGCTCTTGGAATTATGCCGGAAAACAAATATCAGTCTGACGGCGGTCCTGGAATCAAAGAAATTTATGACTTGCTGAAACTTCATTCCGTTATGCCGATTATTGATTTGCGTTTTTTTATAACTGAAATTCTTTTTAACTACCTTATTGGAAACTGCGATGCCCATGCAAAAAACTATTCAATTCTTTATGACAAAAAGGGGAATGCAAGGCTCTCTCCAATTTACGATGTTGTTTCTACAAAAGCATTTCCGTCTTTAACAAAGAAAATGTCAATGAAAATCGGCACGCATTACGACTTGGAAAAAATCAACAAAGACGATTTTATTTTTCTGGCTCAGCAACTAAATATAAATAAGAAAATTATTTTTGAAACTCTTGAATCCTTGAACGAAAAAATGCATTCATAGACATTTTTTTTACTGGATTTTTCCACATAAACTCAATAGAATAATAACATAGATTGAACAAATATTCGATACAGAAAAAATAAGACATATTTAACAAAAAAATAAATATACGGTAAGAAAAAGAAAGTGGCAACAGAGCCATTTTGAGCGATGGCAAGCGATTGTAAAATCGCGCAGTCCGATTCCTTTTACACTCAACTTGGCGAATTGACGCGCTTTTTCTTATAGCATATTCAGCATTTTACTAACTGGAGGATTTTTATGAATACAAAGAAACTTGCGCTTGCATTATTTCCGCTGCTTCTTGCATTTGCTTCCTGCATGAATATTGACGGCTCTAGCGGCAAAGAAGGAGCAATCCGTGTTACCTTGCCAGAAAGCGGTTCGCGCGGAATTTATACACTTTCAAAAGATAATCCTTTATATGAAGTAAGCCTTATGCAGGGCGACAAAACACTAAAAACCCTGTCATCGGAATCCACCGGGGGGGCGATTTTGTATTTGACGAGCTAGAACCTGGAACATACAAAATAGTTGTTACGGCAAGACAGCAGGACGGAACATTCCTTGCCCGCAACAGCGCAGAAGTAGAAGTTACAGCCGGCGAAACCCAAAACTGCCCGATTACACTTATTCTAGCAGGCAATAAAGGAAAAGTATTCAGTTCGGATTATTATGTGCTTACAGACTACAGAGGATACACAGATTTTGTAAATTCCGTAGATTCAACACCATCTATGTCATCAACACAAGCTAGGCTTGGAGCAGAAGATATAAACGGAACGCAATTCTCTGTAGGAAAAAGCGGAGGCTCATCAAACTATACTTTTTATATATTTACACAAGAACAACAACCTGCAAAAGCCGAAATCAAAATAAATGGCGATAATATTAATACCACCTATCCTATAACTGACTACATTTACTATGATGCTATAAATGATTCCCTTTGGCTTGGAGCATATTCTTCAAGCGGATTTTATTTTATAAACGAAGCAAACAAAATAAACTCAGATACAAATTATTCAACTCCTTGCACACTTTCAGGACTTTCAATTTATCCGAATGCACAATACACGGCTTTTGCTGCAAGTGGAACAGAGCTTTACATTGCATATACAAATGACGGAACTTCATATCTTCAGCGCGCCAAAATTGAAGGAGAAAATGATTCCTTTACAATAACAAAAATAGGAAATCCGCAGTCCACACAAGACATGGGCGTAGACGACGGACAAATAACAGACATAGTCATTCATTACGACGGCTATGTTTACGTGCTGGTTTCTCAAACTGGTTCTAAAAATTTTACTGATATGTATATGGTAAACAACTTAATTAGTGGTTCTGAAGAAACAACAGTTTATAGCCGAGGTGCTATAGTACGCCTTGAGCCAACCTCAAGTGGATTCAAACTTTCTGCAAAAACTGGCTGGACAGAAGATTCGAGAACTATCGCTTCTTCAAACAAAGATAAAAATACTTTTACTGATTCTGACTACGACAATTATACATTCTATGATGTAAATGCATATATTCCTGAATATTCAGAAAGAAACTCGCACTTCTATGGTCCACGTCGCTTCGTTGCTATAAAACCAAAAGAGCTTGCAATAGCAGACTGCGGTGCAAATATAGTCATGCCAGACTACGGAAGCAAAAAAAGAGGAAAGTTGTTTAAACATAACAGAATTGTAAAAGTAGATTTATATAAATTTGCACTGGAATCAAGTTCTGTAATAGATTTGAATAGTATTAATTTTTCAAATTTGTCATTAAGCGGCTCAATTGAAAGCGTAACAGACTTTAAAGGTCTTAATGACAATGATGAAAAATAAGTGCAAAATCAAATATCGAGTTATATAAATTGTCATTGCCGTACTTTATACTGCGATGTTTCTGAAAGAAACTCGGTTAGAAATCTTTAAGTGATTGTAATATATAATTCATTTAGATTTATAACCGAGTTTGATGCGCAAACATCGCAGGGTCAAGATCCTAAAATGGCAGTAAAACTCAAACCCAAACAACCACACGGCAGTCCTGCTGTCGTATGCTTGTAACACCCCTTGCAAAATGTAATTCTGCAAAAAAGCTATTAAAACCCATTTTTAACATTTTAGGGAAATAAAAAAAGCAAACAAATAAAAAGTTTTTATTGTATTTCAGCAAAAACTTTATAAATCTACATAGTTTTTATTTAAACTCAGTAAAAACTATGGAAAAATTTTACATTCCATCCTAAAACCTCCACTTATGCAAAAATCTATAAAAATTTAAAGAATTTTCTGCAAAAAATGGAAATCAGCAGGAATTTGATATAGAATGATAATAGGTTATTTTAACAGTTTTCTTTATAGGGGGAATTATGAAAAAATTTGCGTTTTCAATTTTACCAGCGTTATTGCTCGCGTTTGTTTCCTGCATGAATATGTCATCTGGAAGCGAAGGCGGTTCTGTCCGGGTTGTTCTGCCAAGTTCTTCTCGCGCGCTTTATTCATCGGGACATGGCGATGTTGATTCATTCACGGTAAGGCTTTTGCTAGGCGAAAAAATCATAAAGGAAGAAACCATAAACACAGAAACCGACGAGACGGGGGGGGTAATTGTATTTGACGAACTTGAGCCTGCCACATACACAGTAGAAGTAGAAGGCAGAATGTCCAGCAAGGACGTTCTTTTATATTTTGGAACAGAAGAAGCAAAAGTAACAGCAGGACAAGACGCCGATTGCCAAGTAAATTTAAAGAAAAAAGACTGCCAAATCTACAATATTTCAGCTGATGCAAGAGAACTAAAAACAGCTTGCGAATCAGACGGAAACGCATATATTTTTATGGGCGCAGATTCTTCTGTAAGCACAAATCAAGCCACACCAGAAAATAACTGTCAGCTTACAAACATAACTTCCGGCACAAAAATTATAAGAGGCAACGGCGGAAAGCTTGTGCAAAGCACAGATGATAACAAAACTCTTACAACAGAAGGCGGCCAGATAAAACTTTTTAATGTAACTGGAAGCTCCACAATTCTTGAAATAAACAATCTTACATTTACGGCATCAGACACAGTCGAAACCTCTGCACTTGACGGAGCTTTAATCTGTGTAGATGATGGAGCAACTGTAATTTTAAAGCAATGCCGTATGAACGGAATATCCATGTCAAACTTAGGCACAAGCCTTATATATGTAAAAAGTGGCGGAAAACTTCTTGTTGAAAACTGCACTTTTTATAATAACACAAGTACAAACAAAGGCAGTGCATCTTTTTCTGAATGCATACGCATAGAAAACGGAGCGCAAGTGGAAGTTGTTTCATGCAATTTTGAAACCAACGGCAATGATATTATGTCAAATGCCGCAGCGATAGAGAATTCTGGTTCATGCCGCATAACCAACACAACATTTAAAGACAACTTAGCACAACGTGGCGGAGCAATAATGAACAATGAAACTGGAATTCTTGAAATTGAAAGTTCAACATTCGACAGCAATACGTGTACTTCTAGCGGATATTATGCAATGAGAGGCGGCGCGATATTCATTCAAGGCGGAACTGTAAAAATCAAAGACAGCACATTCACAGGCAATGAAACTCTTGGTCAAAATGCAAGTGAAGGCACAGCAAATGGTGAATTTCAAAAACTCGGTGGAGGCGCAATCAGCTTAAAAATGGGTTCACTTACATTGCAGAACACAAGATTCGATAATAACAGCGTAACTTCAACAAGCAAAAATGACGCTTACGGATATGGCGGAGCTGTTTTAATAGAACAGTCAGATGCAAATCTATTCTTAAAAGATGCAAGCGGCGCAGCAATGGACATAGCAAGCTACATAAATAAGTACATGAGCGGCAATACTACAGCAAAAACTGATGCCGGCGCAAACATCTACTGCAACGGCGGCACAATAAACGGCACTGTTTATACAAAAGCATGGGAATAGCCTTTGTCATGGGGATGTCCAATAAGTCTTAAAATGTCATTGCCGCACATGATACGGCAATCTATTGAAATTTTACAACAGATTATCAATCGGACTTCTTTCAGAAATATCACAGGGTTCTATCCCAATAATGACACTTTTTATAAGTAAGTGCAAAACAGTGGGTTCTTAGGGCGACAGCCCTAAGCGATGCTGGGAAAGAAGGGAGGTTTGGAGGGAAAGAAACCGGCGATTGAATCGCTTCGCTTTCGAAGTAGAGGGTTTTCTTCCCTCCAAAAAGAAACCGGCCATCCGCTGCGGGGTTACAAATACAGCAAACGGCCGGCATATAACCTGCGGATTTCTCCGCGGATTTTACATTTAAAACTAAGACAGACTTGGAGCGTTCCTCATTCTCCAAGCCTGCCTTATTCAGCTAAACGCTACTCTTCATCCTGAAGTGCATCGTATCCAGATTCACCAGTGCGAACCTTGATTACATTTTCAACAGGGTAAACGAAAATCTTTCCGTCTCCGATGTGTCCTGTATACAAGGCTTTCTTTGCGCTTTCCACAACAGTTGCTACAGGAACCTTTGAAACAACAATCTCTACCTTGATTTTCGGCAGCAGGTTGATTTCAACTGGAACACCGCGGTAGTATTCGCTTGCGCCTTTCTGCATTCCACAGCCCATAACATTTATAACTGTCATTCCAGTTACGCCAATGGAGTTCATGGCAGCTTTAAGAGCATTGAACTTGTTCTGGCGTGTTATGATTACAACCTTGTGAACCGCAGAATCCTTAGAAGAAGGTGTTGTGGCAGGAGCAACAACAGGAACAGCTTCATGCATTGGAATTGCAACGCCAGCTTCAGCAGCTTCGGCGATTTCTTCTGTGCTGTAAGGTGTCATAAATCCTGCATAACCTGAATCAAGACCATGCTCAAGCTTATCAAGACCGATGATTTCCTCTTCCGCAGATACACGCAATCCAAAAATCTTCTTGATTAAGAAGAACAAAATAGTAATTGTTACAACAGTCCAGGCGATTGTGCAGACCATTCCAAGAAGCTGAAGTCCAAGACATTCAAGTCCGCCGCCGTAGAAAAGTCCTGAAATCTGCTCGCCAGCTTTGTTTGCAAGTGAATATCCAGGAACTGAAGGGCTTGCAAAAAGTCCAACCGCAATTGTTCCCCAGATACCGTTAAAGCAGTGAACGGCAACAGCACCAACAGGATCATCTACATGGAGCTTGTTGTCCAGTAACCAAACTCCAAATACAACCAAAAGACCTGCAACAATACCAATGATTGAAGCACCCAAAGCATCCGCAACATCACACGGAGCTGTGATTGCAACAAGACCAGCCAAAGAAGCGTTCAAGCACATTGAAACATCAGGCTTGCCGAATTTTATCCAAGTAAAAATCATACAAGTAACTGTTGCAAGAGCCGGAGCAATTGTTGTAGCAACAAAGATGCTTCCAAGCTGCGGAACAGAAGTTGCAGCCGCACCGTTGAATCCGTACCAACCCAACCACAAGATGAACACGCCAAGCGCACCAATCGGAATATTGTGTCCAGGGAAAGCGTTTACCTTTATAGAACCATCAGCGTTCTTTGTAAACTTTCCAATGCGAGGACCTACCATTGTAGCACCAATCAAAGCGCAGATACCGCCAACCATGTGGATACAGTTTGAACCTGCAAAGTCGTGGAATCCAAGCTGAGCAAGCCAGCCGCCGCCCCAGGTCCAGTGAGCTTCAATCGGATAAATTACTGCTGAAATTACAGCTGAATAAACACAGTATGAAAGAAACTTTGTGCGTTCTGCCATCGCGCCAGAAACAATTGTCGCTGTTGTAGCGCAGAATACAAGGTTGAATACAAATCCAGACCAGTCAAAGTTTGCATAGTCTGTAAATATCTGCCAGTTCGGCTTTCCCAGAAAACCAAAAAGCATATTTTCACCAAGGAAAAGACCAAAACCAATAAGGATGAAAACAACTGTACCAATACAGAAGTCCATCAGGTTTTTCATAATAATGTTGCCGGTATTTTTTGCGCGTGTAAAACCGGTTTCAACCATTGCGAATCCTGCCTGCATCCAGAATACCAAGGCAGCGCCAAGCAAGAACCATACGCCCCATAAATCCTTGGAGACGCTTTGAACAGCTTGCATTACATCTTCCATAAAAACCCCTTGTCTAAAAAGACGGTAATAAAAATAAAAAAAGCGACAGTGATACCGACAAGAGAATTCCACTGCGGAATCTCTTAACCGACACCATTGTCGCTTTTAACAAATTATAATTCAGTTTAAAACAAAAAAAGCCACAAACTGCCCAAGGCAATCTGTGACTCCGTTGTCAACTGATGTTTTAGTTCTACCATTCTGAAAAAAAAATGTCAATATATATTTTTATAAAATTTATTTTTGCACTTCTATTGCACGCTCAATTGTTTTTACGTAGTCTTCGCCCCAGTATTCGCAAAGAAGACTATATGCCTGCTCTTTAAGTTCCGGCACAACACGCTGTTCAAGCTGCTTTAAATTATTCGCCACAAAATTATTACAAGCCGCCTTCATGCTTTCCACCAAAGAACTGCTAAGGCAAGCTCCTTCTGGAGACTGTATAAACTGCACAACTGGAACAAACGCCGATGCCGCGGAACACACACGCCGCCACCGCCCAATGTCCGTAATCGACTGCGCACTTGAAATTCCTGAATCCACGGAATATCTGTAAAAGCGTTCCTGCACTCCAAAATATTTTTTTGCAAAAACCGAAAGAAAAAAGTAAAGGCAAAGATCTTCCGCCATGGTGCATTCTGTAAACGGAATAAAAGAAAACGCTTTTTCCATCAAAGATCTTTTTATAAGCTTGCCCCACAAAAAACCGCAGTGCTTGCAGTTTACAAAGCAGTCTTCTGAAATCTGACTTCCAGAAAGCTCGCCCAAAGTTATCTTGCCTATTTTTTTCTGAAGATGCTCTTGCTGCGCTGAATTTTTTTCAGGATTTTCTGTAACTGCAATAGCTGTGGAATTTACTATGTCGGCATTTGTTCTTTGCGCTTCATTGTACAAAAATGAAATTGCGTTGCTTCCTTCCAGATAGTCATCGCTGTCAATATAAAAAATAAAATCGCCGCTGGAAAACGAAAGCAAGTCGCGCCTAGTTTCAAGAATTCCAAGGTTGTTCAAATGCTCCTTGAACACAACCGGAACTTTTGTTTCCTTGGCAAACTTCTTTACGATTTTTTTTGCATCCTCGCCTTTTTCATTGACTCCACATGAAGCATCGCTTACAACAACAATTTCCGTTTCAGCAAAATCCTGCATCGCCACAGAGTCAAGACATTTTCTTAGAACTTTTTCCGTTCCGTAAACCGGAATACAAACAGAAACCTTAGGCTTTTTCATAAAGCTTTTCTCCTGTAGAGTTTTACCTTTTTATAAAAATTTGCGTGTAATACCATGCGCCTTCTGAATTTTTAACTGCGCTCACTGCGGAATGCGTTGCCTGAGTGCTTTCAATATTAGCTCTATGCCCCGAACTATTAAGCCACATATTTACAACATCTTCCGGCTTTGTGGAATAGTTGAACGCAACGTTTTCAGCAGCCCAACACCAAGGTGTCAGATTTTTAACCCTATCATCAAAGCCATCATGCCCAAATGCAGTTTTGCCAGTTGACATGTTTTTTGAATGAATGCAGCACTGATTGAAAATGTCATCATCAAATTCAAGAGCCGCAAGCCCTTTTTGTTTTCTATGCGCATTCACAAGATTAAAAATCTGCATATCATAGGAAGTAGCTTCGCCCCCCCCGACAGAATTTTCATCGTCCTCATCAAAGGCATCGCAAGAAATAAGCAAAACGCAAAAAACTAAAAGAAAAACAAATATCTTATTGAATTTCATGCATAAAATTATAGCACAAAAACATGGAAATTAAAAACAAGAATCCCCGGCACAGAAAAACCATACCGGGGAAATGTGTGTTTTTAAGGAGACAAAATACTATTCAATAAATTTACACTCTAAAAAGCAAATCCTCGTAGCCTGGGAACGGCTTGTATTCTTCCCCAAGCAAAGGCTCAATTGCATCGGCAACATCGCGGGCTTCTGTCATCGCAGGAATAACTGAATCAACATAAGCGCGGGCAATTTTCATGCAGTCACCGGCATTCTGGGCAGCTTCGTGGAGCTTGTCAAGTTTTGCGGCTTTTTCTGCCAAGCTGTTTACAAGAGTATCCAGTTTAGAAAGAAGTTCTGACTGCGCGCTTGCCTTTGCTCCAGGAACAACAGCCTTGAGATCAATTGCAGTCTTGCTTACTGAATCCATGTACTTAAATGCGGCAGGAAGAATATCCTTGCTAATCATTTCAAGCATTGTCTGAACTTCAATATTCAGAATCTGCGCGTATTTTTCAAGCTTGATTTCATAGTGGCTGTTCATTTCAATATCTGTATAAACACCCATTTCTGTAAAGAGCTTGACGTTCTTGGAATCAAGATAATGAGCCATTGCATCAGGAAGAGTGCGAAGGTTCAAAAGTCCGCGTTTTTCAGCTTCATCAATCCAGCTTGAATCGTAACCGTTTCCGTTGAAGATAACTTTCCAGTGCTTTGTAACTTCACGTTTGATAAGCTCAGCAAGAGCAGCATCAAAGTCAGTTGCCTTTTCAAGCTCGTCTGCAAATTCCTTGAGAGTATATGCGACGATTGAATCCAATGTTGTATTCGGACCGGAAATTGAAAGTGAAGATCCGCATGAACGGAATTCGAATTTGTTTCCAGTGAAAGCGAACGGAGAAGTTCTGTTGCGGTCAGTTGAATCTTTTGGAATCGGCGGAAGAACGTCAACTCCAATTGTCATCTTCTGCGCTCCATGCTCACCAAGAGGCTTTCCGTCCTTTATAGACTCAAGAACAGCATAAAGCTCGTCGCCAAGATACATTGAAATAATTGCAGGCGGTGCTTCATTTGCTCCAAGGCGGTGATCGTTTCCTGCGGAAGCAACAGAAATTCTTAGCAAGTCCTGATTTTCATCTACAGCCTTGATTACGGCTGTAAGGAACAAAAGGAACTGCGCGTTTTTCTCTGGAGTCTTTCCTGGCTCAAGAAGGTTTTCACCAAGGTTTGTGGACATAGACCAGTTGTTGTGCTTTCCGCTTCCGTTAAGACCTGCAAAAGGCTTTTCGTGAAGAAGGCAGACAAGACCGTGGCGACGCGCAACTTTCTTCATAACTTCCATTGTAAGCTGGTTTTGGTCAGCGGCAAGGTTTGTAGTTGTGAATATCGGAGCCATTTCATGCTGAGCCGGAGCAACTTCGTTATGTTCTGTCTTTGAAAGAATTCCGTACTTCCAGAGAGTATCGTTCAAATCTTCCATGTATTCAACAATGCGAGGATTAAGGGCGGCAAAATACTGATCATCCATTTCCTGGCCTTTTGAAGGTTTTGCGCCAAACAAAGTGCGTCCTGTCATGCGGAGGTCTTTGCGCTGACTGTAAAGCTTCTGGTCAACAATAAAATATTCCTGCTCTGGTCCTACAGTTGTGGCAACATGAGTAGCGTCTTCATTTCCAAAGAGCTTAAGAATTCTAAGAGCCTGTTTATTCAGTGCTTCCATTGAACGCAATAGCGGAGTCTTTTTGTCCAACGCCTCGCCTGTGTAAGAACAGAAAGCTGTAGGAATACAAAGAGTGTGCTCCTTTACAAACGGATATGCAGTTGGATCCCATACAGTGTAACCGCGGGCTTCAAAAGTTGCACGGCGACCTCCGCTCGGGAAAGAAGAAGCATCCGGCTCACCCTTTACAAGCTCCTTTCCGCTGAAAGACATGATAACAGTTCCGTCATCCTGGGGAGTGATAAAGCTGTCATGCTTTTCCGCAGTAATTCCTGTGAGTGGCTGGAACCAGTGTGTAAAATGTGTTGCGCCCTTTTCAATTGCCCATTCTTTCATTGCGTGAGCAACCTGGTTCGCTACATCGATTTTAAGCGGCTCGCCATCATCCAAAGTTTTTTTCAAAGCCTTGAATGTTTCCTTTGGCAGACGTTCTTTCATTACCTTCTGATTGAACACCATGCTTCCAAACAATTCTGGTACATTTGTAGACATTTGCTAACCCCCATTATAAATATAAAACAAAGAAGGCGATGTGATTGAACGCCAAGAAAACTTAGCACTCAGCCACATCGCCTTTGATGTTTACATGGATTACTCTAATTAATTCATCAAAAAATGTCAATGAGTTTTTGAAAAGAAATTTCAAGGAATTTAAATACAGTTTTTGCAAAGCGGACTTCCATACGATGTGGAATAACATTCTTTTCCGCATTTGCAGCAATATCGTTCTGTATAATCCACATTCCCAAACTGAGCCCAGGTATGATAGCATTCATCGCATAACGGCTTTCTTAAATCGTATGAAATTTTTGCTCCGCATCTAATGCAAGTTCCTTCCGTTATTTCTGCATTATTCGGCGGCGCATCAGAACTGTTTTCTTCAACAATTCCCATTGACTTTTCTACGTCTTTTATGACTTTTGTCAAACCGTTTCTAATTTCTGAACTTGTAAATCTTAAAACTACATATCCTAAATTTTGAAGCTCACGGTCAATGCTTCTGTCTCGCACAGCCTGATATTCGGTTCTTTCATGATAAGTGTGTCCGTCAGTATAAATGCAGATTTTCTTGTTACCTGATTCCAAATAAAAATCAGGAATTGTTAAAATCTTTTTTGAATCAACAGGTTCTGGAAAATGGCAAACTGTATTGTCTTTATTTATTCTAAGTTGAAGCTCAACTTTAATATTATTTCTAACAAGTGCCTTAAGCAAATCTCTTTCAAGAGGACTTTCACAAACATTGCAGCATCGGTAACATTCCTTCAATTTTAAATCACAGTCCTTACAGTCAGAATTTCTATCAATCGTTTTTCTTATCTCTTGGGCTTCTTCTATAGTGCAATTGAATTTTTCCATGATCGGCTTATATCCAAGCACTGTTACAATATCTTCCAAAAGCTCTTTCATATCTGATTCAGAAAGCTTTTTTGCAACTTCTATATCGCCAGCCAACTGAAATGAAATTTTATAACAGTCAATTTTTGAAGAATCATTTTCTTTTGCTTCAACATCAATTTTTACTTTCAATTTTCCTATCCTTATTGATAGAAAACTTTAATTCGTTTAACAAATTTAGTAAATATATTTTTATAAACAATATTATTTTTTTATATTCAATCATTCACTTGCTTTCTTCATCTTCTTCCAAAACTGACATCTTTGTATCTTGGATAAGTCCGATTCCATCTTTTGCATTCAGTGGAGTTACAACTTTTTTGCCGGTTTTTTGCTCAAGCTCAGCTCTTGCGTTTTTAGCGATTGTTGCGCCGTCCACCGCATTTTGAATATGCTCTCCAAAACTCTTCGGATTTTTTGACTCTGAAATTTCTTTTGTGGAAAGCTCGGCAAGCATATTTAAGACAAGTTCCTTGTTTGTCATGTTGTCCCGAAGATTTTCTTTTTTGAGCCCTTTGAATTCCTTGTATTCCTTTGCGGTCTTTCCTGCCCAAGTCTTGTAAATTATATCTGTAAGAGTCGCAAACTGAACGCCCTCTTTTAGACCATGCTTTTTCCATTCATCGGTAAGGTCTTTGCGAATTTCGATTGACTTTAGACGCTGATTTATCCAGTTTTCTGAATATCCCAATGTGCGATATTCCTGCAATGCCCGCTGAATTCCCTGCTCCGGGTCTTGCATTTCGTCAAGACGCTCTTTTGCGACCTGCGCCATCCACAATTTGAACGGCTCTGCTTTCGGAGATGGAATTGACTGAATCAGGCGGAAAATGCCTTCAGATGTAGCAGCCTGAATTTCTCTTGATTTTCCATCTTTTCCTTTCATCCTAACTGGGGTACAAATTGTACCCCAGTTAAGGTTCAACTGCTCATCCCGAGAACGCATTTTCTTTATATATTGTTTTGGGTCTTTACTGTCTGTAAGAATTTGAACTACATCAACAACACTGAAATACCATTCTTCCTTTTCGCTGTCCCAGACGGTGCGGACTTTCTGTTCTTCAAAAAGCTTGATTTGTGTTTTTGTTTCCTCTTCATCAACAAGCATAATTTTCCCTTTGATTTTATTTTGCTAAAATTGGGATTCGTTAGAATCCCCAAATCCGTGTGGCAATCGTGGCAATATTCTATAATATTTATTAGCTCAATTATTATAAAATATAACAGTTTCCAAAAATAATTGACAGCAAAACCGCAATCCATTAATCTAAAAAAATCGTCGCACAAAAAAATGGAGGAAAAATGTCCTACACAAAAGAAGAAGTTATTGAATTTGTTCAGATAGAAGATGTCAAATTTATCCGCCTTGCATTCTGTGATATTTTCGGAAATCAAAAAAACGCCGCAATTATTCCAGACGAGCTTGAACGCGCATTCAAAGAAGGAATCGCATTTGACGGCTCTTCGATTGCAGGATTCACAGATGAAGCGCATTCCGACCTTTTTCTTTTCCCGATTCCTTCAACGCTCACAGTTCTTCCGTGGCGGTCAATTTCCGGTAAAGTTGTGCGTATGTTCTGCGAAATCAAAAAAAGTGACGGAACTCCATTTGAAAAAGACTGCCGCAACATTTTAAAGAAAGCAGTTAAAGAAGCGGAAGAAAAAAATCTAAAAGTAAACTTTGGCTCTGAATGCGAATTTTATCTTTTCCAGACCGACGAAAAAGGCAAGCCAACAAAAATTCCTTTTGACAATGCAGGCTACATGGACGTTGCTCCAGAAGACAAAGGCGAAAACATCCGCCGCGAAATCTGCCTGACTTTGGAGCAGATGGATCTTCACCCGGAAAACTCCCATCACGAGGAAGGTCCGGGTCAAAACGAGATCGACTTCCGCTACGGACAGGCTCTTGCCGCCGCAGACAACACAATGAACTTTATAACAGTCGTAAAAGCAGTGGCTGTGCGCAACGGACTTTATGCGGATTTTTCACCAAAGCCTCTTCCAGATGAAAGCGGCAACGGATTCCACATAAATATTTCTGTACAGGAAAATTCCGGCAAGGAAGTTCAAAACGCATTTATGGCGGGAATCATGGCACACATAAAGGAAATTACGGCGTTCTTAAATCCAACAGAAAATTCTTATGAAAGGCTCGGCTCAAGAAAAGCTCCAAAATATGTAAGCTGGGCGCACGAAAACAGAACTCAGCTTATAAGAGTTCCGTCTGCAATAAATTCCCACAAGCGTTTTGAAGTCCGCTCTCCAGATCCAATGGCAAATCCGTACATTGCATATTCACTTTTAATTTACGCCGGACTTGACGGAATTGAAAAAGACATGAAACTTTGCGAGCCAATCGAAATGAACCTTTCAACTGCAAGCCCCGAAATAACTTCAAAACTTGAACGTCTGCCAGAAAGTCTAAGAGAAGCCGTAGAACTTGCCAAAAACAGCGAGTTTATAAAAAAGCATCTTAGCGCGGATTTCACTTCATTTTTCAAAGTTTAAAAGGACGCAAAATGATTCCTTTAAAAGGCAGAAGAAAAGTTTTGATTGTCTCTGAAACAAAAAGTTTCCACGACAACATTTCTTGCATACTACCCAAAAGCGATTTTTTCCCGGTTTTTCATGCATCCTCTGGAGGAGAGGCGCGCAGGCTTTTGCTTGAACTTCCTGTTGACATTCTGATTGTGGATTCGCCGCTTCCAGACGAGCACGGAATTATGTTCGCTGAAAGTTTCGCTGACTTGAACATGGGAATTCTGCTTCTTGTAAAAAGCGAGCTTTACGAGGAAACTTCATACAAAGTTGAAGAGCAGGGAATTGTAACTTTGCCCAAACCTAATTCACCAGAAATGTTTTTTACAGCAATAAAAATGCTTTCCGCAATGTCCTTCAGGCTGCAAAAAATGGAAGCAAAAAACAAGACGCTTCAAGAAAAAATGCAGGACATAAGAACGATAAACAAGGCAAAGTGGCTTTTAATTGAAAACCTGAACATGACAGAAAGCAATGCCCATAAGCACATAGAAAAACTTTCAATGGACAACCGCCAAAGCAAGCGTGAAGTCGCTGAAGAAATAATAGAACGCTACGATTCGTAAAACATTCTTAAAAAAAAACAGGGGATGTCCAATAAGTTTAAGTTCTAGAGGTCATTGAGCTTGTCGAAATGACTAAGTACACTATGTATGGTGGTTTCGACAAGCTCAACCACCGCATTTTTAACTTCTAGGACATCCTCCAATGACAGAAAGACAAATCCTGTAATTTTAGTACTCACCAAGGGCGGCGGCCACAAGTCCAAGGAATAATGGATGCGCCTTGTTCGGGCGGCTCTTGAATTCCGGGTGGAACTGAACACCAACATAAAAATTGTTCTTGTCATATTCAACAGTTTCTATGATATTTCCATCTGGAGATGTTCCGCTCAATGTAAGACCAGAATCTTCAAGCGCACTTCTAAAATCATTGTTGAATTCATAGCGGTGGCGGTGGCGCTCGGAAATTTCTTCTGTCTTGTAGCACTTGTACATTTGAGTGCCTTTTTTGATTTTGCAAGGATAAGCACCCAAACGCAAAGTCCCGCCTTTGTTTACAGATTCACTTTGGTCAGGCAAAAAGTCAATTACCTTGTGCGCACTGTTTTCATCAAATTCGCCTGAATTGGCATCCTTGAATCCGCAGACAGAACGGGCAAACGCAATAACCGCAATCTGCATTCCAAGGCAAATTCCAAGGTAAGGCAAATTGTGCTCGCGGCAATAATCGGCGGAAGCAATCATTCCTTCAATTCCTCGTGAACCGAATCCGCCCGGAACAATTACGCCGTTGCATCCGCCAAGAATATCGTCCACGTTTTCTTTTGAAATAGACTCGCTGTCAATCCATTTTATGTTCACGTAAGAGCCAAGCTCATAGCCTGCGTGCTGCAAAGCTTCCGCAACAGAAAGATAAGCATCGTGAAGCTGAACATATTTTCCGACGAGACCGATTGTAACTTTCTTTGTGCGGTTCTGAATTTTTTCAAGCATATTGTTCCATTCTGTCAAATCGCAAGGAGGAACAGAAAGGTTCAATTCGCGGCAAACAATGTCTGAAAAATGAAGTTTTTCAAGCATAATCGGAGCTTGATACAAAACCGGCAGCGTAAGGTTTTCAATAACGCAGTCAGGCTTTACATTGCAGAACATGGCGACTTTGCGGAAAATGCTTTCTTCAAGTTTTTCATCGCAGCGCAAAACAAGAATGTCCGGCTTAATTCCAAGCCCCTGAAGTTCCTTTACGGAATGCTGAGTAGGCTTTGTCTTGTGCTCATCAGAACCATGAAGAAACGGAAGAAGCGTAACATGTATATAAAGCGAATTTTCACTGCCAACTTCAAGACCAACTTGGCGGATTGCTTCAAGGAACGGCTGGCTTTCTATATCGCCTGTAGTTCCTCCGACCTCTGTAATAACAATATCCGCACCGGAAGTTTTTCCAACATTGTAAATAAATGATTTTATTTCATTTGTAATGTGAGGAATAACCTGAACAGTTTCTCCAAGATATTCTCCGCGGCGTTCCTTATTGAGCACGTTCCAGTAAACTTTTCCAGAAGTAAGATTTGAAAATTTGTTTAAGTTTTCATCAATGAAACGCTCGTAATGTCCAAGATCAAGGTCAGTTTCCGCACCGTCATCAGTTACATAAACTTCACCGTGCTGGTAAGGACTCATTGTTCCAGGATCAACGTTGATGTACGGATCCAGTTTTTGGGAAGCAACCTTGAGTCCGCGCGACTTGAGCAGACGTCCTAAAGATGCAGCTGTAATTCCTTTTCCAAGTCCGGAAACAACACCACCTGTAACAAAAATATACTTTGTTGATTTCATAGCACGCCTTCCTATTCAAAAAAAAATCCGCAGACTACAAAAGCAATCTGCGGCATATAGTCGCTTTAAATTACAATGTAAGTTAGTATGCCAAAATTACGCCTTACCGTCAAGATTGAAAGCTCTTCATTTAAAACGGCTCTTCTGCTTTTATCGCAAAAAGTTTTATTCCTTCGCCGGGAAACTTTTTCTTTATCGCCTTCATTACTGCTTGCACTTTTGGCAAATCCTCATCTTCAATGTAGCTTACAAGCACAAAATTTTTCTCAGGCCAAGTTGTATTTCCAAGCTTGCGGTCATTTCCTCCGCGGCCATAAACAAGCGGAAACTTCGTGTATAAAATATCAGGAACATATTCTTCCAAAGCCTGAGTAACATCATCTTCAACAGATTTATTTGAAATTATTTCCACGCGCTGCATTTATTTTTCCTCCGGCAAAGCAAGCTGAACAACAGACTGCTGGTTTTTCTTTTTTTTCATTACAAAAGTATAAAGCACAGGAATAAAGAAAAGCGTTATAAATGTGGAGCTTGTAAGTCCGCCTACAACTGCAACGCTTATAGGCTGAACCATTCCCGCGCTTCCGCTTGAAGCAAAGCACATCGGAATCATTCCAAGTATTGTTGTAAGAGTTGTCATCAAAACAGGTCTAAGCCTTGAGCATCCGGCTTTGTAGCAGGCTTCCTTTAACGGCATTCCGCGCTCCACAAGAAGATTCGTGTAGTCAACTAAAATAATTCCGTTGTTTACAACAATTCCAACAAGCATTACAAGCCCTACTGCGGAAAGCAAGCTGAACGACTGCCCGGTGATTTTGTAAATAAGAACAACGCCAATTGCAAGAAATGGAATTGTCATAAGATTTATAAACGGAGCCTTAAAACTTTCGTAAGTCGCCGCCATTACACCGAATACAAGAAGAACCGCCATTACCATAATTTTTGCAAAAATCGCAGTCTGCTCTTTTACAGCTTTCCAAGAGCCTTCATAGCTTACAGAAACATTGTCAGGAACAATAAACGAATTCTTTATTCCTTCCTTGATTTTTTCTTCAACAACGTTTGCATTCTCATCCGAAACAATATCCGCGGTAACGTGGACAATTCGGCGGCGATTTTCACGGCTGATTGTAACAGGACCGTAGCCTTTTACTGCCCGTGCAAAATTAGCAACACACACACGTCCATTTGTGCCGTTCACGTAAATCTGCTCAAGGTCAACAACTTTCTGCCTGTCTTCCGGCCGGAGCATTACATAAACTGTATAATCGTCTCCGTCTTCACGGTAAGTTGTTGTAGAAACTCCTTCTATGCTAGCCTGAATTTCATTTGCAACAGTGGCAACGTTCACGCCAAAACTGTACGCGCGCTGCCGGTCAATTTCAACTTGAACCTGCGGAAGTCCTTCATCTGTGTCAACCGAAGATTCTCCTATGTCTGGAATGGTTGCCATGACTTCTTGAATTTTCTTTGCCACATCAAGCGCGCTGTCCAAACTGGAGCTTCTAAGAACAACGTCAATGTCGTCTCCTGTCATCTGCTGGCGCCGGCTCTGACCAAAGCTAAAATCAACTCCGGCAAATTCTGTAAAATGCTTTCTGAGTTTTTTCTTTATTGTTTCATCATTGTCAATCTGCTTGTCTGAATTCGGCAGGGAAATTTGAATTGTTCCGTTGTACGAGCCTGAACTTCTCCAGCTTGAGCCGATGCTTGTAATTATATTCTTATACCCTTTGATTTCATTTTTTACGATTTCCTCAAATCTCAAGACAACGTCCGAAGTTTCTTCAAGCGAAGTTCCAACCGGAAGCCCAAGCTTTACAGAAACGCTGTCATCATGTCCGCCGGTCATAAGCTGAATTCTTAAAGTCGGAATAAGCATAAAAGAAAAAGCAAGAGCCGTAACGCAGACAACAACGGTAACACCGCGATTGTCCAAGGCTTTTTTTAAAAGTTTTTCATATCCAAGGGAAACAATGTCCTGCGACTTTGTGAATATTCCGTACAAAACTTTAAAGAAGCGGGACTTAACAGGCTTTTCATTTCTGTTTGTAATCGGAAGAAAATGTCCTGCCAAAACCGGCACGAGGAAAATCGCAACAAACAAACTGCTTACAAGAGCAATTACAATTGTAAAAATAATTCCCTTGAACATCTGTCCCATAAATCCCAAGTCTTTCATAAAGAAAAGGAACGGAATAAATACACAGATTGTTGTAAGATTTCCTGATACAACGGAAAGAATCATTTCTGAGCTTCCAAGAACAGCGGCGACATTCGGTTTTGCGCCTCTCATTCTGTAAGAATAAATGTTGTCAATCATAACAACGGAAGCATCAACAACCATTCCAACGCCAAGAATCAAGCCGGTAAGCGTCATCATGTTCAGCGTAATTCCGGCAAAATTCATGCACAGAACCGTTATTATAATTGAAAGCGGAACGGAAACCGCAATTATAATCGTAGTTTTTATAGCGCACAAAAAAACAAAAAGAATTACAACTGCAAGCAAAAGTCCTTGCCATGCTGAATCAAAAAGCGTATTCAATGTGTCGCGGATGCTTTCTGTATCGTCTCGGATTATTTCAAGCGAAATATCAGCAGGAAGAGTTTTTTCAAGCTCGCTGATTTTTTCATAGACGGCATTTGCAACCGCAACGCTGTTTTCTCCAGACTGCTTTGTAATTGAAACGTAAACTCCGGGAAGCCCGTTTATATAAACAACATTGCTTGCATCCTTGTAGCCCATGAACGCGCGGCCAATATCGCTAAGCTTTACATCATAGCCATTTCTTGTTGTGATAACTGTATTGTTTATCTGGTCAATGCTTGTGTATTCACCTGTTGTACGCACAGAATAATCCATTGTGCCTTCTGTGATTGTTCCGCCACCGATTTCAAGATTCTGCTTTGAAAGCGAAGACGAAACTTCAGAAAGCGTAAGATTGTAAGCCTGAAGCCTGTTCTGCTCCAGTTCCACGCGGACAATCTGAGTTCTTCCTCCCATCGATTCCGCCTGTCCAACGCCCTGAGCCTGCTCAAGAATATCAACAACCTGATCTTCTGCAATTTTTTTTAGCTCATCGACTGAACGGTTTCCGCGTACTGCAATTCTCATAATCGGCTGGCTGTCAGAATCCATCTTAAAAATCGTAGGCGTTACATCGTCCGGCAGTCTTCTTGTAATGCGATCAAGTTTGTCCCGCACATCGTTAGTCGCAATGTCCAGATTCGTTCCGTAATTGAATTCAAGAAAAACACTGCTTCTTCCTTCCGAAGATGTCGAAGTTATTTCCTTTAAATTGCTAAGGCTCACAAGCGCGTCTTCAATCAAAGTCGTAACAGATTTCTCAACAGATTCAGGACCTGCATTTTCATAAGTCGCAGAAACCATCAAGTATGGCATATCAACATCCGGCATAAGAGAAACAGAAGTATTGCCCAGACTGAAGATTCCCATAAGTCCAAGCAATGTGAAAACCATCAGTGTAAGAACTGGATGCTCAAGAGTTTTTTCGCTGACCATTTTTTACTCCGCATTTAACCCGCTTGATATATTGCGGACTTTGCTTCCGTCAGAAACAGAAGTCATGCCTTCAACTACAACTTTTTCGCCTTCGTAAATTCCAGAAACAACTTGAATCATATTGTCCACAGAATTTCCAAGTTCAACTTCACGCAGATTTACTGTGCTATCATCTTCATCAAAAATAAACACGCAGTTTTTTCCGTTCTTTTCAACAACTGAATTTATAGGAACTACGGGTCTTCCGGCATAGTCAGCTGTAAAAAGCGTGAGTTTTGCAAACATTCCGGCGTTTATTCTTGAATCAGTTTTATTAAACGACAGAAGGATTTCTTTTGTGCGGCTCTGGGAATCAAGCACTGGCGAAACTTTTTTTACCGTTGCAGAAAATGTTTCGTTAGGATAAGCTTCGAGAATTATCGCTGCCTTTAGTCCGCGCTTTAAAAACGAAACGTAACGCTCCGGAACTTTTGCGCGGATCTGCAAATTAGAAACATCGCCAATCGTTGTAATCGCCGTTGAAGACGCAACTGTAGTCCCAATTTCTTTTGGAGTGGAAGTTATCATTCCGCTGATTGGAGCATAAACGGAACTGTTCACATAATATGAGCCAGGCTCGCTTGGATCAACTTCCGCAAGAACATCTCCTTTTTTTACAGTGTCGCCAAGGGCAACATAAACTCTCGCAATTTTTCCGCCGATGTCAGGATAGCAGTCAACGGAACTTTCACATTCAATTTCTCCGTTTGTGTCAACATAAGCATGCAATGTTTTCCGCTCGGCAACCATAGTTCTTACGCTCGCTGTTTCCTGCTCCTGCGGAAATCCACCTTTTGGAGGAAACGGATTCTTCTTTGGCGCAAATTTTATCGCAAAAAAGATTCCACACAAAATGCACACGCACACAAAAGAAACAACAATAAACGATGCTTTTATTTTCATATTAATTCTCCAAAGTTCCAAACGGAATTCCAACCGCATTCTCCAAGTCAAGAACGGCGCATATCAAATTGTAAGCCTCGGAAATTAAATTCACTTTTGCGGAAAGAAGATTGTCCGAAGCAGTCTGAAGCGAAAGCAAATCTTTTGTTCCGTGGCTATAAGATTCCAAAGTCATTTCGTAAGTTGTCTGGGCAAGCTCAATGCTGTTTTTTCTAAGAGAAATATTTTCCAAGCATTGATTTATTTTATTCATCAAAGTTGAAATATTTACTTCAAGCGAAACTTTAGCATCCTCAAGCTCCAGTTCAAGACTTTTTACTGAATCTTTTTTTGACTGAACATTAAGCGAACTGTTCGACCAAGGAAGAAATCCGTCCAGTGGAATCGAAGCCTGCAAACTTAAAGTTCCATTGTCGTCCCAATTCGAGCCGCCATCAATAGAAGAATAATTATAAGAATAAGAAGCTGAAAGGCTCGGTCCGTAAGCAGTGAACCTAGAAGCAAGCAAAGAATTTTTTGCACTGTCAATCTGTTTTTGCAAAGATTCAACGCTGAATGAATTAAGTTCCATTCCTTCAATTGAAATATTTTTTAGATTCAGAATATTTTCAAACGAGCCGGAAAGTGAAATTTTTGTTTCCTGCGGAAGTCCAACAAGCTGCTTAAACGAAGCGATTGAATTTTCCATTTCCGCATTAAGAGATTTCAGTTCAAGCTGGTCATTCTGATACGAAACCTGCGCGCTCAAAACATCTAGCCTTGATAAAGTTCCGCGCTTATATTTTGCCAAATTTGACTCATATTGATTTTTTGAAGTTTCAAGGCTCTTTTCTTTAAGTGAAATTTCTTCAATCTTATAAAGAAGAGAATAATAATTTTTTCTTACATCAAGTTCCACGGAACGCAAGTCATTTTGATAAGAAAGTTGCTGCTGGCTGTAGCTCAACTCGGCGTTTTTTGCAGAAGTATAAACAGAAGGCGACAAAGTTGCGCTAAAAGAAATTCCTGCGGAAAGGCTTGCTTTGTCATCAGAAGAAGAACTTGGAATATTTTTTGAATATCGCCCAGTTCCAGAAATCGACGGACTTATAGAATTCCATGAATAATCTGACTCGCGTTTTTTTGCATCAAGGCTGATTTCACTTTGCTTTACGGAAACATTATTTTTTAGCGCGCTTTTTACCGCGTCTTCAAGAGAAAGCTCAATAGTATTTTCATCCGCAAATGCAAAGGCTGCAATGGAAAAAAATAAAATAAAGATTTTCTTTTTCAAGCATCCCATGCTTTTATAATACTGAATTTTCCGCATAAGTTACAAAGTAAATTCCTGTTATACACAGTAATTTATTGTTATTTTACAAAAATGCAACAAATTCCAGCCAAAATCCCAACATTGAAACTATGCTTCTTTAAATCTATAATCAGAGCATGAATACTTTTTATGGAATTCTGATTCCGTTTCTTGGAACTACATTGGGTTCAGCCTGCGTTTACTTTCTTGGAAAAAATTTAAATAAAAATGTCCAGAAATTTCTTTTGGGATTTGCGGCTGGAGTAATGGTTGCGGCTTCTGTGTGGTCGCTTATAATTCCTTCAATAGACAGTTCATCCTCGATGGGAAAGCTTGCGTTTATTCCGGCGGCGATTGGAACTGCGGCTGGAATTGCCTTTCTTTTCCTGCTCGACGTTTTGATTCCGCATCTTCATGTTGACTCAGAAAAACCAGAAGGTTTAAAAGCAAAGCTCAAGCAAAGCACCATGATGTTTCTTGCAGTTACGCTCCACAATATTCCGGAAGGAATGGCAGTCGGTGTTGTCTTTGCGGCATTTTCCGCGCAGAGCCTGGGATTTGCGGCGGCGGCAGCTCTTTCATTGGGAATTGCAATTCAGAATTTTCCAGAGGGCGCGATAATTTCAATGTCGCTTGCAGGAAACGGCGAATCAAAAAACAAGTCGTTCGCGTTCGGAGTTCTTTCTGGAATTGTAGAGCCAGTTGCGGCCGTGATTACAATTCTTCTAAAAAATTTAATAGTGCCTGTTCTGCCTTACCTTTTGTCATTCGCGGCCGGCGCAATGCTTTACGTTGTTGTGGAAGAACTGATTCCCGAAGCTTCTGAAAAACCGCATTCAAACTTAGGCACAATCGGATTTTCGCTTGGCTTTATTCTGATGATGATTCTAGATGTGGCTCTAGGCTGAACTTTCACTGGTCGGCGCAAGTTTTTCTTCAAGTCCAGCCAAATTGATTGAAAACGAAAACAAGAAAAATGCATCATCTTATAGACAGATAGCAGGAACAAACCGATTCTATGCGGTCTCCCCCAGCCAGCCGTAATGTTGAACAGACATATCAACAAAATGGTTAAGCAGCAAATTTATTTTTGAGTCAAATGCGTCTTTATCAAAACTTTGCGGCAAATCTGCATCAAGTGAAGAAATAATTGCATCTTTTACTGTTGTAGAAGCCTGATTGTCCTTGTACCAGTCTACAACAAAGAGATTTTGTTTTTCTTCTGTAAGTTTTTTGTACAGATTTTTAGCGGCGAGCTTTACTTTTTGCTCTTCATCTTTCGTGAGTTTTCGGCCTTTTATAAGCAGGTCAAACATTTCAAGTTCTTCTTCGGCAAGACATTCCGTTTCAGCACGCTTGTCTTCATTTTTCATGTCTTCAATAAGTTGCAAGAGCTGTTCATAATAATCTTCACTTTCGCTGCCGCCGGCGTTGTACTGGTCTATGATGTTTTTAAATCGTTCACTGAACTTTATTCGCTCGCAGTTTTTATTAATCATAACCTGCAGCATCTTCTGAATGAACTCTTTCAGGTCATCGATTTCAATCGCCTTGTACTGAGCTTTATGAATCTCTTTTCTAAGCTCTTCCACATCGACTTTGGAAAGGTCAATGACTTTAAATTCGTGAATGAGATAATCAGAAGATTTCTTGCCGTCCGGGTCGCTTGTGTCTTCCGGTTTTTCTGAACTGACTGATGTGTCAAGCAAAGCCTGCATTCTTGCCTTTGCACGGTCAAGTTTTTCATCATTTACGTTATTGCTCATTAAATCGTTCAGATATTTTAACGGCTTGAACTTTTCGTTCTGCCAGACCATTTCAAAAATCTCTGGCTTGCTGGCTTCGTAAAGATTGAGCATTGTATTTGTAATAACGCGGAACTTTTCTTTGCCTTCATCTTTTTGATAAATAATTTCCAGTGCGTTTCGCAAGGCTTCAAGTTTTTCCAAATCTCCAGGAAGTTTATTGATTTTTTCAAGGCTTATATCAAGTTCCGATAAAAACTCGTCTGCCTCATCAATGCTCTGGTCAATCAATTCAAGAAGATAGTCAATATTTTTTGCCGGAAACTCATTTCCGTCATCGCCGGTTGCATAATCGGTAAGCGCCTGCTGCATGTACTTAAACACATTTACATAATCAACAATGATGCCGCTTGTCTTTCCAGGATATACTCGGTTTGCACGGGCAATTGCCTGCATAAGAGTGTGGCCTTTCATCGGCTTATCAAGATAGAGCGTAGAAAGATTCGGCACATCAAAACCTGTAAGCCACATTGCGCAAACAAAAACAAGCTGCAGCGGATCATTTTTATTTTTGAAGCGGTCTTCTATATCTACGCCGTCAACAATAGTATTCATCTTGTCGCGGTGGGGCTTTATATTTAATCCCTGCTCAGCAAACTTCTTTTCTTCGTCTGCGTCTTCAGAAATTATTACAGCCATTTCAACATTGTTCATGTAATCAAGACGCGCTTTTATTTCGTCACGGTCTTCTTTTGTCTTGGCATTGCTGCGTTCTATCATCAGCTGTTTCTTTTCCAAATCCCAGTAGTGCTGAACCTTGTCGTACATTTTTACAGCGGTAAACTTATCAACCGAAACTACCATTCCTTTTCCAAGAAATCCGCGGCATGGAAAATGATGCGCAATATCTTGAGCAATTTTATCAAGACGTTCATCCCGTTTAAGGACTTCAATTATCTTGCTTCCAGAATCTTCTAATCTTTTGATTTCCTCTTCATTCAGGTTTTCATCTTCAATGATGTCTACAATATCATCATCAAGAAAGTTGTTTGTAAGTCCTACTTCCGGCACACGGCGGCTGTAGAAAAGTGGAACTGTAGAACCATCTTCCACCGACTGGGCAAAATTATATTCAGAGACATAATCGCCAAACCACTGGTTTGTCAGACGTTTTGAGCCAAGCAGCGGTGTTCCGGTAAAGGCAATAAAGTTTGCGTTTGGCAAAGCGGTATGCATGTTCTCTGCAAGGTCTTTGTACTGGGTGCGGTGCGCCTCATCAATCAAAACAAAAATGTCGTTGCGTTCGCTAAGAACAGGATACTTCTTTCCTTTATCATAACGGAATTTATGAATCATAGAGAAAATGAATTTCTTATTGCTCTTAAGATATTCACGAAGCTGCTCTGAATTTTTAGGCTGACATTCTTCTTTATTACCAATAACTTCTGTGCGTACAAAGTTTTTGTAAATCTGTGTATCAAGATCTGTTCGATCTGTAACAATAAAGAAAGTGAAATTGCCTTTTAATTTGCGGGCACATTTTCTGGCAAAGAAAACCATGGAATAAGATTTTCCAGAACCCTGAGTGTGCCAGAATACACCAAGTTTTCCTTTAAGCTCTTCGCGGCGTTCAACATTTTTCATAAGATTATTAACGCCAAGAAACTGATGGTTTTTAGCAATAATTTTTACTTTCTGATTCTGGAACAAAATAAAGTTTTCGATGTAATCAACTAGATGTTCTTTTTTACAAAGACCGCGGGCAAAATATTCAATTGAAACTCCACGCTCTTTTATGTCCTTGCGGTTTGGTTTTTCGTTTTCATTATCTACTTTGAGCCATTCAAAAAAATATTCATAATCTGCATTCCAGGCTCCAAGACGAGTTTCAAGTCCATTACTCAAAACACAAATCTGATTGAAGGCGAAAAGGTTCGGGATATCTTTTTTATAATCTGTAAGGTTTTTATTAAAAGCTTCTTCTATTTTGATTATTGCATTCTTAAGTTCAACAAAAACGACCGGTAGACCGTTCACAAAAATGATTACATCAGGCCTTCGCCAGTAATACTGTCCCTGAATCCACATCTGGGAAACAGCTGTAAAAATGTTGTTCTCAGGATTTTCAAAATCAATCAGCTTTACAAAATCAAAAGTAGGCTTTCCGTCTTTTTTGAAATCAACCTTTTTACCGTTACGAATCAGATTGTAATTATCGTAATTGGTTTTTACCATGTCAGTGCCGGTAAAGTCGCGGCATAATTCACGGATTACTGAATCTATATTTTCAGAAGGAATATCTGGATTGAGTTTATAGAGTGCGGTTTTTATTTGTTCCGGTAAAACACATTGCTTTTTAGAAGTACGACTGGTTCCGTCATTCAAATCTTCTTTAAGATTAGGATTAGCATCACACTGGATAAAATTATATCCCATCTGATCGCTTTTAAGAATGTTTATAAGAGAAATTTCAATGTCATCTTCTGTAATGTAGTTTGCCATAAACTGCTACTCCTACCATAACCTGATCAAATTGTACAAGAATGCATTTTTATATAATTTTGTTTTGCCAACTTTTTCTTCAATCAGAATTCCAGCTTCTGTCAGTTCGTGCAGATACTTGCTTGAAGTATTTCTGCTGATGCCAAGTTTTTCGCAAAGAAATTCATTTTTGGTATAAAAATCAAAAAACAAATGCTCAACAAGTTCCTGTGAATAAATTTTCGGACATCGTTCTTTAATCAGATTAGACGCATCATTCATTGTTTTCATAAAAGAATTTATAAAATTTAGAGTAAAATCTGACATTTCATAAATTCCCTGAATCATGAACAGAATAAAATCTTTTATTTTTGATAAATCCTGCTGAGTAGCATTTAACAATTCATAATATTTTTGGCGATTTTGATTTATATACTTACTTAAATACAAAATCGGAATACCAAGTTTTTTTGCAAGTGTTAAATAGAGAACGTTTATCATTCGGCCTGTTCGACCGTTACCATCATAAAATGGATGAATGGACTCGAACTGAAAATGAATTACTGCCATTTTTAAAATTGCATCCGTATCTTCCAGATCTTTGATGTTTATATATTTTTCAAGATTTGTAAGATAGTCAGAAATTTCTTCATAATTCTGTGGTGGAGTATGCAGTGTTTCACCAGTCTTTGTATTCATAATCACTGTTCCAGGAAGCTTTCGTAAATCTCCTGCTTCTGGCTCAACAATGTGATGAATCTGAATTATATGATTTACGCTCAAAAATCCATTTTCTTTTACAAGATTGTAGCCTTTGAGCATTGCCTGACGATAATTTAAGACTTCTTTTGATGCGGGATTTGTTTTTGAATAAGACATCTCCTTAAAAATCTCATCAAAAGTAGTAACAATGTTTTCTATTTCCGAAGATTCCTTAGCTTCGCCTAATGTGATGGCATTAAAAATAACATAAGGATTTGGCAACAAATTAATCGCCCCATTAAGCTGCCCAAGTTTATGATTGGCGTTATTAAGGGCTTTGAGTATCTGAACATCGTCAAAATCAATGTTATATGGAAGTTTAGTCATCAGCTATATTTTCCGGAACATTGTGCATATTGTCAAGATATGCACAATATTTTTCATATTTTGTGCATGAAGTGTATATTTGCACAAAATAGGGGAAATTTACCGCTGATTTCCCCTATTTTCCCTTATTTCATACGTTCTATTTCACAAAATAATAATATTCGACTTTATAAATCGATTTTAGGCAAAGTACTATCTATTCTTTGTGCATTTGTTATAGCTAATACTTTACCTATAGATGTCAGACCAAATGCGCATGGAAGTTTTGTCCACCATTCACCAATTTTTTTTAGATTTTCGAAAGAATTCCATTTAGTATTAAACTTTTCAGAAATCTCCTGAAGTTTGTTACCCTCATTTTCATAATATGAAATTATTTTCTTTATGTTGCTTATTTGCTTTTCATTTAAGCGTATTCGACCGTGAATAAATGGAGTATTAGTATCGAAATAATCCATTTCAGTTATATTGTTTATATTTACTAAAGGTAATCTATAATAATTTGAATCTAATTCATTTTCAATTAAACAACTTCTAGGAATAGAACAATCATCCATTAATTGATAAATTTCATTAAGTTTTTCTGAATTTTTGGGGATTCCACATACTACATATCCAGAAAATAATCTCTTTTGGAATTCAATTAATGACGGAAATTCTCCAAAACTTTGGATTCTTATAACCTTCAAAATATCTAATTGATCAATCCACTTATCATCAGTAGGCAAATTAGAAAATAATAATCTAGAATATATATTATTTATTGTTGCTACCCCTTGTGAAATTATTCCTGAAGTTGGCGACCAAGACTGAAGTGCAACGAAAACTGTTATTGCTTGTAAAGCTTCATCTGTAATTTTATCAATTACGTCAATAGCATAAATTACATCCATTTTTACGGATTTATCATTTGGTTTTTCAACTTTGTGAGCAAGTAATTCGGATAATAATTTATAACTTTCTACCTCGTCTATTTGTGCAGCAACTTTTACAGCATCATTTAAAACTGATTGAAAACTGGGGTCTGCAAATATTCCTAAAGTTTCATCAATTTTTGCAATTCGAGGAATTACAATTTCTTCTAATTTTTTGACTCTACTTTCAGCACGGTTATAAGCTTCCTGTGTAAATACTTGTATGGTATTTAACATCTCTAATTTTTTATCAATTATCTCGGTTACTTTATCTTCAGTTAATCCTTGATAATAATTTTGTGTAACATTTACTGTTTTTCCAGTTATGTTTGTTGAATCATCACCTGTTTCAATATTTATCTTTTCATTCATTTTTCTATTTTTATATTAGATATATCCCCGCTTTCTGTAGTCATATTTGTAGAATTTTTACCTGTCTTAATTTTTATATTAGTCTTTTTATGTACACCAATTTTGTAACCAGCTATACCTCCGCCCAATAAGCCTAATATAAAGGTTATTATCGCAGTACCAATTCCATCAAAAATCCAATCCATTTTTCAACTCCTTTTTTTATACAATTTCCTTCATAAAATTATCCAATAAAACAATAAAATGTTTTTCATCTATTTCAAGATTAAACATCTTTATGATCTTATCTTTCAGTTCAATCATTTTTGTTCTACAGTGGCCATCATTTTTTAGGACTGCTCCCATCTTACGTGTATCTACTGCACATTGATGATACTTTGGGTTTCCAAATTCAAAATCAGGGACATAAACATTTGTGTAATCAGACTGAGTTACCCATGCTGCTCCCATTTCATTTAAGCAGGCTGGACTTTCAAGATAAGTATTTGACCAAAGAATAATCATGAACACTTTATTATTAAAGTTTTCCCTTAAATATTCATAAATATTTTTATCCATAGGAATTCCATTTAATTCATGTGATGTATAGATTAATTGGTTATCGTTTACGCCTAAACCAATAATGAACTTTCTAAGTGCGTCACCGTATTTTTTATCCGAAGAACTATGACTAATGAAAATAATTGGTTCATTTTTTTTATTTTGAGAATTAGTTTGTTTATCTGAGATTTTCGTTTTTGTTTGTATAACATATTCATCAGGTATGATTTGTATAGCATCATTTAATTCTTTTATCTTTTGCATTGCATCAACATAAGATGGATAACCATATTCATCTATCCTTTGCATTTCCGAAATATTATTCTGAAACCATCTATTAATTTCAGATAAACAGTATTTCAAGTTTTTAGAATTCCCTTCATCCATTGCCTGTTTTAGTTTTGAGAAATAATTTGTAATTAAGGCTTCGGAAGTATAGCGTCTGATAAGATTTCTGATTCCTTCATACTCGAGTTCTAATCTGTTTAATGCATCTTCAAAAACGTTTTCCATTATTTTACCTCCAGTTTGCCGCTCATACGTCGCTGCGCTCCGTTTGCATGAGAGGAAATTATTATCTAGTGCACTTCCAGTGCACCTCGCATGAGGCGTGGTAACAACAAGTCGCGCTGTTGGGTTAGGTTTGTGATTTGTTCAGAAAGTAGTTCTGCTTTTGAAATAAAGATGTTTGCTTTTTTAGAAAACTCCTTTTGTAATTCCATTTGCGGAAGAAGAACTTTCAATTTTTTCATCATCGAACCAGATAATTCTGGGAATGTTGCTCCGCTTGCTATGCTCTGCAAATAGTTCTTATTCATTCTGAAATAAAAATATAAATATATTGGTTGAATAACAGATGTATTACAAACAACGCTTTTGAATCCTTGATTTGTGCATATCGGATTTTTGGCTAATGCAACATAACCAACTGGTGCTCGTGATGAAAGTAAAACAGTATCTTTAGGCATCATCTTTGCACTTGATTTCTGTAATCCCAACTTTGTGATATTTTTTCCGCCTCTTGATACATAGACATTTGTATTATCCGACAAATCAACTGGAGAAAGCCATGGAATATCTCCATCCCAATATTCTTCATTTTCTGTAGATGGTGTTCCTCCTCCAATGACTTCACCGATATTACCGATTCTTTCAATCTTCCATCCCTCTGGGATTCCATTTTCAAACTCGGCGGTTTGGTAGCCAGGGAAGCGGAAGCGGACGAACCATTCTTTGTAGAGTTCGCTTGCGGCAGTTTGCAGGGCTTGAATCTGCTTTTTGTAGTTTTGTATGAGGTCGTCGTAGGCTGAAAGTATTGAGGCGATTTTTTGTTGTGTGGGGAGAGGGGGAAAATTCCACTTTATTCTTTTTATGAATCCCAAATCTGCACGCTGACGTCCACTTGCACCAGTCATACTATTTGCTGCAAGATTTCTAATAAATTGCATGGACATTAAATTAAATACATAATCACTATCTGTTTTATTTTCTGTTCCTCTAAACACAAATAATTCTGTTGAACCAAAACCTTTTTGTGATTCGCATTGTACTTGTGCTATTTTTCCATTCTCAAGACAAGGTGTAATTCTGGCCATAACAGTATCACCGTTCTGAAAATGACATCCACTTTGTCCATCATACACAGTAAGCTCTTTTCCCTTTACATAGCGTGAACCTATCTCGATGCTATCTATATCGATCAGATTATATGATTTTCCCTTTTCTAGTTTGACTTGAGGATTACATTGTATCATTTCACCTAATCTATATTCTTTCCAATCTTCCATTCTTTTATACCTATTTCTGTCCGCTTGTATTCAACTAAACAACGGTTCAGTTTCCCAATCTGCAGGGAACCCCATTGACGGCAACTGTTCTGTCCTTGCCATTTTCATAAGTTCTTTCAACTCCCCCGAAAATGCATTATTCGGATTACAAATATCTAAAAAATTCTTAATAATACATATCGCAGCATAAACTCTGTTAGGATTAGGCCAAGAGCTGACCCAATTACCTTTCTGCGGAACAACAAAAAGTGGTGTTGTTATCAATTGACGGGAATAAAGTCGCCCATGATGAGCACATATGTTTCTGACTATATTTATCACTTGAAACCAAGTTGCAAGTTTGTTACCGTCAGCTTTGTCAAAACCAAAATAATTGCAGATGCTTTCTTTTTCTGCAAGTTGAGGCTTCATATTCTTAAAGAATTTGCTTATCGGTCCAAAACTTGAAGTCTCAAAAATCATCCATGCAGGCGGATTCGGAGATTCTGGATATTTCGTTTCATAATGGTTTTTAAATTCCTCAGAAGCCCTGTTCCAATCACTCTGTAAAAACGCAAAATCAGAATTGAATGCAATCTGGCTTTTAAATAAGCGGTTGTTCAGATACCAGGTCGCACCCAATGTCAGAGAAACTAGCGTCATACGAGTTTTTAATGCAGTCTCTATAAAACTTACGCTAGAAAACAATAAGGCTCGCAATTTTAAATCAAAATTATAATCATTCCAAATATAAGACCATTTTACATTTGGCAAAAACGGGGAATTAGGAACGGTATTATCTTGATATGGATAGGTATAACCACGTAATTTATAATAATTTATGGATTGAAATATCTCCGTTAATTCTTTTTCAGAAATTTCTTGCAATCCATTTGAAATTAGTTTATGTGCCAGGTATTCAGGTGTTCGAGGTGGTTTTGAAAAAATCATTTTGTCCTCCTGATAGAAATTTCAAAAGGGCAAAAAAATAACCCCACGTGAGACGCATTGTTAAGAGGCGTGCAGGGTCTTGTTACCCTTAATATATAACCATTATTTAAAATTGTCAATTTATTTTTCATTCCCCGAACAACTCCTTCAAATTATATGCAATCTGTTTTTCGAGAGTTCCGGCTTCTTTGCTTAAGTCGGTAAGTTCGGTGCTGAGGTCGAGCATTTTGGTCTTGAACTCTTCATCTGTCATGCCGTCATCTTCTATTACAACTCCTACGTAGCGGCCGGCGTTGAGGGAATAGTCCTGATCTGCAATTCCGTCTTCGCCTTCTATGCTGGCAGCTTTGCAGAGGCTTATTACATCGGTGTAAGTACCGTTTGGAAAGCGTTCGTTGAGCCAATCTATCTGTGTCTGCCAGTAGGTTTTTGTTTTTACTTCTTTGTCGTCGCTGGCTTGAGGGGCTGCTTTAAGGGCGGCGGTATATTCTGCTATGAGGTCTTTGAAGGCCTGGGTGTCGCCGTTGTAGAGCCGGGTGATGATTCCCAGATTTTTTATCTGCTCGTCGCTGAACTTTCTGTGAGCGCGGTCTACCTGTGTAAAGATTGAGCGTGCATCTATAAAAAGGATTTTGTCTTTTTTCTGAGCATCCTGAGTTTTCTGTTTGTCGAAGAACCAGAGGGTTGCAGGAAGGGTAACGGAAGAAAACATATTGCTTGGGAGCGTTACCATCTGGCTGATGATTCCTTCTTCTATCATCTTCTTGCGGATTTCGAGTTCTGAACCGCCGGCATCGCTTGCGGAGTTTGCCATAACGAGGGCTGCTTTTCCTGTCTGATTGAGGGAGCTTGCAAAATAACTTATCCAGAGATAGTTTGCATTTGGAACTGTTTCTTTTTTGTCGCTGCCTTTTTTGGCGGTTTTGGATTTATTCTTTGGAACTCCGTAGATGTTAAAGCGCGGGTCGTCTTTTACTTTGTCATATACAACTTCGTCTACGTTGAATGGTGGATTTGCCATTACGTAATCAAAATTGCCAACTGCGTTGTGAGGGTCTGAATAGAAGGAGTTTGCTTCTACGATTTCACCGCGGACGTTGTTCAAAAGAAGATTCATTTTTGCAAGCTTTACGGTGTCGGGTTCTTTCTCTACTCCGTAACAGCGGAACTTCATTACTTCGTCTGAAGCTTTGTTGTGACGGTGCATAAAACGGGCTGCCTGAACAAACATACCTCCGGAACCACAGGCAGGGTCTAAGATTTTCTTTTCGCCATTCTGTGGCTGAAGAACTTCTACCATGTAGCGGACTACGGTTGCAGGTGTATAGAAGGTTCCGCCGTCTTTTCCTTCCTGAAGGGCAAACTCGCCAAGAAAGAATTCGTAAATTTCGCCAAAGAGGTCTACGCTGATATTTTCCGGAATATCCATAAAGATACGCATGATGTTGGAAAGAAGTTCCGGTTCTTCTTCGGGTACGAGCTGGCCGTACACTTCTTTTGGAAGAACTCCGTCCATCTTTTCGTTTTCGCGTTCTATGGCTTCCATTGCCTTTTTTACGAGTGTTGCTTTGTTTGCGTCATCTGGCGCATCGTTGATTGTTGTGTAATACGCTTCTTCCGGGAGGTAAAAACCGCAGTATTTGATTGAAATATCTTTTATTGATTTTTCGGCTCGTGTGCCTTTTGATTTATTGTATTCGGCTTCTATTTCTGCTTTGTGCTGTTTATAAAGAATATCTGCATAGCGCAAAAAAATGAGTCCTAAAATTGGCTGTCCGTATTTATTTGCTGCTAGGTGTGCTCCGGCACGAAGAACATCTGCGGCGTGCCAGAGGTTGTCTTTTAAGGTTTTGAGTTCTGAGTCGGTCATTGTTTCTTCCAAAAAATATTTCTGCGTTGATTATAGCACGAAAAAAAGGTTGTTATCATAGGACAAGTGTTTCAAAACAAAAAAAAACTTCAGAGCGAATCTGAAGTTTTTTATAGCTGGGGTTGGACTTGGCTTCCATATTTCCGCGTCCTGCGTCAATATTCCAGCCCGGCTTCACTTGCTTACGCAGACTTCCTGTCTGCTCTTCCTCCCATTTGGTCGGCGCAAGTTTCGCTTCAAGTCCAACAGATGGATTTAAAACAAAAAAAAACTTCAGAGCGAATCTGAAGTTTTTTATAGCTGGGGTTGGACTTGAACCAACGGCCTCCGGGTTATGAGCCCGACGAGCTGCCAACTGCTCTACCCAGCGTCGTAATATGTTCTTATATAATATGAAAAATAACAGCGAGTGTCAATAGCAATATCTGTTTTTAATAACAATTTGCCCCGCCGCCTAAAAAAGTAGCCAAGGCAAATTGTTATTACAGTCAGCCTGAAAAACTTGTTCCAAAAATGCACATTGCAAAGCACAAGCTTTTAGGCTTTTAGCATTTTTTACTTCTTGAGCAATGCCGCAAATGGATTATAGTACATTCCGTCATCGCTGCCAAAATTCTGCTTTTCATGGCGAGGCTTTCTATTCTTATCGAACGAAGTCTTTTCCCCAGAAGCTGAATGTTTTTTCACAACCACAACTTTTTTCTTTGCGCCAAAAGAAACTCCTCCAGCAGGACGGCTTGCAGCATCAGATTTTAATGAAAGGCTGATTCTTTTTCGGTCTGTGTCCAAATCGATTATTGTAAATTCCTTTACATCGCCAACCTTGATTACGTCCATTGGATCAGAAACAAAACTGTCGCTAAGCTCAGAAATGTGAATAAGTCCAGTTTCATGCAAACCAATATCTACAAATGCGCCGAAGTCAACAACATTTTTAATCTTGCCGGTAACTTTCATTCCAACCTTGAGGTCTTCAAAGTTCAAAACGCCTTTCTGCATGATTGGAGCAGGATAGCCGTCGCGCGGATCACGGTTAGGTTTTGCAAGCTCTTCAACAATATCGTTAATTGTAGTTTCGCCGACACTGTATTTTTCTTCCAGCTGCTTTTTCAGCTCTGCGGAAATCTTTTCTTTTTTCTGAACAAGCGGAAGAACTTCTTTTGCAACTTCGTAGTTTTCCGGGTGAACCCAAGTGTTATCAAGCGGATTTGAACTTTCTGGAATTTTCAAGAATCCCGCGCACTGCTCAAATGCCTTTGGTCCAAGCCCCGAAACTTTTTTCAAATCCTCGCGGCTTGTTATTTTTCCGTTTGTATCACGGTAGGCAACAATTTTTTTTGCAAGAGAACTGTTGATTCCAGAAACATATTTTAAAAGGCTTGCGCTCGCAGTGTTCAAGTTCACGCCAACCTGATTTACAACAGAGCCAACTACTTCATCCAAAGTATCCGAAAGTTTTTTCTGGTTTACATCGTGCTGGTAAAGTCCAACACCGATTGCCTTCGGGTCGATTTTTACAAGCTCGGCAAGAGGATCCTGCAATCTTCTTCCCATTGAAATTGCGCCGCGGATTGTAAGGTCAAGCTCCGGAAATTCCTCGCGGGCAATGTCGCTTGCAGAATAAACAGAGGCTCCGGACTCATCAACAACAGTATACATAACATCAGAATAATTTTCGCTGATTACCTTGCTTACAATCGCCTGAACTTCCTGGCTTCCTGTTCCGTTTCCGACTGCGACAACCTGAATATCGTACTTGTCAATCGCATCATTGATTGCTTTATATGAGCCTTCTGGATCTGCAACCTGCTTAATCAAAAAGTAGCCAAGATATTTTCCAGTTTCATCAAGGGCGGCGCATTTTGTTCCAGTGCGGATTCCAGGGTCAACACCAAGAACGCGGCTACCTTTTATAGGCTGAGTCATCAGGAGGTTCTTTAAGTTTTCACTGAAAATTCCAATTCCATGCTCGTCAGCTTCATCAGTTTCATCGCTTCGGATTTCACGCACAACAGCAGGGCTTAAAAGGCGCACAACTCCGTCTTCAATAGCTTCAGAAAAAGCCTTGTTGTTAATTGTGTATTTTTTCTGAATAACTTTTACAGCCTCGTCAACATCAACAGAAATTGTAACTTCAAGCGCGCCTTCACGTTCTGCACGGTTGATTGCAAGAATTCTATGCGGCTTAACCTGATTCAACGGTTCGCTGTAATCCCAGTACATTTTATATGTAGAAGTTTTTTCAACAGTTTCAGCATCCTGTCCGTCTGGAACAATTCCTTTTGTGACAATTGAGCCGGTTTTCATATAAAGTGAATGGACTGTTTCGCGGTTCTTGGAATCCTGAGCAACACGCTCGGCAACAATATCCTTTGCGCCGGCAATCGCATCTTCCGAAGTTTCAACATTTAAAGCCGAATCCTCGTTATCTGTCTTTATGAATTCCTTTGCCTTTTCAAGAAGAGCAGCGTCATCAAGGTCATACATGGCATCTGCCAAAGGCTCAAGTCCTTTTTCCTGCGCAACCATTCCGCGTGTCTTTTTCTTCTTTTTAAATGGCGCCCACAAGTCTTCAAGCTCAGAAAGAGTTTTGGCTCCCATTGCGGCATTGTACAAAGATTCAGTGAGTTTGTTCTGGTTAAATATGCCTTTTACAATTTCAAGGCGGCGTTCTTCCAGGTTTTTATAGGAAGTAAACAAGTGGTCGCATTCACGCACCTGAAGCTCATCAAGAGAGCCGTGCTTTTCTTTGCGATAACGTGCAATAAAAGGAATAGTACATCCTTCCTGAACAAGGCTGATGACCGCGCTTACCTGAGGAACTTTTATATTCAGCTCCTCAGCGATTTTTTTCATAATTTCAACTTCATTGACTGTCAACGAGTCGATTTTCTCTTGAGTAAATTCCATAGAACGCTATTTTACGAAAAAAACAACCTTGCGTAAAGTGGAACTTTTGGAGGGAGGAAAACATTGCCGCTGAAGGAATACTTCCTAACTCCTGAAGTGAGTATTCCTAAGACCTGAAGTGAATATCCCTAAGACCTGAAGTAAGTATTCCTAAGGCCCTTAGAGAGTATTCCTTAGGGTCTTAGGAAGTATTACTCAGCCTCTTAGGAAGTATCGCTACGGGTCTTAGGAAGTATTCCTTTTGTTTTTATGACAGAAAGCACTGAAATGTCAAAACAACGATAAAAAGCGTACCCAGTCCGTTGTGCAAATATAGTTACTTTATTTTTCGTCTACGTAGTTGCCGCCGTAAGGACTTGCGCTTGTGGCTAAAATTCCGCCGCTGATGGTAAGGTTCCGGAATTTTAGCTCGCTTTCGCTGAATTCTTTTTTGCAGCCTATGGCAAAGTTGCGCAGGTTTACGGTCATAAGCCTGTTGTGGGCGAACATACTTCCGTTTTTCTTTTCACTGTAATCTGGAAGGACAAAATTTGCGCCGCAGTCTGCAATTACAAGCTCTTTTGGGCGGATTGCGACGATTTTAAGCGGTCCGTAAAAGTGTGTGCCGCGTTCTTCATATTCTGGAATGTATGCTGTTATTGATGTCCATTTTTTTACAGGATTTTCTGTATCTTCACCAGTTGCACTTATTGTTCTTGGAGAATCTGTCCAGCCAAGAACTTTTTCAACTTTAGACAAGTCCGAAGACAAAAGAACAAGCGCGCCGCGGCTGTATACCGTGTCTTTATCGTTAAGCACCGTATAGTCAAAAACTTTTGTTTCAGAGGTTACGCCAATAGAGCGCACAAGAACTGCCACTGTTCCGTCTTCAAGAACTGCCATGTCTGTAACTTCGCCGGAAAGAGCCGGAGTAATATTGGAGAGAATAATGGTAGCTTCTGTACTACTTATAGATGTATCTTTTTTTGCAAGCAAAATATTTAAATTATTGTAAGCAATATAAATGTTATCTCCTTTTACCGCAAATGCTTGGCAAGAATTAATTCCTGAAAAGCTATCCTCGTATGATATTGTGGATGGTTTTGTATTTGATGTCGCAGCCGATGGATTTTCGAAAACTGAAAAATTCACAAAACTCATGTCAGAATTAAATGATGCAAGCCAAAGACTGTCTGTTTTGCTGTCATAATAAAGAGGATTTTTTATAAGATTTGATGTGTCAATCTGTGATAATAGCTCACCGTTTCTATGTAAAGTGACATCACTTATATAGTATATTTTGCCTTCTCTATCTTCCACGGGATTGTAGGAGGCTCCACCTAAAGTAAAGTCTTCTATAGATATTTCTTGCATCGTTGTGTAATTATAAAGTTTCTTTACGTTGGGATCATTCGTAAGAATCATATACTTTGAATAGTACGCGGTTGGCCCCTCAAGAATCATTGTAATATTGCAGTCTGTGGTTTCGCCGGCTCTTACGGTAATCTCTGTGCTTCCGCTGCCTTCAAGGATATTTTCAGCTGCGTTCCAGGCTTCCGCTGTGGCAGTGTATTTTCCCGGCTCCAGGTCGCCAAACTCTATTACCCCCCCCCACAGCTCCTTCCTCGGTTTGGTCAAAGTCGTCATTATAAAGGCGCACAATGAATTTGTCGGCGTTGTTTTTGCTGTAATTGTATGTGGCGCGACCGCTTCCGGGCAGGACAACACGGACAGAGCCGTTTTCGCCGGAGCCGGAGCTCATGTTCATGCACGAAATAAATGCGAACAAAAATGCTGGTAAAATAGAAAAAATAAGTTTTTTCATAATGTTCCTCCTTGGTCAGGGATTCCCGTGTCGCTGAGCGGGAATGGCAGTTTTTTTGTCAGTAAATGCTATCACCTTGTCATTATCCAGCTTGACCAGATAATCTGCACCGTAAAACAACAGTCCTTATAATTATGATTTAAAATATTCTATTTGTCAGCATTTGAGGGCATTTTTTTGATTTTTTTTCTACTAAATGATATTCTTTTGCCATGAGTTTTAAGTCTGTTGTTTCGGCGGTTTTGGTTTCATTTTTTACATTTGGTTTTTCATTTGCAAAAAGTCCAAAGATTGCGCTGGTTCTAAGCGGAGGCGGCGCAAAAGGTTTTGCGGAAATTCCTCTTCTTGAAGCCTTGGAAAATGAAGGAATCCGCCCGGATATGGTTTTGGGAACAAGCATGGGCGCGCTTATTGGCTCACTTTACGCGGCAGGCTACACTCCAAAGCAAATAAGACAAACTCTTTTGTCCATGGATTTTATGACAATTTTGAATGAACGCCCTTCAACTCCAGAAAAAATTCCGCCCGAAGCATTTTCAAAAAAAACAGACGGCATAACTCTTTCGTTTTCAATTGCAGACGGAAAATTCGGCTCCGCCCCTGGAATCATTGGCGACCAGCAGATTATCTGCGAGCTTAGCAATCACCTTAGCAGGGTTCTTGCAATCACAGATTTTGACAAGCTTCCGATTCCGTTCAGGGCAATTGGAACAGACGCTATTTCTGGCAGGGAACTAATATTTAAAAGCGGCTCGCTTGTAAACGCGGTAAGAGCAAGCATTTCCATTCCAGCAGTTTTTACGCCAGCCCAAGTGGAAAAAGGCTTGTACTCAATGGACGGCGGACTTAGAAACAATCTTCCGCTCAAACTTGCACGGGAAATGGGCGCGGACATCGTAATTTCAATGGACGTTGCAAGCATTGTTGATACTCCTCCAGAAACTCTTTCTGACTTTTATTCTGTGGCGGTGCAGATTTTCAATTTGATTATTTCTTACAATGCGGTTGAACAGTACAGCTATGCGGACATCGTCTTGCGGCCGGATCTTTCAGAATTCAGCACATTTGATTTTATGAAACCGCATCAAATTGTAAGGGCAGGCGAAATTTGCGTTCAGCAGAACAAAGATAAAATTTCGCAGATTGCAAGGCAAATTGAATCAGCTGGAAGAACACTTGAAAAACTGGACTACAACCGTGAAAGTGAATACAACAAAATGCCGGACTTTTCTATAGATAAAATTGTCGTAAAAGACATTTCGTTTTCCAAGCCAATTCCAATTCCCGCGGAAAAAGAATTTGAAAAATTTCTCGGGAAAACGCTCAATGATAAAACTAAAAAGCAGCTTACAAAAAAACTAGGCAAGCTTAAGGAGCACTATCATCTTTCATCACTCACTTACTCTTTAAAGCAAAACGAAGATAACTACACAACTCTTGAAATTCTTGCGAACAACTACGACAAGAACATGAACCAGATTTTTTTTACAGGAACTTCGTCTGTTTCTGTCGCAAGCTACAAGCCTCAACAATATCTTTCTGTAGATCCAAATTTTACAGCAGGAGTTTTTTTGCGCGCTCCAATTGAGTCCCTTTTCAGGCTTTCGTTCGGGAATGCAATGATTTTTGAAACTGAATTTTTTCCTAAGCTGGCAAACTTCAAGAACAGCATGCTAAGCCTTGACTTTAAAAATTCACTTAAATACGGAAGCTGCTCTCCAGCGACAAACATTTACTTTAACGACAGAACGATTGCGGAAGACAGAGGCGTTGAAATTTTCGGCGGAATCAGGTTCAGGCACACGGATTATTTTGCAGCAAAAGCCGGCATTGCATATTCCTCAGAAAAAATAATCCCAACAGAAAAATGGCACAACACGAGCTATCTTCATAGCGAAATTATTTTTACAACGCTGCACAACGATTACGCTTCTCTTTACGGCGGCAGGCTGGAATCTATTTTTAATTTCGGCGAAAAAACAGACGATATGCAAGACGACCCAATTTACGACTTTAGATTTTTAGCGGAAAAAAGATTTGAGCTTGCGGACGAAAAAAATTCAATCGGAATTTCTTCTGTTTTCTGCAGCAACAGATTTCCTTACGAGCTGAATTCCGGCTACTGTAATTTTGGAGGTGCGGACGGAATGAGCGGCTATCCAACAGGAACATTGAGACGCGACTTTGCAATTGCAGGAATTTCTTTCAGGCAAAAGATAACAAATCTTTCAGGAATACCGTTGCTCGCTGTGGCAGAAGCAAAAGCCGCGGTAAGCTCAGACTATGACCCGTTTATAGACCAAGACTCTCCTAAGGGAAGGCTTTTTGCGGGCAGAAAATTTGAAGCTGGAGGAGACCTTTACATTGTGCTTCACACGATTCTTGGAAACTTAGTCTTCGGCGGAAGCATGAACTCAAGCCTGGAATGGTGCATTACTTTGGGACTTAGATAATTCCTAAAAAATAGCAGTTTCTATTTTCATTGCAATCTTGGATATTTCTGAATCATTTTCGTCTATAATTATATCCGCATATTTTTCATAAAGAGGTGAACGCTCATTAAAAATGTCCAAAAGAGTTTCTCCCGGTTTATGGACAACCCCTCTTTTGTCCAAATCTCCAAGACGTTTTTCAAGGGAATCAAGACTTGCTTTTAAATAAACAACTGTGCCGATTTTTTTAAAATGCTCCATTGCGTCTTTTCCAAAAACAACGCTTCCGCCTGTAGCAACAACACATTTTTTTATATTCAAGCCGGAATTGATTTTATTTTCAATCTTCTTAAAATATTCCGCACCTTGCTCTAAAATCAGCTCATTGAGTTTTTTCTTCATTTTCTGCTGAATCACAATATCGCTGTCAACAAATTTATAATTCAAGAGTTTTGCAAGCACAACGCCAACTGTGCTTTTTCCGGCTCCAGGCATTCCAATCAAAATCACATTGTTTTTCATAAAGCTGATTATCATAAAAAAAATACTGCCGGTCAACCTCAAGCAGCTAACATGACAAACGCATTATAAATGTATTCAGCATAAAACTGGCTCCCAGGCACGGTTCCTTCTCGCAAACTTTACTTAAATTATTTTTAATGCGTTTGCCCTGAAGCAGCTAATGCAAAACGTAAAAATTTTTTGTATATTTTGTATATCTGCTAACAGACTGAATATTCTACAGGAGAATGTAATAAAAACTTTGCCTAACATAGCGTCAAAGTTTTTATTTAAAAGTTTGCGTTGCAACCCTTATTATCAACTGCATATTCTCATTTCATTGCGAATGTGTTGGAGGAATTATGAGAAAAAACTTCGGTGCAAAAGAATGGCTTTATCCTATGCCGGTGCTTATTGTGGCATCTTACGACAAGGACGGAACTCCGGACGCAATGAACGCGGCCTGGGGCGCAATCAGCGATGAAAAGGAGATAGGGCTTTGCCTGAGCGCGTCGCATAGAACTGTAAAAAACATCCTTGAGCGCAAGGCTTTTACAGTCAGCGTGGGAACTGCGGAATTAGCAAAGGAATGCGATTACGTCGGACTTGTTTCGGCAAACAATACGCCGGATAAATTCACAAAGGCGGGATTTCATGCGGAAAAGTCGGAATTTGTTGACGCGCCATTAATCAGGGAGTTTCCGTTTGCGCTTGAGTGCAATCTCATAAGCTACGATGAAAAGACAAGCCACCTGTTCGGTCAAATCGTGAACGTGAGCATTGACGATTCTGTTCTTGATTCAAACGGAAAAGTTGACGTGAAAAAGCTGAATCCGATTTCCTACGATCCGGTGAACCAGCATTATCTTAAACTCGGTGACTTTGCAGGAAAAGCGTTCAGCATCGGTCTTGAACTGAAACAAAAAAGTCATCTTCTGTCTTGATTCTTTATCATTACTGAATGCACACATTTGTCAGGGCTGTCATTTAAGTTGTCAAAACTTCTTAAAAGACAGCCTTTTTTGCTAATTAAGTAGGCTGCTTTGTTGTTGAACCAAGTTTCATGTAATATGAGTCAACAATTCTTCTTAAATCGTGGATATTAGAAACAATCATGTAGTCTTCAAAAATCTGAATCTTTCCTCGGTCCATAAGACGCACAAGACAATCTTTTGCCTGATCAAGCGGAATAGAAGCCCAGCTTGCAATGTCATTTGCAGTAATAAAAAATTTGCGCTTAAAATTTCCGTCATCGTCTTTTCTTCTGGAAGTTCCGCCGGCAAGCTCATCATACATCAAAAAAACATCGCAAATTCTTGTGTAAATATCTTTTATAAGAACAATTTTAAACTGGCGGTTTTGGTCATAAATTCTTTTGCAGAAAAGCTTAAGAAGATTCATTACAATCTGCGGATTTCCAAGCACAAGAGCCTTAAAGTTTTCCTTGTTGAATTCCAGACAGGCAACATCAGTTCTAGCAACACAAGACGCGCTTCTCTGGGAATTGTCAAGAATCGCCATTTCACCAAAAAAAGCTCCGCTGCCAAGAATATCCAGACTTTTGTTTTGGCTCTTTATGCACTTTTCAATCTGAACTTCGCCATATTTTATAAGATAAAAAGTTTCGCCCGGCTCAAATTCACTTATAATGACATCACCGCGCTTGTATTTTTTTGTAAAACGGTCAAAAGCAGGAAGTGAAAACTGGTTTACAGAAAGGCTTCCAGATTTTGCGGAAATATCCTCGGAAGAAATATTATGGGCATTTTCCCTGCCTTTTCTTGTGTTCGCATTGGTAAAAAGCTTTGCAATTTCAACTTTATTCGCAGGATTAGGATTCAGCTTTAAAATTCTAGTAAGAACATCGCAGCAGCTTTTGAACTGGCCGTCATTGTAAAAAGCGTTGGCAACCATAAACATTCCGTGTTCCGGCGAAATTGAAATACTGTTTCCGCCTAAATACTGCTCTGTTTTTTTATGAATATCTCTAAGCGACTTGCTGAAAACTCTAAGCATTTTTTCTGTGATAAAAGCCTTTGAGCCGAACATTTTTTCAAACTCATAAACTGAAAGCTGAACAACAGTCGAATCAACCAGCACGGAAGCAGTTACAAGGCTCGGCATTTTGGCAAGCGCGCTTTTTACACCAAAAAATTCTCCAATATGAAGCTGCTCTGAAATTTGCTCTCCAGTTTCCAAATCCATGCTACGCAAAGCAACTGCGCCTGACTGGAGAATATAAATATTTTCGTCTTTGTCGCCTTCAAAAAAAATAATAGAGCCTTTGCTGAATTGCACAACCTTTGACATAACCTTCCTCGCAAAAACCAAAACTCTAAAAAGAGCATTGATTTGAAAAAAAACACCTATACTTGTTTAGTATATCACAATTTTTTTATTTATGCTACCTTGTTAAAGAGAATTCCGCATGATAGACTTGCATACACATTCAACAGCTTCCGACGGAACTTGCACACCGAGCCAGCTAATTTCCTACGCCGCAGAAAAAAAGATTTCAGCAATCGCGCTTACAGACCACGACAACATAGACGGAATTCTGGAAGCTCAAGAAAAAGCAAAAGAGCTTGGCATTGAATTCATTCCGGGAATAGAAATTTCTATAGAATGGCCGAGCGGAGAATTTCATCTTCTTGGACTGGGACTTAAAAAGCCCGGAAAAAAACTTCTTGAAACAATTGAATTTTTAAGAGGCGAACGCGATTCAAGAAACAAAAAAATAATCCAAAAACTTCAAGAACAAAATATCGACATTTCCTATGAAGAGCTTGTGGAAAAATCCGGCACAAAAACAATCGGCAGACCTCACTTTGCAAAACTTCTCATGGAAAAAGGAATAATAAAAAAAACTCAGCAGGCATTTGACTTGTTTCTTGCAAAAGGCCGTCCTTGCTATGTAGACAAAACCGGGGAAAATTTAAGAAAAGCCGTGGAAGCAATAAAAGAATCCGGCGGAATTCCAGTTCAAGCGCATCCAATGTCGATGTACGTTTCCTGGGGAAAAATGGAAGAGACAATGCTTGAAGTAAGAAATTCAGGTGTTGAGGGACTTGAAGCGCATCATCCGGGAATCAGGCTTTCTGAAGCCCGGCGGCTTGAAGAACTTGCAGAAAAGCTCGGAATGCTTTCAACAGCAGGAAGCGATTTTCACGGAGAAAAAGTCCGCGCAGATAGAAAAATCGGATATTCGTCAGGCGGATACAAAATTGAAGACAGATTCTGGACAGAACAGTTAAAGCCCGCATTGGAAAAAGCTCACAGCGGAACAGACCACACATTTTCAGCAGGCTAACGCAAAATTGTAACCCAAGGCAAAATGAGTTATTATGAATACATAGCTTTGGAGGAAAAATGAAACATCTTTTTAGAAAATCAGCGGCGGCTTTGGTTGCGGCTTTTTTATTTATTTCATGCGGAAAAAATCAGGCTGTAAAAACGGAAATGTTTGCGCCAATGGCAAAAACAATGAAAATGTCGGCAAGGGCAGATTCCGCAATGAACGTGATGCAGGACATGGCGTTTGAAGAATCAACAGAGCTTCCTTCTGAATCAGAGCAGCCACGACAAGACCGAAAACTCATCTACACAGGAAACCTTACAATTGAAGTTTCAAATCTTTCAGACTCCAAATCATCCGTTGAATCCTGGATAAAAAAATTCGGCGGATATATTTCAGACTCGTTTGAAAACACAAGCTCCATAAGAATAACGGCAAAAATTCCAAGCGGCTCTTTTTCGCAGGCAATGCAGGAATGCGGACAAATCGGAAAGCTTAAATCAAAAAATATAAATTCCAGCGATGTTACAGAGCAATTTTATGACTTGGACACACGGCTTTCAACACGCAAAGTTTTGCTTGAACGTCTAAAAAAATATCTTTCAGAAGCAAAAGACATGCAGGATATGCTCAAGATTGAAACAAAAATCAACGATGTAACTTCTGAGCTTGAGAGAATGCAAGGACAAATGAACCGCTTAAAGTCGCAAATTGATTATTCTACAATTTATGTTACTGCGGAGCTTCCTGTAAATCAAAATGAAAGCGGATTTGTAATGCCCGACACAAATTCACAGCTGCGCCAGTTCTTCGCAAACATACTGAATTTCTTTGTGAAATTTATTTTCACCGCATTGTACATTGTAATTTTTGGAGTTCCTTCTGTTCTATTCCTTATGCTTATTTACTGGCTCGGATTTGGAAAAGTGGGACTTTTAAGAAAACTCTTTGCAAGAATAAGAAAATAAAAATACCCGGCATTTTTGCCGGGCTTTTTGCTTTTTGACTTTAAGCTTATCTTACTGCTAAAATCGCGCCAAGAATAATAAGATGCTGGGCAAAAGTATAAAGCCATTCAAGGAAATTTTTTGAGCCGCCGTTAAGAATTCTGCTTGCTCCAAGAATATCAGAAAGAACAATGGCAACAATCCAAACAACAATTGCAATAAGAGCCAGAACAGTTCCAAAGCTTCCAAAGCGGTCGCCAATCACAATCTTTAAAATCATAAAGACGCCAACAAGAAGTTCAATCACTCCGAATACAATTACAAGAATATTTTCTACATTGCCAGAAACAAGACCTTTGATTGCTCTTGCAGCAAAATCTCCACCGCCCTGCAAAGCCCAGATTCCTCCAACTGCAAGCATTGCTCCAACTGCAATCTGCAAAATCAAAAGCGCCGCAGTCCATCCGCTTTTTTCAGTTCTCATATTTTTCCTCCTAGAAATATGTTCAGCAATAAAATGCCTATATCAAATATAATTCAGTTTTGAGCAAAAATCCAACAGTTTTTTATTAAACTAAAAGACAAACGGATTTTTCTTTAAAATTTCAAAAACGCCTCTATCCGCGCCAAACGGAACAATGCTCGGCTGTTCATAAATAGGACTTACAACAATTCCAAGGTCAAGGCAATGCAAAATAAATTTTCCATAAAGCTCTTTTGAAATCTTCGGAAAAAGATAAGGACCTTTTCTCTGCCAGTATTTTGTCAAAGCCAAATCGTAAATAAACCAGTCTTTTTCCTGCCGGATTTGCAATGCTGAAATCAAATTATAAATTGAGCGTGTAACAGCGGCTTCAATTGGAGAAGAAAGTTTTACAGTTTCCTTTAAAACATCTTGTGGAATTTTTTCAGCCAAATCAGTTTTTACAGCAAGAATATAAATTCCGCTTGTCCAAGGAAAAGGCGGCTCAAAAATTATGCAGTCAGCATTGTCGTTTTCAAAAGCAACTTCACTCCAAGGCTTCCAGACAAAAGTATTTTGCGGACTGATTTTTACAGCGGTGGAAAGGCAGTCAGATTTTTTTGCAAAGATAAAAACTTTGCGTTCGCATCCAAAGAAAAGTGCATTTACAGATTTTTCAAGCCGACCTGAAAAACAAGTTTTAAAGCTTCCGGTTGCTCCACGGTCAATAGCATTTTTCAGCATTGTGAATGCAGAAGAGCCGCCCCAGCCCAAAATTGCCCTGCCATTTTCCTGATACAAATCTGTAAGACGCTTGCCTTTTTCTGTATACAAAAACGGTCCGCGCGCGCGCTTTACATTTCCGTACCGTAAAAAAATTTCTTCCGCTAAAAAATCAATTTCGTTCATTTGAATCTGATTATACTGAAAAAAAAATCTGTTGTCATTTGCCGACACAAAAGCGGCTGAAAATATTTTCAAGGACATCATCTGGAGAAACTTCACCGGCAACTTCACCAAGGCATTCCAAAGCATCTTCCAAATCCTGAACAACCGCATCAAGTCCGTAGCTGAAATCTTGAGAAATTTCCAAAGCGTGCGTTACTCGTTCCAGTGCTTCCTGAACTGATTTTTTTTGCCGCGCCGAACCAAGCCCGCTTTGCTCACGTTCAGTTTTTTCGCCGTCAAACAAAATGTCTTTTACTTTAAAAACAAGCAGCTCTATTCCGATATTATTTTTTGCAGAAATTTTTACAGAATCTTTCCAGACTTTTTTTATTCCATCCAAATTCAAATCAAAGGAATCGCATTTGTTCAAAACCAAAACAACCGGAATATTTTTCTGGCTTTCAATAAAATCCAAATCGTCCTTTAAAATTCCTTTTGAACTGTCCACAAGATAAAGAATGACATCCGCATCCTGGCTTAAATCTTTTGCAAGCTCAACGCCGCGCTCTTCAATTAAGTCCGAAGTTTTTCTAAGACCGGCAGTATCAAAAAGCCTTACAGGGATTCCTGCAAAATCTGTCCAGCACTCAAGCCAGTCCCGTGTCGTTCCTTCAATGCTGCTGACAATTGCGCGCTCTTCTTTTAAAAGCGAATTGAAAAGGCTTGATTTTCCGGCATTGGTTTTTCCGCACAAAACAACTCTTGCTCCGTCTTGATAAAGTTTTTCAGCCTTCCAAGAAGAAGCCAAGTCTGAAAGTTTTTTCTGCGCGGCTTTTAGCAATGAAGTATCAAATGATTCTGAAATATTTTCTTCGTCTTCTGGATATTCAATTTCAACTTCAATGTTTCCAATTGTGTCCAAAATCAGTTTTTTAATAGAAGAAATTTGCTCAAAAAGATTTCCGCTTAAACGTCCGGCGGCGCGGCTTCTGGAAGCATTTGTGCGGCTGTCTATTATTTCTTTTACGGCTTCGGCTTTTGTAAGATCAACTTTTCCGTTTATATAAGCCCGAAATGTAAATTCTCCACGCTCGGCTTTTCTAAAACCATTTTCAAGCAGCAAGGAAAAAATTGAAGTTACAACATTCACTCCGCCATGGCAAAATATTTCAACCATGTCTTCGCCTGTAAAAGACTTTGGAGTTTTGTAAACGCCAAGCATGACTTCATCAATCTTTTTGTTTCCGTTTTGAATTCTTGAATCTTCAATCCAACCGTAAACAAGAGAATTTCCTGCGGCCTGCAAAAGAGCCTTTTTGCGTGAAAAAATTTTGCTTACAAGCTCAATGCAGTTTTTCCCGCTCGTCCTGACTATGCCGATTGCAGAAGGAACAAGAGCCGTTGCAATTGCCGCTATCGGTTCTTCCGGCGTATATTTGTTCATTTGCTTCCACCGAATACAGGCTTTACATGAAGAAAATTTCTTGTTGTAACACTTGCGTTTTCGTATTCAAGCTCATTGTCCAACACAGAATTCCAAATTGAAATCATGTCCTTTGCATTTTCTTTTTTCTGCTCCAAATCCTGCAAATCGGAATCTAAAGAATTTTTTATTCCCAGACTGAACGCCGGAATCCGTTTCTGTAAATCGCATTCTTTTTCATGCCACGGAGAAATTTCGTTATACTGAGGATCCGGGCTTATGTCTTCATAATATCCGCCGGAATTGTTCCAATGCATATACCCTCTGTCAAGTCCATCGCGCACGCCAAAAATTTCACGCAGAACATAATTTTTATCGTAATATTTTCTGTCATGCCGTACGCCCATGTAAAATGCCTGAATCCAAGGACGCACAATAATTCTGTTCCTGCCGATTATTGTGTTCCTAAACGAGCCGTAAAAATAAATTCTATACGCGCGCTCTTCACAAGGCGGATACTCAAGAAAATCCTGCTCAAAATGAGACGGATAAAACATCGGACAGATTACGTCAACATATTCGCTCATAAGCTCAACGTCCTGGCCTGTTCTTGTTCCGCTTCTGTACCAGCCGTTCGCACCGTAAATATCAATTCCAATAGGAGCTTTTATATTTTTGCGGGCATAAGACAAAAACGAAACCAATGCGCTTTCTTTTACCATGCCTTTATCGCGCCATCGGTAAACTGCGGAATTTAAATTTTTTCCGTCGGTCGGAAATCTTATGTAGTCAAACTGAATTTCATCAAAGCCACGGGAAACAAGTTCCTTTGCAATTTCAACATTGTATTCCCAAACTTCCTCGCTGTAAGGATCAACCCAGTTTTCATCATAGTAAACAGTTTTTGTTCCAGACAAATTTCCATTTTCGTCAGTAACGTCTTCTTTTCCGCGGATTCCAATCCATGGCGAATTTGTGCTGGAATTCCAAACTGCGTATTTTCCTTTGTCATAGGAAGCTAAATTTCTGTCTTTAAAAACAACAATGCGCGCGATAAGATAAACGCCGTCTTTTTTAAATTCGCTTACAACTTGCTCCAAGTTAATTTTGTACTGAGTAACTTTTCCTTTTCGTTTTAGAAGCTGGCTATTCGGCTCAAACCTCAAAAGTCCGTAGTCATCTTTCATATCGATTACAACAGAATTAAGCTTGTTGTCAGAAACAATTTTTTTGTACTTTTCAATTCCCGCAGAATTTCTAAGCTGATAGACAGACGCATAAATTGACTTTTTTTTGTTTGCAAGATAAGCCCAAGGAGAAAGAATTGTTTCAGGATTTAAAAGCCAAAGCTCATTCAAAGTAACATTCGCTCCAAGCTGCGAAATGCTCTTAGGAACAAAAGCTGAATTTATAGTGTCGCCTGCAGCAGTTAAATTTTCCCGCCAAGAATTAAAACTTGAAATTTCTGAAACTTCCCTTGTTTCAAGAGAAAGCGAAAGAATTTTTCCGACTGTTGAAAAAATCAAATTAGAACCGTTTTGACAAAGTCCGTCAATAGCATCGCACGGATTTTCACCTTGGTAAATTTTTTCAGCTTTTTTTGTCCGCCAGTCAAATCTGTAAATGTTAGGAATAAACGACTGGGAAAGATAAATTTCCGCATAAATACTTCCAGCTGAATCGCGGCACAAAACCGGCAAAATGTCAGAAATTTCATCGACCTGCGTAAGGCTTTTCATTGCGGAAAAACCTGCGCTCACATCAATCCACTTTGGCTTTTTTTCATCGGCACGGCAATAGCTGAAACCGTAAATCGGATGCGACATAAAAACAACAACTTCGGTGCTTTCAATTTCTCCGTTTTTTCCATAAACCGGCATATGCGAAACTGCGACTGCTTTCATTCCAGATGTGTAATTGCTTGCCGAACCAAGCGACTTCCAAGACAAGCCTCCGTCACGAGTTATAAAAACTTCATCTTTTGTGGCTGTAACTAAAATATCCGGATTCAACGGATCTGCGCAAATGTCTTTTAAAAGAGGCATTTTCTGAACTATTTCTTTATTACCGTTTTCATAATTTTTTACGATTAACGAAGGAAGCCCAATATTGTGCTGTGTAAATTCTTTTAAATCCAAAGAAGAATAAATTCCTTTTTCTGTAACAAAAAACCATTTTGCCTGAGTTCTTAAAATGCGTTCAACTTTTCCTTCCGTCCACAAAGGGTCTGCAATTCCGCTCGGAAGAATTTTAAAAAGTCCTGTGTCCGTTCCGATTAAAAACGGCTCTGGATTTTCAGAGACTCTTCTTTCAAGATAGACATCCGGAAGCTTATATAAAGGCTTTGACTGGGCAAAAGAAAATCCTGAAAAAAAAGAAAAAAACGAAGCTGAAATGCACAATTTTAAAAAGAGTATACGCATGGTCTTTTTATCGGCACTTCAGCATTAAAATTTAGAAAAATTAAATTTTACTGAAGAAGCAAATCTCCGTCTTTTATCCAGCCAATTTTTCTTAATATGGAACAAAACAGCACAGAAAAAATCGCCGGAAGAACAAAGCAAACAAGAGCAAGCCCAAGCCAGTCAAAAATTCCTGGTAAAACTGCAACAGCTCCATGCGCGACCGCAGCTTGTGAAGGCTCAAACCAGCCTGTTATTATTCCAATCTGCCCTACAAGTCCGCAAGTTCCCATTCCACTTGAAACCGCAGCTCCATTCATTTGCATTTTGAAAACACAAGTCGCAATCGGACCTGTTATAACAGAAGCAAGCGTAGGCGGAATCCATATCCGTGGATTTTTTACAATATTAGGCATCTGAAGCATTGAAGTTCCAAGTCCCTGGGATAAAATTCCGCTCCAGCTGTTTTCTTTAAAACTCATAACTGCAAAACCAACCATTTGAGCGCAACAGCCAGCAACAGCAGCTCCGCCAGCAAGTCCTGTAAGTCCAAGAGCCGCGCAAACCGCCGCAGAACTTACCGGAAGAGTCAAAAGAATTCCGACAATTACAGAAATAAGAATTCCCATCAGGAAAGGCTTTAATGTTGTCGCCCACATGATTAAATTTCCAAAGGAATAGGCAGCTTTTCCAATATGGCTTGCAAAAACCAAAGTAAAAAAAACTCCAGCCGCAATAGTAACCAAAGGAGTTACAATTATGTCAACTTTTGTTTTTTTGCTTACAAGCATTCCGCACTCGCATGAAAGAACTGCAATTATAAGAACTGCAAGAGGTCCTCCAGCTCCGCCAGAAACATTTGCAGCCGCGCCAACAGCAACAAGAGTAAACAAGACAAGGGAAGAAGCTCCCATCGCATATCCAATTCCAACAGCCATCGCCGCGCCAACAACATGAGCTTCACAGGCAAAGTTTCCTGCTGAAACAAAAAATTCAAAAACAGGATTTGTTCCAAGCCTAAGCAGCTGCTGTCCCAAAGTCTTGACAATTGTTCCGATCAAAAGGGACGCAAAAAGTCCTTGCGCCATTCCGCCCATCGCATCGATTAAGTAGCGTTTCACATACTTGTTCATAAAGAGTCCTTTAAAAATTTTTTAGATTGCTTACTTGGAAATGCAGTGATAGGAGCGTTCGTAGGCTCGTTAGGTTGTGGGATTCAACCGACAGTCATCACAACGTAATCATCGTTACAATTTTATTTTATCAGAGGAAAAAGAAAAAAACAATCCGCTGACGTTTTTGAATTTTTGTGCTATTCTTTTTTAATGTTTCATTTTATTGTAAATCCAGTTTCGCGCTCAGGGAAAGGGCTCCGTTTATGGAAAAGAAAAATTGAGCCTGTTTTGATTTCAAGAAAAATTCTATACGATGTTGAATTTTCAAAAGAGCATGGAGACGTTACAAAAATATGTTCCAAAATCAGCGGAAAATCTTCAGCGGAAAAAAACTGCACAATTGTAATTCTTGGCGGAGATGGAACTTTAAATGACGCGGTTCAAGGGATAAAAAATTTTGAAACTGTAATGCTCGCGTATATTCCAACAGGCTCAAGCAACGATTTTGCGCGCGACATGAAAATTTCAAAGTCAGTGAAAAAATGCCTTGAAAAAATTCTTTCAGCAACAAAGCCAGCCGAATTTGATTTAGGCGAAGTAATTGCAGAAAAAACAAAAAGAAAATTTGTTGTAAGCGCAGGCTTGGGATTTGATGCGGCGGTCTGCCAAAAATCCTCACATTCATTTATAAAAAGAAACTTGAACAAATTCGGGCTTGGAAAATTGACATATCTTGCAATCGCACTGAATCAGATTATACATGCTCCAAAGGCGGATTGCACAGTTGAATTTGACAATGGTAAAAAACTTATCCTTCCGAAATTTCTTTTTGCGGCTTCAATGGTTCATCGTTATGAAGGCGGCGGATTTAAATTCTGTCCAAAAGCAAATCCATCAGACGGAAATATGAATTTGTGCATTGTGAACAACAAAACAGTTCCGGGAATTCTTTTTGCATTGCCAACTGCATTTTTTGGACTGCACGGAATTTTTCCCGGAATAAATTTAATAGAATTTTCAAGCGCAACATTCAAGACAACAATTCCGCTTTGGCTGCACACGGATGGCGAAGTCTATCAAAAAACTTCTGAAATAACAGTCCGCACTTTTGAAAAAAAATTAAAAATATTGGGCATCTAAAAATGAATTATCAGATTGAACTTGAAAAAATTCTTTCATTGCTAGAAAAAAATATTCCAATAGAAAACAGACCAAAGCTTCTGCTTCATGCTTGCTGCGCGCCTTGTTCATCTTATGTTTTGGAATTTCTTGCTTCATTTTTTGATATAACAATCTTGTATTATAATCCAAATATTTTTCCAGATAAAGAATACAAAAGACGGCTTGAAGAACTAAAAAAATTTCTTCCTGAATTTTTTCCAGCAAAAGAAAATTCTGTAAAGCTTGTGGAAGATTATTATATTCCGCAGGAATTCTATGACGCAATAAAAATCAAGGAAAATCCAGAACTTGCAAAAGAACCAGAAAAAGGTGAGCGATGCAGAAGATGCTACGAATTCAGGTTAAAGAGAGCTTTTGAATTTGCGAAAAAAAACAATTTTGATTATTTTTGCACAACACTTTCAATAAGTCCTTTTAAGGATTCAGAAAAAATAAATCAAATTGGAAAAGAACTTTCTGAATGCGCAAACGGAAAACCAAAGTGGCTTTTTTCTGACTTTAAAAAGAAAGGCGGTTTTCTTAGAAGCCTTGAGCTTAGCAAAGAATTTTCACTTTACCGGCAGCAATACTGCGGCTGCATTTTTTCCGCAGAAAATTCTAGCAAGACTCACGGACAATAAGAGAAGACGGAAGCATAATTTTAAGCGCACATTCATCTTTTCCTGCTGTTCCAGAAACAATCATTTTTACAGCCTGTTCGCCCATCGCTTTTTTCTGTACACTCATCGTGGTCAATGGCGGACACGTGTATTCTGAAATTTCAATATTGTCTATGCTGATTATTGCAACATCGTTCGGAACTGAAATATTTTTTTTGCTCAAGCCGCGAAGAACTCCAATCGCAACTTCATCAGAACCGCAGACAATTGCGCGTGGAATTTTTTTATCAGCTGGAAAAGAATCGATTGCATTGAATCCGCCGCTCATGTCAAAAGTTTCGGCAATAAAAAAATTGTCACGTTTTGCATCAAGATTTTTTTCAGACAAAGCAAGCTGAACTCCATGCACTCGATCATCGTCCTCGCCAATATATCCAATCTCGGAAAAACCTTTTTGAATCAAATATTCTGTTGCCCGCTGTGCAGTAGCCTGTCTGTCAAACATAACGCTGCTTAAGCCTTCATACTGAAATTCAACGCAGACAATTTTAGAAAGACGCTCTTTTATTTTGGCGATGATTTTTTTATCTTCGTCAGTTTTCAGGCATTGGTCTGTAGCAACAAGAATCAGTCCGCCGATTTCCTCTTCGTGAATCAAACTGTTAAACAAAACCGGATTTTTCAGCTCATGGAAAAACCTTATAAAGCTCACTTGAAAATTCTGCTTATGCGCTTCAATGTGAATTCCAGAAAGAATTTCCGCATAGTACGGACGCAAAAAAGTTTCAGAGGTACAAAGGACAACGCCAATCTTATTCGCTGCAAAACCAACATCGCCTTGCTGCAAAGCCTGAGCCGCCTTGTTCGGTCTGTAGCCAAGACGTTCAATTGCATCCAAAATTCTTTTGCGTGTTTCCGGAGCAACTGAACGGTCAGAATTTCCACTTATAACATAGCTTACCATGCTCCGTGTTACGCCGGCTTCTTTTGCGACATCGTTTTGAGTAACCGCAGATTTCATATTTTCACCTTAAGGTTCGATTTTATAGCAGATTATTACCGGATCAAGCCCGATAATGACAGCTAAATATAAATTATAAACAACTTGAATAAATATTGGAAGCCTAAGTTTTTTGAATAGTCAAGGCAAACGCATTATAAATAATTTAATTAAAGTTTTCGCGAAGGAACGGTTCCTGGGACAAAAACACTCTGATTGTTGCGACCACGTGAGCGGGCAATTCTATAGTTACTTTGCAACAACCAGCGTGTAGCGCATTGTTGCGCGATTTTGAACCACAAAACCGTGACTGGGAGCCAGTTTTATGCTGAATACATTTGTAATGCGTTTGCCCTGTTTGAATAGTTGAATAGCAATGGCAAAATCGTTAGCATAAGGCAACATAAGAGGTTTTCTATGAAAAAATATTTTCTTTTAGCAATTCTGGCGGGCGCATCGGTCTTTGTTTCCGCTCAGACTTTTAAACTTTCCGGCCATGTCCGCTCTGGAATTTCAACTGCATTTGACGGCGCAAAAGGCGAAGACAATGACGACATCAATTCATTTTCCGCGGCAACTTGGACAAAGGGCGATTATTTTGGCGATGATGAATTTTCCCGCATAAGGCTTGACGGCGAATTCTTTGGAACAGAAAAAAAATTCGGGGCAAGTATAAGGTACCAATATGCAGGTTCATTTGACAAAATCGCCTTCAGCGACAAACAGATAACTTATGCAAACGCCTGGGGAAAATTTCTTGACCAAAAGCTTTTTGTTTCTGGCGGAAGAATAAAAGATATGTTTTTTACTTCAACAGGATTTGAGCAATTCACATTTATCACAAAAAAAACTGGAGGCTATGCAGTTTATTCAATTATGCCTGAACTGAAAATCGGCGGAGCAATAGTTCAAGACTATTTGTATTCATATTCAAAAGGTGAAAAATTTTATCCGAGAAAAAACGGCTATGATAATGGAACAAAAGAATTCGGAAAAAACGCATTTGTAGGCGGAATAAATTTCACAAAAGATTTCTTTAGCTTTAGAGGAGCAATTGCCGCAGCTGGAGCCGGATACGCAAATGTAAATTTGAAGTTTGCAAACGGAATTAAATTCAGCGCGGAAGGAATTTACCAAAAGCAAAAAACACGAAACGAATTCAGAATGGGAAAAGCTGAAATTCAAAAAATGAAATCAGCCCAGTTTGTTTTTGTTGAAAACATTGAATACACAGGAATTGACAAACTGCTGTTGGGAATCGCAAGCTATCAGCATTTTAAAGACGAAACTTACACAGACAAAGACGGCGACACTTTGAATTTCTTCTCTATAATTCCAGCGGTAAAATATAACTTACTAGACAGACTTTCATTCAGCGTTGAAAGCACAATCAGAATTTTTGACAGCCGGTACAAAGGAGACACAGACACTTATGCGAACATAATTCCTCGTGCTGACTTTGAAATTGCAAAAGGATTTACCGCGACTGTATACGGCGACATTTCCACAGATACCGACAGAAGAAAAAATTCCATTGGGGCTGGTCTCTGCGTTGTATTCTAAAAAAAAAATCCCCGGATATTTCCGGGGAGCTTTTATCTATTTTTTTAATTCTTTAAGAATTGCATTATAGACTGGTTTTGGCTTAAAGTCCTCATCATAAAGCAATGCATTTCCTGTTCCCGGAAAAGTAGAAGGAACCCAGCTATGCTTATCAGAAATTCCCCAAGTAATAAAGCTTGTAACATTTGGCATTTCGCTTGCTATTTTATAAAGCATAAGATAAATATTTTCCTGAGCACTTTCATAGGCTTTTGAATTCTCGATTGGAATTCTTACATCAACTTCACTAAAAGACACTGCAATGCCCAAGTCTTCATAACGCTGGATATTCTGACGGATTGCATCTTCGCTATAACTTATTCTTGCATCAAGATGGAGCTGCATTCCAACACCGTCAATAGGAACTTTGCGTTCTATTAAGTTTTTAACTAGATTATACATGGCATCTGCCTTTGGATGTCCTTTTTCTTCATTATTAAATTCATTTAAAAGCAATTTCGCATCTGGATCTACCTGATGTGCTTTTTTAAGAGCAAGTTCAATATAGTCTGCGCCAATAGTTTTGTACCATATATTTTGACGCATAGAACCATCTTCATTGAACATTTCATTAACAACATCATATTCTGCAATTTTTCCTTTATAGCGCGACATGATTGTCTCAATATGTTCATTCATCATTTGTATAGCCTGTTCTCTTGTCCATGAACTTGAAACAAAAGGGGAATTTTGCTGATGCCAAAAGAGTGTATGCCATTTTACACGCATATTATTTTTTTCTGCAAATTCTACAAGAGAATCAATGTCATTCCAGTTCCAAAAATTTTTATTAGGTCTTAAATTTGCCCACTTCATGCTATTTTCATAAACAATGATGGAACAATCATTCTGCAATATTTTTATAGTTTCAGGATTAAAAATATCCCCTACAGTAACCGCCATTCCGGAATAAAAACCGTTGTCTTTTGCGGCATATTTAAAAGATTTTCCACAGGAACAAAGAAGTACAGTAAAAAATAACGCAATAAAAAAGTGTATTTGATTTTTCACAAAAAAACTCCTTGACAATAAGGTTAAATTACAAAATTCAGATTGTCAAGGAGTTTTTTAGTATATATATAATAGAAAAAAATCTAGTATTCTATTTTTGACATATCAGTAACTTCTTTGTTGTAGTCAACACCATCAACATCGAAGCCATTTATAATCAGGAAGTCGTGGCGGATTCCGTCCAAGTCAACAAGCTCGTTTACATTTTCTTCTGTAACAGCCGGCATAACTTTGTTCACTTCATCCTGAACTTTTGGATCCATTTCCCAGTCATCCATGCGGATTCTATTTTCTGAATCTACAGGAACCTTTCCGTCGGCAGTGTAAAGGCGCTCAGCAAACAAACGCTCCATCTGTTCAATGCATCCTTCGTGAGTTCCCTGCTTCTTCATAATCTTGAAAAGAACTCCAAGGTACTGTGTAATAATCGGGATAACTGAAGATGAACGTGTAATAAGTCCCTTGTTAACACTTACATAAGCAGCTCCTCCTTTTGCCTTAAGAGCAGCGTCAATATTGTGCGCGCGTTTTTCCAAGTCTTTTTTTGCCTCACCGATTGTTCCGTCGCGGTAAATTGGATGAGAAAGAGAAGGTCCGATGTAAGAATAAGCCAAAGTGCGGCATCCGTCTGCAAGAACATCTGCCTCTGAAAGCTGCTTAATCCATCTTTCCCAGTCTTCGCCGCCCATTACTTTTACAGTGTTCGGAATTTCATCTCCTTCCGCCGGCTGTGTCGAAGCCTGAGTAATTTTTCCAGTCATCATATCAAGAGATGCTCCAGAATAAACCTGATTAATAGGCTTGATTACTGAACGGTACATAACTTTTGTATCAGGATCTGTGCGGACAGGACTTGCCAAAGAATAAATAACAAGGTCAGCTTTTGCGCCCCAGTCTTTAAGCTGCTTTATAACTTCCGCGCGGCATTCATCGCTGTAAGCGTCCGCATTGAAAGTCTTTGTCTTTAATCCGGCTTTTTCTGCGGCCTTGTCAAATGCCATGTTGTTGTACCAGCCGGGAGTTCCGCCTTTTACCTGTGTAGGCTGCTTTTCAAATGAAACTCCGATTGTGTCAGCTCCATATTCAAAAGCTGCTGTAATTCTGCTTGCAAGTCCATAGCCTGTAGAGCAACCAAGAACAAGAACAGTCCTTGGAGCTTTTCCGCCTTCCGTTAAAGTCTTAGTTCCGCGCTTTGCTTTCTGAGCTATAACATAATTAATCTGATTTTCAGTTTCTTTTGCACAGCCAATTGGATGAGCATTGATACACATATTGCTGCGGATCATCGGTTTAATAATCATTTTAAAGTCTCCTGTAAAAAATATAGTTATAGTTTTAAAGTCTATCTACTTTGACATTTTACGTCAATATGTCAAATCCAGGGCAAACGCATTATAAATGTATTCAGCATAAAACTGGCTCCCAGTCACGGTTTTGTGGTTCAAAATCGCGCAATAATGCGTTTGCCCTGATGTCAAATCCTTTTATCTTCTTGAAAAAAATTCATCATTATGGCACTATTTTTTTGAAAATGCTTTAAGCTAAAACTGAATTTCTTCCGAGGTATTATTATGGAAATGCACCACAAAATTTACAAACTTTCATTTTATTTTATTTTTTCCCTTATAATTATTCAGGGAATCTTTGCAGCCCCGAAAGTTTCAGAAAGAAGACAAAAACTCATAACATATTCGCTTTCATTTGTAGGAACAAAATATGTTTACGGCGGAACAGATCCGGAAACAGGATTAGACTGCAGCGGATTCATAGATTATGCAGTTAAAAACGGAGCAGGCATTCAGCTTCCGCGCACCGCAAACGAAATTTACAACAGCAGCCGCGTACTAAAAATCGACCCAAAGGAAAAAGAGCCAGGCGACTTGATGTTCTTTAAAAACGACCCGAACTCTGACCGCGTAACACATATCGGACTTTATTGCGGAGTTTACCGCGGACCGATCACTGAATTCAACGGAAAGCGCGTTTTCGTTTCAGCAGTAAGCGACGGACCAAAAACAGGAGTTCAACTCACATTGATTAGTGAACGTTTTTGGAAAAACCATTTCTTTGGATATGGAAGAATTCTTCCGCGCACAAAAATACAAGCTCAAAACACAAAAACACAAAATGCAAGAGTACAAAAAAAGTAACATTTTCAGCAAAAAGCTGTTTCAATAATATGAAAAGAGCAAAATATATATGTGCAACCTTTTATCTTTTTGCACTTCTTGCATTTACAGGCTGCGCATCTTTAATTCAAGTCAAAGCGGAAAAAAGCGGAATGCAGACTCTTTCAGCTGAAATTGATTTAGGCGAAGTAATTACAAACGCAATAAAAGAAGCTTCAAGCGGACTAAGCGAAATTAATTCCAGTGGCGGACTTGATTCAAATAACGAGCTTGTAATTTTCGACACAAAGAAAATAAAATCCGCCCTAGAAAATTCAGAATTCAAAAATGCAAAAATTTCATCACCTGAATTTTCCAAGCTGAATATTTCTGGAACTGGAAACCTTTCTAGTTTTGCGTTTCAAAATGAAAAATCATTAAAAATAAAATTCAGCCCGGAAAATATAAAAAATTTGGCTTCAACGCTTCCCTCAGAAACACAAAGTTTTTTTGACCTTCTTATGGCTCCGGTTTTTACAGGCGAAAAAATGACTGCCAACGAATACGAGGATTTAGTCGCAGTTGTCTACGGCGAAAACCTTGCGCAGGAACTAAAAAAATCCGCAGTGGAACTTTCGCTTGTTTCGCCTGCCGGAAAAACAAAACGGTTTTCTATTCCACTTACGGATTTCCTGACTTTATCTGAAGAAAAAATTTTCTCTATAGATTTTTAAATTCCGTTGTAATGCGTTCTGATTTTGTCCAAAACATAATCTTCAAATTCCTTGAGAGCAAATGTTTTCTGCGGAATTTTGGATGAAAATCTAAAGCGGCAAGTGACGGAATTTTCTCCCTGCTCTTTTTCTCCAACAACAAGAATATATGGAGTTCTGTGTTCCGTTGAAATATTCTTGATTTTATTTTTCATGTTGCTGTCGTCTGTATAAGCATTTGCACGCACGCCAAGCGATTTAAGTTCATCAGCAACTTTTTCAGCATAAGCGTTGAATTCCGGAGCAACAGGAACAACCGCCACCTGCTCAAACGAAAGCCAAGCCGGGAAAACACCAGCATAATTTTCAATCAGAATTCCAAGGAAACGCTCAAGAGAACCAAGAACTGCGCGATGAAGCATTACAGGATGATGCTTTTGATTGTCCGCACCGATATATTCAGCGTTAAGACGCTCCGCGCTTGGAAGCTGATAGTCAAGCTGAATTGTTCCGCATTGCCACTGACGGCCAAGAGCGTCAATAAGCGTGAACTCAAGTTTAGGTCCGTAGAATGCGCCTTCGCCAGGCTGAATTTCATATTCCATTCCTGCTGACTTGCAAGCCGCTGCCAACGCTTTTTCTGCGTGCTGCCAAGTTTCCAAATCGCCAACATGATCTTCAGGCATTGTGGAAAGTTTTACAAGAAGATTTTTGTCAAATCCAAAGTCTTTATAAACATCAAGAAGCAAACGGCAGAATTTAGAAACTTCACTTTCAATCTGATCTTCTGTACAGATAATATGAGCATCGTCCTGAACAAATCCGCGTACACGCATAATTCCATGCAAAGTTCCGCTCGGCTCGTTGCGAACACAATGCCCGAATTCCGCAAGACGCAAAGGCAAATCTTTATAAGAGCGGACTCTTGAATTGAAAATTTCAAGCGCGCCAGGACAGTTCATGGGTTTGATTGCAAACATACGCTTTTCGCTTTCAGTAACGAACATATTTTTCTGATAATGTCCCCAGTGCCCGGAACGCTCCCACAAACTGCGAGGCATTATAGCCGGTGTATTTACTTCCATATAACCGTCTTTACGGATTTTTTCGCGCATATAGTCCTGCAAAGTTACGTACATTGTCCAGCCATTCGGATGCCAGAAAATCTGACCTGGATCTTCCGGATCAAGATGGAACAAATCAAGCTGCACGCCAAGTTTGCGGTGATCGCGTTTGTCCGCCTCTTCAAGCATCGTAATATAATCTTTTAAATCATTCGGCTTGTAAAAGCAAACTGCGTAAATGCGTGTAAGCATCGGACGTTTTACGTCTCCTTTCCAATAAGCTCCGGCAATACTCATAAGTTTAAATGACTGCTGATTTATTTCCTTTGTATTCGCAACATGAGGACCGCGGCACAAATCAAGATAGCCGTCCTGCTCATAAGTTGTTATAACTTCGCCTTCTGGAAGCTCCTTTATAAGCTCTTCTTTGTAAGGCTGATCTTTAAAAAGCTCAAGCGCTTCTGACTTTGAAACTTCTTTGCGGATAAAATCATGGTTACCAGAAATAATTTTGCGCATTTCTTTTTCTATTGAAGCAAAATCTTCCGCGCAGACTTTGTGTCCCTCTGGAAAATCAAAATCGTAATAAAAACCATTTTCTATTGCAGGACCGATTGCAATTTTTGTTCCCGGAAAAAGATTCAAAACCGCTTCTGCCATTACGTGCGCACAACTGTGGCGTATTGTCTGTAATTTTTCATCAACTGCCATTTTCAATTCCTCGAAATTCTATACTATTAGCATCATAGATTATTCTTTTTTTATTTATATTTCAACAAGGCATTAAGCGACATCTATTTTTTCTATATGCGCGCCAAGGGATTTTAAGCGTTCCACAAGGTTTTCGTAGCCGCGTTCAATCTGATACACATTGCTAATCCGGCTTTCTCCACGGGCGCAAAGAGCCGCAATAACCATTGCCATTCCAGCACGGACATCAGGAGAAACAAGATGCTCGCCATGAAGAGAACTTGGACCAGCGACAACTGCACGGTGAGGATCGCAAAGTGTAATGCGCGCGCCCATGCTTATAAGCTTGTCCACAAAGAACATTCGGCTTTCAAACATTTTTTCAAAAATCAAAACAGTTCCCTCAACCTGGGTTGCAACAACTGTCATAATCGAAGTTAAATCCGGCGGAAATCCCGGCCAAGGACTGTCATCAATTTTTGGAATCATTCCACCTAAATCTGTGTTCACTTTCATTTCCTGATCTGCAGAAACTGTAAGAACATCTTCTTCAATATCCCAGCGGATTCCAAGTTTATTAAAAGAAATCCGCAGCGGACGCAAATCATTTACACGGATTCCTTCAATCTTTATAGAGCCATGAGTGGCGGCAGCAAGTCCAATGAACGAACCTATTTCCATAAAATCCGGACCAATCGAAAAATCGCAGCCCTTGAGTTTTTTAACACCTTCAATCTTTAAAATATTTGATCCGACTCCTGAAATTTTTGCGCCCATTGCATTCAGCATATTGCATAAATCCTGAACATGAGGCTCGCTAGCCGCATTTGTAATTTCTGTTGAACCTTCCGCAAGAACAGCCGCCATAACAGCATTTTCTGTGGCAGTAACAGAAGTTTCGTCAAGGAAAATATCAGAGCCAACAAGCTTATTCGCGCTGAACTCAAATTTTCTATCTATTGAAACACGCGCGCCAAGCTCCTCAAGCGCAAGAAAATGAGTGTCAAGACGGCGGCGGCCAATGACATCTCCACCAGGAGGCGGCATTATAGCTTTTCCAGTACGGGCAAGCAAAGGTCCTGCAAAAAGAATTGAAGCGCGGATTTTTTTGCTAAGCTCGGGAGGAATATCATTGCGTGATATTTCAGAAGCATTTATTTCCCACGCATTTTCAGAAAGCTTTTCAACTTTTGCGCCAAACGACTGCAAGATCAAAAGCATAACGCCTGTGTCTTCAATTTCTGGAATATTTCGTAAAATAACTTTTTCGGAAGTAAGCAAGGAAGCGGCAATGCAAGGAAGAGCCGCATTTTTGTTTCCGCTTGCTTTTATAGTTCCCTTTATCGGAAAACCGCCTTCTATTCTATATTCATACATAGCGCAATTATAAACAGATTTTGAATGAATTTCAATTTGGGGCAAAATATTATCTGCGGAAAATCATTCGCCACAGCAAAGATGAACTAGAACTTCAACTGCTTTTATCATCTGGTCAAGGCTAGCCCATTCATTGCGTGAATGAAAATTGTGTCCGCCTGTAAAAATATTCGGGCAAGGAATTCCCATTTCCGTAAGCCTGGAACCGTCAGTGCCACCACGAATCGGAGTAAAAACCGGCTCGATTCCGCTTGCTTTATATGCTGAAATGAGCCTCTCTGCGACTTTTGGATTCTTGTCTAGATTTTCTTTCATGTTCAAATATTGCTGCGTGTGCAAAACTTCAGCCTTTCCGCCAAAAAGCTCAGAAACAGCTTTTGCAAGAAGCTCAACCGTAGATTTTCTTTTTTCCATTCCATCCGCAGAAAAATCGCGGAGCAAAAGAGAAACCTTTGATTCTTCTATAGAACCTTCAATTGAAATCGGCGCAAAAAATCCTTGCCTGCCGTCTGTTGTTTCCGGGCGTTCTCCAGCAGGAAGATTTGAAACAAAGGATGAAGCCATGCTGATTGCGTTTACCATTGTACCACGCGCAGTTCCAGTGTGAGTCGCATTTCCCTTGAACACAACGTCGCTCCTGAACGCATTAAAACATTCTGTTTCAAGCTCGCCGATATGTCCGCCGTCCACAGTGTAAGCGCATTTTGACTTTAAAAGCTCAAGCGGAACTTTATCCATGCCGTGTCCTGTTTCTTCATCCGGGGAAAAAATAACTTCAATCGCAGGATGCTTTAGTTCCGAATGGCTAAAAAGATATTCAAGGCACGAAACAATTTCCGCAACGCCGGCTTTATCATCCGCACCAAGCAATGTTGTTCCGTCGCCTGTTATAATTGTTTCGACATTTTTTGCAGCAAGAGAAAGTGCTGAATCTTTTTGCGGATCAAGTTCTGCGCCGCAAAGAATAATTTTTCCACCTGAATAGTTTTTATGAATCTTTGGATTTACGTTTTTTCCGGAAACTTCTTCAGAAGTATCTATGTGTGCAAGAAGACAAATTGAAGATTCCGCGGAACCGTTCGCAGGAAGAATTCCATAAGTATAGCAATGCTCCGTTGTCTGGACATTTTCAAGTCCAAGCGATTTTAATTCAGCGCACAAAACAGAAGCCATTTCGTTCTGACCGGAAGTGCTGGGCATAATTCCAGAATCAGCTTTCTGAGAATCGCTTTCGCTCCAAATTTTTACATATTTCAAAAACCGCTCAAGCAAAGAATTTTTTATATTTAATTTATCTTCCATAATAATTTTAAGTATACAAGTTACTTTTAAAAATTGCAATTTTCGAAAACAGCAGCTCAACTAACTTTTATTTTTTACGCGTAAGCAAAATTTTTTCAAGAAGCAGAAGAAGCTCCGGGTCATATTTAAATGAAACTTTTTTCAGCTCGTCCAACGCTTTTTTTCTGGACAAAGATTTTTTATATCCGTCCTGCCGCACAAGAGAAACGTAATCTTCCGTCAAATGAATAAGACGCGCCACATAAGGAATTTTATCTCCATTAAGTCCGTCTGGAAATCCAGTTCCATTTTGATTTTCATGATGAAAAAACACCGCTTCCCAAAATATGCTTTTATATTCATACGGAACAAAATCAAGCTGAAAAAGTCCTCTTGCAACATGAGTGCGCAAAAAAATTTCTTCTTTTCTGCTTAAAACTTCCGAATGAAAAAACGACTGCTTGAATTCCAAATAACCAGCATCGTAAACCATTGCCGCTGCATAAAAAAGAATCCGCTCCAAAGGCTCCTTGTCTTTTAAAAGACTAAATACAATCATGCTGACTTTTTTTGAATTTGATTTTCTGTTTGTATAAGAATCAATTACAGACCCAAGAACAACGCATTGACGCACAAGGTTAAAAAGTTTTTTTCTAAGCTCAGGCTCGATTTTTTCCAAGTCTTTTGAAACTGGAAGATTCTTTAAATATCTTTTCGCTGAAATTCTTCTTTTAAAATGAAGAGCAAGACCAAAGACAATAAAAGCAAACAAGTTGCAGACAAAAATAAAAAAAGCAACCTTTGTCAAAAACAAAACAAGAGCGGCAGGAATTCCCGGAATCAAATCCTGAATAAAAGGAATAATTTCTGTCAGAACATCGTCGTTTTCGCCCATTTAAAAGATTCTACCATGCGCAAAGCAAATTTTCAACAAAACAAAAATGCCGCCTGCCTAGCAAAAATTTTACTGGGCAAACGGCATAAAAAATTTCTTAATTTAAATTCATTAAATTAGAAAGAATAGCTCCAGGAAAGCGGAATTGAAATAAATGAATCTCCGTCGCAAGTTTCGTAGTTCAAGCCAGCAGAGAATGTATGGTTTCCGAAAGTATATGCAACATTAGGATTTACACCGATTACAGGTTCTGCTCCGTCTGAAGTTTTGTCAAACAAGAATTTTCCTGTAACATCAGCACTCAAGGATTCTGAAAGCTCATAGCCTACACAAGCCGCAAAGTACATATCGTATTCTGAATTTTTGTCATCTGTATTGAAAAGTGTTTCCGCAGAAAAACTCAAAGCATCAAGAGAATATTCAACAGAAACATTGAAAAGTCTCTTTCCGAATACGCCGAAATCTTCAGAAATGCTCAAATCATCAAATCCTGAATTATAAGCTTTTCCAACAACCTCGCCGTCTTCTTCAATATCATTCTGTGATTTGCTATAAGCATAACCTGCGCGGATTAAAAAATCCTGTTCAGCAAGAGGCTTTACCATTGCGTAAACACCAAAGCCACGGTTGTCGCTGTCTGAAACATTTGAAACTGCGGCTCCAATTGTGAACATTTCTTCAAAAGCATATTCTGCGCCGAATCCAATGTTAAGATTTACAGTGTCATCATTTTCATCTTTGCTAGTGAAATAATTTACGTTGTCCCCGCCACCAAACGGAACTGTAACTGCAAGCTTAAGACCTTCAATTGGTGTTACAGCAACAGTGAATCCTTCTGAACCAAGATTTCCCAAAGCAACATTGTCATCGTATATCGGGAGGTAAGAACCTTCAAGCCAAACATCTTCATGGAATCCAAGGGCAACCATTTCAACTGGGCGGTATTCAACGAACCAGCTTACATCGTCCCAAGCAAAACCAAAGTTTCTGTCGTTCCAGTCGTCAAGAATGAAAGTAACATCAAGCTCTGCATCTACTTTTTCTGAAGTGAAAGTCGCAACAACATTTTCTTCAAGTCCGGCAAAGTCCTTTGTTGTTTCGTCTTCACCGCCATTGTAAACTTTTCCTTTTCTGATTGCTGTAACGTCAGAAGAAAGTTCGTTTGTGAATTCCACAGTCTGTGCAAATGCGGAAACAGAAAGTAAAGAGGCCGCGGCAAAAGCAACAGCACCCTTAAAATTGATTTTCATAGATACTCCTCGAACAAAAAGTTAAACAAAGCCAGATGCTATTAGCTTAAGCTAACTTTTGTTTACAAGGACTAACTTAAACAAAATCAGTTGTTTTGTCAATCTGAATTTTCAATAAAATTACTTTTTCCAGCCGTCATATTTTTCGCATTCAAGAATTTTTTTCGCATTTGCCACACGTTCCGCGGAAGGACTTTCTGTATCTTTTAAAACGTAGTCAATGCCAAGGTCCTTGTATTTCATTGCGCCAAGTCCGTGGTAAGGAAGAATTTCCACACGCTGAACATTCGAAAGTGTGCGGATAAAATCTCTTGTGCGCAAAAGATATTCATCATTGTCTGTAATGCCCGGAACAAGAACATGGCGAATCCAGATTGGCTTTTTAATTTCGTCAAGATAGCGGAACATTTCAATTATATTTTTTCCAGTACGACCGGTAAGTTTTATGTGTTCCTCTTCATCAATGTGCTTAATGTCCATAAGAAGAATGTCTGTAACTTCCATAAGCTTTTTGAATTTTTCAAACCAGTCGCCTTCTTTTGTGAACGGACCACCGGCAGTGTCGATGCAAGTGTTGACTCCTTTTTCCTTTGCCTTTGTAAAAAGCTCAAGCAAAAAATCAAGCTGCATTAAAGGCTCTCCGCCAGAAACCGTGATTCCGCCTTTTGCGCCCCAATAAGCCTTGCAACTCAAAGCTTCATTTAAAAGCTCATCCGCAGTGTAAAGCTTGCCCTTTGCCATGTCCCAAGTGTCCGGGTTGTGGCAATATTTGCATCTTAAAGGACAGCCTGAAAAAAAGATTATAAAACGAACACCAGGTCCGTCCACAGAACCAAAAGATTCCAGCTGATGAATATATCCTTGCATAAAGATTCCTTGCTGATAAAAATGTGTATCTATAAAATAATTTAACATTTCTTTTAGCAAAAAAAAAGCCCCGGAACTTTTCCGGGGGCAAAGGCTAAGCTAATTATGCAAAGAAACTATTTCTTTATAAAAACTGCATTATCCTCTTCGGCATCACCAAGCACCGTTAAAACAGTGCCGTTAATTGTAGCATAACCTTCAGCCTCTGAAGCAGGACAATCAACAAGACCGTTTGTTTTTTCATCAAAAATCTTTTTTATAGTCATCTTTATTTTACCGTCTTTAGTAGTGTCGCCAGAATAAGTGCCTGTAGCTACTACCATAGTTACTTTGTTCATTGTAGCTTCCAATTTAAATGTGTTATCATCATAGAAATAAACAGTTTCTGTAACAACAGAACCGTCATCTTCATCCGTTTCTGTGCAATACCAAGTTGTTACAACGCTTGGATCGTCGTCGTCATCATCGTCATCTTTGCAGCTTACAAATGCAAGCGCAAGAACCATAGCTGCCAATACAGCTGAAATTTTAGCAAACTTTCTCATAAGTTCACTCCTTAAAAAATAGATTACGCTGAAAAAATTCAGCAATGTCTATTGTACCCCCCCCCGGGATTTGTCAAGTACTTTTATAAATTTTTGTTAATTTTTTTTCATTTAGCCCATTTTTCCATCCCCTCCACGCTTTATAGACTGAAAAAAAACGATGTAGTATTATGAAAACATGGAAGCACCAAAAACGCCGGATTATGCGGTTCTGAGCAGCTGCGGAAAATACACATCATTCACTTTTAAGAACCACAGCATAAGATTCAGAACCTCAGCCGCGCTGAAAAAATACACAGAAGTCAAAAAATGGGATTCAGGCTATCTGGTTGTAACCGCGGACTACAAAAAACTCGGTCTCACAGAAGAATACATCGACCTGATTCCAATTCTGAAAGATTTGCATTTTAATGAAAAAGAATTTCTAGCCCCGATAAAGGAAGTGAAAATTGAATACTGAAAAAATCAAGGAACTGGCAGACAACGCGGAAGTAATCATCTGCGGATACGCATTTTCAAAATGTGAAAACGGCATTTCGGTCGTAAATCTGAATGCTCCAGACCATGCAGCAGTTTTTTCAAACGAAGGAGAAATGCTTGAAACCAGCATGGACGACATAGAGCTTTCAATAGTCCGTGACTATCTTGAAAAAAGCAAGAAATATATGGAATGTGAAAATGCCTAAATATTTTGAATTCAAAGTCTGCGGATATTATTTGTACTTCACCGCAAAATGTATTGTTGAAGCGTTTCATGTCCACGCAAGCAACTCAAAACTTACAGAGGAAGAAGCTGCAAAATTTTTTGTAAGGGAGGACGGCTCGACTTTGATACAGAAAAAAGGCACTCTTAATGACAAAGAAATCCGAAAAATACAAGACTTCATAAAAGACAATTACAAAGATATGTACAAAACTTGGGCTGTCTTGAGCGAAAACGGATTCTACAAAAAATAAAAAAAGGAACAGAATATGAAATTCATCTCGTGGAACGTGAACGGACTTCGCGCCGTGATGGGAAAAAACTTTATGGAGGCGTTCGGCTCGCTCGACGCGGATTTTTTCTGCTTGCAGGAGACAAAGCTCCAGGCCGGGCAGATTCAGATGGAGCTACCGGGCTATCATCAGTTCTGGAACTACGCCGAAAAAAAAGGCTACTCAGGAACAGCGGTTTTCACAAAGCACGAGCCTATTTCCGCAAGCTACGGAATCGGAATCGCAGAACACGACACGGAAGGCCGCGTAATCACCCTTGAATACGAGAAATTTTTTCTTGTGACGGTCTACACGCCGAATTCACAGGACGAGCTTCGCCGCCTTGAATACAGAATGAAATGGGAGGACGACTTCCGCGCGTATCTAAAAACGCTCGCCCTTAAAAAAGGCGTGATTGTCTGCGGAGACATGAACGTCGCCCACGAGGAAATCGACATCAAGAATCCCAAGACGAACCGCCGAAACGCCGGATTCACGGACGAGGAGCGCGGAAAAATGACAGAGCTGCTTTCGTCAGGATTCACGGACAGCTTCCGCCACTTCTACCCCGACACCGCCGGAGTCTACAGCTGGTGGTCGTACAGATTTCACGCCCGCGAAAAGAACACAGGCTGGCGGATCGACTATTTCCTCGTTTCCGACAGCATAAAGGACAAGATGACCGGCGCGAAAATCCACACGGAAATTCTTGGAAGCGACCACTGCCCGGTCGAGCTGGATATGGAATTTTAATATTAATAAAGGAAAATATTATGAAAAAATTCAGTTTTATTTTTTTAGCGACATTTCTTGTTTCATGCACATCAATCCCAAATAATCTTGAGCAGTCCTTAAACCATTCTTTTAAGGACGGAATATATTACTATACTTATGAGCGCACAATGGAAAGCTACGACTTCATTTCGCCGGAAATAGAATACAGCATAAACATAGACAGAAAAGGATATGGACAAGCTGTATTCGTAAAGGAATCACAGTTCTTTGAGCCTGAACTAAATTTTATCATACAAGTAAATGACGACTTGACTCTATCAAGCCCAGACAATCCCTCGCTAAATGGATATGCAGAAAAAGACGGAAGAATGCACTTCCGCATGCTAATTGAAGAAAACAGTACAACATATCTATTGACACAACATTGCGTTCTTCTTTGGCACGGAACAGGAGCGGAATCCCTATTCAGTTCCTATGATGGAAAATACAAGCTTAAAGACAAATCGGGAAGCGAAATAGAAATAGAAGTTGCAAAAGGTGTTTACAAAGGAGGGGGCACGGGAGTTATAAACGCCGACGGAACATTCTATAACGGATACAGCCAGACAATAAAAATTTCCATGGGACAAATGGTAAGTTCAAACACATCGATAGAATCTGAATCAAGAGGTGTTTTTTCACCTGGAGGAGGACTTGACCTGAAAACCTTAACGACAACAGGCAGTGGATACGGAAGCAGCCAAAATCAGAATATATTCTCCACTGTAAATTCTATTTCAGCTCATACAGAAACCGCACAGTCAGTGCTTTGGAAACCTGCAAAAACAGGATATGAAATATATTATCCAGATAAAAATATCCCCGAATGGTATGAGTTTGGAATAAAAAAAGACAATGATTATTATTATGCCTGCGGAACGAAACAAAAGGGCGACAAAGAAACTGCCGTTCAACTTGCAAAAATTTACGCATTAAGCGAGCTCTCTTCAATTTCGTCTTTAGAAATTTCTTCAAAGACAATTGCTTCTACACAGGCATCGCAGTCAGATGAAAAAAGTGAGCATATAAAAAATATTACGCAGCATACAGACACTGCAACAAACTCGCAACTTCCTTACGAAATAGTAAATGAGTTTTATGACACTTCAGCATGCAAAGCATATATAAAAGTCCGTGTTCCAAGAAATGCGATTGAAAACTGGTAAATGTTTTTGAAGAAAAAATAAAAAGCAGTAAAAATTCTCAATAAAAGGAATTTTCTACATTCAAATTTCAGCAAGAACAAAAAAGCCGCCTTTGGAAAACCAAAAGCGGCCGTTTTTATACAGTCTTAAAAGTCAGCATTAGAGGCTTGCGTGGCAAGTGCGGGCAATAACATCGTCCTGCTGTTCCTTTGTAAGGTTGATAAAGCGAACTGCATAACCAGAAACACGAACTGTGAAGTTTGCATATTCTGGCTTATCAGGATGAGCCTGGCAGTCCTTGAGTTTTTCAACTCCAAACACGTTAACGTTCAAGTGGTGTGCTCCCTGATCAAAGTATCCGTCCAAAACGGTTACAAGGTTAGAAATGCGCTCATTCTCATCGTGTCCAAGAGCATTCGGGTTGATTGTCTGTGTATTTGAAATTCCGTCCAAAGCATATTTGTAAGGAACTTTTGCAACAGAGTTCAAAGACTTGATAAGACCTTTTGTTTCAGCTCCGTAAGAAGGGTTAGCTCCAGGAGAGAATGGCTCGCCGGCTTTGCGTCCGTCTGGAAGTGCGCCTGTTGCCTTTCCGTATACAACGTTTGAAGTAATTGTAAGAATAGAAGTTGTAGGCTCAGCATTGCGGTATGTGTGGTTCTTTTCAATCTTTGACATGAAAGTTTTAAGAAGCCATGTTGCAATTTCGTCCGCGCGGTCATCATCCTGTCCGTAGCGTGGGAAGTCGCCTTCAATTTCAAAGTCCTTTGCAAGTCCGCTTTCATCACGGATTACTTTTACCTTTGCATACTTGATTGCAGAAAGTGAGTCAACTACGTGGCTGAATCCTGCGATTCCAGTTGCAAATGTTCTCTTAAGATTTGTGTCTTCAAGAGAAAGCTCGGCAGCCTCATAGTAGTACTTGTCGTGCATATAATGGATTGCGTTCAATGTATTTACATAAAGACTTGCAAGCCATTCAAGCATAGCATCGTACTTGCGCATAACTTCATCATAATCAAGATAATCAGAAGTGATTGGAGCGAATTCCGGACCAACCTGAACTCCAGGTGTAAGACCTGCAGGCTCGTCTTTTCCGCCGTTGATTGCATAAAGAAGTGCTTTTGCAAGGTTTGCGCGCGCACCAAAGAACTGCATTTCTTTTCCTGTCTGAGTTGCAGAAACACAACAGCAGATTGAGTAGTCATCTCCCCAGATTGGGCGCATTACATCGTCGTTTTCATACTGAATTGAAGATGTGTCAATAGAAATCTTTGCGGCATAGCGGCGGAAGTTTTCTGGAAGTCTCTTTGAATAGAGAACTGTCATGTTTGGCTCCGGGCTTGGTCCCATGTTCTCCAATGTGTGGAGGAAGCGGTAGTCGTTCTTTGTAACCATGTCGCGTCCATCTTGACCGAGACCCGCAACTTCCAATGTAGCCCAAATCGGGTCGCCAGAGAAAAGCTGGTTGTAAGATTCAATACGTGCAAAGCGAACCATGCGGAACTTCATAACAATATGGTCAACAAGTTCCTGTGCTTTTTCTTCTGTAAGGATTCCTTTCTTCAAGTCGCGCTCAATGTAGCAGTCAAGGAATGTAGAAATGCGTCCTACAGACATTGCAGCACCGTTCTGTGTCTTGATTGCGGCAAGGTAGCCAAAATAAAGCCACTGGAAAGCTTCTTTTGCATTCTTTGCAGGATTTGAAATATCATATCCGTAAATCGCAGCCATTGCCTTGATTCCCTTGAGAGCCTTAATTTGCTCAGAAATTTCTTCACGGAGACGGATAACATCATCTGTCATTGTGCCGTTTCCGCAGTTAGCCTTGTCCTGCTCCTTGCACTGGATGAGATAATCAATACCGTAAAGAGCAACACGGCGGTAGTCTCCTACAATGCGTCCGCGACCATAAGTATCAGGCAAACCGGTAAGAATGTGAGCCTTGCGGGCTTTTCTGATTTCTGGAGTATAAACTTCAAATACAGCGTCTGAGTGAGTTTTATGATATTCTGTGAAAACTCTGTGGAGCTCAGGATTTGGCTTGTAACCGTACATTTCAAGACACTGCTCAGCCATTCTGATTCCGCCATAAGGCATAAACGCTCTCTTAAGAGGCTTATCTGTCTGAAGACCTACAACCTGCTCAAGTTCTTTTCCTTCCGGGCAAATATATCCAGCCTGATGAGCTGTAAGGCTAGTAACAACGTCTGTATCCAAATCAAGAACGCCTGATCTTTCCTTTCCGTCAAGACCAACACATTTCTTATTATGCTCAGCTTTCTGTAACTTCTGGAGCTCATCGAACAACTTGCTTGTGGCAACTGTAGGTCCAGCCAAGAATGACTCATCTCCGCTATACTGAGTATAGTTAGCCTGAATAAAATCGCGAACATTGACTTCGCTTGTCCACAAACCTTTTGGGTTAAAACCTTCCCATTCAGCTCTCATGTTCATTTCAAAACCTCTTTGCATTGAAAAATTCAACTATAATAACTGGAAGCATTATAGACCATTGCTTTTTTTTATGCAATTGCCAAAAATGACAGTCCAATTCCCGATTTAATAATTTGTAATTATTACAATTATGATTATAATACAATTATAAAAAATATCAAG